>FWPU01006862.1_pt1 | contig 21913 bp, 21 predicted proteins | sample 2228361 | NCBI WGS metagenome assembly FWPU01 (sample SAMEA103939777, study PRJEB20133) | metagenome
AGAAACAAGGTAATGGTCGCAGGCTCGGACACTATTTGCGGCCTCGCACTACTCCCTTTATTTCCTGCCACACTTTCAGCGTGGCAGTTCCCCTCTGCCAATTTCATCGGCAGAGTTTATTTATTTTAATATACCACCTAATTTTTTTCGCCCTGTCAAGTCATGGAAAATGTAACCATAGTAGTAGTTATCCCAAGAGGAGCTCTTGGGGAGACTAATAACTTGTTAATAAGTATCTGTTTTTTCTGCTGTTTAGATGATTTGTGATAGCGGTAGTAGATTTTTTTAAGATATTCCATTTTGAATTTTAATTTCATGTAGCCTCACCTCACTGAGGCTACATTCTAGAATATTTTTTTGGTTACATTTTACATGATTTGACGTTGTAACTTTTGGTTACATTTTACATGATTTGATTCGCAAAATTGCATAATTTATGAAAAATTTGTATAATTCAGCAAAATGATAAAAATTTTAATTTTAACATTTATTTTCAATGCAGGCATTATTTTTGCAGAGCTAACTTCTATAGAGAAAACTTATCCAAAGAGAATAATTTCTCTTGGAACTCACTTAACAGAACAACTCTATCTACTAAAATCAGAAGACAGATTGACAGCAAACACAATATATTGTCAGAATCCGCCAGAAGCAAAAAACAAAGAAAAAATAGGAACTGTCACTACCTTCAATATAGAAAAAATAATAAAACTCCAGCCAGATTTAATACTTGCAACCTCTCTTTCTAATAGACAGCAAATAGAAAAACTAAAGAAACTTGGATTTAATGTTGTAATATTTCCACAGGCGGAGAGTTTTGATAAAATCTGTGAGCAATTTCTTGAGCTTGCAAAAATTGTTGGAAAAGAAAAAATGGCTCAAGATATTGTCAGTTGCTCAAAAAAAAGAGTGGCACATATTAAAAATGCCACTCAAAATTTACCGAAACCAAAGGTTTTTGTTCAATTAGGAACAAAACCATTGTTTACTGTATCTAAGGATTCTTTTATCAGAGATTTTATTGAATTTGCAGGTGGAATAAACATTGCAAAAGATATAGAAATAGGTTATTACAGTTATGAAAAAGTCGTTGAGTCAAATCCTGATATAATCTTAATTGCATCCATGGGAATTACAGGAGAAAAAGAGAAAAAAAACTGGCAGAGATACAAATCAATCAATGCTGTAAGAAATCAAAAAATTTATGTTATTGATTCCTATAAGATATGCAGTCCAACACCAATAACTTTTACAGAGACATTAAAAGAAATATCAGAAATTTTTCATCCTGAACTAAAAGGCAAATTGAAATATGAATAAAAAATTATTTCAGTGGGTTTTGTGGATTTTCGTTTTTCTTATTTTTCTTTTTGCAGTAAGTATTTTCTCTTTCTGTTTTGGTTCAACAGGCATTCCTTTAAAAAGAATTGTTTCTATAATATTTGAAGGCAAAGGAACAACTGAATATAGCATTCTTTTTGATGTCCGCCTTCCCAGGATATTGCTTGGTCTTGCGGTTGGTGGGGCACTTAGTTTGTCAGGAGTTATTCTTCAGGGGATGTTTCGAAATCCACTTGTTGAGCCATACACACTTGGAATTTCTGGCGGTTCTGCTGTCGGAGTATGTTTAAGTATTGTTTTTGGGTTGAGCGGTATTAGTATAATATCTTTACCTGTTTCTGGTTTTATCGGAGCGATTTTGGTTGTCTTAATAGTTTATTTTTTAAGTATAAAAAAAGGGATATTGAAAATTCAGGGATTACTCCTTACAGGTGTTATGATAAGTTTAATTTCATCAAGTTTGATTATGCTTGTTATGGCAGTTTCTCGTGTAGAAGACCTTCACGGAATTATTTTCTGGATAATGGGTTCGCTTGAAGAACCAAACTGGTTTTTAATAAAATTGATGTTGGTTGGTTCTTTGCTGGGATTACTTATCTCTTACTTTTTCTGCCTTGACTTAAATGCTTTTTCTTGTGGTGAAGAAGATGCACTGCATCTTGGAATAAATGTTGAAAAAACTAAGAGGTTACTTTTTGTTCTTGCTTCACTATTGACGGGATTGAGTGTTTCAGTTGCAGGTATTATTGGTTTTGTTGGATTGGTTGTTCCACATTTTGTTAGATTATTTGTTGGTTCTGACCACAGAATTTTACTTGCGAGTTCTTATCTGTGTGGAGCAGGTTTTTTAATTTTATGTGATACTCTGGCAAGAACAATAATTTCCCCATTGGAGTTGCCTGTTGGCGTAATTACAGGCCTCCTCGGCGGAACTCTCTTTATTTATGCTTTTTCAAAAAAATGCTTGAAATAAAAAATCTAATCTGTGGATATAATTCAAAATTTTTATTACAGGATATAAGTTTTAATGTTCAGAAAGGTGAACTTATTGGTATAATAGGCCCAAATGGTTCTGGAAAAACAACACTTATTAAAGCTATAAGTAAAGTTATAAAACCAAAAAAAGGAGAAATTCTTTTAGAAGGAGAAAATATCTGGAATCTTGGATTCAAAGAACTTGCTAAAAGAATTGCAGTAGTGCCACAGAGTTTTGAAATAGCAGATATCACTGTTGAAGAACTTGTCCTTATGGGAAGAATTCCACATTATAAAAATTTTCAGTTCTTTGAAACAAAAAAAGACATAGAAATTGCTGAAAAATACATGGAATTAACTGATGTATTAAAAATAAAAGACAAGTTGATTACGGAAATAAGTGGTGGTGAAAGACAACTTGCATTGATTGGCCGTGCATTAACTCAGGAACCAAAATTACTTTTACTTGATGAGCCAGTTGCCCACCTTGATATAACACATCAGGTAGGAATATTAGACCTTATAAGAAGATTAAACAAACAATTTGGGCTCACAGTGATTATAGTTTTACACGATCTGAACTTTGCAAGTGAGTATTGCAACAGATTAGTTTTAATTAACAATGGAAAATTGCACAAAATAGGCACTCCAGAAGAAGTCCTGACATATCAAATTATTGAAGATGTCTATAAAACAATTGTAATAGTAGAAAAAAATCCGCTCTCAAAAAAACCATTTGTCCTTCTTGTCTCTGAAGAAGAAAGAAAACCCCATTAAAAGATTTTTTTGCCCACTTGACAAATATTTTAATAAGTGCTACAATTTTTATAAAAGTAGCACAACAAGAAGGAGAAAAAATGGTTAGGAGATTCGTTTTATACCTTATAAGGTGGCAATTGAGCACTCCAATTTTGTGGCTTGTAGTAAGAAACCTTGGCACAGGTGTCTTGTCTACTGTGATTGCAAATCTTGTAGGTGGGGCAATCTTTTTCTGGATAGATAGATTTATATTTACATCTAAGGCAGTTGAAATGTGGCATTTTAAAGAAAAGGGAATATGTGATGAATGTGGAAAAGAGACAAGTTTATGGAGATTGGTTCTTGCACCGGGTTATGACCAAAGACAATCACCGCCTAAATTTCTATGTATGGAGTGTTCCAAGAAAAAAACAGATGAATTAAGGAAAAAGGGAATAGAAATAAAAGGGAAAAGTAGCTAAATATTATTACAAGAGGTGTGTTATGAAAGGTTTTTTTAAGTTCAGTGTTTTTTGTGTTTTAAGTTTTATGTTTTTGGTTTGTTTTGTTCCTGTTGTTTTCAGTGCTTATCCTTTATCAACTGATGATGCTGGGGTTCTCGGGCAAACTGGTAGTGAATTGGAATTTTGTTATGACAACACTAAAATTGAAGATGCCCCGAGAACACAGGTTTTTGATTTCTCATTTAAGCACGGATTAACAAACAAAATGGATGTTGGGATTTTTTTTCCGATTTTAATTGACCCGAAACCAGAAGAATCTTTTGGTATGGCAACACTTGGTTTAAAGTTTCAAGTAGTTAAAGATGTTCTTGCTTTTTCTTTAACTAATACTCTTGGTTTGACAGAATATTTTTTAAATGGAGTTCTTTCAAAAGAAATATCACCTGCTACACTACATTTGAATTTAGGTTATCAGGCAACAGGTGTGGAAAATATCAAGGGCAGTATAAATTATAGTTCTGCTATTGAATATCCTGTTAAAAAATCTGATTTTGTTTTTGAAATTCTTGGTGATGAAGAAGGGCTTCAAGGTTATCTACTTGGTTTGAGATATAATGTCAATGATAACTTTTCTTTGGCTTTTGCCTATGGCAATGGATTTGATAAGACAAACGAAAGAATAACTTTTGGATTTCATTATGGATTTTAGTTCTTTTGTAGTGGTAGGTTTTGCCCTGTTAATTGTGGTCTGATAAATCAGATAATCACATTATTAACAAAACAAGAAAGAAGGAAAAAATGCACATACCAGATGGTTTTTTAGATGCAAAAACATGGATAGCTTTAAGTGTGGCTTCAGGTGGGTTTTTGGGTTATGCTATTAAAAAAGTCAGTAAAAAAATTGGTGAAAAACACATTCCTTTAATTGGAGTTATGTCTAGTTTTATTTTTGCCACACAGATGTTGAATTTTCCGGTTGCTGGTGGAACTTCGGGCCATTTTATGGGCGCAGCACTTGCTGCAATTTTACTTGGTCCTTTTATTGGGCTTCTTGTTATGGCTACTGTTTTAATTATTCAATGTCTTGTTTTTCAGGATGGCGGTTTGACTGCCCTCGGCGCAAATATCTTCAACATGGGGGTTGTGGGCGCTGTTCTCAGTTACTATATTTATACCGGGATTAAGAAAATGTTTGGGCCAAAAGGTATTGCGGTCAGCGCATTTATAGTTGGTTGGTTTGCTATAGTTCTTTCAGCAAGTATTTGTGCAGTTGAACTTGCAATATCAAAAACAGTTCCTTTAAAAGTGGCATTGCCAGCAATGGCAGGTGTTCATTCCTTAATAGGTATTGGTGAAGGGTTGATTACTGTCCTGGTTTTAAGTTTCATAAATAAAATAAGGCCTGATTTGATGGATATTGAAAAAATATAATTTTGGGAGCAGAGTATGAAAAAAATAACAATAGTTATGTTTTTGGTTTCTATTGCACTTGCAGTTTTTCTTTCGCCTTTTGCATCTCAGTCGCCAGATGGTCTTGAAAGGGTTGCGGAAGATAAAGGTTTTATAGAAAAATCAGCAGAAGCAGTTTTTAATGCGCCACTTCCTGACTATACAGTGAATTTTGTAAAAAATGAATCCATATCAACATCTATTGCAGGATTGATTGGCACAATTCTTGTTTTCCTGGTTTCTTATTTCGGAGCAGTTGTCCTTAAAAAATGGAGCACTCGTTCATAGATAGATATAGCAACATAAACAGTATAATTCACAGGTTAGACCCGAGAGTCAAAATTATATCAATTTTTCTTTATATAATTTTTGTGGTTTTAACCCCACCTGATAGATTCTCTCAGTTTGTTGTGTATTCTGGACTGATATTTTTATTAATTTTTCTGAGTCAGCTTCCTTTTGGTTATGTTCTCAGGCGTATACTTATAGTTTTGCCTTTTGTTGTTCTGGTTGTTTTATTTATTCCTTTTTATGAATTTGATAATCCTGTTGGTATATACAAATATGGCAAATTTCTTGTAATATGGAATGTGTTTATCAAATCTTTTCTTGCTGTTATTGGTATGACTGTTTTGACTTCTACAACAAAATTTTCTAATTTATTGAAGGGACTTGAAAAATTAAGAATACCAAAAATTCTTATAATGTTTTTATCATTTATGTATCGTTATATTTTTGTTTTGATTGATGAGGCACAGAGATTAGAAAGGGCAAGAAATTCAAGATATTTCGGTGGCAAATTTAAAAGACAATTCAAAGTAATTACAAATATAATTGGACTACTTTTTATAAAAACATATGACCGTGCAGAAAGAGTATATCAGAGTATGCTCTCAAGAGGTTTTGATGGGAATATAAAAACATTAAATACTTTAAGATTATCTGTTGGCGATATTGGATTTTGCATTGTGTTTTTATCTATAATTTTGATGACAAAAATTCTATTATGAAAAAAGTTATTGAAATAAAAAACTTAAGTTATACTTATCCTGACGGAAAGATTGCCTTAAAAGATATAAATTTAGATATCTTTGAGGGAGAATCAATAGGAATTATTGGTCCTAATGGTGCAGGCAAAACCACTTTACTTTTACATTTGAATGGCATCCTTAAAAGTAAAAATGGTCAGATAAAGATTTTTGATAGAGAAATAAGTAATGAAAATCTTAAAGAAATAAGAAGTAAAATTGGACTACTTTTCCAGGACCCCGATGACCAGTTGTTTATGCCTACTGTTTTTGATGATGTTTCTTTTGGTCCGGTTAATCTTGGATTATCTGAAGAACTAGTAATTCAAAGAGTAAGAACTGCTCTTTATCAGGTAAGTATGAGTGGTTTTGAAGAAAGGTTGCCACATCATTTAAGTTACGGAGAGAAAAAAAGGATTGCACTGGCTTCTATTCTTGCAATGGAGCCAGAAATTTTAGTCCTTGATGAGCCAACAGGAAATCTTGACCCTGCAACAAGGAGAGAATTTATTGATTTATTGAAAAATTTTTCTCATACAAAAGTTGTTGCTGGCCATGACCTTGAGTTTATTAAAGAAATTTCTACAAGAGTAATTCTGCTTAATCATGGTAAGAAAATAATTGAAGGAAAACCATTAGAGATTTTTTTCAATCAAAAATTACTCTTAGAAAACCGTCTGATTTGAAACACAAAAATATTTGACATTTTTCAATAAATTTTGTTTAATATTTTGTTGTGATTAAACTACACAGATTAAATGGTTCTGAAATAGTTGTTAATGCAGAACTTATAGAAACAATTGATACTATTCCTGATACAAGGATTGTTCTTACCACTGGTAATCAACTAATAGTTAAAGAAAACATAAATGAAGTTATTGAGAAGGTAATAAAATATAGACAGAAAGTTCACTCAAAAGAAGAAGTAAAAAGAGAAAGCCTTATACCAGGAGATTCAGCGAACAGAGATGGCGACGATTTAATGAAAAAAACATAAACTTTCCCTTGTGGAGTACCAAGCAAAGCAAAAAAACAATTTCTCTTTGCGATGAACATCGCATGAAATGAGGGGTATAACAGATGGATATAACAACTTTATTAGGAGCAGTTGCTGGAATAATACTGATTTCAGTTGGTATAATGTTAAGAGGGGCCGGCGGAATTGATTTTACGCAATTTGCTCTTTTCTGGAATTTCCCATCACTTTTAATAACTTTTGGTGGCTCCATAGCAGCAACTCTTATAAACTATCCTCTTAAACAAGTAATTGGTGTCTGGAAAATAGCTAAAAAGGTTTTTACTGAACCAGGTGAGGATACATCAGGGATTATATCGCAGTTTGTTACACTTGCCCAGAAGGCAAAGAAAGAGGGCTTTCTGGCTCTTGAGAACGATGTCAAAATAATGACAAATGATTTTATGAAAAGAGGAGTTCAGATGGTTATTGATGGTCAGGATGCGGATTTTATAAGAAACTTAATGGAGACAGAGATTACATTTATTTCTGAAAGACATAAAGTAGGGCAGGAAATATTTGTGGCAATGGGAACTTATGCTCCTTCGTTTGGTATGCTTGGAACAATCATAGGACTTATTCTTATGCTTGCAAAACTTGAGGACCAGTCGCAGATTGCCTCAGGAATGGCAGTGGCACTTTTGACAACATTTTATGGAATACTTGGTGCTTATTTGGTTTTTTTACCTATTGCAGGAAAATTGAAAAGAAGAAGTGCAGAAGAACTTTTAGTAAAAGAAGTTATTATAAGAGGTGTTTTGCTTCTACAGTCAGGAACAACCCCATCTATAATAGAAGCAAACTTACAAGCATACTTAGAGCCAAAAGCACGAAAACTTGCAATTGCTAAGGAAATGGCCGCAAGGGCAGAACCAACCCCTCCACCTGTAACAGGTACAGGGACAGCATAAAATAAAATATGCCTATTGGTAAAAAATCTTCAGAAGATATAAGTATTGGACAACCAGCAGCACCGTGGTTTACTTCATATTCTGATTTAGTTACACAGCTTTTGATATTTTTTGTAATGCTTTTTGCTTTATCTTCTGCTGCTACAGAAAACCAGTTAAAAAGGTTAAAGGAGAAAATTGATAAATACACAAAAGAGAATGAACTTCAACAGTTTGTATCAACAAAAATAACTCAAAAAGAAGGACTAATTATTTCTTTTCAGGAAAAATATATGTTTGATTCAGGTAAGGCAGAAATTTATGAAGAAGCAAAAAAGATAATAATTGATATTATGTCTCTTCTTAAAGACGAGCCAAATAAAATTTCTATTGAAGGGCATACTGATAATGTCCCAATTTCAACGCCAGAGTTTCCTTCAAACTGGGAACTGTCAACAGCAAGAGCAACAAATGTCTTAAAACTTATAATTGAAAGATTTCAATTTGACCCGAAAAGATTTACCGCTGCGGGATATGGTGAGAATATGCCAGAATCAGGAATACTATATTCAGTAATTGGTAGCAGTCCTACGACAGAGTTTAGCCCGGAAAAATGGAAAGAAATTGTACATATCTGTAATAATACTTCAGAAAAAAGGTCAAAAAATAGAAGAATTGATATTGTCGTAAAGAGACTTGAACTTGAAGAAATGCGCACATGGAGAAGAAAACTTGCAGAAGTAGCAAGAGATAAAATTACTCATGGTGGATTAGTTAAGGTGAGGACTGATTAAAAATCCTCCTATATCCCTCTTTGGAAAATGTAAAATAAAATGGGGATTATTTAGATAGTATGTCTACGATGAATTAAATAATTTTTATTAGAAAGGAGCTCAAGAAATGAAGTACATCTATTTCTTTGGCCAGGGCAAAGCGGATGGCAACGGCACAATGAAAGACTTATTAGGTGGTAAAGGTGCAGGGTTAGCAGAGATGTCTCGTTCAGGTGTACCAGTACCACCAGGATTTACAATCACAACAGAAGTCTGCAGATATTTTTACAAAAATAAAGGTAAACTCCCTAAAGAATTTAAAGAACAATTCAAACAGGCAGTTCAAAAACTTGAAAAAATAAATGGTAAAAAATTAGGAGACCCTAAAGATCCATTACTTGTTTCAGTTCGTTCTGGAGCAAAATTTTCAATGCCAGGGATGATGGACACAATCTTAAATCTTGGCTTAAATGACGAGGCAGTTGAAGGACTTTCAAAACTTACAGATAATCCAAGATTTACATGGGATGCTTACAGAAGGTTTATTCAGATGTTCGGTAATGTTGTTATGGGAATTGAAAAAGAAAAATTTGAACATATAATTTTAGAAAAGAAAAAAGAAAAAAATGTCACACAGGATACAGACCTTACCGCAGATGACTGGAAGAGCGTTGTTAAAAAATTCAAAGATGTATATGTTAGAAATACAGGACAAGAATTCCCACAAAACCCGATGACTCAACTTGAAATGGCAAGAGATGCGGTATTTAAATCCTGGAATAACAAAAGAGCAATAGAATATAGAAGAATAAACAAAATTCCTGATGACCTTGGAACCGCATGTAATATTCAGACAATGGTTTTTGGTAATATGGGAAATGACTCTTGCACAGGTGTAGGTTTTACAAGAAACCCTGCAACAGGGGAAAAAGTATTTTATGGTGAATATTTAGTCAATGCTCAAGGAGAAGATGTTGTAGCAGGTATTAGAACACCAAAACCAATTTCTGAACTTTCAAAAGAAATGCCAAAAGTTTATGAGCAACTTAAAAAGATTACCACGCAACTTGAAAAACATTATAGAGATGTTCAGGATTTTGAATTTACAGTAGAGCGCGGTAAACTCTATATGCTTCAAACAAGGACAGGTCAGAGAACAGGGCTTGCTGCACTTAGGATAGCAGTTGAGATGGCAGAGGAAAAAATTATTACAAAAGAAGAAGTAATAACTAGAGTTACACCTGAACAGTTAAATCAATTGCTTGTTCCTGTTTTTGACCCTGAAGAAAGAAGAAAATATAAACCGGTTGCAAAGGGACTTCCTGCCTCACCAGGAGCAACATCAGGAGTTGTTGTTTTTACAGCAGATGAAGCAGTAAAAAAATCTAAAGAGATACCTGTTTTGCTTGTTAGAAATGAGACCTGTCCTGATGATATCCACGGGATTGAACTTGCTCAGGGAATTCTTACAGCCACAGGTGGTATGACTTCTCATGCTGCGGTTGTGACCCGTGGAATGGGAAAACCATGTGTTGTTGGTTGTGGTGCAATAAGAATAGATGAAGAAAAGAAAATTTTTACTGTTGATGGGAAAACTGTAAAAGAAGGAGACTGGATTTCTATTGATGGCACAACAGGTGAGGTTTTGATTGGAAAAATCCCAACAGGTCCTTCAGAAATTCTACAGGTTCTAACAGGAAAAATTAAACCAAAGGACTCAAAAATATATCAACTTTATTCAAAGTTTATGAAATGGGTTGACCAGATACGAGAAATTGGTGTAAGAACAAATGCTGACATCCCAAGAGATGCAAAAATGGCACGGCTTTTTGGTGCAGAAGGAATAGGTCTTTGCAGAACAGAGCATATGTTTTTTGCACCTGATAGAATTCCAATAATGCAGAAAATGATTCTTGCTGATACAGAAGAAGAACGTCGTAAAGCACTTGATGAGCTTTTGCCTTTCCAGAAAGAAGATTTTCTTGGACTTTTTAAAGAGATGGAGGGTTTTCCGGTAATAATAAGAACACTTGACCCGCCACTTCATGAATTTTTGCCAAAGACTAAGGAATCAGCAGAAGAACTTTCTAAAAAAATTGGTATTCCTACTGAAAAAATCTGGGGAAAATCTCAGGCACTTCATGAATTTAATCCTATGTTAGGCCATAGAGGGTGTCGTCTTGGAATAACTTATCCTGAAATAACTGAAATGCAGACTCGTGCTATTATGGAAGCAGCCTGCGAACTTGCAAAAGAAGGCAAAAAGATTATTCCTGAGATAATGATACCTCTTGTTGGGCATGTAAATGAATTCAAGCATCAAAAAGAAGTTGTCGTTAGGGTTGCAGATGAAGTTCAAAAGAAATATGGTGTAAAGGTGAAATATATGGTTGGGACAATGATAGAAGTCCCGAGGGCTGCTTTAACAGCAGATGAAATTGCAAAAGAAGCAGAATTCTTTTCTTTTGGGACAAATGACCTTACACAGATGGGATTTGGTTTTTCAAGAGATGATGTTGCAAAGTTCATTCAGGAATATATTGCAAATAAAATTCTTCCTGATGACCCGTTCCAGAAACTTGACCAGTCAGGGATTGGTCAGTTAATAAAAATTGGTATAGAAAAAGGTAGAAAAACAAATCCTAAGCTTGAAGTTGGTATATGTGGTGAACATGGTGGCCAGCCGGATTCAGTTAAATTCTGTTATATGGCTGGTATGAATTATGTTTCCTGTTCTCCTTATAGAGTTCCAATAGCAAAACTTGCTCTTGCGCAGGCAGTTGTGGAGAAGAAGAAAAAATCAGCAGGATATACTTTCAAGTAATATATAGCGTTTTTAGAAACTTGTAGCGCTAAGATTAGTTGGCTTTATATAAATTTTTTCTCAAAAAAAACAAACACTGATGTGGATTTTAAACTTAGCAAGGAGAAACTTTCATGAAAAAATATTTCTTATTAACACCAGGACCAACGCCAGTTCCACCTACTGTAGCACAGAAGCAATCCCTGCCAATACTTCACCACAGAACAGATGAATTCAGTGAGATTTTCACCAGAGTCCTTGAAGGTTTAAAATTTATATTTCAGACAAAAAATGATGTTTTTCTTATTACCTGTTCTGGTACAGGAGCAATGGAATCAGCAGTAGCCAATTTATTAACTTCAGGCGATACAGCACTTGTTGCCTCATGTGGTGTTTTTGGTAATAGATGGGAAAAAATTTGTCAGACATATGGAATAAATGTAGTTAAAGTTGAAGAAGAGTGGGGTAAAAGTGTTCAACCAGAAAAAATACAGCAAGCATTAAAATCAAATAAGAATATAAAAGCAGTATTTACAACACATACAGAAACTTCTACAGGAGTTGTCAACGACATAAAAACAATTGGAGAAATTGTCTCAGAGACAGATGCAGTTTTAGTTATAGATGCAATAAGTGGGCTTGCTGGACAACCTCTCTATACTGACGAATGGAAACTTGATGTTATTGTATCTGGGTCACAAAAAGGTTTGATGTGCGCACCTGGTCTTGCGTTTGTAAGTGTAAACCAGAAAGCATGGAAACTTGTTGAGGCATCAACTTCACCAAGATTTTATTTTGATTATAGAAAGATGAAAAATTCTATTCCTAAAAAACAGACACCTTTTACGCCTGCTGTTAGTCTTATTGTATCATTAGATGAAGCAATAAAAATAATAAAAGAGACAGGACTTGAAAACATATTCAAAAAAACAGAAAAACTTGCAAAAGCAACAAGGCAGGCAATTAAGGAAGGGCTGGAACTTGAATTATTTGCTGATGAAAAATGTGCCTGCAATGTTTTAACAAGTGCAAAAGTACCAGAAAACATTGATGGTAAAAAAATTGTTAAGACATTAAGACAGGAGTATGGTATTTCAATTGCAGGAGGCCAGGAAAAACTTGAGGGGAAAATCATACGGATTGCTCATATGGGTTATATTGACCAGTTTGACCTTTTTGTTGCATTTACAGGTCTTGAAATTGTTCTTTCTAGTCTCGGGCACAAAATTGAGCCTGGTAAAGCAGTAGCAATTGCTGAAAGGAGTTTATCACAGTGACTACAAAAATTTTAATGACATACTCAAATACGGAAGGACTCGAAAAACTATTAAATCATCCTGATTTTCAGATTGATATAAAACCAAAACCAACCCAGGAGCAACTTGCACAGTTTATTTCTAATTATGATGGGCTTCTAATTCGTTCAGAGGTAAAAGTCACAAAAGAGGTTCTTGATTCAGGTAAAAATCTTAAACTTATTGTCCGTGCAGGAACAGGCGTTGACAATATTGATATACCATATGCAACTCAGAAAGGTGTTGTTGTTATGAATATTCCTGGAGGCAATACTATTTCTGCTGCTGAACATACTATTGGACTTTTGCTTGCTCTTTCAAGAAATATTCCTCAGGCATATAGCAGTTTGAAAAAAGGACAATGGAATAGAGAAAAATTTGTAGGGACTGAACTTCAAGGGAAAATAATAGGGATTATTGGACTTGGTAGAATCGGGAAAGAAGTTGCTAAAAGATGCCAGAGTTTTGAGATGAAAGTTATTGCATATGACCCATTTATATCAGAGGAATATGCAAAAACAATCAATGTTGAGTTAAAATCACTTAAAGAAGTCCTTGCTATGTCAGATTATATAAGCATTCATACACCAAAAACTGAACAGACAAAAAATCTTATAAACGAAAATGCAATTGCAAAAATGAAACAAGGGGTAAGAATAATAAACTGTGCAAGAGGTGGAATCATTGATGAAAAAGCACTTATATCTGCGTTAAAATCTGGCCATATTAAAGGTGCTGCTCTTGATGTTTTTGAGAAAGAGCCGCTACCTGGTGATTCGCTACTTTTAGACCAGTCTCTTGAAAATCTTATTCTTACTCCACATCTTGGTGCATCAACAGAAGAAGCACAAATAAAAATTGCTCAGGAATCAGCTGAACTAATAATTGATTTCTTCACAAAAGGAATTATAAAAAATGCTGTGAATATGCCAAATGTTGATATAGAAACATATAATAAAATTAAACCTTACTTACAATTGAATGAAGCAATTGGACTATTAGAATCTCAACTTATTGAAGGCGGAATACAGGAAGTTGAAATCACTTATTCAGGAGAAATAACCGATGTCAATACAAATATTTTGACTCATGCGCTGTTAAAAGGGCTCTTAACCCCTATTCTTGACATAAAGGTGAATTTTGTAAATGCTGGTTATATAGCAAAAGAGCGAGGAATAAAAGTAAAAGAGACAAAAACAAAAGAGACTATTGATTATACTTCATTAGTAGGTGTGAAAGTAAATACTGACAAAGAGAAACTTTCTATTTCAGGCACTATTTTTTTTCACCAATTTCCAAGAATTGTATCAATAAAAGGACTTGATGTGGATATTCAGCCAGAAGGTTGTATGATAATTCTTGAGAATATTGACAGACCAGGAATTATTGGTAAAGTTGGAACTTTACTTGGAGAAAACAACATAAACATTGCAAGAATGCAGGTTGGGAGAGAAAAAGTTGGTGGAGAAGCAATAACAGTAATTAACATAGATAACTATGTATCTGATGAAATTTTAAGAAAAATTTCAAAAATTAATGGCGTGACAAAGGTTAAATTTGTGCAGTTGTAGCACTTAGGATTGTTCTTTTTATTCCTGCTTCAAGGATATAACAGATAAGTTCTTCGTAAGTTTTACCAGTTGCTTTTGCAACAATAGGAAAAATATCTATCTTGCCAAGGTTTGGCAGAGGATTGCACTCTAAGAAATATGGATTTTCATCATAATTAACTCTGATATCTATTCTTCCAAGGTCTCTACAACCAAGAACATTATAAGCCCCTAGTGCTAAATCACGAAGTTTTTTATCAAGTGATTTATCAATATCAGCAGGACAGATATATTTAATTTCAGATGAATCAACTCTTTCATATGTATAAAAATTTTCTCCAAGGTCTGTTTCATCGTTAATTGCTATCTGAACAGGAGGCAAAACTTCAGGAGGGTTATTTCCAACCACTGCAACTGTAAATTCATATCCAACAATAAATTCTTCTATAAGAACTGGCTGTTTATATGTTTCAAGGACAAATTCTATTCTTTTTTTAAGTTGTGTAAAATTTTTTACAAATGATTCTTTTGAAAGTCCTTTACTTGTTCCTTCCTGTGATGGCTTTACTATTAAAGGGAATCTCAACTTAAATTTTTTTGGTGAAATTTCATCTATTGAGTTTATGCAGATAAAGTTTGGTGTATTAAGCCCATGATACTGAACTATTTTTTTTGCAAGAGTCTTATCAAGAGTTAAAGCCATTGTTAATGGGTCACTTCCAACATAGGGAATATCATAGAGTTCAAGAATTGCAGGAACCTGAGACTCTCTGTTTCTTCCTTTTAACCCTTCACAGATATTAAAAATTATGTCAAATTTTTCTCCATTGTGTAACTTTTTTATTAAATTTTTTGCATGTCCAATTTTTATAATATCATGTCCACTTGTTTTTAATGCCAGTTCTATTTCTGAGATGGTTTCCTTAGAATCAAATTCTGCATATTTATCTGGTGGGTCACCTGCTAAAACCTCATAATCTTCTTTCAAGTCATAAGTAAAGCCAACTTTTAGTTTCATGTTATCGCCATAACCTCCATTTTGGTAGCCTCAGGCTTTTAGCCTTCGTAAATTTTGTTCAATGTTCAGTGTTCAATGTTTAGTTTTACACAGACTACGGACCACGGACCAAGGACTACGGACCAAGGACCACGGACTACGGACTAACCCCTAACCCCTAACTAAAAAGGTTGCAGCTACCAATAGTAAACAAAGCCACTAATGTATAGCAATTTTCTTTTTAATTTCAGCGATTTGTCTTTCTGCTGTTGAGTAATATTCGCTTATCCCGAAGTTATATATTTCTGTCCAGAGTTCAAGCGATTTTTTATATTCACCTGCTTTTTTGTAAATGTTTGCAAGAATTACTTTTACCATTAAAGGGCAATTATGTAGTTTTACAACCTTTTCTAACATACGAACCATATCTTTATATTTGTCAAGTTTTTTGTAAATAATTGCCATTTTATATATGTAAAACTGCCAGTAAGTGGGACAATTTTTTATTCCTTCATCCAGGAGCTTTATTCCTTCGTCATCTCTGTTTAGATTCCATGCAAGTGATGCAGAACCATACAAATATGCATAATGAAAATAAGGGTCAAGCCGAACTGTCCTCTGACAGAGTTTTAATAAATCATAGTATTTTCCGCCACCGAAGCCGGGCCCATGATGACAGTGATGGAACATCTTACCATGTTTGTGTTCATGTTCATTTTTATGTCCGGGTTCATGCTCTTCGTCTTCCTCGGGGGTGCCATAATATTGAAGAGCCTGTATCCATGCAATATCACTCCAGAGTCGTCTTACACCAAAAACAATTCCTGTTAAATCAAGCAGTAAATATTTTTCAACAGGTAGTTTATTTTCTTGTTTAGAAATGTCAACTACATTGAATGGATAGATAAAATTTTTTTGAAGGTATAATTGTGTTATAAAAAAGACAACCAGTGATATAAAAAATAACCTCTTCATATATTAAAATTCTTTTTTGTTAAAAAGTGTTATAGATAGGGCCAGAAATATAAAGGAGTATGAAACAGCATAAACAAAAGCAACTAAAAGCCAGTTTATGGAACTGCCTGAAGTTAGAAAATCTCGCCAGTTAAAGTATTGCAGGTTAGGTATGATAAAATAAAAAATTTCAAAGAAAATTCTCAAAACAGGTGTTTCTGTCTTTTTTATAAGGAATTTTATTTCAGTTGTAAAATGCCCTAATAACCACAAAGAAAAAGTAAGAACAAGTGATGATATGGAAGAAGTAGAAAAAAGTGAGAAAAAGACAGCCAGTGACCCAATTATTCCAATTTTTATCCCACTTGATATAACTGCATAAAGGTAGTTTATATCAAATGTCCAGCCTTTATAAAATAACATTAACAGGTGAATTCCATACATTACTGCCATACCAAAATGGCTGGATATCACAAGTCCAAGGTATCTTCCTGTTATATAATACCATTTTGGTATGGGTCTAGCTAAAACAAGGTAAATTGTTTTTGATTCTATTTCTTCAAGGATTAAACTTGTCCCATTAAAAAGCACAATTAGTAGTGCAAAAAATTCAGTTGTGGTAAGTCCAAAGTCAAGAATTATTCTTAATGATTCTTCTCCGCCAAGGACAGATAAAAGCGTGGTGACAAAAATTAAAATTACAGCAAAAAATATAAGTATGTAATATACTTTGTTTCTGATGTTCTGTCTTAATGTGTATCTGGCGATTGAGAATATTTTTTTCATTGTTAATATATAAGCAGAGATAAGTTCTGCGACTACAATTTACAATTGGAATTAATTAATCAAATGTGCTTACTGTGTCAATAAAAATTTCTTCAAGGTTTTTATTTTGCCATTCTTTTTGTTCAACTATTCTCAAAAGAGAACCTTTATGTAATATTCCTACTCTGTCACAAACTTTTTCTACCTCTGAAATCAAATGCGATGAAAAGAAGACTGTTTTCCCTTTTTCTTTAAGTTGGAGCACAAAATTTCTCATTTCTCTTATTCCAAGTGGGTCAAGGCCGCTTACCAATTCATCAAAAATAAGAAGACGCGGATTATGTAACAAACTCTGTGCTATAGCAAGCCGTTGCATCATTCCTTTTGAGAATTCAGTTATTCTTTTGTTTGAGTCATTATATAAATTGACTATTTTTAAAACTTCGTTTATTGTTTCTTCTTGAATTGGTTTAGGTATGTTTGAAAGTTGGCAATAAAATTTTAATATTTCTCTTACAGTCAGAAATTTATGGAAATATGGTATTTCAGGAAGATAACCAACAAAATTAAGTTTGGTTCTATCAGGAAATGGATTTTCAAAAATTGAAATCTTTCCTTCTGTTGGGAAAAGGAGTCCAAGGATAAGTTTTATCGTTGTTGTTTTACCACTGCCATTTAGTCCAATTAACCCAAATATTTCTCCTTCTTGAACTTCTAAGTTAAGATTTTTAATACCAATTGTTTTATATTCTTTTCCAAGATGGCGTTTTCTGTAAATTTTTGTAAGATTTTCTGTTTTTATGGCAAGCATTTGGTCTATAATTTTTTCTGGAGGCCAACTTTTTTTCTGAAAGAAGATAGGAGAAATTATTATTTTTTGCTCATTTCTATACAATAAGTCGCATCCTGAAGTAAAATTTCCCTCAATCCCTTTTTTCTGGTCTTGTTTTTGGTAGCCGCAGAATTTAGCCTGCGTTTGATTCCAGTATTACCAACTACCTAACCCATAACTGACCATTTCTTCTCTAAATTCCTCTTTGAAAAAGAGGAACTAGGGGAGATTTTTATTTAACTCAACTAAACTACTAAATATAGTAGACACAAAGTTTCGATTACAAATCTTTCTAATTTTTTGTTCTTTCTAATGCTATTTTAAGAACTTCATCCATATGTCGGACAGGTATAAGTTTAATTTCTTTCTGAATATTTTTTGGTATATCTTTTAGTTCTTTTTTGTTCATTTCAGGAAAAAGGACTGTTTTAATTTTTTCTCTGTATGCAGCAATAAGTTTTTCTTTGAATCCGCCTATCGGAAGAACTCTTCCTCTTAATGTGATTTCTCCTGTCATTGCAATGTCTTTTTTTACAGATCTGTTTGTTACCACGCTTGCAAGTGCTGTTGCAATCGCAATTCCTGCTGATGGACCGTCTTTTGGAATTGCACCTTCAGGCACATGTATATGAAAATCTTTATCCTTAAAGAAGCCATCCTTTATTTTATATCTGTGTGCAATAGAACGCACATAAGAAAGCGCAGCCTGTGCACTTTCTTGCATTATTTCTCCGAGTTTTCCTGTTAAGATATATTTTCCTTTGCCTTTTAACATCGCAACTTCAATTGTAAGTGTTTCACCACCGTATTCTGTCCATGCAAGTCCTGTTGCAACACCAATATCGTTAGGTGATATTTTTTCGTGCAAGAAATGTGGGACACCAAGATATTTTTCAATTGTGTTTTTATCTATAACAATTGACTTTTTGTAGTTATTAAGCGCAAGTTCTTTTGCAACTTTTCTACAGATATTTGCTATTTCTCTTTCAAGATTTCTTACCCCTGCTTCTTTTGTATAGTTTTGTATTATTTCTTTGATTCCTTCAGTTGTGAATTTTATATTTTCGGCCTCAAGTCCATGTTCTTTTATCTGTTTTGGGATTAAATAGTTTTCTGCAATTTTTATTTTTTCATTTATTGTATATCCAGGAAATCTCAATATTTCAAGACGGTCAACAAGTGATGGTGGAATTGAATATAAAGTATTTGCAGTTGTTATAAACATCACATTTGATAAATCAAATTCAACATCTAAATAGTGGTCAACAAAAGTGCTGTTCTGTTCAGGGTCAAGAACTTCAAGTAAAGCTGCTGCGGGATCACCTCTCCAGTCGGTTCCCATTTTATCTATTTCATCAAGAAGAAATACTGGATTTTTTGATTTTGCTTTTCTCATCCATTGTATTATTCTTCCTGGCAGTGAGCCAATATAGGTTCTTCTGTGTCCCCTTATTTCTGCCTCGTCTCTAACCCCACCTAAGGATGCACGGACAAAATTTCTTCCAAGGGCTCTGGCAATTGATTTTGCAATAGATGTTTTTCCAACTCCTGGTGGTCCAACAAAACATAATATTGGTCCTTTTATTTTTTTGACTCTTTTTAAAACAGCAAGATATTCCAAAACTCTTTCTTTTATTTTCTCAAGTCCATAGTGGTCTTCATCAAGGATTTTCTGTGCTCTTTTTATATCAAAATTGTCCTGTGTTGAGACAGCCCAAGGTAGATTTATCAACCAGTCAAGATATGTTCTTATAACAGTTGCCTCAGGTGAAAAAGGCATCATCTTTTCAAGCCGTTGAACTTCTTTCTCTGCCATTTCTTGTGCTTCTTTTGACATTTTTGCCTGTTTAATTTTTTGTCTTATCTCATCTATTTCTTTTGCAAAATCATCTTTCTGACGGAGTTCTTTTTGGATTGCTTTCATCTGTTCGGTTAGATAATATTCTTTTTGAGTTTTTTCTATTTGATTCCTTACACGACTTTGTATTCTTCTTTCAATATTTAATATCTCAATTTCACGATTAAGTATTTCAACTATTTTTTGTAATCTATCATTTATAGATACAGTTTCAAGTAATTCTTGTCTTTCAGGAATTTTTATCAATAAATGAGATGCAATAGTATCAGCTAGTTTAGATGGCTCTTCTATTGTTTTTATTACTGAACCTATATCTATTGGAAGGCGTCTGTTAAGTTTTACATATTCTTCAAATAGTTCCATTACTTCTCTTCTCAGCGCTTCAACCCGTGGGCTTTCTTCTTCTTCTTCTTCAATAAGTGGTTCTATTGTTACTTTAACATAATCCTTCTCAGAAATATATTCAAAGTGTTTAATTTTTGCTCTATTTTCTCCTTCAACAAGTAATTTCAATGTGCCATCAGCCATTTTTAACATTTGTAAAATTTCACCTATAACTCCAACAGAATAAATATCTTCCTGTTTTGGGTCTTCTGTTTGAACTTTTTTCTGGGTAACAAGAAAGACCAACCTGTTAAAAGACATAGCCTCTTCAACTGCTCTTATTGATTTAACTCTTCCGACAGCAAGTGGTATAACCATATATGGAAACACAACAACATCTCTAAGAGGTAAAAGTGGAAGTTCTTTTATTGTTTGCCTCATGCTATTTTTTCCTTTTTTAATTGTTCATTATAAATAAGAATTGGAGGATATTCCTTCTGGACAACTTTCTCATCTACAATACATTTTATAAGATTTTTCTTTTCAGGAAGTTCATACATAATATCAAGCATTATATCTTCTATAATTGACCTCAATCCTCTTGCGCCTGTATTTCTTGAATTTGATATTTTTGCTATAGTTTCAAGAGCACTATCTGTAAATATTAATTCAACCCCTTCAAGAGCAAATATTTTTTTATATTGTTTGACTATGGAGTTCTTTGGCTCTGTTAAAATTTTTATTAAATCTTTTTCAGTTAATTCATGTAGTGTTGCAATGACAGGCAATCTTCCTACAAATTCCGGGATAAGTCCATAGTTAATAAGGTCCTCAGGTTGAACCATAGATATATATTCACTTAACTTTTTTTCTTTTTTTTTTTGTATATTTGCTGTAAAACCAGCAGATGTTTCATTAACTCTTTTCTCAATTATTTTATCCAATCCATCAAATGCTCCACCACATATAAAAAGGATATTTCTTGTATTAACTTTTATGAATTCCTGATATGGATGTTTTCTGCCACCTTGCGGTGGAACATTTGCTGTGGTCCCTTCAATAATTTTTAATAATGCCTGCTGGACACCTTCTCCTGATACATCTCTTGTAATAGAAGGGGAATCCGCCTTTCTTGATATTTTGTCAATTTCATCAATATAAACTATCCCTTTTTCAGCAAGTTCAATATTAAAATCACAATTTTGAAGTAATCTTAAAAGTATGTTTTCAACATCTTCTCCTACATAGCCCGCTTCAGTTAGGGTTGTTGCATCCGCTATTGCAAACGGGACCTGTAGGATTTTTGCAAGTGTTTCAGCAAGTAGTGTTTTTCCTACACCTGTTGGCCCAATCAAAAGTATATTTGATTTTTGTATTTCAAATTCAGAGGATAAAATTCTTTTATAATGGTTATATACCGCAACAGCAAGAATTTTTTTTGCTTTTTCCTGTCCTATTACATACTCATCAAGAATTTTTTTGATTTCTGCTGGTTTTGGTAGTTGTGATTTTTTTTGTTTTTTTTCTTCTTCTTCAATTTTTTGAAGAAGTTGATAAGAACTACGAATGCATTCTTCACATATATATATTCCCTGATTTCCAATAAGGCGAACATTCTCAGATTTTCCTTTTCCACAGAAAATGCATTTGTATAGCCCCTGTGTTTCTTTTAGATTAGCCATTTTAGGTTGTCCTGTAAAATCTCCCTCAATCCCCCTTTTTCAAAGGGGAAGTTGGCAGAGGGTATGGTTAACTCCATCATGTTCTCCCCTCTTTGAAAAAGAGGGGGTTGGGAGAGATTTTTACTTTACAATTCAAAATTCAAAATTAAAAATACAAAATTAAAAATTCTTTAACCACAG
>FWPU01006863.1_pt1 | contig 21908 bp, 19 predicted proteins | sample 2228361 | NCBI WGS metagenome assembly FWPU01 (sample SAMEA103939777, study PRJEB20133) | metagenome
GGTGCAGCCGCCGCCTTCGAGGCTGACGCCGCGGCGACGCGGCGGCGTGCCCTCGACGCGGGCCGGGAGCCCAGCGCCCGCAAGCGAGACGGTCTCTTCCGCTGCGATCGGGTCATCCGACGCAACGCGCAACGCCGCCGTTTCCACACCGGTCCGGGCCGGCGCGTACACGAGAAAGATGCTGCGCGACTCGCGCGCGCCGAGCGTGAAGGGCTCGAACGACGTCTCGAGAGAGAACGCCCGGGCGTCCGGACCCTCGATCGCGATCGCGGAGATGCGAATCGGAAAATGGCCCTCGTTCGAGACGATCGCCTCGCGCCGGTCGCCCGCGCGCTCGAAGGCGAGCTCGTCGGGTTCGACGGCGAGCGACGCCTCCACGGCTTGCGCCTCGACGGGGACCGTGAAGGACGCCTCGTTCGAATCGTCGCTCAGGATTTCCAGCTGCCCCGCGAAGAACCCGCTCGTCGGAGCGTCGAGCGCGACCGCGATCGTCACGGATTCGCCAGGCGCGAGCACGAACGGAAGCGACGGCACGTTCGAGACAGCCGCGCTGCCGATCGCGCGGACGTCGCTTACCGTGAGGGCGGACAGCCCCACGTTCTTGATCTCCACTTCCCGCGAGGGGCGGCTCCCGGCCTCGACAAATCCGAAGTCCACGAGCGCTGGAATGACGTCGATGTCGGAGGCGACGACGGCCGTCCTCGGACCCGGGACGACCTCGGGCGTGCCCCTGAGGGAGGAGAGGAAGACGCCGCTATCGCCGCTGGAGTAGGCGTGGTCCGACACGACGAAGAAGATCCGGTAGCCGGCCGTGGACGAAAGCACGGGCGCGATCGTGCGCAGCCGGTCCGTCGCCCCGTCGTACTCCAGCCCGTTGTAGGGCGGGATCACGACAGAGGGGCCCCCGAAGAAGCGACTGTTGACGGTGATGGGGTCGCCGTGCGCATCGAGCGACACCTGGTGTGCGACGAGGAACGCCTTCTCTTCGGCGGTCAGATCTGCGAAAGGCGTCGCGATCAGCTCGTCGACCGTCTTGGCGTTCGGGGGCGCGGGCGCGTACGTGTCGCTGCGGAGCACGCTCTCGGGCGGGAACACGAAGGCGCCAAAGACGTCGATGAACGGCGTCTGCGGGTACTCGGGATACTCCTCCGAGCCGAAGACGAAATCGAACGCGAGGGAGTTTGTCTGCGCGTCGGTATCGAAGACGATCTCGAGCTGCTGGAGGTCGAAGCTTTCCACGGGGTCGACCCCCGCGGTCTCGATAAGGACGTCGGCGAGCGTCCCGCCCTCGCCATCAAATTCACCATCAAAAAATTCACCCTCGGCTTGACTGGCCTTGTCTGGAGGGAGCGCATTGGCGATCTCGCCCGACGCGAGCACGATGCCATCGGGGATCCCGCGTGGCCCGTTGGAGAAGAACCCGGCCCCCGAGAACGTGGCGTCCTCCTCGAGCTGGCCGGAGAAGCGGACATCCCGCACGGTAATCCCGGGCACCGCAGCGAGGAGCGGCGATACGCCCGGGGGCGCCGCGGGGACGCCGGCCGCGTCGCGCCCGGTCACGAGGACGAACGGGTCTGCGGCGCCCACGACGGTGGTCGGCGTTCCGGGAACCGGATCGACGAGCTTGAGGTCGTCGACGACGAGAGGCGGCTTCCGGGGATCCGCGGAGCGCTTGACGGCGGCAGCGACGATTCCAAGCGTTGCGACCGGGCGCAGCGGATCGTCCGAGCGGACTTCGAGCTCCGCCCCGAGGAGGCCCGTCCGGACCGGCTCGACCCCGACGGTCACAAAGAAAAACTCCCCCACCCCGAGCGTCCGCGGGAACGCCTCGTCCGTGAGAAGAAAGAAACTATCCACGTTGGCGCCGCGAAGCTTGACGCTCTCGATCCGGAGGGGCCCCAAGCCGGCGTTAAGGATGGAGACTCTGCGCTCTCTCGTCTCGCCGCAGCGCGGGGGGGAGGCGTCCGGATTGGCGACCTCGACCTCCCCGAAACTGATCGCCCCCTCATCGTCCGGCCATCCGCGCACATCGACGTATCCGGCGAGCATCCGCCCCGCCAGCGGGGCCGAGACGGTCGTGTCCGGAGCGCCCCCTGATGGATCTTCGATGTCGACGGTGAGCGTGCCCGCCTCGTCCCAGACGCTCACCGGCGCGTACGCGATCTCGATCCGGACGGTCCCTTCGCTCGGAAGGAGGGCAGGCGGCTCGATCGGGTCTTCCGTCGCGACGTCCACGAGCTTGAGCACGGCGAACGGTCCGGCGCCAGCGGAAACAGCCGCGATCACGAGGTCGCGATCGGACGCGTTCGCGAGGCGGTACCAGCGGACGTCGATCTGTCCCGGCGCGGCCTCGAAGCGGTCGAACTCGTCCCACTTCTGCAGGGTGAGAACCGGGAGGGTGAGCGCGGCTCCCCGGAGCTCGATCGGCTCCGGATCGAGATTCGGCGCGCCGGTTGCGAAGAGCGTTCCACGGTAGATGCCGGGCGTCGCGGGCGCGAACGTCACGTCGACGTCCTTCGTCTCGCCGGGCGCAAGGTTGAGGCTCGTCGCCCCGAGCGCGAAGGGCGCCGCGGTGGAGAGCGAGAGGGTCACCGCGGAGGCACCGTCGTTTGTGAAGTTGACGACCTGGACGCTCGATTCGCCGGCGGAGATCGATCCGAAGTCGACGGCGGCCGCGCTTGCGAGAACGTCCCCTCGCGCAAAGCCGCGAACGGGAATCACGAGCGGAAGTCCGGGCGCGTCCGAGAACCCGAGGATCACGCTCCCGCGGAAGAGGCGTGCGCCGGCTGCCGGCGTGAACGTGACAGAGATGGTGGCGCTCGCCTCGGCGGCGATCTCGTCGCCCGCCGCGAGCCCCGAGATCGTGAAGCGCGAGTCTGTCGACGCGATCGACTCGACCTTGACAGGAGCCGTTCCCTGATTCGAGAGCTCGATGTCAAGCGTCGACGAGTCTCCGATCCGCACCGACAGGAAGTCGAGCGCCGCCGGAAAGGGTGTCACTGCGCGGACGCCGCGCCCGAAGAACCGGAGCGGGACCTCCTCGCCTCCGTCGTAGCCGAGATACGCGATTCCGGCCGCCACGCCGAGCGCCGCCGGCGTGAAACGGACCCGCACGTTCGCGCTCTCGTTGGGCCCGATCGTCGCGGGATCGACGGAGATGACGGCGAACTCCGGCCCGAGCACGCGCGCGGTGCCGGAGTACGTGCGCTGCGTCTGTCCGATGTTTCGGATTGCAAGCGTCGCCTCGGCGAAGCTGCCGACAGAGACGGAGCCGAAGTCGTGTGGATCATTCAGGAAGACGAGTTGCGGATCGACCGCCAGGCCTTCGAGCTCGACCGTCACCGAGCCCGCGTCGGTCGTGACCGTCAGCGTTCCGGTGGCGCGGCCAGGCGCCGTCGGCGCGAACCAGATCGTCATCCAGAAGGAACTCTTGGCCGGAATCGTCAGGCCTGCCCACAGATTAGTCGAGAAGGGCCCCGCGACCGATACCGCGGACACCGTTACGTCCGTCGCCCCGTGATTGGAAAGGCGGAAAAAAGCTTGCGTCGAGCGTCCCACCGATGTCGTAGGGAAACAGAGATGCGTAGGACTTGCCTCGATGATCGCGGGAACCACCTCAGCGCGCACGGCGGCCTCTACGCGCGGCTGCGCGGACGAGTCCGTCGAGAGCTCGATCACGCCCGTCTTGAGACCGATCGACCCTGCGTCGTGAGCGACTTCGAGCTCGAGCGCTCCCGCCGCGGGAACCACAAGCGGAAACGAGATCGCGGCCCCGCCGGGACGCTGGAGGGTGAAGCCGCTCGGAACGATCGCGCTTACAATCTGAATGTCCACCGATCCCGCATTCGCAAGGGTAAGCCCCGTCGCGGCTGGCGCGCCGATCGGGATCGTTCCGAAGTTCGCCGCGCTCGCGGAAAGCGGCGGCGCCCCGAGCCCCGCGAGCGCGACCTGCAACGTGCGCGGGCCGGCCGCTGTCTCGAGTGAGAAGCGCGCGAGCGCCGTGGCCGGCCCTACGGCGCTCGGCGCGAAGCGGAACACCACCCTGACCGGGTAGGTCACCTCGAAGGGGACGGGCGGGCTCTCTTCGATCGTGAACGCGCTCGAGCCCGAGATCGCAATCGCCGTTACTGTGACGGTCTCGCCCGGGTTGGCGGCGACGTGGAAGTCGGCGCTCCACGAGCGCGAGACGGGCACCGTCCCGAACGTCAACGTTGCGGCCGAAACTTGCGGCGCGGCGATCGCGACGGCGGCGGCGAAGAGGAGCCCAGGAACGACGGCGGCAAGGCGAGGAGAAGCGCCCATGACCGACCTCCCCCACCCGCGACTATTTAATGATAGCTCGAACAACCATGAACTGGCAAAAAGACCGATAGCTGAGGCGATAGCCCTAAAAGCCGACGGGTGATTCGCTGACACCGGTCAGGCCCAGCGCAGACCCGCACCCGGGGGCCCTCGGCGCGCTGCGGCGCGAGGGCCCCTCGGCCGCATCGCCACGGGCGCTCGCGCGGCAGGCTCGCCTCGCGGCGCGCCAGCGCGCCCGGCGCTCCAAGATCCTTGACACCGGGGAGGGCTCCGGGCGCCTCCCGGGGCTCTTCGCGTCCGGGTTCTTTCGGGGCTGCCGGTAGATGGGGTCGAAGTCGCTCTCCTCCTCCGCGCCGCAGATGTGGCAATAATTCGCCGCCGTCAGCTCGGTGATCATGAAGAAGGGCTCGTACTTCGGCGTCGGCTCCGCCGAAAAATCGGGCGGTACGGCATGGCCCGTGAAGAGCTGCGACGCGGGCATGAGCCGGACGAGGCCAACGGCGGCAAGCGGGAGCGCCGCTGCTGGCTCACGAACGCCGGCGACGACGTTGCTTTCGAAGCGCTCGCTCGCGTCGCGGTTTCGCTCTTGGCGCGACCTCGACCAGGTCGGACGCCGCTTCCGGTGGGCATGAGTTGGGGGCTGCCGCTACGGCGGGGTCGAGGAGGGCGGCGTGCGGACGCAGGCGGCGAATAAGCAGCGGGGGCGCGTGGCGCTCACCCCCGGAGCTGCTCCCGGACGAGCCGGGCGAGCGACGCCTGGTCGTCCGGCGACGAAACCAGGACGGCGTCTGTCCCGGACCGTCCGCCGATCCGGGCGACGGTGACGGGCACCTCGCCGGGGACGAGGGTCTCCGCCCGCATGAAGGGAGACCAGGGCTCGGCCGGCGCGAGGTAGACGGAGGCCGGCGCCCGCCCCGGGGCGACGAACCCGAGGTGAACGTAGCGCCGCCCACGAACTTCGCAGACGAGCGCGCCGCGGAGGCGATAGCCCGCCGCCTCGAGCCGCACGAGCACGGCCCCGGCGCCGCCCTCGCGGGAGAGGACGGCCGCGATCTTCGCGGGCTCGGTCACCCAGTCTTCCCGCATCCCGATGCAGCCGAGGTGGTCCCTGGCCAGTTCGGCGGCGGCCGGGTCGGGGAAGATCCCGACGACCAGCCCGGCAACGACAAGGATGAGAATCGCAGCCGTGGCGGCCGCGAAAGCGCTCGCCCGGAGAACGACGCGGAGGATCCGCGCGCGGCGGGGGCTGCCCGCCTCCCACGTCCTCATCTTGTCCTCAAGCGCCTCCCGGATGCGCCGTTTGACGTCATCGGGCGCGCCCCGCCTGCGCTCGGGGAAGGCGGCGCGGACCCCTTGGCTGAGCGCGCGGAGCGCCTCGGCTTCCTCCCGGCAGCAGGCGCAACTCGCGAGGTGCTCGCGGACCTTCGCGGCCGCGGCCTCGTCGAGCTCCCCGTCGACGAAGGCCTCGAGCGTGAGGATCGTTTCCTCGTCGTTTCGAGCTGGACAGGTCATACGCCCCCCTCGGAGCCCGAGTCAGGCACCTTCTTCGATTCCGACGCGTAGGAAGGGAGCCGCTCGCGGAGGAGCTGCCGGGCGCGGTGGAGGCGGCTCATGACCGTGCCGATCGGAATGCCAAGCGCCGCGGCCGCCTCCCGATACTTGAGGCCCTCGACGATCGTGAGGAGGACGACGTCACGGAACTCGGCGGGAAGCTCGTCGATCGCGCGGCGCACCTCCTGCTCGACGAGCCGCGCGGCCGGATCGACCGGCACGTCGGGCGCCTGGTCGTCACCGACGTCGTTGAGGCTTACCTTTGCGACGTCGCGCTTTTGCCGCCGCGAGGCTGCGTAGATCACGTTCCGCAGGATCGCGAGGAGCCAGGCGCGGGGGCTCGAACCTTCGGCGAAGCTGCCGAAGTAGTTCCAGGCGCGGAAGAGCGCCTCCTGGACGCATTCCTCCGCTCGATCGGCGCGACCGGTCATGGCCCACGCTGCCCCGTAGAGCACGTCCACGTGCGGCCAGAACAGGCTCATAAATCTCTCCCTTCGCTCGGAGGGAGGTATGTTCTCGGCGTCCATGACGGTCCCGGGTTCGCCCCAATCGACGTGCGTCCGGTCCCGCCGGGCTGGAGACTCCACCCCGACCGCCTCTATTTCCGGGCCGCAACACGGCGCTGGAGCAACGCTGCCAAGGGCATATTACGGCTTCTTCGCCGCGGCGGCGAGGGCCTTTTCGAGCGCCGCCTCTAACTCATCCAGCGGTTCGCCGCTCCATGCGCCCGTTCCGGTGGCGCCGCAGAGCCGATCGAGGAGCCGCGGATCGCTCAGGATCGCGTTCGTGTCGCTCGCCACGAAACCGCGGCAAACGACGTGGTCGTGAGCGAACTCCGCCGGCGCCGGACCCGCGGAGACCCCGACGAGGAGGAGAGCGACGAAAACGACCGACGCCGCGAGGGCCGCCATGCGCCGGTCTCGGCGGTCGGCGCCTGCGCGCGGCAGGCGGCGCGGATGCGCTCGTTGAGCGCAGGGCCTCTCTCGCTTCCCTGCAATTCAAGCCTCTCCCGTCCCTATCCGGCCTGCCGGGGTCCTATTCGCCACAATTTCGTGCGGAATCGCCCGCTCGATCTGCGGGTAGTGGCAGAGGGGAGCCGTGACGGAGCGCCGCCTCGATCGCTGGTTCTGGGCCGGCGGGATTGCGGTGAGCGGCGGTGTCGCTGTTCAGGCGTGGCTGAGCCGGGCGTTCATTTACGGCGAGGGCCACGCCGCACGCCCGATCGTCCCCTTCGTCGTCGTCTTCCTCCTCACCGGGGCGGCCTACGCGATCGCGGTGTTCGCCGGAGCGAAGATCTCCAGTGCGCCTTCCCGCCGGGCAAGCGTCGCCCTCTGGGGCCTCGCGCTCCTCCCGCGCCTCCTCTTCGTCGGCTCGAACCCGATCCAAGAAGACGACTTCTACCGCTACCTCTGGGACGGAGCCGCGGTCCTCGCGGGCGTGAACCCTTACCGCTACGCGCCGGAGGAGGTGCGGCGCGCGACGGTCGAGGACGCCGACCCCGCGCTCGCCCGCCTCGCGCGCGCGCGCACGAGCTCGCCCGATGCCGGGCGGACGTTCGAGCGCCTGAACCACCCGAACCTCTCGACGATCTACCCGCCCGTCTCCGCGGCCGTCTTCGCGATCTCGCAATGGCTCGCCCCCTGGAGCCTCACTGGACTGAGGCTCGTCCTCCTCGTCTTCGACGTCGGGACGGTGGCGCTCCTCTGGCGGCTCCTCGGCCGGCTCGGCCTTCCGCGGCGCGCGTGGGTCGCCTACGCGTGGTGCCCGCTCGTCGTGCTCTCGATCGCCAACACCGCCCACGGCGATTCGATCCCGGCGTTCTTCGTCACCCTGTGCCTCGCGGCGCTGATCGAGGCGCGGCCGCTCCTCGCCGCGGCGGCGCTCGCGTGCGCCGCGCTCGCGAAGCTCTATCCGCTTGCGCTCGCGCCCCTCCTCTTCGCGAGGCTCGCCCGAACTGGGCGAAGTCAGCTCCTCGGAGGCATCGCCGTCTTCATGCTCGTCGCCGCGGCGTTCGGCGCCGCGATTGGTTTTCCAACGAGCCTCGCCCGCTCGGGGTTCCTCGCGTACGCGAAGCACTGGGTCAGCAACGGCGGGCTCTTCGCCCTCGTCGCATCGATTACCGGGGACGGCGCCGCGCGGCTCGTCTGCGCGGCTGCCGCCTTCGGCGTGGTCGCCTGGATGACGGACCGCGTTCGCCGGGCCGACGCGCCCGCTGCGATCGTGCGCGGGTTCGCGGTCGTCGTCGCCGCGGTCTTCTGCCTCTCGCCGACGCAGTTCCCCTGGTACTACGTCTGGGCGATCCCGTTCCTCTGCTTCTTCCCGAGCGCGCCTTGGGTGCTCCTCTCCGGGCTCCTCGGTCTCTACTACATGGGCTTCTGGATCGAGTACAACCTCGACCCGATCTCGGCGCCTCTCGGCGCGGCGGCGCGACGTTGGCTCCTCGTCGCGGAGTACCTGCCTTTCTACATCTGGATCCTCATCGACGCCTACCGCTCGAGCTCCACGCCGAGCCCGTGGGCGATCCGGTTCACGAAGTTGAAGTAGGCCGTGATCTCGGTCGCGGCGAGGATCGCGGCGTCGTCGAAGCCGGCGGCCCGCAACGCCGCGACGCGCGGCGCCGAAGACTCTGCCGGCGCGCGCGTGAGTTGGGCGGCGAAGGTCGCGAGGGCGCGGTCGGCGGGGCCGAGCGGGGCCGCGAGCGGATCGCAGCGAACGGCGTCGGCGAGGGCGTCGTCGCGGACCAGGCGGCGGAAACTCGCCGCGTGGTGCTCGATTCAGTAATGGCAGGAGTTGACGTAGCTCACCGTGACCGCGATGAGCTCTCGCTGCGAGCGGCTGAGCGGGTTCTGCCCGAACATGAGCTCGCGGTAGAGCGCGTAGTGGGCGGCGAGCGCCCTCGGCGAGAGCGACTCCGCCTTGAGGATGTTGGCGATCGAGCCCGAGGCGCCGGCGATCTTCTTGTAGACCTCGGCGAGCTCGCCCTCGGCCTCGTCCAACTCGATCGTGCGGATAAGCGCCATGAGCCTCCTCCGTCTCAGCGGGGATTGCCGTAGACCCGGGCGAGTGCCCCCGGGGCGACGCCCAGGCGATAGAGGAGCGGAAAGACGTTCACCATTGCGGTCGCGAAGATCGGGCGTGCGAGGAAACGCCGCCCGGAGACCCGGGCGACCGCCGGGACCGTGACGATGCGCCCGAGTCGGCGGAGCCGGCGTCCGAGCTCGAGGTCCTCCATGAGCGGCTGCTCGGGGAAGCCCCCCGCGCGGAAGAAGGCCTCGCGGCGGACGAAGATCGCCTGGTCGCCGTAGGGGAGTCGCGCGTACCGGGAGCGGAGGTCCGCGAGGTGAAGGAGCGGGGAGAGCCAGGAGCGCTCCGCGCCATCGGCGACCGTCCAGGTCCGGAACGCGCCGGCAACGACCTCCGGGTCGGCGAGCGCCCGCTTGACCCAGCCGGCCGCGTCCGGCGGGAGCGAGACGTCGGCGTGGAGGAAGAGGAGCACCTCGCCCGACGCGGCGCGCGCCCCGGCGTTCATCTGCGAGGCGCGGCCCCTCGGCGCGGCGATTACGCGGACGTCCGGGAACCTTCGAGCGATCTCCACGGTGCCGTCCGCGCTCCCGCCGTCGACGACGATCGTCTCGGCGAGGCCGGGGGTCTCGCGCAGCTCCTCGAGGCGACGGCCGATCCGCTTCGCCTCGTCGAGGACCGGAATCACGACCGAGATGGGCCGCGCCATCTTCCCTCCACGAGATCGTACCACGCGAGCAGACCGAGGATCTTGAGCGCTGCCCCGAGCGCACCCCGCACCGTCCCGGAGATCTTGGATGCGCCGCCGCGCCGGCGTCGGTACCCGACCGGGACCTCGAGATAGCGGACCCCGGCGCGCGCCGCCTTGATCTGCATCTCGATGGTCCAGCCGTACCCGGCATCCGTCATGTGGAGCGCCTCGAGGCTCTTCCGCCGGATCGCCCGGAATGGGCCGAGGTCGCTCGCCGCGAGCCCGAACCGGGCGCGAAGCCAGGTCGCCGCGAGCGCGTTGCCGATCCGCTGCGCGAGCGTGAGCGCGCCACGCTCGGCCCGCCACGCGGCTCGCGAGCCGACGACCAGGTCCGCGCGGCCCTCGACGATCGGCCGGGTGAGCGCGGGAAGGAGGGCGGGGTCGTCGCTCCCGTCCGCATCGAGGAAGACGACGACCTCGGTATCGGGCGGAAGGGCGCGGAGACCGGCAAGGCAGGCGGAGCCGTAACCGCGGCGCGGCTCGAGGACCACCTCGGCGCCGGCCGCGCTCGCAGCCTCGCCGGTCCCGTCCTTGCTGCCGTTATCGACCACGACGATCTTCCGGACGGGCGGCCGCGGGATCGCGCGGACGACCTCCGCGACCGACGCGACCTCGTCGAGGGCGGGGATGACAACGTCGATCGTCATGTCGACCCCCCCGACGCCCGGAGCACGGCCCGAAGCGCCCGCAGCGTCTCCGGCGCCCGGATTTGGCCTCCCTCGAGCAGCCGGCGCAGGCGCGCGAGGTCCTCCGGCCGGTCCACATCGAACCAGCGCTCGAGTAGGACCGGATCGAGCCCGCACGTCTCGAGGCGGAGGCACGTCCGCGCGCACGTATCGTCGCGGCTCCAGGGCATCCCGCCGAGGAGGCCCCGCGGGCAGCGCCGGAGGCCGAGGAGGTAGAAGCCCCCGTCTTCGCTCGGGCCGATCACGGCCTCGGATCGCCCGAGGCCCTCCCGCGCCGATTCGAGGATGCCCCGGGGCAGGCCGGGCGTATCGGCCCCGAGGGCGATCGCGAAGGGAGCGCGCTCGAGGGCGCGGGCGAGGATGCGCTCGATCCGCTCCCCGAGGTCGCCCCCGCCCTGGGGCCAGACCTCGACGCCGGGCGCGACGCCGGCCGTGTGGCAAAGGTCCCCATCCGCGGCGACGATCGGCCGCGCCCACGGGAGCGCGCGGACCGCGGCGAGCGTGTCGAGGAAGAACGCGCGCGCGAGCGCCGCGGCGCCGTCGCTTCCCACGGCCGGAGCGAGCCGCGTCTTCACGCCGCCCGGCCGAGGCGCCTTCACGAAGACGCAGACGCAGCCACGCGGGTCGCTCATCTCGGCGCTCCCTGGGCCTGCTCGCCGATCGCCTCCGCGAGCGCGCGGCGCGCGATCCGCGTGACGACCACGGCGACGGCGAGCGTGGCGGCGAGCCCGCCGAAGAAGAGGACCTGCTCCCACGGGCCGGCCTGCGGGCGCTTTCCGCTCAGGAGCTCGGCCGCGCTCGTGACGAGCGAGCCGAGGTAGACGTAGAGGAACGTGCCCGGGAGCATGCCGGCCCACGAGGCGAGGGCGTAGGTGCCGAGCCGGACGCGCGTGAGCCCGAGCGCGTAGTTGAGGAGGTTGAAGGGGAAGATCGGCGAGAGGCGGAGGAGGAGGACGATCTTGAAGCCGCTCTCCCCGATCGCGCGGTCGATCGCTGCAAAGCGCGCGTCCCGCTCAACCCGCCGCGCGACGAAGCCGCGCGCGGCCGATCGCCCGAGGAGGAAGGCGGCCGTCGCCGCCGCGACGCTCACCGGCGAGACGAGGAGGAGACCCTTCACCGGCCCGTACGCGAACCCCGCGCCGAGCGTGAGCACGGACCCCGGGAGGAAGAGCACCGCAGAGAGGATGTAGACGCCCGAGTACACGGCCATCCCCAGCGCTCCGGCGCCGCGGATCCACCCGACGAGCCCGAGGAGCCACTCGTTCACGGGGAGGAGCTTCGCCCCGGCGAAAAGCCCTCCGAAGGCGAGGACGCCGAGGCCGATCCGGAGCGCAAGCCCGCCGCGGCCGTGTTGGCCCGCGGCAGCGACGGGCAACGGCGTCGCGCCCGTCCCGCCGCTCATGGGAGCGCCCAGACGCCGAGCGCACCGAGGAGGGCGGAAGCCGGGAGCGTCACGACCCAGGCGACGGCCATGTTCCGCACCGTCTTCCAGTTGAGCGCGCCGACCCCTCGTTCGGCCCCGGCGCCGATGATCGCCGTCGACGACACATGGGTCGTGGACATGGGGAGGCCGCCCACGGCGCCCGCCCCGACGAGGAGCGACGTCACGAGGTTCGCCCCGAAGCCCTCCCGGTGGTCCATCTCGGTCACCTTCTCGGCGAGGACGTGGGTCACGCGCCTCCCACCGGCGAGGCTCCCCGCGGCCATGCCGAACGTGACGACGGCGAAGACGAGGCAGACGAGGGCTGGGCTCAGCGCGCCGCCGCCCGAGAGCGCGGCCGCGGCGATCACCAGGGCGACCATCTTTGGCGCGTCGTTGAGCCCGCGGGCGAAGCTCGTGGCGCCGCTCGTGAGCCAGTGGAGATGGTCGAGCGTGACGCGGAGAGCCGCCGTCTCCGGGCTCGGGCACGCCTCGGCGGGCCCGACGGTGACGCGGAGGCGCGCGCCCGCGGGGACCATGACGCTCGCGTTCGCCGGTCCAGCGCCGAGGGCGACCGCCCGCGCGCCGGGTTCGACCTCCGCGCAGAGGCAGTCCACCGCGCTGCGGGGCGCCCCCGAGATGCGCCGGTGCAGGCGAAAGAGCGCGACCGTGAGCGCGAACGAGAGGAGCGGGCTCAGGAGGAGCGGGAGCGCGATCTTCCCGCCGATCGTCCTCCAGCTTACCGCGAGAGGGCCGTATGCGGCGACGCCGGCGCCCGCGATCGCGCCCACAATCGCGTGCGTCGTCGAGACCGGGAGCCCGGTGCGCGTGGCGAAGAGGACCCAGGCCGCGGCGCCGAGAATCGTCGCGAGCGCGGCCGAGAAGGCGGGCGCCGTCCCGGGCTCGAGGAGGCCCTTGCCGAAGGTGTCGAGCATGTTCCCGGCGAGCCCCGCGCCGGCGAGCCCGCCCGCCGCCGTCCAGAGCGCGCCCCAGCGGATCGCGCCGCGGTAGTCGGTCACACCGCTCCCGACGAGCGTCGCAATCCCCTTCGAGACGTCGTTGGCGCCGTTCACGAAGGCGATGAGCAGCCCGAGGGAGAGGACAACCAGCGTCGAGAACGTCATGGAGTCGCCTCCCCGGCGAGCCCGCGCGCGCGCCCGAGCGCGCGGCTCCCGATCTCGTCCCGCACGCCGCGAAAGACCTCTGCGAGCTCGCGAATGTCGATCGCGATCTCGGCCATGGCCGCGACCGCGCCCGGGCTCGCACCGGCGGGCGCCGTGCCGGCGCTGAAGGCCGGGGGCCTCACGCGATCGCTCCCGCGCAGCTCGAGCCAGCGCCCGCCGTGCAACCGAAGCAGTGGGCGCCCGTCGCGATCCGCGCGCCCCCAAGCTCCTCGAGCGAGCCCACGTCGAAGATCGTCCGCGGGCCCGCACCGAGTGGCATCTCGAGCATCTGGTTGAAGTCGCAATCGTAGAGTTGCCCTTCCCAGCCGACGCTCACGAGCGAGCGGCACATGAGCCCGGGGACCGTGTCCGGGTTGAAGTGGCTCACGAGGAGGCTCATGTACGCCTCGTACTCGCCGTTCCGGAAGAGGAAATCGGCGAATCGCTTGATGGGCATGTTCGTGATCGTGAAGAGCTTGTCGAACTCGATCCCGAAGCGCGCGCGGAGCTCCTCCTTATACTCCGCCTCGAGCTCGGCCTGGGCCGGGGGGAGATAGGCCCCGATCGGGTTGTAGACGAGATCGAGTTCGAGCGGCGAGCCCGGCCGGCCGTAGCCGAGCGCGTTCAGTCGCCGAAGCGCGTCGACGCTCTTCTTGAAGACCCCGCGGCCGCGCTGCTTGTCGACGTTCTCCTCGACGTAGCACGGGAGGCTCGCGACGACCGCGACCTCGTTCCGGGCGAGGAACTCGGCGAGATCCTCCTGCCCGGGCTCGAAGAGGATCGTGAGGTTGCAGCGGTCGATCACGCGCCGTCCCAGCCGGCGCGATTCCTCGACGAGAAAGCGGAAGCTCGGGCAGAGCTCGGGCGCGCCGCCGGTGATATCGACGAGCTCGACGCTCGGGCTCGCGGCGAGCAGCTCGATCGTGCGCTCGGCGACCCGCCGAGACATGACCTCGGTCCGCTTCGGTCCGGCGTCCACGTGGCAGTGGTGGCAGGCCTGGTTACAGAGCTTGCCGACGTTGACCTGGAGGGTCGTCACCGGCCCGCGGACGAGCGGCGAAAGCCCGTGTGCCGCGAGCGCCGCGTCGAAGTCGGGGCCGCAAGCGTTCGCGCGGTTGAGGACGCGCAAGCGTGCACTCATGAGGTTTCCCTCAGCAACAGGATCCATGACCCGGCGTGCAGCGGCCCGCCTGCGGCTCGGTCGTCGCGCGGTAGCCCGCGCCCTTCGTCTCCCTCGGGTCCCGCCGCAGCGCGCCCTTCCCGCACGGGAAAGGGGGAGCGTCCTCGAGCGGGACGAGCACGCGCGGCGGGACCAGCTCCACGTGAGCGCGATACGGCTCCTTCTCGTAGATGCGGAACGTCTTCTCGCAGACAGCCGTGCGCGCGCCCCGCCGGAGCACGTGCCCGTCGTCGTCCTCGACCTTGAGGAAGGGGCCCCGGTAGATGACCGCGTGCTTCTGGTCGAGGCACTGCCCATCCTTCCCCTTCCAGGCCGCGACGGTCACGCTCCGGAACTCGATCCCCTCGACGGTGCGCCACGGCTCCTCCTTCCGCTCGAGGATCGTCACGCCGTAGAAGCCCGCGGCTTCGAACGCCTCGAGGAAGAGGTCCTCGCGGAGGGCCCCCGAGACGCAGCCGCTCCAAAGCTCGGGGTCGCGCGCGAGGCGTTCGGGGACGTCCTCGTCGCTCACGATGTCCGAGATCACGGCCCGGCCGCCGGGCCGCAGCACGCGGTGGATCTCGGCGAAGACGCGCTGTTTGTCCTCGGGGCGGACGAGGTTGAGGACGCAGTTCGAGACGACGACGTCGACCGACCCGTCGGGGACGAGAGGCTCGACCCGGCGAAGCTCCGCGATCCTCGCCTCGAGGCGGGCGAGGTCCTCCGCCGAGCGCACGGGGTGCTTCGCGAGATAAGCGTCGAGCTTCTCGAGATCGAGGGCGAGGTCCTGAATCTTCCCCTTTCGGAACTCGACGTTGGCATAGCCGAGGCGCCGCGCGACCTCGGGAGCCGCGCCCCGCGCGAGCGCGAGCATGTCGTCGTTCATGTCGACGCCGATCACGCGCCCGGTCGGTCCGACGACCTGGCTCGCGAGAAAGCACGCCTTGCCGCTGCCCGACCCGAGGTCGAGGACCGCCTCGCCCGCCCGCACGTGGCGCATCGGGTCGCCGCAGCCGTAGTCCCGCTCGAGGACCTCTTCCGGGATCGCTTCGAGGAGCTTCGGATCGCAGGCGACGGGGCAGCAGAGCGCCGCCTCGCGTGCCCGGGCGCCGGCCGAGTAGCGCGCCCGGACCGCCTCCTCGACGTCGATGCTTGCTTCGAGATCGTTTTCTTCGGACATTCTTCGCCTCCTAAGGGCCGGCTCAGCCGCCGATCCCCGTGATGTACCCGGTGAGGTGGCGCACCTCCGCCTCCCGTTCGTCGAGGAGCGCGCGGATCACGTCCCGCATCGAGACGACGCCGGCGAGCCTCTTGCCGTCGCGCACGAGGAGGTGGCGGGCGCCCGTCCGCTTCATGAGTTCGGAGCAGCGCGCCGGGTGCTCGCGCGGCGAGACGACCGGCGCCCCCGACTCGTCGACGACGACGACCGCCCCGACGCGCCGCTCGGTCATGAGCCTCCCCGCCTCGGCGGCGGTCGCGTTGGCCCGGACCGTGATCGCGGGCTGCCCGTAGTATGCTTCGATCGACGCCATTGCGCTCTCCTCGGGGCCTGGTTCACAATGCCCCGCGGCGCCTCGCTCGCGGCCTCATTGTGAAACAGCTCCAAACCCACTATCGCGGCCGCCACGTCTTATTCCTGGCCCGAGCTCATCGGCCTCTCGATCTCGTGCACCCCCCGGATCGCCCAGAGACGTCCCCGGCGAACATGTACGTCGCCGTCGCCCCGTGGGCCGCGAGGAGCCTCCCCCCGACCAGAGCCCGAGGACGATCCCGTTCGGGCGTCCCCGCGCCGCTGCGAGCGGCTTCGTCGTGAGGAAGGGCTCGAAGAGCCTCCGAACCGCGAGCCTATTCGGGCCGCTCGAGCGCCCGCGAGCCTCGGAATAGACCAGGAATAGACCGGGCGCGGCCACGATAGGGGTTCCGTCTGGCATGAAGGCGGCGCCTCTCCTCCTTGCGACTTGGGCTGTCTCCCTGATCGCCGCGGACCGCGAAGGGCCGGGGCTCCCCAAAGGTTGGCGCGAGCGCCGCTTCGGCGGGACGGCGCCCGCGTCGTTCTCTATTGCGCGCGAGAGCGACAACGCGTTTCCGGTGCTCTGCGTTCGCGCGGCCTCCGCCGCGTCCATGGCCATCTGTGACGTTCCGGAGCCGCCGACGGCGAGCGCTACGCTCCGGTGGTTCTGGAAGGTCGGGGCGTCCCTCCCGGCGGCCGACCTTCGGAAAAAGGAGCGAGACGACGCCGCCGCGCGGGTGCTGGTCGGTTTCCGCTACGAGCCCAAGCGGTTCTCCCCTCTCGAGCGCCTCGCCTTTGAGACAGCGCGCGAGAAGGGACGCTACCCGCCGGGCGCGACGATTTGCTACGTCTGGGCGAACCGGGAGCGCGCCGGCGAGCACTTCGCCTCGCCGGTGAGCGAGAGGATCCGCATCCTCGTTCTCCGGAGCGGCGACGCCGAGGCGGGCGCGTGGGTCGACGAGGCGCGCGACCTTGCGGCCGACTACCGCGCCCTCTTCGGCGACGAGCCGCCGCCCGTCGAGTCGGTCGCGGTCATGGCGGACACGGACGCGACCGGCGTAACGGCGACCGCCTGGTTCCGCGGGCTCACGCTCGAGGCGGGTGTCTCCGGCTCGGCGCTCCGGTTCGAGCGCGACCCTTCCGCGAAGCGCTCGGCCGACCTCTGGAATAGGAGGCGCTCGCGGCTGATACGGGGTTCAGGGATCCTGTTCGGCCCCATCCGAACAAGAGCGAGAAAGGGAGGACTCCACTCATGAAGCGCATGGCTTTCGTGGTTGCCCTGGCCCTCGCGGCCCTCGGGCTCATCCTGATCACGGCGCCGAAGTACGTCGCGCCGACGGCGCAGGCGCAGGAGAAGGAGGGGGCGTGGAAGGGCGAGGTCGTTGACCTCTCCTGCTACCTCACCGCTGGCAAGAAAGGCGAGGGCCACAAGAAGTGCGCCCTCATGTGCGCCGAGATGGGCCAGCCCGTTGGTCTCCTCACGGCCGATGGCAAGCTCTTCCTCCTCATCGGCCCGCACGAGGGGACCGGCCTCGATGACGCGAAGAAGCTCGCCGGCTCGCAGGTCGACTTGAAGGGGAAGATCTTCGAGCGCGATGGCCTGCGAGCGATCGAGGTGGCCTCGGTGACCGGGCAGGGCAAGGCACCGGAGCCGAGAAAGCCCTCGGAGGGGAGCCGGTAGCAGCTGCCGGCGATCAGGCGACCGTCGCCGAATCTGGCGAGCCGAGCCAGAGGCCTCGACGTGCTCGCGTCTCTCTGGCCCGGCGAGGTCGAAGCGCGGCGCCCCCCGAGGAGCCCGAGCGCGGTGTCTGGCTTGCCCGGAAGGCGAAGAGCGGCTCGTCGGGTTTCCCCCGCATGACGAAGAGGCCCGGGCCGACCTCCTCGCGCGCGGCGGCGAGGGTTGCCTCGTAGACCGGAGGGGGTCTAATCACCAAAGCGACCTCCAGCTGACGTGCGTGGCGCGCCCGCCGGCTCACGGTCCGGCGCGACGATCGGCGGGGACGGTGTGGCAGCGGCGATCTCCGCCCGAATCCGGCCCCGCCCGAAGAGGCGCCCGAAGCGGACGAGCGCGCGGGCGATCTTCGCGCCGCGGCCGGTGAAGAGCTTCTCACGGTAGTACTGGTCGGCCGCGCGCTTCGCCGCCTGGACGAGCGTCGGGTACGGGTGAATCGTCCGTGCGATCGCCCCGATCGGGAGCCGCTGCGCCATGGCGAGGACGTACTCCTGGAGGAGCTCCCCCGCCTGCGCAGCGAGGATGTGGGCGCCGAGGATCTCCCCCTTCTTCGAGCAGACGATCTTCAGGAGCCCGCGCGTCTCGCCGTCGATCATGGCCCGGTCGAACCGCTCGATGTCGAAGCGATAGACGCGGACCGAGTCGCCGTGCTTCTCTCGCGCCTCGGCCTCCGTGAGCCCGACGCGCGCAAGCTCGGGATCGGTGAAGGTCACCCACGGTACCGCGCGGAAGTCCGCCCGCCGCCGGACGAGCGGGAAGAGGGCGTTCGCGATGGCGATCCCGGCCTCGTACTCCGCCATGTGCGTGAAGGGGAAGAGGCCGGTCACGTCGCCGACGGCGTAGATGTGCGGGACGTTCGTCCGCATCCGATCGTCGACGGGGATCCCCTTCTTCTCGACCTTGACCCCGGCCGCGTCGAGCCCGAGCTCCTCGACGTTCGGCGCGCGGCCGATCGCGACCAGGACCTCCTCCGCTTCGAACGTCGTGCGCCCGCCGACCTTGCAGTTGGCCTCGAGCACTCTCGTCCCGTCCGTCCGCCTCGAGCCCTCGATGTCGACGCAGGTGTGGATCTGGACCCCTTCCGCCTTGAGGGCCTTCTCGAGCCGGTCGGCGAGCTCCTTGTCCTCGCGGGGCAGGACCTGGCCCATCTTCTCGATGACGGTCACCTTGGTCCCGAGCCGCTGGAAGACCTGGGCGAGCTCGAGCCCAATGGGGCCCGCACCGATCACGAGGAGCGAGCGCGGGAGCCGCTCGAGGCGAAGGATCGTCTCGTTGGTGAGCGGCTCGATCTCCTCGAGTCCCGGGATCGGAAGGACGATCGGCCGCGAGCCGGTCGCGATGAGGAAGCTCCGGCCGACAAGGCGGCGGCCGCCGACCTCGAAGATGTGCGGCGAGACGAAGCGGCCGGCGCCCAAGACGACCTCGACACCCATCTTCCGGAAGCGCTCGGGCTGGTCCATCTCGGCGGCCCGCTCCTGGACCTGGCGCACCCGGCGCATGACGGCCGGGAAGTCGACCTCGAGGGAGCTGTCCCCGTGGCCCGCGCTGATCCCGAACTCCCGGGCGCGCCGCACGAGCGAGGCGACGCTCCCCGCTCGGACGAGCGCCTTGGTGGGCACGCAGCCGTAGTGGAGGCAATCGCCGCCGAGCGAGCCCGTCTTCTCGACGAGGGCGACCCGCGCGCCGAGCTGCGCCGCTCCGCTCGCGGCCACGAGCCCGCCGACCCCGCCGCCCACGCAGACGAGGTCGAAGGGTTCCTCTTCCGATGCGGCGGTCATGACCGTCCCGCCTTGTCGTTGATCCCCCAGTCGTAGTCGAGGTAGCGGACCTCGAGGTCGTGGCGCCTGAGGAAGGCGCGATCCTCGTCGGACGTGACGAAGCGCGCAGCGAAGTCGAGCTTTGCCCGATCGGTCCCGCCGAAGTCCTCGCCGAACCACTTCATGATGCGCGTGAGGTAGACGGTCTTCTTCTCGCGATCGATCCGGAACTTCTCCGGATTGCCAAAGAAGTCCCGCGCGTTCTGGTCGAGCTGCGCGTCGAGGCGCGGGCCGCTGTAGGCCTCGTTCCGGAGGCGCGGGCAGCCAAGCGAAGCGCAGACGATCGCGAAGTGAACTCGCGGCTCCCCCATCTTCCGAAGGATCTCGTGCTCGATCGCGTTGAGCGACCGCTCATTGCCTTCGACCTCGATTCGGACGTCGTCCCAGAAGTTGAATCCCCAGACGGGGGAGACGTGCTCCCTCACGCTCTTCGTCGGGTAGAAGTGGAGCATGCCGTGGAGGACGAGCGCGTTGTAGACGTTGATCCAGTACGCAAGCCGCTCGTTCCCATGAGAAAGCGCGTCCGGCCTTACCGCCGCCATCGCGGCGAGATAGCGCTCAAGCGCCGGGCGGTCCCGGGCCTTCCAGGCCGCGTAGTCGACGAGCCCGCGGTCATCGACGTACGTCTTGAGCAGCGCGTCGAGGGGCGAGTGATCGACGCGGCCATCCTTCACGGGCGCGGGCGCTCCTGCCCGAGGGCGGACGACGATGGCATCTTCGCTGCGCGTGCGAGCAGCAAAGAACACCGCTGAAACGACGAGCAGCACCGCCAACGTGGAAATCCGTCCCATGCCCGTTCCTTTCTCCGCGCGATCCGGTGCTACTGATACTATTGGCGATGGCTGTTTCTTCTTCCGCGCCTGTCGCCTCTGGCAGCGGTGGCCAGCGCGAGCCCGGCTTCTTGCCGCTCGCCCCATCCATCCTGGTCCCGGTCGACATGCGCATCTCCGGGCGGTGACCAGTGCGAGCTCGGGCTTTGCCGCTCGCCTGCGCGAGCGCGATCTCTAGGCCCCGGCCTGCGGATCTTGAGCGGCCCCCGAGGGGCCGCGCAGGATCGCTCCTCCACGGTCTCCTCGTCGCCCGCGCCCGCGGCCGGCTCGTTGTTGTTACAAACGCCACAAAGGGGCGTGTCTCCCGCAGGCGCGCGATAATGTCGGCCCCGACGTAGCCCTTGGTGCCGCCGCCGAAGCGGTAGGGCGCGGCCTGGATGTTGTTGCCGACCGCCGGGACCTTGCTGTGGCGGCCATCCAACCCAGATCCCCGCCGCGGACCGCGCACCCGCGGATCGCTATCGGGTGTTCTCGCGAGTGGCGCACCTTCTACTGCCCGCCGCCGCGGCTGGGCAGCCCTAGGAAGGGCTCCTCGATATTTCAGCTGCTCTGCCGCCGCCGCCCGCTACTCGACGTAGATTGCGCTCGTGATGGCCCCTCGCGCGTAGCCCGGGTCGTGGAGGTCGATGTTCATGATCCGGCTGAGCGGCTCGGGGATCACGAACGTCGGGTAGGCGGTCGGGACCGGCGACTGCGTCACCCCGATCTGGCTCCCGAAGATCAGGATGTAGACTGCGAGCGGGCCGCCCGAGTCGACGATGTTCTGGAGGCTCTGGATCCAGCTCAGAATTGTCCCGCCGACCCAGCCGAGGTTCTGAAGGGGCACGCCCATGACGAGGTACTTCGCGATGTCGGCGTACGGGAACGACAGGTCGATCGGCTCGTAGACGTCCACGCGGTACCAGGCGCGCGCGGCGGGCGCGTCCCACCACGTGGCCACGAACGTCGATCCCGCGACGGGCCAGGACTGGGCGACCTGGCCGTTGCGAATGAGGTCGAGCTTGCCTCCGTCCGCGTCCTCGATCTCGACGCGGAACTGAATGGCCCGCCCGGGCGCGAGCGGGATCGAATCGCCGACGATCGTCTCGAAGATCCCGTCCCCGTCGCGGTCGGCCGAGAAGTCCACGCGCGGCCCGTCCGGCCCTCTGCTCACGTAGGTGCGGCCCCGGCGCACCGCCTCCGAGATGGCGGCCGCGCTCGGCGCGGCCGCGTAGACGTAGGTGCAGGGATAGCCCGGGTAGAGGAGGAAGTGACGGTCGCCGCCGCCCACGGCCGCGAGCTTGCGTCCGGAGTCGAGGTACGCCTCGTAGAGCTTGAGCGCCTGGTAGTTCTGGCCGCCGCCCGCGTGCGCGACGGCCGCCCACGCCTCGCGCGGGGCGTCGATTCCCGCCTGCGCGAGCCCGCGCCGATCGAGCCAGTCGCGCACGTCGGCGGGAGTCACGTCCTGGGTGCGCCGGTAGCTCCAGGGCGTGTTCCAGACCTCGATCCCGTCGAAGCGGTCGACGTCCCAGAGCCACATGTTCTTCAGCTCGAAAGGGTGATTCAAAACGAAAAAGCCGCCCTGCTGGTGGACGTCGTCGATGACCGACTGAATGAGGGCCGGCGCCGCAGCGGGGCTTCCCGCCGCGCTCTGGGAGTGCGCCGGAGGGTCGCGGTAGAGGTTGTGCGCGCCCGCGTGGCCCGCGCCGCCCCACTCCTCGCCCGCGAGGAGGACGAGCCGCGTCGGCGTCTGCGCAAACTGCGGGTCCGAAAGCACCCGCGTGTGGCGGTGGTCGGAGATCGAGATGAAATCGAGCCCCGCCGCCTCCGCGAGGCGGATCGTCGTGGCGACGTCGTCTCCGTAGTGGACGGCGTCGTGGCTGTGGCGCGTGTGAACGTGGAGATCGCCGCGCAGCCACTGCCCGGCCGGGCGCTGCGCGGGGGCCGCCGTGCCGGCGCCGCCGCCGGGCGACGCCGATCCGCCCGA
>FWPU01006867.1_pt1 | contig 21904 bp, 21 predicted proteins | sample 2228361 | NCBI WGS metagenome assembly FWPU01 (sample SAMEA103939777, study PRJEB20133) | metagenome
TCGTCAGCACCCACCTGGCCGCCCCTTGCACAAGCTTCTCCCACACCAAGCGGCGCTCCTCGGCTTTCATCTCGCCGTGTAAAACGGCGGCCTCGGGGAAGAAGGGCTGGCATTTTTTGAGCAGCGAGACCTCGGGGAAGAGCACCAGGGCCGGGCCCTCGTGCACCAGGCCCGCCAGGGCCCGCAGGCGCTCCAGCAGCCGCCCCCCTTGCAGCCGCACTGGCCGCAGGGGCAGCTCCAGGGGCTCGAGCGCCCGCGCCGCAGTGGCTTCTGGAGCCGGCAGCACCTCCACAAACCCGATATAGCCCTTCTCCACAAGACCCTTCACCACCCCCGCCCCCACCCCAGCGGCTCGAGCCAGCGCCGCCATGCTCTCCACCTGGCGCAGGTCGCGCAGGGCGTACCAGGCCGCTTTGGCCTTCTCACTCAGGCCCTCCGCGGGTTCGCGCAACACCACCAGGGCCTGGGCCGGGGTACGCCGCTCGGCCACCTCTTCCTGCAACACCCCGGCCTCGCGCAGAAAATCCAGCAGCTTGGGATCGAGGCCCTGGGCCTCCTGCCAGCCCTCGGCCAGGGCTTCCAGACCCCCGGGCAGCACCGCGGGGTCGGCCCCGGGCACAAGCCGCACCCGATGGGTAAGGGGGGGCTCGAGGAAAGGCAGCAAATCGTTGAGCAACGTGCCCACCGGACAGAAGCTATCGCGGGCGGCCACTTGCAGAAACTCGATAGCAGAAGGGTTGAGCCAGGGCCGCGTATCGAGGTAGGCCAGGGCCTCACGCAAGGCAAAGGTCTTCTGGGGGCTCTCTTCACGCCCTACCACCACCCCCACCCGCAGCTCACCGCGCCAGGGCACTACCACCCGGTAGCCCTGCACCTCTGCTCGTAGGTCGGCGTGCGGGGGCAGGTACGACATCGGCTCCACCGGCAGGGGCAGGGCGACCTTCAAAGCCCACATCCCGCTCAGATTACCCGAAGGCGCAGGGCGGATTGCACCCCCCAAACCCCCATTGCTCCGGGGAACTTCGTCGTGCAACCACCCTGGCTGCTAGGCCCTGGGCATCCCAGCCGGGCTTTGCAGGGGCCGCCGGTGGCTTCGATACAGCAGCTCCTGGGCCTGTCGCAGGGCTTCCTCCAGGGTCAGGTCGTTGCAGGCCACCCAGACCACCCGGGCGTTGGGGAAGCGTCGGCTCAGGCGCTCGGTCAGCTCGTGCCCGCTCAACAGCCCGATGTGCAGCCCACAAAACAGATGGTCGCCCATGTGGTACAGCCCGTCCCCCTGCTGTACGGCTTCGCGCATGATATGCCCCAGTTCCTGCAAAAGCTGGGGATTTTGCTGGACATCTGGGAGCAGCCAGTAGGAGAACAGGAGCGGCTGGTCGCTGCGGCTAGCCAGGGCTTGGTAGCGTTCGTAGTCGACCTCGAGGGCCAGGCGGGTGCTCAGGCCGGTCTGGCGATCGAAAAGGGCCACCTGGGATAGCTCCTGCTGGGTTGCCTCGAGCCTGCGGATGGCCCTGAAAACCGCCCATCCCACCAATCCCCCCAGGGCCCACAAAGGCCACACCGCCCAGTACGGCCCTGCCTCGGGGTGGGGCATCAGCGCCACCAGGAAGATCAGGCCCCCCACCATGACCCACGGCCCACCAAACAACGCCAGCACCGTCAGGAACAGGGTAGCCAGCGTGGCGCTAGCATAAAGCACAAGCTCCCGATTCCAGCCGGGCATCACCGCCCCCGGTTGTTGTAGGGCCCAGATGAGCAACCCCAGGGCCATCCCCAGGTGAACCATCAGCGCCCCCTGCGGGTATCGCTCGGACAGCGGGAAAATTATCAGGGTGACCGTAAGGTAGGCCATTGCAATCATTTTGATGGCATCGGCACCAATCCCTAGCTGGATCAGCGCCAAAGCGCCCCCACCAAATAGGGCTGTACGCCAATACAAGCTGTGAAACCAGGCCCCAACCGGCTCAGGCAGATGCGGCATAGGGGCCATTGTAAAAAAGCCCTCCGCCCTGGGGGGCCAAAATAGCCATAATTCCTTAGATTGGCGTTACGCGATACCTCGAGCAGGAGCCCACCCGATATGCTTTGGATGTGGGCGGGGCCTTGATTCCAGCGGGTGTTCTCATCTACGTGGCCCTGTACTCGGTAGTGCCGATGCTGCCCGGCCTGGAGCGCCTGTTTGGTACCGCCCCCGGCAGCACTCACCTGGGTATTAGCCTGCCCTTTCTGGTACTGGTGCTGCTCTCGCCCCTGGTGCCGCGGATTCGCTTGCCGGTGGGCCTGGTAATGGGCGGCGGGCTATTGGGGGTGGGTTTGTTTGGTGTGCTGGCCGGGCTGGCACCCAACCTGGAAATCTGGACGCTCTGTCGAGCCCTGCAGGGTGCTTTTGCAGCAGCCGTGCCTGGGCTTTCGCTGGCCTTACTACCCAAGCTGTACCCTGGCAAGCACGCCCAGATGGCGGGGTTTTGGGTAGCTGGCAACGTCTTGGGTGGAGGTCTGGGACGGGGGTTGGGGGGCCTGTTTGCCGAGTGGTGGGGCGAGCGCTGGGCCATCGTCTTTCTGGCCCTTCCAGTTGCCATCGTCGCTCTGGCCGTGCTGCGCGCCCGCGACTACCTGGCCCTACCGCCCCCCCAGTACACCCTGAGGGCCTGGCCCTTATACACACTGGGATTTGCCCTCTTGTTCATCAACTTTTTTGTAGCCAACCTGCTACCCTACCGCCTCGAGGCCCTGGGTCTGTCGCAGGCCCAGATTGGGGGGATATTTTTCGCCTATCTGGCTGGCATTCCCGGCAGCGCCCTGGCTGGTGTACTGGTCAAACGGCTGGGTGAGGTAAGGGCCTTCCGGCTGGCCTTTGGTATGGTCACCCTGGGCCTGCTGGCGCAGTTACCCGACCTGCCCTTGTGGATTCTGGTGGGCTTTGTGATCATGATGGCCGGCATCTTCAGCGCCCAGGCCATTGTCGGTGGGGTCTCGGGGCGGGGCGGGAGTGGGGTGAGCAGCACCTATGTGGCGGCGTTCTACCTGGGTGGGACGGTAGCCGGCCTGGTATATCCACCCTTCATCGGGCAAAGCCCACTGTGGGGCCTCGAGGTGGCCCTGGGGGTCTCGCTGCTGGCGGTGTTGCTAGCCGGACGGGCCCTGCGCTGATCCGGTTCAGCCCGCCAGGTAAGGGTTACTCGCCAGCTCCTCTGCGAGGGTGGTGGTGGGGCCATGCCCGGGGTAGACCACCGTTTCGGGCGGCAGTTGGGCGATTCGCTGGAGCGAGGCCAACAACGCCTGGGGGTCGCTGCCCGGCAGGTCGTAGCGGCCAATGCTCCCACGGAAGAGCACATCGCCGCTCACCAGGTAGCCGGGCCGGTAAAAGCCCACATGCCCCGGCGCGTGGCCGGGCAGAAACAGCACCTCGAGGCCCAGGCCAAAGTCCAGGGTCTGCCCTTCGGCCAGGGGCTCGATGGGTTCGGGCGGCTGGGGAATGGAGAGACCCCAGCGGGCCGCACTCAAAGCTGCGCTTCGGTAGAGCGGCAGGTCGGCCGGGTGCAGGTAAACCGGTAGCTGCAAAGCTTCTACCAGCGGGGCTACCGCCCCCACGTGATCGAAGTGCGCATGGGTGAGCAAAATCGCCTCCGGCTTCAAACCCACCCGCCGCACCTCGGTCAGAATGCGCCCGGGCTCGTCGCCAGGGTCTACAATTACCCCCCGTCCATCCTCGCCTACCAGCAGGTAGGTGTTTTCCTGCAAAGGGCCTACAGCCAAGCCATACACCTTCATGCCCTACAGCCTACAAGCTGGCGAGGGCCTCAGGAACGTTCTACCGGCAGGTCGGCCTCGGCCTCCCACTCGAGCATGCTGCCCAGGTAGTTGCGGGCCTGCACCCCCTGCTGGCGCAGGAGCCAGAACGCGCTGGCGCTGCGCGCACCGCTGCGGCAGTGCACCCCCACCGCCTGGCTGGGCAAAAGGCCCAGGGCCCCGGCGTTGTCCAGTCCAAAAGCGCCCAGGGGGATGTTTTTGGCCCCGGGAATCCGGGCGGTGGCAAACTCGTGGGGTTCGCGCACGTCCAGCAAAGGATACGGCAGTCCGGCCAGGATTTCGTCGGCGGTGAGCAGGATCTCGCGGTTGAGCCGGGCCCAGGGCTCACCGGCCACCGGCTGGGCTGGGGCCTGCTGGGTGGCTCGAGACTCCCACCCCTGCGGCCACAGGTAGACCTCGAGCCCCCCCAAGGCCAGCATGAAAGCGGTTTTGGTCAGGCGGGTGTTGAGTCCCATATCGTAGACCACCACCGGGCGGTGGGGGCCCGCCCCGATGCGGCCGTTGAGGTCGGCCAGGGCTTGCTCGAGCTGCTCTAGCTCTTCCTCGCTGCGCAAGCGCCCGCGAAAGCCCGACAGGTCGAGGTTAATGGCACCCTCGAGGTGGCCCTGGGCGTACTCGGCCGGGGAGCGGCTGTCGATGAGCAGGGCGTGGGCAGGGGGATCGGCAGAGAGAATCATCCTTTCAGATTGTACCGGGCCGGCCCCCTGTTTATGCTGAAAAGCATGAACCTGCGCGTGGATGTTTTCTCCGGTTCCGAGGTGGCCCCTTTCATCCCCGAGCTGGCCCGCCTGCGCATGGCGGTTTTTCGGGAGTGGCCCTATCTGTACGAGGGGAGCCTCGAGTACGAGACGCACTACCTAGCCAAGTTTATGAACCTCCCCGAGAGCACCCTGGTGGTGGTGCGGGATGGGGAGCGGGTGGTGGGGGCCTCCACCGCCCTGCCCCTCGCGCAGGCCGAGGCTGAGTTCCAGGAACCCTTCATAAAGGCCGGGCTGGATCCCCAGGCCTGGTACTACTTCGGAGAATCGGTGCTGGAGCCTGCGTACCGGGGCCGGGGGCTGGGGGTGGCTTTTTTTCGTCACCGGGAAGCACGGGCCCTGCAGCTCGGCTACCGCCAGGTCGCTTTTTGTGCGGTGGAGCGCCCCGCGCATCACCCCCTCAAGCCCTCCGATTACGTGCCGCTGGATGCCTTCTGGCAGCGGCGGGGGTTTACCAAGCGCCCCGACCTGGTGTGCTATTTCACCTGGCGCGACTTAGACCAGCCTCAGGAGACCCCCAAGCCCCTGGTCTTCTGGGTGAAGCATCTCTAATGCAAACCGCATGAATTGACAACCGTTTCACATTTGGGTTTTTGAAAAATACCCTCTCTCAAACGAATAAAACCCATTCCTCCTTCTGGGAAACACCCCGATACCCACAAAGTTATCCACAGGCAGAGCCGGGTTATCCACAAAGTTATCCACAGGCCAGCCTCCTGGGTGAGAAAAAAATGAATAAAAGTCCAAGCAGTACATTAGCCGCTTTGGGTGCAGGTTTCACTTGCTTTCCGGCGTAGGGCTATAGCATTATGGGCAGAAGGGTAACTTATGCCAACAACGAATGCCGTCCGCATTGAGCCGGAGCCCTTTTTGCGCTTCGTAGCCGGTCTTTTGAACCGCTGTCCTCACTGGGTGGCTTCGCTAACCCCAAACCAAACCTACCTGCTAGCCCAATCGCCCATCGGGGCATGGTATGTGTTCCAGGTGCTTTCCCACCCTTCGGCTCTGGGAAGTGCTCTGCAAGACGTGCTCTGTGCCCGTCAAACCCATCACGCCGCGGGGGCTGTGCTGATTCTGCTCGACGAACCCCGTGGGCCCTCGTTCGGTGAGCTGGCCCAGGCTCAGGGGGTGCAGCTTTGGACTTTGGCCGATGTGGACTATCTGGTCATGGCTGCCGACCTCGAGTCCAACGACCCCCTGGCCTACCTGGGCCTCGAGGTCTACCCGCCCAAAACCACCATCGCTCCCCCACCCACCACGGCTTCACAGCCCACCCAGGGCTTTTGAGCTGTTCCAATACCAGGATTACCCCCACCGTTCCCCAAACCGGGTAGCGGTGTGGATTACTTTGTAGAGTCGCCGAAGCACAAGCTTGCGCTGGTGCGCCCTGTCTTTCTTTGGTGGGACAGCGCCGGTTAAGCCGGCTTTTGGTATAAGCTGTGGGCATGAGCCAGCAACGTGTGCAAACCGATCAAGCCCCTCAGGCCATCGGCCCCTACAGCCAGGCCATCGTGGCCGGCGGGATGGTGTTTTGCTCGGGCCAGATTCCCCTCACTCCCTCCGGCGAGCTGGTCGCGGGGGATGTGGAGGCCCAGACCCATCAGGTGATGAAAAACCTGGGGGCGGTGCTCGAGGCCGCCGGAAGCTCGTATGCCAAGATAGTGCAGACCACCTGCTACCTGGCCGATATGAACGACTTCCCGGCCTTCAACAAGGTCTATGCCGAGTACGTGCGCGAGCCCTTCCCGGCCCGGGCTACCGTGCAGGTGGCCCGCCTGCCCCGCGACGTGAAGGTGGAGGTGGCCTGCATCGCCCTGCTGTAGGGGCCTGGCCGCGATACACTAACCCCATGAGCCTCTACGAGCGCTTTCTGGCCCAGGACGTGCGGGCTCTGGCCCGGGCCATCACCCTGGTGGAGTCGGGCTACCCCGAAGGGCAGGCCCTGCTGCGGCAACTGCGCGGGCGCGGCCAGGCCAAAGTGGTGGGCCTGACCGGCAGCCCTGGAGCCGGCAAAAGCACCCTCACCGACCGCCTGATCGAGGAGGCCCGAAGGCGGGGCGAGCGGGTGGCGGTGCTGGCGGTGGATCCCAGCAGCCCTTTCACCGGCGGGGCCATCCTGGGCGACCGCATCCGCATGATGCGCCACCACCAGGACAAGCAGGTCTACATCCGCTCGCTGGCCAGCCGGGGGGCTTTGGGCGGGCTGGCCGGGGCCACCGTGGCCAGCCTGGCCCTCCTGGAGGCCTTTGGCTTCGACCGCATCTTCGTGGAGACGGTGGGGGTGGGGCAGAGCGAGGTGGACATCGCCCGCGTGGCCGACACCACCGTGCTCGTCCTGACCCCTGCCGCCGGCGACGCGGTGCAGGCCTTCAAGGCCGGGGTGATGGAGATCGCCGACGTGTTTGTGGTCAACAAGTTCGACCTGCCGGGCGGCGAGCGCATCGTGCAGGAGCTTAAAACCACCCTGGAGCTGGCCGCCCCCCGCCCGGCGGGTTGGAAGCCGCCGGTGCTCACCGCCATCGCCCCCAAGGCCGAGGGCATCCCGGAGCTGTTCGAGGCCCTCGAGGCCCACCACCAGCACTTGCAGCAACACAACCTGCTCGAGGCCGACCGGCTCGAGCGCGCCCGCTTCGAGGTGGAGAGCGTAATCCAGGAGTGGGGCCGCCGCAAAACCCGCGAAGGCCAGGCCCTCATCGCCCGGGTAGCCCGGGGCGAACTCACCCCCGAGGAGGCCGCCATGCAACTGCTGAGCGGGCCCCTGGGCGTCTGGGTTGGGTGACCACAGAACATCAAAGATAAAAAGTAAGAAATCGCTAGTGCTGGTTTTAGCTTGCGCTTTGATTACATCATGTAGCACACCACGTACAGACCAAGAACTTATTGAGCAGACTATTGATCCAGCAATTGTGGGAGAAGAGCGAAGGAAAATGGCAGAAATAATGCGTCTGCTGCCCCCAGCTCACCGAGACAATGTCATATATCTTTCCGAAAATGGCCAGATTTACGCAAACAAACCTAGTCTAAGAGGAGAGTTTAGATTATCACGTCAGATTTCAGACCGAGTCTACGAAACAGCGTGGGGTGAGAAATTTGTTCTGCCCTCTTCTGGTTCCCCAGACGATGTTAGCAAACTAGAATACACTTGCATTCCAGTTTCGACCGGGCCTTTTCGGAGAATTGCAACACAGCGAGGTGTAAACGTTAGCGGGGGCCGCTTTTCTTACGCGTACGCTCAAGTTTCGTTGCCAGGTGAAGGAAGTGTATACGGTCTTCAAAACTCATCTGGTGATCAAATAGAAACGCCATTTGTCTATTTAGGAGGCCATTCAACCACTAGCAGCGGTTCAATCATGACCGAGGTTGATGGCGGGGTACAATGGAGCCAAGCCAAGAAAGATTGGGCGCTTTATCTGAAATCCGGTAGTAATGTAGCAGTGCAGAATAATCAAGTTAGGCTTTTTTCTCCTGTAACCATTTCACTAGAATTTTATGTTCCTTCAGACGGAAGTGTGGCGATACGAGTTACGGGTGGTACAGTTCGAACAGGCATCAATCGAACCCTGGTCACATCCGCTTCCGGATGGAGCAAGAGTGGTGTTGGAAATGTGATCAAGAGGTTGACCACTATTGCGCAAGCCTCTACAAACCCCAATTCAGGTTCTTTTTTACTAAACGTCTCTTGGCTTGATACCAAGTTAGGCCGCTTCACAGGAACAGGTTTGACCCCAATAGGACAAGGTATTCCTGTAGCTGAATTACGACAATGGGGTCAGTATAGTAGAGATATTGATCCAGATAATGTAAACGATGGATTTGGCATTGGATGCTCGCAGCCCGCAAACCGAGTCACAGTTGACGCTTTTTTGAGTTATGCGGAGGATGTAAATATTGACCTACGTTAGCTTAGTTTACGGTTTACTTATCTTATCCCACGTGCTATTCAGTATGGCCTGGGCTAAGCTTAGCGATTTTCCAACAGAGCTGGCTCGGCTGGGCCAAACCCGATATCCGCAAGCTTTTGTTCGTATTGGAAAACACTGGTTAGTGTATACCTATCCAGTGGGGCCACTGGTCAGAAATGGGACGGTACTGGTTCCTATACGTGCTTTTGCAGGACTGATCGGAGCAAAAGTTGAATGGGACGGTGTTGGGGCAGTGGTATATTGGCAGGGAAAGGCAGCTCGCTTTCAATACGAACGAGCTTCTTCCCACACCTGGACAGCTCCGGTGATGCTGAAAACCTACCGCACTTTGCTGGTGCCACTCCGTGCCCTCATTGAGCCCTTTGGGTTCGGGGTTGATTACAAGAAGATCGAAGGCGTCTCGCTGGTGATGGTTTCTGGCTTGGCGGTGAAGGAAGTGGATCGGTACGTTCGAGACAACATTTACCCCTACGACACCGGTTTCAACTTGGACGCCATTGCCGCTTTCGAGCTGGATGACTTTATCCCGGTGAACTTCAGCCTGAATGCCACGCGCTCCCTTCCGATAGGTCAACCGCGTGAAACAGGGGCGTTTTATGCAGCAGACGAGATCTACGCGAAGCCCCGTATCACCTTCAAGTACCTGGGAGGATCCCCTTTGAAAAAGGGGAAATGGGGCATTTACATACCTAAAGGGGGTGGTTCGAGGCTTACCATCGGGTATGGAGTTATGGTGCTATCTGATGGTACGCTTACCCCACATCCCTGTGCCATTTCAGGTAAAGAGATTGAATCAAAAGCTACAGTATCCTGTCAGTTTAAAACCTGGAGAGGTTACAATGGCTTTCCACCGAGTGAGGAATATCCCCTAGAAATGATACTGGTACGAGTTGTTCACTATGGTCTATAGTTCGGGCTCAACTGGTCTGCTTGCTTTTGAGGTTACATTGCGATTCTTTCAAGTAAGGGTTTGCTGAGTTCATTTTGAAAATTGTTCCAAAACGACCAAGTTCAGAGTCGGCTACAAAATTAGGGCCAGTGTCCGGCAATCTCACTCATGGATCTCCCAATTTTTGTAGCACTCTGGCGCAATACCTCTTCGGGTCGCACCAGAGCAAAGCGCACATACCCCACCCCTCCCGGCCCAAAAGCCCGCCCCGGCGCAAGGGCCACGCCGGTCTGGGCCACCAGGGCTTTGGCAAAGGCCAGGTCGTCCAGGGCCAGGCTGGAGGGCAGCCGGGCCCACAAGTACATCCCGGCCTCGGGGAGCGGCACCGTCCAGCCCTGCTGGGCCAGGGCCTCCACCATGGCTGCCCGGCGGCGGGCCCAGGTCTGGGCGTCGGCCTGCAGGCGGGCCTGGGGTACGGCCAGCGCGGCCATGCCCATGCGCTGGATGCCCAGGTACTGGTTGAAGTCGATGGGGGCTTTGAGGGCTTCCAGGCTGGCGATGGCCTCGGCGTTGCCCAGGGCAAAACCCAGCCGAAAACCGGCCAGGTGGTAGCTTTTGGAGAAGCTAAAAAGCTCCACCACCCGCTCCCGCCCTCCCGGCAGGGCCAGGGGCGAGGGGGTGGGTCTCAGGGCCTGGTCGAGGTAGGGGTTGTCGTGGATGAGCAGCAGGTTGTAGCGGCGGCAGAACTCGAGCGCCTCCGCAAAAAATTCCTCCGTCGCCAGGGCCGCGGTGGGGTTGTTGGGGTAGTTGAGCAGCAGCGCCTTAGCCCGCCGGGCCACCGCCTCCGGCACGGCCCACAGGTCGGGCAGCAGGTGCTCGCCCAGCGGCATCAGGTGAACCTCGAGGCCCGCCACCTTGGCCGCTCCAAAATAGGAGGGGTAGGCCACATCGCACATCAGCAGAACCTCGCCGGGGTCGGCCACGGCCATCAGCAGATGGGCCAGTCCCTCCTGCGAACCAATCAGGCTCAGGGCCTCGCGCCGGGGGTCGAGCTGCACCCCGTAGCGCCGGAAGTACCAGCCGGTGGCAGCCTCGAGGAAGGGCAGGGTGCCCGACTTGAGGCAGTAGCCGTAGCTCGAGGGGTCGTCTATGGCCTGTTTGAGGGCCTCCAAGGCCTCTGGGGGCGGGGGCAGGTCGGACGCCCCAATCGAGAGATCCACCACCTCGAGGCCCTGGGCGCGGGCCTCGGCCTTGGCCCTGTCCATCTCCAAAAAAACCCCTCCACCGGTGGGGGTGCGGCTCGAGCGAAACATATGGTCTACCATACCGCAAACCGCTCAGTTCATCCCCGCGGGTGCGGGGAATACTGTCCTAAATGGACTAACAAGTTTTCGAGCTTCGGTTCATCCCCGCGGGTGCGGGGAATACACCACACCCGGCCCATGTTGGGGCTCATCAACCGGTTCATCCCCGCGGGTGCGGGGAATACACTTGATTCTAACAGCAAAACTAGCTGCTCGAGCCCCCGGAAGTGTCAGAATCCCGAGTCTGATTGTCAAGATTCGCCCCTGGGTTGCTTTTTCTGCTGCGTTTTTGGTGCATGCGCTCCCACTCGGCATTCTTCACGGCCACCAGGGTCAGACCGTCGAAGTCTACGAGGGTGCGGGTGGTGTCGCCATGGGTTCGGATAGCAAAGCCCTGTTCGTTGTTGGTGCGGTAGAGCAAGCAGCAGCGTCCAGCGGTTTTTTTAGCGACGCACTTTTCCCAGAGCAGGTCGCGCACCAGCGCCGAAACGCTGCCCACGAACACGCCGGTGCTCACCTCGAGCATCCAGCGTGAAAGCTCACCCCTCAGGGTCTTGGGTACCTTCTCCAGGACGATCACTACCATAGGCTATACCACCTGGAACCGGACCGTCGGGGTCCCATAGCTCGCCCGGTGCCGCGGGGTCGGCAGCGTAGGGGTCGGGGGTCTCGAGGGCATCGAAGAGGCTGTGCAGGTCGGAGACAATGCGCTCGAGCAGTTTGACCTCTTTTAGCTGTTCGCGCAGGGTGTGGCGCACACGGCGCTCGACGCCCGCATCCGACTCGGCGACCACCCGGAAAGCGGTGGGTATGAGGGTTTCGGCCTTATAGATATCGGCCACATCGTAGACGAAGGAAAGCTGCTTGCCGGTGTGGATGAAGCCCAGGGCTGGGCTGTAGCCTGCCGAGAGGATGGCAGCGTGGGCCAGGCCATACAGGCAGGCCGCCCCGGCAGAGAGGGCGCGGTTGATGGGGTCGGCGGCAGCCCAGTTGCCCCGCTGGTAGTTGCGGCCCTTCCACTCCACGCCGGTCTCGCGGCTCCAGCGGGCGTAGGTCTCGCGCACCCGCACCCCTTCCAGGCCCCGGATTTGTTCAAGGGAAAGCTCGGGCGACAGCGGCTCGGTAAAGCGCAGCCGGTAGAGGCGTTTGACCACCTCGAGGTGGGCCTCGGGGTCGGCCCAGGCCCGCACCTGGCGCATCAGGTTGGCACTGGAGCGGGTCTCCCCCATCCCGCTGGCATAGAAGCGCACCATCTCCTCGCCCACCCAGAACACCGAGCAACCGTTGTTGGCTAGCTGGCGTATAGCGGCGTGGGTGATGGAGGTGCCGGGGCCCAGCATCAGCACCCCCAGCGCCGCCGCCGGGATGGCTACCACCCCTTCCTGGCTGTAGTAGGCCACCGCCTGGTCTTGCTGCTCGAGGCGGCCATGTTCCAGGTAAAGGTACGAGAGCCCATCGCGGAATTTGGGGAGTTCCTGAAGGTTGCGGGTCTCGTACTTCATGGCTACACCTTTGCGATGGAAAGCAGGCCAAAACCCAAGGCTTTGGCGTGGCCCAGGCCGGTAGCCAGGGTGCGTTTGAAGACCTCGAGGTCGGTGATCTTCAGGTGCCCCTCGTACAGCACCGACTGAAGCACAATCGGGCCGGAGCCGTCGTGTTTGTACATGCGCACCCGCTCGCTCTGAACCACCATCGCGCCCAGCACCGAGAAGCCCCCTCTGGCTCCCTGGCGGGCGAGCCACTCGAGCTGCTCTTCAACTGTTTTCAAACCGTGGCGCTTGCGCTTTTTGCTCGCGGGGTTGTGGGGGTCTTTCTTTGTTACGGTAGGGTTGGCGCGCAGGCGAAAACGCAGCACCTGGGCGGGCTGGAGGTGCTCGAGGGGGATGGGTTTGGAGGCCGGGGGCTGGGCAAAGTAGCCGGGGAAGCGCCGGGCCAGTTTTTCCCAGTCCGGCATCTCGGCGCTCTGCACCAGAACAATGGGGATTTTCCCCACCTCAGCCCGCCACAAAAAGCGCGGTGGGGTCTGATTGGGCCCAGCAAAGGCATGGCATAGGGTGGCGTGAAGCTCGTAGGGGCTGGCCAGGTCGGTGCGGGCCTGCTTAGAGCGGGGATCAAGCTGGAGTCGGCTCAGGTACACGTTTCACCTCCACCCAATGAGGAACCACAAAACGGGCCCCAAAGCGGCGCTCCGCGAAGGCGCCCAGTGGCTGATCCATGCGCAGCGAGCCCTCGCTCGAGCCCCGGTTTTCCAGCATGACCAGGCACCTGACCGACTCGCAATCCTTCCCCTCGTCGTCCTTCGGCCAATCGCGCCCAAGGTAGCGGTACTTGAGGGCTTCTTGTAGCGGCTCCTCGCGCAGGCCGTCCTCGAGATACACCCCTGGGCTGGGCAGGTAGCCCTTTCTTCCCAAAAATAGCGGCCAGAAGGGGTTCTTCAGCGCCCGGTGCGCGCGCTCCAGGAGCCCCTGATCTTCCCCCTCGAGCCCCACCAAGAAAACCGCATCGGCCAGGTAGTAGCGCCGGGATAGGGTGGTGGGGTGCACCTTGGACTCGTCGGCGGCGATCACGTTCTGGGCGGTCTGGTAGTCGTAGCGCAGCACCCCCGGCTGGTCGATGCGCACCCCCATCCGCAAGCGCGCTAGCTCGAGCACAGGCGCCCGCTCTTCGCGGTCTATGCCCATGGCCGCACACAGCAGGCCGATCACCCCGCTCTTGGAGGGGGTGAGGTCGGTGTCCCGCTCGTCAAAGCGGCTTTTGGTGCCCCAGGACTGCATGGGGCCCGCCAGGCGCAACAGCAGGGTGGGCATCTCAGACCTCCAGCCCAAGGTTGGCCCTGACAGCTTTCATCGCGCTTTGCACCAGTTCGTCCAGGCTTCCCACGGGCGTGCCGATCTGGCTCTGGGCATCGGTGAGGTTGAGCACCCAGGCCGCTCCATCCTGCCCGTAGGCGGCGGAGAGCTTTTGCCACCTGGCCTCGAGCCGCTCCACCGAGGCCTCGGTGAGGCTTTTTTCCCGGCTTGGGCGCACCGGCTTCTCGAAGGCGTTGGCCAGGTTGCGCGGGTCGGCTTCCTGACGCACCGTGAACAGCACGTACTCGGGGTCGTTGTGGGCCGCAAAGGAGTTTTGCTTGCCGCTGGGCTTGGCCTTGACCATGGCTCGCAGGAAGGCCTCGAGGCCCCGGAGCATCAGCTCGGTATCCTTCTGGAGGTTCTTATGGAGCTTCTCGAGGTCGAGCGCGACATAGCGGTAAAAGCAGGCCGAGTTGAACTCCACCGTGCCGATCATGTCGGCCCCCGCGTTGTCGTCGGGCTTGAGGTCGTCCACGGCGGTGTAGAAGTCGAACTCGCGCTCCACGGCGTGGGTGGAGAGGGCATGGGCCACCTGGCAGGCGGCGTCCTGGTTCTTCTCGGGGAGGTCGGCCAGCATGCGACCAAAGAGCGCGACATCCAGGGCCTTGCCGCCATCCAGTACACTGCCCAAGGCTTTTTTGATCTCGTCGGGCACAGCATCTCTACCAGCCCTCTTTACATCTCTAGCCGCCCTCCTGGCTCCTTCCTGTGCCTGGGGAGCTTCCAGGGCCTCCCAGTGCTGGTCTATTAGATCGACGATCCTGGCTACCTCCTGTCGGCCCAAAAACAGCAGGTACTGGGTCTTGCCCTCGTCATCCACCTTCAGGCCCATCCCGCCCAGGGCTACCACAATCTTTTGTCGGGCTTCCTCCGGGCTGCGGCCCTTGGCCTCGAGTTGATCTACCAACGCCTGCACCAGGCGCTTGGTGCGCAATGCCAGGGCTTCCTGCGGCAGGCCGTTGGGGTGGTTACGCACGTACTCCCGCGCTGCTCGCTTGAGGCACTGGCTGCTGATGCGCCCGCGGCGGTAGCCGCCAAAGATGGCATCCTTGGGAGAGCCGGTGTCGTCGCGGTTGAGGTTGGAGGGGGCGAAGTTTTGCAGGATGTGAATCTCGAGCAGGTGTTTCATGCTGTTCTCCTATTGCGATAGATTGAGATCGATCTGTAGCCGAACAACCTTCCACCCCAGGCCCTGGCGTTCCATGACCAGGCCTTCGTTGGGGTTATCTTTAGCGTAAATAAACGCTTCGGAAAGGCCACGACGCTTGATTCGCCAGTGGGTCACATTTTGTGTATCGGCCTGCCCCGGCTCCTCTCCAGTGCCAACGCTGGCGAGCCCTTCAGGCGTGACGTAGGCATCTATAACCCGGTCGACCATCGGCCCCACAAAAGCCAGGGCCAGGGCCCCAAACCCCGTGGTGTCTTTCTCAACTTCTCGCATAAACGCGCGGTTGAGATCGGACTTCAGGCTTTCCCGCACCCTGGAAAAGTCCACATACCTTGAAACGGCCGAAGCGTTGTTGGTTGCTATGGCCTGCTGCAACCCGCGAAGGGCAAGGTAGGGGGAGAACCACAAATAAGCAAACCCCAGCACCATAGCCGCAATCGGCACCCACAGCCACTGTTTACTGCGCATCTTCACCCTCCATGGAGATGGTCTCTTCCTGAGCAACGGTACGGTAGAAAGCCCTGGCCCATTTCTGCTGCACGGGCTTGCGCTCACGGTTCCAGGCCAGCAGGTCGCGCAGGAGTTCCGACCAGTAGATGCGGATGCCGTCCTGGCTCTTGATCAGCCGCACCATCTGGCGCAGGCGGTAGGGCAACTGCTCTTCATCGGCGTCCAGCAGGGCGACAAAGCGCTGCTCGATGCTTTTGGACTGCTCGCGCGCAAGGTAAAGCTGCGCAATGGCGTGACCCAACGTGCGGCGGTAGCCTTTATTCACGTCCCCCTCATCGCTTTGGCTCACTTCAGGCTCCTCTTCATCTTTGCGAAACTGCTCCAGCTCCGACGAAGAGACCGTGCTCGCCCACAGACCGGCCACCAGGTAATAACAAATCCGCTCCCAGCGATCCTCGCGCTCGTCCTGGATGCGCCCCAGGAACCCCTCAACCAACGGAACCACCTCCGCTCCCGGATCGTCCAAGCCGCGGCGCATCCGCGCTAAGTCGGCCGGCGCGCTGCGCTGGCGCAGGTACCGCACAAAAGCCTGTTCTCTACTGATTTCCTTTTGCACCCACTACCTCCTTTTGTTTGTAGATATGGGCTAGCAAAATGCCCTCAGCCTTGTGAACAGCCCGCAGAGCCCGGGCATCGTCTCCAGCGGCCAGGGCAGCAAGCCGCCAGGCCCGCAGGGCCTCGCGCTGGAGAATCTCGCGCCAGGCCCGCTCGAGCCGGTTCTGCTGCCTTTCGAAGTCGGGGCCGAGCTGGCTTATCCAATCGGCGAAATGGCCCTCCAGCGCCGACCAGTAAGCAACCTGGTGGGGAAAGCTCCGGGCCAGCCTGCTCACGTCGTCTTTATGAGGCTTGCGATCCCCCATGGTCAGAAGCTCGGCGGCCAGGGCTCGAGCGGCCCCATTCAAAACCCCTCCCATCTCTTCGGCTTCGTTAAGGCACCGCTCGACAAAAACGCGCAGGTCGGCCTCGCCCAAAATGGCCTCGGGCAGGCGGTATATCTCCCCCCGCCAGAGTTCGATCCTGGCCTGATCGTTGGCCTGACCCGCCACCATCACGGGGAGGCCCCGCTGCTTGAAATGGCGGCCCAGGGCGCGGTAAACGTTGCGGGCATGGTCGGCCACGGCCAGCCCCTGGGCCGAGCCGGGCTTGGGCAGCAAAGCGGCAAAGTCGCGCCACAAGGCCCGGCCCTCGCTAAAGCCGAGGGGGCGCTCTCTGGTGGGGTCTCGGGGGTCGGTGCGCACCGCCACCATCGGGTCGCGCCGAACCCGGCTCTCCTCGTAGCGAACCCCCGAGGCGTAGGCGATCCAGCGCACGATGGGCTGGCCCCCTTCCTCCTCGGGATGCAGGCGAACCGCGCGCGAGAGCCAGGTGTAGCGGTGCACGATGCCCTTGGCGCTGGCCCTGGCCCGCTCACAGTCCTTCAAGTCGGCGACCCTCAGGGGCTCCTGCTCCCAGGTGGCGGCGTCGCGCTCGTGCTCCCCTTTGGAATAGGCCACCAGGTTCAGGCACAGCGTCTGGTGGAGGTTGTCGCCGAGCACCAGCGCCAGAGCCGCCGTCGCGACCGGTGCCGTGGCGGTGTGGCACAGCACGCTCTTGCCTGCAGAAAGGGCGAAGGTTTGATTAGCCACCAGCAGCCGGGCGGCCTCGGCGGGGTGGAGGGGGCGGGGCCTCGAGGTGACGGTGTGGTCGAAGAGCACCTTGTTGTTGTCGGAGTTGAGTTCGGGGGCCAGCACCGTCCAGGAGCGGCGGGAGTCCTCGAGGCTGAAGTCGGGCACCTGGTAGAAGGGCCGCTCGGGGTGGAACAGGTCGAAGCGATCCCCGTACCTGCCCAGATAGGTCTGAATCTTTCCGCGATCGAACCCCTCTTCGAACCACTCGGCCGCCTCGTAGGCATCGGCGGGGCCCTCCAGCGCCCGGTGCAGCACCGCCAGCAGCAAGCGGTGCAGGGCCGCCGTCACCAGCGGGCTGGGGTCTTCGATGCGCTCGAACTTGCGGGCCTCGAGCAGGGCCTGCTCGAGGCTCACGAGCCAAAGCTCCTCTCCCTTTCGCACGGGAATCCAGGGCTGGGTTATCAGGTTGAACGTGGGCAAGGCTTACCTCCTAGTTGATTCCTGTAGACCACCCCCAGCTCGGGGTGCAGCTCGAGCACAAGTTCCCCCAGCACCGCACGGCCCCCCTCGAGCACCACCGGATGGGCGTGGGCCAATAGGGGGGTTTCGCGCCAGGGTTTGACGGGCAGACCGTGGGCTTTTCGATGGATCTCCAGGGCCTCGAGGTCGTTTTGCACCAGCTCGTGTCGGCTGAGCTTGACCGAGCGGGCAAACACACGCTTGGCCTCGGCTAGCTCGAGCTTGGCGGCTAGGCTCACCGGTTGCTGCCCGCCTGCATCCAGGCAGAGCCTTCCCCCTACCTTGTGCAGCAATACCACCGTAACGCTGGGCCGACCCTTGCGGGTTTTGAGCAGGCTGGGGTCGTCGTCGGGGTTGGGCTCGTCGTCGGGCAGCCTGGTGAAGTCCTGGGGCTCGAGCCAGTCGGTCTCATCGGGGTCGCCAAAAGGCGCGTAGAAGGCTTCGTCCAGATCTCGGGCGTCCCTTTTTTCCATGCGGGCCCGGGCTTGCTCGAGAGCCCCCCTCCACGCTTCCGAAAGCCCCTGGGGCCATGGGTCGCTGTAGACCTCCTGCACCAGGCGGTCGATATCGCCCGGAAGCTCGATCTGGGCGTGGTTTTGCAGGGCCAGCCAGCTCCGCAGCAGAACGTAGCGCTCGTAGATGCGCTCGGCCGTACCGAAGTCGGGCACCCCTTCGCAGGCCAGGCCCGCCACCCACAGCACCGGCTCGGTGTGGCGGTGCCGCTCCTCCATACTGCGGGCGTGGCGGTGCAGCCGCCCGGCACGCTGCAAGACTAGATCCACCGGGGCCAGGTCGGTGAACATCACATCAAAGTCGAGGTCGAGCGACTGTTCGACCACCTGGGTGGCGACCAGGATGGCTCTTTTGGGGCGCTGTCCCTGCTTACCAAACTTTGCAAGAACAATCTGCTCGCGATTCAAGCGCTCCTCGAGCGGATAGCGGGCATGGAACAGGTACACCTCCACCCCATCCGGATTGCCCGCCAAGGCCTGGTACAGCTCCTGCGCCCGCTGCACGGTGTTGACGATGCAGGCCACGCAACCGCCCAGGCGGGCCTGCTCGAGCGCCTTCTCGGCGAGGGCCTCGAGGTCAAGCGGCAAGGCCCGTAGCCTCAGGGTGGGTTGTTTGCGCGCCTCGAAGGTCTCCACCACGGGCCTGGGGTCGTCCTTCAGAACGCGGGTAATGCGGGGGTAAGGCCTGTCCTCGATTATCTCCCCAGCCCCAAACGCCCTGAGCAGATTTTCCCGCCTGGCCCTGGGCAAGGTCGCGCTCATCAGCACGACCGATGAGTCCAGCGCCCTGAGCCAGCGCACCAGCGACTCGATGAGGCCGCTGGTGTAGGTGTCGTAGGCGTGCACCTCATCCAGCACCACCACCCGGTTGCCCAGGCCCCACAGCCGCACGAACTGGTGCTTGGTGGGCAGGATGCCCAGGAGGGCCTGATCCACCGTGCCCACAGCGTACTCGGAGAGCAGGCCGCGCTTGCGGTGGGAGAACCAGACCTGGGCCTCGACTCCTTCCTCGCGCTCTTCGGGGCTGTTGGGGCGCACGCGTATCTCCTGGTAGGCCTCCACCAGCTCGCTGGCTCCGTGCAAGAGTTGCAGGTCGAGCCTACGGGCCTGCCCCCAGCGGCCCAGAAAGGCCCTGGCCCGCTCGAACATCAGGTTGCCGGTGGCCTGGGTGGGCAGGGCCACGTACATCCCCCGGTGGCCGTTGGCGGCTTGCAGGCGCAGGTGGGCGTAGAAGGCCGCCTCGGTCTTGCCTTCGCCCATCGGGGCCTCCACCAGCAACAGGGCGGGGCGATCCACGCCCTCCAGGAGGCGCTCGATGGCGGCTTGCAGTGGGCGGGCCTTGAACGGCGCTTCGGGGCTACCCAGATAGGCAAAGACCTCTTCCAGGCTTTGCGGCTCGGGCATCAGGGTTTTGCGCTGGAACCAGCCGATGCCATCGAGCTTTTGCGCGGCCCGCGCCTTGGCCTCCCGGTAATACCCGGCCAGGTCGTCGCCGAGGGGGTGGAAGTCGAGGCTCGAGCCAATCCAGTCGGCAAAGCTGGTAAGGCCCGCCAGGCGCTCGAAAGCCGCACCCCCGTAGAGCTTAACTTTGGGCGCCTCCCCTACCCCCAGCACCTCGAGCACCGCTTCGAACAGCTCGCGGCGCACCCCATCCCAGTCCGCGTTGCCTTTCTCGCAGGTCGTTCCTGCTTTTTCTAAGTCACCCCCTTTTGCCCGGAAGCCGTGGTGTTCCCCCACCGCCGCTGCGACATTCCGGGCGGCCCGGTATTTCCAACCAGCAGCCTCGAGCAGTTCGGGCAGCACCGCCTCGCTGATGACGCTATGGGAAAGGTCGTGGGGCGGCGGTGTTGGGTCGATCAACCAGGTAAGTCCTGTGGCCCAGAGCCGTTCCTTGCCCTCGGGCCACTTCTGCTGGAAGGCCGGGCTGGCCTTACCGATGTCATGCAGCCCCACCAGGGCGCAGACCCAGGCTTTGGCCTGCTGGGCCTCGAGATTCAGGTCGCGGGCGTAGAGTTCGAGGGTCGTTGGGGGCTCGCGCTCGAGGATCACCTCGGCACAGGCCGCCACGTCCAGCAAGTGTGCCATGAGCGGATGCCAGGTGCCCTGCTCCTGGCCCCGGTCGCTTTTGGCCCACAGCGCCCTGGCAGCCTCCGAAAGCCTCATGACCTCACCTTCCCTCGCCCAACTCCCAACATGCCCACCCCCCCGGCGTACGCCTCCAGCACCTGCCGCGCCTCCGAAAGCCACCGCTGCCGCAGGCGGGCCGGTTCCAACACCTCCACCCGAGGCCCCCAGCTCTGCACCCAGGACAGAAGCTCCAGGGGGAAGTTGTCGTTGTCGGTGCCCACGGTAATACAAACCTCGAGGCCCCCATCGGGGAGCCTCGAGGCAATACGCAGGTTGGGGTAGCCGCCCTCCAGGATGCGGTAGGCGGCCTCGGGGCGGAAGCGAAGCCGGACTTCCACCGGCACACCGCCGCTGCTGCCCACCACCCCCCAGGCATTGGAGAGGTAGTGGCGGGGGTCGAAGTCCGGTGGGATGGTGTAGGCCCCCGGCTCGCCCACCGCCCGCACCCGGCGCATCCGGCTCAGCTTGTAGGTGCGCAGGGCCTGGTGGTAGCCGCGCTCGAGGCCAATCACATACATCCCCAGGTTGGTGCGGGCCACCTCGAGGAAGTAGACCTCGAGCACATTTTTGCGCGGTCGGCCCGAGCCTCCGGGCTTGAGGTAATCGAACTCGATGCGCTGGCGCTTGAACCAGGCCTCAGCCACCACGGCCATGGCCTGCCCTTCATCGCGGTGCTGCAGGGTACGGCGCTCGAGGTCTTCGGTGCTCTTGAGCGCCAGCTCCTGGGCCGGGGAGGGCAGCCGCCGGGCCAGTTTTTTGAGGGCCGATAGGTAGGTGGGTTCGTAGCCGGGGGTGTGGTGGTAGAGCATCCGCAGGGCGCTGTGCGTGACCAGGGCCTCCACCGGGCTCAGCTCGTGGCTTTGCAGCAGCTGATACTGGGGAGAACGTCCCACCCTGCCCACCTCCATAGCCTGCAAGTCCTCGAGCAGGTAGCGCAGGGCCGTGCGCTTATGCATCCCCAGCACCTGGGCCAGCTCATGGGCCGTGTAGGGCCGGGCCGCCAGCAGGTCGCGGGCTTCCACTAAACGCAGCGCCTTTTTGTAGTCGGCACTTTCTCGGCGTAGTTGACCCATATAGCTTTACCTACCCGCAAGTTTAGGTGCTGGCGTCCAGGGCTCGTCCAGATAGTCAGATAAGTCTTCATAATGCTTAGGAAATTTGATGGGATTACACTAAGGTCTATCTCCAATTTTCCCTTGTCCTGGCGGCCCTCGGGAGTCATAACGAACCGAAGCCATCTGTGGGGTGCCTAAAACTACCCACCTCCGCAGCACTTGGGCCCACCGTCTGCAACCCAAGGGCTTAGTCCACCGTCAGCGCCGCCCACCTGTACGGCAATCGCCAACAAAACCAGCAGCACCATACCTTTTTTCAACCAACCCGGTACCTTTTTGCGAATGCGGTGTTTGTTTTCCACACCCGCCAGTGTGGGCCTCGAGCGTGACAGAGCCTGTCTCGCATCTTCTACAACCGAGCAAATCCTAAAAGTTCGGGCTTATATCGGAACCCGAACTCAAGCCGGCCCTATTTTTGGCAGTATTCAGGGGTGTATCGCCTGCAAGGCCTCCACCCGCTTGGCCCCGCGATAGACCCGCTTGTAGAAAGGGCTATCCAGGCTTTCGATCACCACCCGGCTGCCGTAGCTGTTGGCGTGGGCGAACACGCCCCGGCCCAGGTAGATACCCACGTGGTCAATCTGGCGGCCCCCAAAGCTGAAGAACACCAGGTCACCCTGGCGCATCGCGCCCTGCACAGTGGTAAAGGCCGCCCACTGCTCGCGGCTGGTGCGGGGCAGCTTAATGCCAATCTCGGCATAGACCTGCTGTACAAACGCCGAACAGTCCACCGCGCGGTCGGAGTTGGCCCCAAACACATAGGGCAGCCCCAGGTACTTGAGCACCACCAGAATCAGGGGGTGGGTGGGGTCG
>FWPU01006868.1_pt1 | contig 21904 bp, 18 predicted proteins | sample 2228361 | NCBI WGS metagenome assembly FWPU01 (sample SAMEA103939777, study PRJEB20133) | metagenome
TGCGGGTGCGTGGGGCTACCGCGACGACGGTGATGCGGGCTTATTGCACGTGGGTGCGCGGTATTATGACCCGCAGGTAGGTCGGTTTATCAGTCGGGACCCGGTGCTTAGCGAGCATCCGTATCTGTATTGCCAGCACGAGCCGGTCAATAGGGTGGACCCGAGTGGCTGTAAGCCCACCATCGAGGACTACGAGAAGTTTCTCGGTTCGATTGCTACTATTGGAGGTGGGGCAGCGCTTTTGGAAGGTGCGGTTGCCCTCCCCCCCGTAGCTGGTACTGGGATTGCGGTGATTGGGATCGGCGTTGCGGTCGGCGGGGGATTGGTTCTGGGCGACTGGATTGCCGACCGGCTGTATCCGCCAAGGGAGGTAACTATGCCTCCTCCATCCGATGATGAATATAATCGCTATCGGCGCGAAATAGAGAAAGGCTGGAGAGATGGAACCATTCCCAAGCCACCGCATCCGAAGTATCACCCTCATCCGGTGCTCAAGCCACTTCGCCCATAGTAACTGCTAGACTGACACGCTGGCTTCGGCTCACGTAGAGAGCCGAAGCCAGCCAGGAGAGGAGGGAATGCGACATGCATGATGTTCTACCTGCGTGGGTACTTTATATAATCGGGATAGCCTGCCTTGCCTTCGTACCGACAGTGGTTATATGGGCGGGTTTGCGCTATCAACCTCGTTCCCCAAAGCGGAGGGTAGGCTACTGGCTGTTGCGCTCAGCTACGATTGCAATCGGGCTGTCAGTTGGACTCAGTGTGTGGTGGCAGACAATCTGGCGTCTCATTCCGACGTGGCTGGCTCTGGTTGTGTGGATTGCCTTCCTGCTTGACATTTGGCAAATGGCGTATCTCACCCATGAGCAGGCAGTAAAGTGGCTGGCGATCTTCATGACGTTGTTTACTGTTGTTGTGGCGGTCATTATCCTGGGGACGGCTGGACATCCGTGAATGACAATTCGCCCCGTTGCTGGCAGGTAACAATGCAGACAGCGAATTGCGCGCCATCATCCGCCGATGGAACCACAGCGTGGAGGCATGGACATTGCTCCCTTTCTGTTGACAATCTGCGCCCTGAACCTGTACAATTTGCTCGCGGGAGGAAATGAGGGGAATGCTGGGTTCGTTCGGAAAGACTCTCATTGCTTTTGGTGTGATGCTTGTGGTGGTGGGCGCGGTGCTGTGGGCACTCGAGCGGTTCACGGGCGCACGCGGCGGTGGAGGTCTTCTGCCCGGCGACATCGTCTGGCGGAAGGGTAACTTCACGGTTGGCGTCTTCCTCGGCACCAGCATCGCTCTCAGCATCCTCCTGACGGTGATACTGTGGGTGATCGGATGGTTGAGCAGACGATAGAGCAGGCAACCCGTCTGCTTGAGGAGTATACCTACGACCTGCCTGAGGAGCGAATCGCCCAGCAACCGGTGGAGCCACGAGATTCCTCGCGCCTGCTGGTGCTGTACCGCAACTCGGGCAGACGCGAGCACCGAGTCTTCCGCGACATCGTGGAATACCTCCAGCCGGGCGACACGCTGGTGCTGAACAACACCCGCGTGAGCGCACGCCGACTGCGCGGACACAAACCCACAGGCGGGCAGGTGGAGGCACTGCTTCTGCGCGAGGTTCAGCCCGGCGTGTGGGAGACGCTGATGCGCCCCGGCAGGCGTCTGCCGGTGGGCAGTCGGGTGACTCTGGAAGGGCGATTGGACGCGGAAGTGGTTGCCGTTCTGCACCGGGGATTGCGTCTTCTGCGCTTCGACGACCCTGATCTGGTGCACCGTCAGCCGCTCGGAGAGATTCCGCTTCCGCCCTACATCCGCCGCCGGCTGGAGAACGAGGAGCGTTACCAGACCGTGTATGCCGCCGTGAACGGCTCTGCCGCCGCGCCGACCGCCGGTCTGCACTTCACGCCAGAACTGCTGGAGCGCATCCGCAAGAAGGGTGTGCGCATCGTGACCATCACCCTGCATGTGGGCATCGCCACCTTCCGCCACCCCGAGCCGGAAATGCTGGCACAGGGGCGCCTGCATCCGGAATGGTATACCATCTCGCCCGAAGCCGCCGAAGCCATCAACAGCACCCCAGGACGCATCGTGGCGGTGGGAACCACCTGCGTGCGTGCGCTCGAAAGCGCCGCTATCGACAGGCGACGGGTCACCGCGCGGTCGGGCAGTACGGAGCTGTTCATCCTGCCCGGATACCAGTTTCAGGTGGTGGAGGCGCTGGTCACCAACTTTCACCTGCCCGCATCCACCCCGCTGTTGCTCACCTGCGCCTTTGCAGGCAAAGAGAACGTGCTTGCCGCCTATCGCGAGGCAATCGCGCTGGGCTATCGGTTCCTGAGCTTTGGAGACGCCATGTTGATACACCAGGGGGAGTGAACGGTGAGAACGTTAGAGGACTGGTTCAAATATCTGGAACAGCAATATGTAGACGAGAAAGCCGAGAAGGAGGAGAGCAAACCGTCAGCAGAGCCACCGCCGACGCCCACCCCCACGCCAGAACCTGAACCTTCTGCAGAGGTGACCATTCAGGCAGAGGCTCCCACTGCGGTACAGGAGCCGGTTCGTGAAGCGGGCGCGGAAGAGCCCCCAGCGACGGTGCCGCCCAGGCTGGAACGGGTGGCTGTCGCCGACACCGCCGTGCCAGACCCGGCAGACTACATCTTCACCCTGCGCAGGCGCACCGCCGAGCCTGCCATGCCCGCCCCGCCGCCGGACACCGCAGAGGCGCCGCCCCTGGTGGAGCCAACCGCAGACGCCGCCATCGAGCAACCGGCGCGTGAAGAGCCTGCAGATGAGCCGACCGCGGTGGAGGAAGCGCCCGCCGAGGCGATTGCCGAGGCGCAGGTGGAGGAAGAGCCTCCTGCGCAAACGTCTGCAGAGGAAATGGACACTGCAGAAACATGCGCGGAAGAGCTCGTGGCGGAGCTGGAGGAGCATCCTGACGAGGAGCCAGATTCACACTCAGCAGAGAAACCCGCCCGGGCGAGGGCGACCCGACGCGCACCCTACACCCGCAGTGTGCGCCCTGTGCCCCCACCGCAGTCCATCGAAGAGCTCTGGAAGCGCGTGCCCAAGCATGTGCGCCTGCTGGTGGAGCTGGGCGAGGACGAAGTGACCCGGCGCTACTACCGCAGAGAGTTCAAGGAGACCCGGCAGGAGCTGGTGGAGCGCCTGCTGAACCCCATCCTGTCGCTGGAGGATACGGCGCGACTGCTTGGCGTCTGCCCGACCACCGTGCGCCGCTATACCGAGCGCGGACTGCTCAATCACTACCGTACGCCCGGTAACCAGCGGCGGTTCCGCCTGTCCGACGTGATTGCCTTCCTCGAAGCCCGACAGCAGGCGCAGGAAGCCCGGCGTAGACGAAAGCGGTAGAGCGCGGTGCATATCGCCATCTTCTCGGAGTCCTATCCGCCCATCACCAACGGGGTAGCCGTCTCGGTGGCTACCCTGCGCCGTGAACTGCTGGCGCGAGGACATCGCGTGACGGTGGTGACTTCGCATCACCCCGAAGCCCCCCGCGATGAGGAGGATGTCATCCGGGTCGCCTCCTTCCGATGGCTCACCGCGCGGGACTATCCACTACCCCAGCCGCGCCCGTTCCCGCAACTGCATCGTCTGTTCCAGCACGACCGCCCGGATGTGATTCACGTGCAGATACCCTTCCTGCTGGGAGCCATCGGGCTGGGGCTGGGCAAGCGGTACGGCGTGCCAGTGGTCGGGCATTACCACACGCTGTACGACTGCTATCTCCATTACGTGCCCATCGCGCCTGCCGGGCTGTTACGCCGCGTGCTGTGGTGGCATCTGCGCCGGTTCTATCGCCAGACCGATGCCGTCATCGTGCCCAGCCAGTTCGCCCGGCGCTACCTGCAACGGTTCGGGGTACAATCTCCTGTCGTGGAGGTCGTGCCAACGGGGGTGGATTTCCATCCCATCCCGGTGTCGCGCGAGGAGGCGCGTGAACGCTACGGGTTACCGCCCGGCGCGCCGATTATAGTGTATGTCGGCAGGCTGGCTCGCGAGAAGAATCTGGGACTTCTGCTGGAGATGTTCCCGCTGGTTCTGCGGCATGTGCCCAACGCCCTGTTGTGGCTGGTGGGCAGCGGCAGTGCGGAGGATTTCCTGCGGCAGCGGGTCCAGCAGATGAACCTGTCGTCGGCGGTGCGGCTGGAGGGCAGGGTTCCGCACGAGCAGATCAGCGCCGTGTACGCGGCGGCAGACCTGTTCGCCTTCCCCTCGGTCACGGAGACGCAGGGACTGGTCATCTGGGAGGCGCAGGCACACGGTCTGCCCTGCGTGGTGGTGAACGAAGGGGGCGCACCGGAATCGGTGCGGGATGGCGTGGACGGACTGCTGGTACCCAGCAATGCAGAGGCTTTTGCGCAGGCGGTGGTGTGGTTGTTGAACGACGCCAATCTGCGCCAGCGTATGAGCCAGAACGCCTTCTCCGCACCGAGGCTGACGCCCGGGCAGATGACGGACAGAGTGCTGGATGTGTACCAGCGGGTGCTGGCGCAACCGCCGGCAAATCAGCGATATGGAGGTTCCCTTGATCGATAGCATCCTGAAACCAATAGCCGAGTGGGTGATGTCGGTGATCTCCGCGATGGGGTACCCCGGCATCGTGTTCCTGATGGCAATAGAGAGCGCGTGCATCCCGCTCCCCAGCGAAATCATCATGCCGTTCTCGGGGTATCTGGTATACACGGGCGAGTTCAACCTCCATGCCGCGTCCATCGCCGGGGCGCTGGGCTGTGCGCTCGGCTCCGCGGTGGCATACTGGGTCGGCGTGTGGGGAGGCAGACCGTTTCTGGAGAAGTACGGCAAGTACGTGCTGATCCGGCGTAAGGACCTGGACGCCGCCGACCGGTTCTTCGAGCGGTGGGGCATGTGGGCGGTGTTCATCGCACGCCTCCTGCCCATCATCCGCACCTTCATCTCCCTGCCCGCCGGTATCAGCCGAATGCCCTTCGTGCCGTTTCTCTTTCTCTCTTTTGTGGGGTCGGTGCCCTGGTGTTACCTGCTGACCTACGTGGGCAAGGTTCTCGGAGAGAACTGGGCGAGCATTCGCGGTTACTTCCACGGGGCAGACCTCATCGTGGGCATCGCTCTACTGGCAGGCTTTGCCTTCTGGCTATGGCATCACCTGAAGCCCGAGCGGGAGGAAAGCAGTGTCCGCAATTAGTTTGACGAGAGCCAGCACCATCGCTATAATGGGCGCGGGAGGCAATCGCCTCGCAAGAACAGACACACTTCGCCAGCCAACGAGTGGCAACGCTGATGGTGAATGAACTGCGAGAACTGGTGCGTTACCGCGAACTGCTCTGGACGCTGGTTCTGCGCGAGCTGCGCGTGCGCTACAAGAACTCCTATCTGGGCTTCTTCTGGTCGCTGGTGGTGCCGCTGGTTACGGTGGCGGTGCTCACCATCGTCTTCAAGCGCGTGATGGGCATGGTGATTCCCAACTACTCGGCGTACGTGCTGGCGGCATACCTGCCATGGATGTACTTCCAGACGGCGTTGCTGGACTCGTCGCAGTCGGTGCTGGCGCAGATTCAGCTGGTCAAGAAGGTGTACTTCCCGCGCGAGGTGCTTCCGCTGGCTGCCGTACTGGCAAATCTCATCCATTTTGGGCTCGCACTCATCGTATTCTTTGTCTACCTGCTGGGCTATGTGGGGGCACCCTTTCTGCCGAGTATGCTGTTACTGCCGGTGCTGGTGGTTTTCCAGACGCTGTTGATTGCGGGCTTGAGTTTGATTATCTCCTGCCTGAACGTCTTTTATGAGGACACCAAATATATCGTGAGCATCGGCTTGCAGCTCATGTTCTATCTGGTTCCCGTGATATACTTTTCCGAGCAGGTTTATCATGCTCAGCTCGCCTCGCCTGAGTGGCAAAGGTGGATCTATCTGATATACCATTTGAACCCCATCGCCATGCTGATGACCGCCTACCGCAAGATACTCCTGCCGCCTATCACCGTCCAGCAGGTGGGTGTGGTGCAGAAACAGACTTTTGCCTCCCTGCCGATGGACTGGGGGTTGCTGGCAGTAGCGTGTGTGGTGTCGGTGGTGGTGTTCGTGCTGGGATATGCATTTTTCAACAAGCGGAAATGGGATTTCGCGGAACAGCCATGAAAGACGCGGCTATCGTGCTGGAACATATCTCGAAGAGTTATCGTCTATCCCATCAACCGTACTCCTCGCTGAAGGGGATACTGCTGTCGATGTTTCGCTACCGGAGGCGGATTGAGGTGCATCAGGCACTGAACGACGTCAGCATCACCATCCGGCATGGGGAGACGGTGGGGCTGATCGGGGTGAACGGCAGTGGCAAGTCCACTCTGCTGGCGATTATCGCGCGCGTTATTCTGCCGAGCGCGGGCAGGGTGGAGGTGAACGGGCGAGTGGCGCCGCTTCTGCAGCTGGGCGTGGGCTTTCATCCCGACCTGACGGGGCTGGAAAACATCTACTTCAACGGCATCATCCTGGGATTGACGCGCCAGCAGATTGCCGAGCGGCTGCCCTCCATCGTGCGCTTTGCCGAGCTGGAGGAGTTTATCGACACGCCCGTGCGCGCCTATTCCTCCGGCATGGTGCTGAGGCTGGGGTTCGCCGTCGCCGTGCACACCGACCCCGAAATCATCCTGATGGATGAGGTGCTGGCAGTGGGCGATGAGGCGTTCCAGCACAAATGCCTGCGCAAGATACAGGAATTTCAGCGCGAAGGGAGAACGATTCTGTTGGTCTCACATGACATGAATCAGGTACGCCAGGTGGCTTCGCGCGTGGTCTGGTTGCATCAGGGGCGCGTCATGGCGGACGGTGCAACAGAGGAAGTGGTAAACCAGTATCTGCGGTTTACCGAAGATATCGAAAGACAATCGTTGTAAAAGACGTTGGTTTCACCCTGTCGTTGCGAGAAAAGAAGGTCATAGCGTATGAATCCCGGTTCGTATACCAACGAAGCACTATATGCTTTTGTCCGGCGCATCCTCTGCGAAGCAGGCGCGGGCGCCCTAGATACGGTGGTGGAAAAGCTGCTGGCGGAGGCTCTCCAGCAGTTCCGCGCCATGCAGGTCGCTTTGTGGACGGTGAACGAGAGCCCGCCCAGCGTCGTGCTCATCAACGCCGTGCCCAAGTCGGACGATTACGACCACCTGCCCGGCGAAGCGCTGATGGAGCTGGTAAAACAGGTGGGCACTTCGGAACAGCCGCATACGGCACAGGTCGGCGATTGCTTCGCATGGCTGCGCTCGTTCCCCCTCGAACCCTACCAGGCAGTGTACTGCGTCAGCGTCGTGCGAAACGCTCCCTTCACCGAATGCGAAACAGAGTTGTTATCCACGTGGTTCATCGCGGTCAAACTGTCGGTGGAGCGATACCAGGCGCAACTGCATCTTCGACAGGCACAGCATCACAGCGACCGTCGCCTGCGCGAGGTGAGCGCGTTGTACCAGATTGGGCAGGCAATGACCGCCGGCAACCTGCAGGCTCTGCTCAATCTCATCACGGAGAAAGCCGTGGCGGTGATGGAGGCGCAGGCGTGCTCGTTGATGCTTGTGGACGAAAACGAACCTGTGCTGATCATTCGCTCCAGCTACGGACTGTCGAACGACGTGGTCGAACAGGCGCGCGTGCCTTGGGGACAGGGGATTGCAGGAAGGGTGGCTGCCAGCGGAGAGGCGATGCTCATCACCGACCCGCGGCTGGACCCTCGCCTTAGCGGAGAGGACGTGCCTTACCGCCCGAACATTTCGGCTTCGCTGTGCGTGCCCCTGCGCGACAGAGACGGACACGTGATGGGTGTTCTCAATATCCATCGACGCCAGCCAGCCCCTGTGTTCAACGAGCAGGACCTGCAGCTGTTCAGCATCTTCGCCATGCAGGCAGCCTCCGCGATTCAAAACGCTCAGGATTACCAGAACCTGAAGAAGAGCCTGCACGAACTGCGCGTGCTCTCCGACCTGAGCAAGGCGGTAAACTCCACCCTCGATCTCGACTCTATCCTGCAAAAGACCGCCGACGGTATCGTCGAGACTGTAAAGTTCGATCGATGCGCTATCTTCCTGCTGGACGAATCGGGCAAACTGCTGAGGCCGCAGGTCTTGCGCGGCTATCATCCCGATACCATCGGCAAGACGCCCGTGCGCGTGGCTGACGGGGTCATCGGCAAAGTGGTACGCTCCAAGGATGCGATTCTGGAAACAAACGCCCAGGAGTCTGCTCAGCCGATGCGCGGGTTCGGGCGAATGCTGGGCGTGAACGCCTTCCTCGTGGCGCCTATTCTGGTGCGGGACCGCGTCATCGGAGTGGTCGTTGCCGACAACAAACTGTCCAAACGCCCTATAGACCGCGCCAACACCGAACTGCTCTCCATGTTCATCAACCAGGCAGGGATGGCTATCGAGAACGCCCGCCTGTATCAGGACCTGGACAGACGCTACAAGGAGATGCACGACCTGTGGGAGTACACGCGCAACCTGCTGAGCAGTATCGGCGTCGGCGTGATGAGTATCGACCGCGATGAACTGGTGCTGACCTGGAACGAGGCAGCCGAGCGCATCACCCCCATCCCCCAGACGAGAGCACTGGGCAATCGCCTGGAAGACCTGCTGGCGCAGCTTTTCCTGCCGGATAAGGAGCGGGAGGAACTGCTGGAGATCATCCGTATGCCGTTCCTCACAGGCGAGAGACATTCCCGCTATAAATGCGAACTGCACCCGTACCAGCGCGGAGAGATGTACTTCAACTTCGAAAGCTCGCCTCTGCGTGCGCCAAACGGTTCCGTGCAGGGAGTGGTGTTCGTGTTCGAAGATGTCACCCCCGAAGTGCGCATGGAAAAGGAGGTTCAGCGCGTCGGGCAGCTGGCATCGGTTGGACTGCTGGCGTCCACCATTGCCCATGAGGTGCGCAATCCGCTCAGCACGATCCGCATCACGGCACAGCACCTGCTCGGCGAGCTTGCCCCCCACGCGCAGGCACAGGAGTTTCTGAATATGATTATCGCCGAGGTGGATGCGCTGGATGCGAAAATCACGGAGTTTCTCAAGTTCGCACGTCCCTCTGAGCCGGTGCTTCAAGACGTGAACCTCGCCCAGCTGGTGCAATCCACCTTGCAGTTCATGCAACAGTATTTCGAGGAGCATAACGTCCGTCTGGAGGTGGATGTCTCCGTTTCAGAGCCGATCAAGGCAGACCCATCTCAGCTGAAAGAGGCGCTTCGCAACCTGATCATCAACGCCGTACAGTCCATGCCGACAGGTGGACTACTGCGCATTTCCGCATCGACGGCGCCGGGCGACACCGTGTGCATCGTTGTGCGCGACACGGGCACGGGGATACCCGCCGAAGAGGTCGACCGCATCTTCACCCCGTTCTACACGACCAAGTCGGAAGGCACGGGATTAGGACTGGCTAATGTGCAGAAAATCGTGGAGAGCCACGGGGGTAGCATCCACGTGAAGAGCGAGGTGGGCGTGGGCACGGAGATGCGCATCATCCTGCCTGTTCGCCCGGTGCGCGGCTCGTTCCGCATGGAGGTCCGCGAGGACGGCAACATCCGCAGCAGTCCACCAGATGTGTGACCGAATCCAGACCGATGAGAAGGAGGTGCCGGTGATGAACCAATCGTCCACAAAACAGAACACGTCGGTGACTGTGCTGATCGTGGAGGACCATCCCAGCCATCGGCGGGTGCTGGAAGCGCACCTGTCGAAGTACTACCATGTGCTTGCCGCCGAGCACGGGGAACGCGCGATGGAACTTGCCTCGCAATACCCCATCCACGTGGTGGTCACCGACCTCATCCTGCCCGGCAAGAACGGGCTCGAGGTGCTGAAGGACCTGCGCGAAGTGCATCCCAACATCGGCGCGATTGTGATCACGGCACATCCCACCGTGCCGACCGCCTTCAAAGCTGGACACGACGGCGCCATCGACTATATCTCCAAGCCTCTGGACCTGGACGACCTGAAGGCGAAAGTGGACCTTGCCGCGAAATGCGTGCAGGCGGCAAGTCAGACAGCAAAACCGAGCCGCAGGAGCCATACTGTGCCTGATTTCAGCGGTATCGTGGGCAACAGCCCGGCGATGCAGGAGGTGTTCCGGCTGATCCAGCGGGTGGCGAACAGTTCCGCTACCGTGCTGATTCAGGGCGAGAGCGGTACCGGTAAAGAGATGGTCGCCCGCGCCATCCACCGCAATAGCGGACGGGCGGACAGGCCGTTCGTGGCGGTATCCTGCGCGGCACTGCCCGAAACCTTGCTGGAGAACGAGCTGTTCGGACACGAAAAAAACGCTTTCACCGGCGCTACCTCCCAACAGCCCGGTCGTTTCGAACTCGCCGACAAGGGCACGCTGTTCCTCGACGAGATTGGCGACGTACCGCCCGGCATTCAGGTGAAGCTCCTGCGCGTCCTGCAGGAACGCGCCTTCGAGCGACTCGGCGGCACAAAGACCATCAGGGTGGACGTGCGCCTCATCGCGGCGACCAACCGCGACCTCCGCAAGCTGGTTCAGGAAGGCAGGTTCCGCGAGGACCTGTACTACCGTCTGGAGGTCGTTCAGATCTACCTGCCCCCTCTGCGAGAGCGGAAAGAGGACATCCCTCTGCTGGTCGAGCACTTTCTGAAACGCTACAACGAGGAGAACGACCGTCGTATCCGGGGCGTGACTCCTGAAGCGATGGAGATGCTGATGGGTTACGATTGGCCCGGCAACGTGCGGCAGCTGGAGAACGTCATCCAGCGGGCGGTCGTGCTTGCTGACCCCGACGCCGAATGGCTAACACCAGATATGGTAAAGCCGTAGGAAGAAAATTCTCAGCAATTTTCCCGTCGTTGGGGTGATAACCCCTCTGAGTGGTACGGAACTTGCATATTAGAAGGAACGGTATAGAATCGATGCAGAAAAAACCAGCAAGAATGCGGTAAACGTATTTTATTATTCAAACCTTGCCTGATCACGGCTGGGGGCGGAAAGGGGAAGCATCGGTGTCCAGCAAGGTGCTGGTGGCAGACGATGAACTAAACCTGTGCAAAGTTCTGTCCGCGCGGCTTGCGCAACGCGACCTGCAGTGTGTTATCGCGCATGACGGGCTTCGAGCACTGGAGATCATCCGAACAGAGCCGGTGGACGCCGCGGTGCTCGATATCCGCCTACCCCGCATGGACGGCATTCAGGTGCTGCGTGAAATCCGCAAGGAACATCCCGACCTTCCGTGTGTCCTCATTACCGCTTACGATGACGTACAACTTCACGAGGAAGCGGTGCGGCTCGGAGCGAATGCTGTACTGCAGAAACCGTTTGACCTGGACGCTTTCACCGACCTGCTGTGGCGCCTGATCAGCGCACTGGGCAGGCAAATGTTGCTGGAGACAGGAGAGAAGGTGCTGGTGGATATCCGTCGGGGCGAGTGGTCGTACACTTACACTCCGCGCGTGATCGCGCAGGACGACCGAAGCCTGGAGATCGAGCCTCCGCTGGGCATGCTGGGCGAAGAGGCGCTATCGCGAGGTGTGGCAGTTGTGCAGTTCACCCGCGGCGACGGCGTGTACCAGTTCCGCTCGCGCTTCAGGCTGACCGCCGCTCCCCGCCCGGCACTGCAGGTGGCGAAACCGGTCGCTATCCGTCGCCTCCAGCGCCGCGAGCATCCGCGCGCCAGAGAGAGTGGACAGGTCACTCTCGGATGGTACGCCCGGCAAGAGCGTGAGGAGGTTCCGCAAACGCTGAACGGCGATTTGTATGACATCAGTCTGGGCGGTTTCTCCTGTCTGGTACCGCGAACGCCCCCCGTAGGGGAAGAGGTTTCTTTCCAGATCGTTCTCCCGGAGGGGAACCTGACCATCTTCGGACAGGCGCGGGTGGTGCGCGTGGGGGGCGTGGTGGCAGAGAGAATCCCGGCAGAGTACCGGGTTGGTCTGGAGTTCACCAAACTCTCTCCAGCCATGCGACAGGCGCTGGCAGATTGGGTGGAGCGTCTGCTCAAGCGGGTCTGACAGCAAACAGCATAAGGAGGAAGTCGTTGCTTGTTCGCGTACTTTCCGGCACCGTACACGGCATCGAGCCACACACTATCGAGGTGGAAGTGGACATCCAGCCGGGCGGTGTGCCCGCTTTTACGCTCGTAGGATTGCCCGATCGCGCAGTACAGGAAGCCATCGACCGCGTGCGTCTCGCCATCCGCAATTCCGGTCTTCACTGGCCCCTGCGCCGGATCACCGTCAACCTCGCCCCGGCTGACCTGCGCAAAGAGGGGCCTGCCCTTGACCTGCCCATCGCCATCGGCATTCTGGCGGCGGCGGGACAGGTGGATAGCTCATGGCTGAGCGAGACCTTCGTGCTGGGTGAACTGTCGCTGGACGGCACGGTGCGCCCCGTGACCGGTGTACTGCCTACCGCCATCCACGCCCGTCAGCAGGGTATCCGGCGTATGGTAGTGCCCGCGCCCAACGCCTCCGAAGCGGCTATCGTGGGCAATATCGAGGTCTATCCGATTACCAGCCTCGCGGAAGCGGTAGAACTGTTCAACACACAGGATGGCATCGCTCCACTGCAGGCTGACCCGGAGCAACTGCTGAGGGAACCGCCGCGTTACGAAGTGGACTTCGCCGACGTGAAGGGTCAGCACCACGTGAAGCGTGCGCTGGAAGTCGCCGCGGCGGGGGGGCATAATGTGGTGATGATCGGTCCGCCCGGCTCGGGTAAGACCATGCTGGCGCGTCGGGTGCCTACCATCCTGCCGCCGATGACGGTGGACGAAGCTATCGAGATTACCAAGCTGTACAGTGTCGCCGGGCTGTTGCCGCCCAACACGGGACTGCTGACCACGCGACCCTTCCGCTCGCCCCACCATACCAGCAGTAACGCCGCGCTGGTGGGAGGAGGGAGCGTGCCCCGCCCAGGCGAGGTGAGCCTGGCGCACAACGGAGTGCTTTTCCTCGACGAGCTGCCCGAGTTTCGTCGCGAGGTGCTGGAGGTACTGCGCCAGCCGCTGGAAGACGGCGTGGTGAGCATCGCGCGCGTGCAGGCAAGCATCGCCTATCCCGCGCGTTTCATGCTCATCGCCGCGATGAACCCGTGCCCCTGCGGCTACTTCGGTGACCCACAGCACGCCTGCACCTGCTCGCCCACGCAAATCCGCAAGTATCAACAGCGCGTGTCGGGTCCCCTGCTCGACCGTATCGATATCCACATCGAGGTGCCGCGCCTGACGCCCGATGACCTCCTGCGCACCCAGCCGGGCGAGCCCTCCTCCGCCATCCGCGAGCGCGTGGTGCGGGCGAGGCAGGTCCAGCAGGAGCGTTTCCAGGGCACGAACGTACGCTGTAATGCGCAGATGACCACACGCATGTTGCGCCAGTTCTGCCCGCTGTCGGAAGACGTGAAGGCGATGCTCAGGCAGGTGAGCCAGCAGATGGGCATCAGCGCCCGCGCTTTCGACCGCATCGTGAAGCTGGCGCGTACGATTGCTGACCTCGCGGGCGAGGAACACATCGGTCTGGCGCATGTCGCCGAGGCGATTCAGTACCGAAGTCTGGACAGGCGAATCTGGCTGTAGGTCTCCTTGACCGGAAGGAGGGCGACACCCATGCGTATCGTGCGCTGGTTTCTGATTATCGCGCCGGTAGTGGTCTTGGCAGTGCTGGTGTGGCATCCGGCTACCGGCTGGCTTGTCCGACGACAGCTCAATCCGGCGCCCATTCTCGACGCGCTGGAAGTCGAGCATAGCATCAGCGGTGTGCGGGAGGCAGAGATCGCCCGCCGGTATCCGGACGACTATCAGGTGCAATTGGCTTGGGCGATCCGGGGCGTGGATGGAGATCGCGTCAGGCGTCTTCAGGCACTGCTGGAGCGATTCGGCGACCGTCCTGCGCTGTGCGCACATATCCTGCGCTACGCATCCGGCAATCAGGTGGCTATCCGACGTCCTGAGCAAAACCTGGGGGCAACTGTGCCCATGCCTCCGCCTTCTCTGCCGCCTCCCCCTGCTGAGGAACTGGAAGAGCTCGAGCGGGTTGCAATACTGGGAGAACAGTTGGACCCCGACAACGCCTTCTTCCCTCTTGCGTGCGGTTATCTACTTTGTGGGGCATCGGGATCAGGAGGCGGTCGCCGCCATCCTGCGCGCCAGCCGAATGACCCGTTTTGATGACTATGCCAACTACGAAGTTTTCAGTAGGTGGCATCTCCGCAAGCTAGCACACGGTCGGCAAACAGTGGCAGAACAGGCGACCGTGATGGCTCTGGCATTGTTTCCGCACTATGGCCAGCTTCGCGCGATGGCGCGGATGGGGCAATATATGGCAGTGCAGGCAGACCGGGCGGGCAAGCCCATCGAGGCAGCGGAGATTCGCCTGGCGGTGATGCGCTTTGGCAGTCTGATGCGTCGGCAGTCGCGCACCGCCATTGGTAGCCTTGTCGGTGCGGCACTTAGTGCTATCGGCGGCGATGTGCCACATCCTGTTTCAGGCAAATCCGGTAAGCCTGCTTCGCCAGAAGAACTGAAGCAGAGTACATTGCAAAGGCAGACAGAATTCGTCCACGTTCAGCTTTCAAGAACATAGCAGTGTACCCAGCACGCCTCTTGACTCATTGCTGAAGCTCATTGCGCCGTCTAGCGCGGATGTGTCCACAGAGAGCCGGCGCCTGTTCGCGGTGCTGGCGTTTCTGGTGCTATTGCTCCTTGTGGTAGCGGTCGTCTGGATAGCAGGCATCCTGCGCGGACGCGACGCCGGCGAAGCAATCATTGCAGGACTGAGGCGCGACCTCCTTCCTGTAGCGGGGTTGCTCTTCCTGCTGTACGCGGTCGTTGTGCTCTATGGTGTACACGTGGAAAGCCGCGGGTCAGCAGAGATGCACCAGATGGTAGAGAACGAAACTGCCTATCTCCTGCAATCCATCGGCGAGCAGATGCCTCCGTAGTCGGCACCGGATTTTCCGCTTTGCAATCGCCCTCACCATCTGCTACAATCTCCTGTAGGTGGGAGAGAATGAGCCTGTTCGAGCAGAAAAACCTGTACGACGCCGACGTGGAGGCAGAGGCGCCTCTTGCCGCGCGGATGCGTCCGCGCACGCTGGAGGAGTTCGTCGGGCAGGAGCATCTGGTGGGCGAAGGCAGTGCCATCCGCAAAGCCATCGAGAACGACCAGCTCGGCTCGGTGATTTTCTGGGGACCTCCGGGCTGTGGGAAGTCTACACTGGCACGCATCATCGCCGCGCATACCCGCTGTCATTTCGTGGAGTACAGCGCGGTGACCAGCGGGGTGGCAGAGGTGCGTCGGGCTATCGAGGAGGCGCGCAGTCGTCGCCAGCTGCACGGGCAACGCACCATCCTGTTCGTGGACGAGATACACCGCTTCAACCGCGCTCAGCAAGACGCCTTCCTCCCGCATGTGGAGAACGGCACCATCATCCTGATGGGCGCCACGACCGAAAACCCCTATTTCGCCATTAACGCGCCGTTGCTGAGCAGGTCGCGGGTGTTGCGCTTCGAGCCGCTCACCGAAGAGCATCTGCGCGTGATTGTGGAGCGTGCGCTAAAGGACGAACAGAGAGGGCTGGGCAAACTGCGGGTGCGCCTGCCGGAGGAGTGTATGGACTACCTCCTGCGCATCGCCAACGGCGACGCCCGCGTCGCGCTGAACGTGCTGGAGTCTGCTACCGCCCTTGCCGAGCCGGACGCACAGGGCGAGCGCACCATCACCCTCGAGATGCTGGAGCAGGTGGTGCAACAACGCGCGGCGCGCTATGACCGCGAGGGGGATGAGCATTACGACACCATCTCCGCCTTCATCAAGTCGGTGCGCGGTTCCGACCCCGACGCTGCCCTGCACTATCTGGCGCGGATGATTCGTGCGGGCGAAGATCCCCGCTTCATCGCCCGAAGGCTGGTCATCCTCGCCAGCGAGGACATCGGTAACGCCGACCCCCACGCCCTGCTGATTGCCGTCGCGGCGATGGAGGCGGTGCAGTTCATCGGGTTACCGGAGGCGCAGATAACGCTGGCACAGGCGACCACCTACCTTGCCTGCGCCCCGAAGAGTAACGCCAGCTATATGGCGCTGAACAAGGCTCTGCAAGACCTGGAGACGCAACCCCTCGCGCCGGTGCCTCTTCATCTACGCGACGCCAGCTATCCCGGCGCCCGGCAACTGGGGCACGGCAGGGACTACATCTACCCGCACAGCTATCCCGGACACTGGGTGGCGCAACGCTACCTTCCCGAAGGCAACTGGAACCTGCCCTACTACGAACCTTCCGATAGTGGACTGGAGCGCAAAATCAAGGAGAGACTGAACCTCCTGAGCGACCTGCAGAAGCGCCAGACGAGTCCTCCAGAATCGGAAACCGCCGACGAGTAAACGGCTACGGCGCCCCACGAATGGTGAACTGTTGCTCCAGCCAGCCGTCGCCGTCGCGTGCCCTCACCCGCAGGACGTGTTCGCCAGGCGGTATCACGCGGTCAAACTCGTAGCCCTCGCCGCCCAGCACATAAGGAGGCGCGTCTAAGCGGTTGACGAGCTGACCATCCAGAACCATCTCCACCTCGCCCATCGGGACACCCTCCAGCCACACGCGCAGACGCTCCCAGCTGTGGTAGCCTTCGGAGGGATAGTCGGGCGGAGCGATGTAGATGCCCTTGCTTCTGCGGGGGCGCCATTGCGCGTCGCGCTCCCACCACCTCAGGACGGCAGATCGGCTTCCGAGCAGTCTCATGCACCGCCTGTCTGAAGGTAGTCCCAGCAGGCGGGCGTCCGCCTGATAGACGTATACCCCGTCCGCTCCTGCCTCGTAAATTTGTCGCACACGCCACAGGAACGGACCGGGCATGGCGGGTCCCCAGCTCAGCCCATCTACTACCGGTAGCAGTTTGCAGGGCGTGCCCCGAACCGCTTCCACATAAGGCTGGATGTCGAAGTGGTGATGCCTTCCCTGAATGTTGCTGGGGCACAGGATGTCCACCAGTCCCTCGCGAACCCACGTGCGATAATCGAAGTTCTGCCACAGACGCACTCCCTGTGCTGGGAAGCGAATCAGCAGGGGTATCCGTCTGCCCCGTGCCTGACCGAGCTCGTCCAGCAGGTGACGCAGTCGGCGCAGGAACTGATTGCACGTTTCAGGCTGGTCGATGCCTTCGGGGTAGCGGCAAAAATCCAGCGAAAGCCCCGTTGCGCCGATTTCCAGCACCTCGCGGCACAGGCTGAGGATGTACTCCTGCACCTCGGGCACCTCGTAGCGAAGAGCAGAACCACGCCGCCATTCGGGATGCTTGCGGGAGAAATCGCTCTCCAGAGGCGTGCCGGGGTAGCAGTTGGTCGCGCCGAAGTTGGCGTGGGCGGAAAGCCCCATCTCGCGAGCATAGCGCAACTCCGCATCCAGCGTGCAGGTAAACTGTTGCATACTGCCAACGTTGTCCGTTGTGGGCACGATACCTCCATCCAGCGGGTCGCCCATTGTGGAATAGAGCAACTGGTCGGCAACACGCGACTCGTACACCGCCTTCATACCGAATCGCCCAACCTGGATGTCCACCAGGTCTATGCCCGCCTCCGCATAAGCCGTCAGCGGCTGGCGATGCTGGAGGGTGTCTGAGATATACTCAACGAACGCCCACGAGTACGGCTCGAAGTAGCCGGCTACCATCTTGTCGTGCTCTCCGCCATACTCCGCTTCCAGCTCTCTCAGCTTCTCGTCCGGAAGGGGCACCAGTTTCACGTAGTCGACCTGCGAATCCGTGAAGCCCGTGTAGGTGTGGCATTGTTTCAGCACCAGATGTTGCCTGTCCATCCGGCACCAGCGCCACAGCACCTCTTCGAAGGGTCGGCTGGACGCCAGCGTATCCGATCGCTCATCACCCGTCAGGCGCAACCGGATGCCGAAACGAGGCTCCGTACAGACGAAAACCGCGTACCATCCGCGCAGGTTCAGTGGGAAGGTCAGTTGCGGCAGAGGGTGCCCGGACGCCTTACCGAACAGGCAGTTGCCGAAAGTCGCCCCCGCGGGGGGTTCAACGCCCGTGCGCCACAGCCATTTGCCCTCTGCCTTCTCCTCCTCTGCGGCTACCGCATCGCGCCGGATGACCCGCGACCAGTCCTCGATGTATATCACATCGGTATTATCCGCCCGCACCTTGCACTCGTCGGTTGCCAGCACCTGCCCGTCTGGTGTCTCGATGCGTATGCGAAAGCGCACATCCACACGCCCTTGCTGCTGGGCGTCCGGGTATGGGTTGAACACCAGCGTTCGCTCTAACCCTGCTGACCGGCGCTCGGTCAACTCGCCGCGCATCCATCTCTGCCACTCTGTGGATGGCGTCAGCCTCAACGCGGTCTCCGACAGCAGAGGCATGACCCGCGCAGGCTTCCACCTATCCCTGCCAGCAGGCGACCAGAAACAACGCACCACCACTTCGTCGGGCGCGTTCGCCGGTACCGCATAGGTGACGTGGACGTAGCGCGTGATGGGATCGACCTGCGTTGTCATTTGCCCGCACCTGCCCTGTGATGTCAGCGCCATCAGCCCGATATACAGGCTAACGACAAGGATGGGTTTGGTGTATAAGCTCATCGGCGTTCACTCTCCGCTCCTCGCGAATGAACCAGATAATTGTCATGACAGGACGATATCCAAAGCATCTCGCGCCTGTGTTGTCATGCTGAACGGATATGAAACATCTCGTCTTTGCACTGTTGAGATCCTTCGCTTCGCCCAGAATGACAGGAAATGGATACCAGAATCACATACAACGCTGTGTCATTGCTTCGCCTGCCTGAGGGCAGGCGAAGCAATCCCCTGCGAATCACAGTGGTCGCAGGAGACTGCTTCGTCGCTTCGCTCCTCGCAGTGACACGGGCGTCGGGGGCAATTTCAAACAGCCTCCCGCAGAGCCCTTGACAAATCGCCGCCTCTTTGGAATAATATATAGCGGACACTGCGCTGCGGGGTCGTTCAGCGGCAGGACGCCTGGCTCTGGACCAGGTAACGGTGGTTCGAATCCATCCCCCGCAGCCAATTTTCTTTTTGCGCCTTGCTACGCTACTCCCAGTAACAGGTCTATCACCAGCTGGTCGAGCTTTTCGTAGTTCAGTCCCTTCTTTCCCAGCGCTTCGATATCGAACTGCTTCTGCCGGAGCGCCTGTGCGTTCTGCGGCGAGTAGGTGCTCATCAGGCTCTCTAGCTCGGCGTCGCGCGGCTGAATCTGCGCCAGCAGTTCCTGAATGGCGGGATGCTCGTTGAACTGCTTCGCCTTTTCCTTGAGTATCAGGTAGGTGCGCATACAGCCCTTCGCGAACTCCCACACGCCATCTTCGTCTTCGGTGCGGTAGGCGTGCGCGTCGAAGTGGCGAGGACTGTCGTAGCCGTGGTCTTCCAGCAGTTTCACCAGGAAGAAGGCGCCCTTGATGTCCTCCGAACCGAAGCGCAGGTCCTGGTCGTAGCGGTTCAGCTTCTGGGCGTTCAGGTCGATGTGGAACAGCTTGCCCGCTTCCAGCGCCTGCCCGACTGCATGGGTAAAGTTCAGTCCTGCCATGTGTTCGTGCGCCACTTCGGGGTTGACGCCCACCATATCGGGGTCATCCAGCGTCTGGATGAACGCCAGCATCGCGCCCACGTTGGGCAGGAAGATGTCCCCGCGTGGCTCGTTGGGCTTAGGTTCCATCGCGAAGCGCAGGTTGTACTTCTGGTCTTTCACGTAGTGGATGAGGAAGTTGATGCACTCGCGATAGCGTTTGATGGCGTCGGTGGGGTCTTTGGAGGCGTCGCACTCGGTGCCTTCACGTCCGCCCCAGAAGACGTAGATTTCCGCGCCCAGCTCCACCGCGAGGTCAATCGCCTGCATGGACTTCTGCAGGGCGTAGGCGCGCACTTGCGGGTCGTTCGAGGTAAATGCGCCATCCTTGAACACGGGATGGTAGAACAGATTGGTCGTGCCCATGACCAGCTTCATGCCGTAGTCGTCCAGCGCCTTTTTGAACTCGCGCACGATGCGGTCGCGCTCGGCAGGAGCGGCGTGGATGGGCACGAGGTCGTTATCGTGCAGGTTCACCCCGTATGCGCCCAGTTCAGACAGTTTCTGCACGGCGCGGACAGGCGTGACGGCATCGCGAACCACATCGCCGAAGGGGTCGCGCCCGCGGTTGCCCACCGTCCACAGTCCGAAGGTGAACTTATGCTCCTTGCAAGGGGTATAGGCGTCCATCGTGTACAGCCTCCTTTTCGCGTGATACACCTTCCCTTTCGCGGGAGATGGGGGGTATTCCTGTTGGGTGATGGAAGCGTCGGACGGTGGTACCTGTGGATGCACAGGTTTTCGGCTTGGCAGGGGTTCCTCGCGCTCCAGATTATGCTACCAACCCGTGGGGGCGAGCTGCCCAGTGAGCCGACGGTACGTATAGTCGGCGTGTAAAACCGACAAGAGATGGTCATCTGCTCCATCATCAGCTAATCTGCTACTATAGAAAACCAGTAACTGAGCAAACGGGAAGCCCGGTTATGCCGCTCCTTGTGGCGGAGGTCCGGTCGGCTACATAGGGCTAGAAGGTTGTTGCTCAGAAGCTGAACCCTCGTAAGACCCTTCCGCCTGTTGCCCATCGTGACTAATCTGCATCCAAGATGAACCGAGCAGTGCAACCCAAAACAGCATCAGCATGGGCAGCTGTATGCTAAGACACGTCACCAAGAAATACCTGTGCCAATCGCTGATCTTGACCGAAGCCAGCGTCCACCCCTCAGTTGGCAGCAGAAAAGGAATAACGACGACTACAGATAGTAGGAAATAACGGAAAACATTGATCACCCTATCGAAAGGATGAACGATCTCCATGTCAAAGATAGCAAGCTTGCCCGTTGCGTCACGTTCCCAAAGAGCCTCCAGAACAGACATCGAGACAAACCCTTGGCAAAAAGTAAGTAAAAAACGTGTGAGCCCAAGGTAGGGCGTTTCTGGGTTCAAAAGTAGAGTTCCGATGGCGTATCCCCACAGACTCACGTACAATCCACCAATTCCTGCATTAGTCACCAAACTCATCATCTTTCGCATAGATTTTCACCTCCGAAGTATGATATACGCGCAGAGGGCGCTAGCGGATAGGTGAGTTAGTTTCTACCCCAGCCCCTGCCGAGACCGCCCTCTGTGCGCGAGATGACTGCTTTTCTTACACAAACGAGGGCGCACTTCGTTCTGGTGTTGGAATCGGAACCGGTGTCGGCACAGGTACCGGAATGTAATGAGGCGGTGACACTGGGGTTGGGTATTTGAGGCACAACAGGGCTGCGCCGACCCCTACGAGCATCCCACAGATAAACGGCCCTGCGAATCCGCCACCAGCCACAGCCATCCGGCAAAGACACATTGAACAGCCAACAAAACCTGCGATTCCACCGCCTGACTTAGTAATAGATGTGCAGAGCGCACAGTGTAGCCGATCAATGCCGTGGAGCCCAGCACACGTTGTTATGTAGTGTCCAGCCACGTCAGCGATGAGTATCCCGCATGTAACTGCGCAAGGTAGTCTCCACGGTTTCGGGATCCGCCTCCGGAGGAATTTGTCCCAGAACGGCTTGCCTTTCGTGGAACTCGCAGACAAAGAAATAATCAGGTGTCCAGACACGTACGGCAACCCCTCTGGCTCACAGTATGCTATGTCCCACCTCCACGGCGTCTCGGCACTGCCCTGCTGGTATCTGACTACCCCGAACAGGTCATAAAGGTTGTTGCTCAACACCTGCGCACTGCCGTTCGTAATCACCCCTGCCGTGCCAAACGGGTCAAAGTGGTGCCACTCGTTGTTGCGACGTACCAGCGAAATGCCCTGCAGATACAGCGCACTGGTCACCCAGTCGCCACCTTCCAAAGGCTTCTGCTGTTCCACTAACTCGCCGGCACCACACG
>FWPU01006871.1_pt1 | contig 21897 bp, 12 predicted proteins | sample 2228361 | NCBI WGS metagenome assembly FWPU01 (sample SAMEA103939777, study PRJEB20133) | metagenome
GGTGGAGGTGCAGTTGGGTGGGGTGACGTTGGTGGCGACGGTTGATTTCTCGCAGAGCCCGCCGGTGGTGACCGGGACGGTGTCGGGTTCAGCCTCCGGGGAGATTCACCATCGATTTGAGATTGTAGAAGGCCAAGCGGGCGACGGCAGCGATGATCAAGCGATCGAGATTGCACTTACCTTCGAAGCTGCTTTCGTCTTGACCATCGGTACCGACGCTCTAACTATTGACATCGCTGGTGACGCAGTTGTCACCAATCCGGCGACTGGAACTGCGATCGACGGTCCGGTCAACGGCCAGCTGAATGCGGACGTTGCCGCACGGAATGGGGAGCTAGCTCTTTCCTGGGGAACGACCGTAGGCGAGGTAGCGGTCGAATTCGATGGCGAACAGGATCAGCGGGTCGAGGTCACACTCGACTCCAACCTCAATCTGAACGCCCTATTTGACTGGAGCGATCCAGCCGGTCCGATGATTGATGCGCAACTCGATGTTTCCGCGGCTCGTGCCGAGGTCCAGGTTGCCGCAACTGCCAATGGCCAAACCGTGGAGCTTACTGCCCGCCTCGCGGCGAGCGTAAGCGTCGAGGCGAGCTCAGCAAACACGCCAATTGACATCGATGACACCGTCGGCGTGACGATCTCGGACCTGGCGCTGAGCTCTGGTGGGCCGAGTGTCCTTCGGGTGATCGATGCGAACGTTGAGGTGCCGCTCGGCAGCCTAGAAGCCGCCCCTATCGTGATCTGGGCCAAGCATCCCGACACATCGCTGGCGAAGACCATCCGGATACCAAATTTGAGAATGGCACCGGTTGCGGGAACAGCCATCTCCGTGCCGGTCGTCGACAATAATGGATTCGAACTCGAACTCAACATTGACGAACAAACGTTTGTCGAACTTCAGCCGCTGCCTACTGCGGATAGCTTCCTGGTCTGGTTCGGTGGACCGCAACCGACAAGGACCCGTACCGACGGCGTAGTTGCGATCGACAACGTCGAGGCCGTAGCAATATTCAGGAAGCCTCTCGTAGGCGGCGACGTGATTGCAATCGCAATCGACCTCGACGCCGATGTTTCTGCAACAATTGAGTCGCTAGGTACGTGGGACCGATCTGACGACCAGGTCACTATTGCGCTTGACCTCGGACCCAGCACGAAAACGGGCCCCATCGGCTGGGTCCGAAATGAGTTCAACGACACCGCGCAGGACATCATCGGTATCAGCGGCGACTCGGTTGACGTCGATCTGCAGAACCGCCGAGCGAGCTTCGGCGTGCAAAACATCGACGTAGACGAAGCCACCGGACCGGTAGTGTTCGAAAACCTTAGTGGTTCCGGTGTCGATGTTGACCTTGCACTGCAGCTGAACTCCGACATCGTCATCTCGGACCTCGAGCTTGCCTGGGGTTCCGATAACGAATACCGGGTCGACGGCGATATCGACTTTTCGGTGAGTGCGGCCGCAAGCTTCAAACTCAACAACTTCGCTGAGCTTGAGGCTGATCTCGCCATCACTGCGGACGTCTCGGCGATGTTCGACTCAAATGCTACTTTCGATGAACTCGACGACGAAAATCTCGTGAGGCTCGACCACATCGGCCTCGATCCGGCTCAGTCATCGGCCGTTAGAGCGGGTGCGAGCGCCATCGACGTGATCGGTATCGATACCTCGCCAATTGATATTTGGCTCAACAATCCGGATCCGAGCCTTGACGGAACGTTGTCCTTCTATTTCATCGACATCATGCCGGACCCGAACGACGAGCTCTTGGTTGAACTTGACAACGGTGCTGGTCTCGTCTCCCTACAGCTTAGAGAGGAGATGAGTTTGCGTGAACGTGCCGGCCAGGACAAATTCAGGGCTTGGCTAAGCTCGCCGTTCGCACTCGACGGACGCTTCATCGTTGACGGCGCTGCTGTCAATATAAAGTACCGCGTCCCAGTCGATGATCGAGTGCCGCCCCTCAATGTGCTTGAACTCGAACTCGGGTTAGTAGCACGTGTCGGGGTGCAATTTGACGCCGGCGACCCGTCCGATGCATCAGACGACGACAGACGAGCCATTGTCGACAACATCACCGACGGAGAAGCCATTCTCAAGAACCTCGCGAACGGCAGCAGTCAATCGTACGTCGTTGCCGCCGACCCGGTCCCAAGTGCAGAGATTCTGCTGAACGGTGCATCGGATCAGTGGTATGCGCTCGTGAACGTCCGCCTAGATCCTGCATCCAGTGGACCAGTTCGGCTCGAGCAGCTGCTTGGCGATGGTACGCGCATCGACATCGCCTTGGCAGGTTCGCTCGACGTGAATGATTTCTCGGTCGCGTTCCTGCCGCCAGAGGGCGAGAGCCCGAAATTGGACGGAAATATCGTTGCGTCAGCAGTCGATGTGACGGCAGAACTGCCGCTGTTCGCTCTCGGTAACGTCGATGATGTGCGAGCGAACATCAAAGCAACCGGTCGTCAAGTGACATTGACGAGCGACTCAGCCGGAACCTGGGCAAGAGCCGATGACCGGTTGAAGCTTGAGTGGACCTTTAGCGACGCGCAGCCCATCAGCCGCATTTATGACGCCAAGGACGAGACGGAGATCACGGCACGTATCACGTCGGGAATTGCGACATGGTGGATCCGCCACCCCCCCCCGGACTCGGATCGCACGTTCCATGTCGTCGGCCTCAACGTTCAGCCTACGTCGTCGAGCAAGATTCGACTCGATGGCCTCAAGGTCGGCGAGAACGTCGGTGTTAAAGCCGACTTAGGCTTGGCGAGCAATCTGGTGGGTACAGTTCACGTTGCGTACCAGTCGAACCCAATCAAGATTCGGCGCCTCGACGGCTTCTTCATGGCGGACGCTGCCCTCGATCTCGAAATCATGACTGAGGTGTCGGCAGGCGGCGGGCCGACGAACCACGTGCGCGCGTCGTCTTCGATTGTCAGCCCCGTCCTCGGAGCTTGGAACTCGAGTAATACGGACGATCCAGCAGATGACACGGCAACCGTCGGTTTCCAGGCAGCCGGCCCTGCCCTCCTCAAAGCGAATGATTCTCAGCTCCAGATGACACTGGACCTCCTCGGTCAGATCGACTTGAAGGCAAAGAACGCGAACCTGACGGGAACGTTGACACCGACGGCGCAGGGCGACCGACTCCGTTTCCAACTTGGCAACGGCATCACGGCGGAGCTAGGAGTGTGGCAAACGCCGCCAGTGTCGGTCGACCTGGCGGTGTCGTTCTCGACTCCGGTTGTGATGAGCGGAGCGGTTGACTTTGGAACGGATCTCGAGCTCAGTGCATCGGTGTTCACAGCCTCAGGCGCACCCGATTCGATCACGGCCATCATTCGAGGGCTCGTGCACATCGATGTCGGTGCGAGAACGCTCGAGCTTACAAATGTTGATCCGGGCGGCAACAACCTGCCGATGACGATCCGCTACACGGATCGCAATCCGGAAGATCCGAATGATGTGGATGTAAGCGAGACGTCTTCCCTCGGCGCTTACCGAATCGAGTTCGGGAACGGAGTGGTGCGCGTCAGCAGCCCCAGTGGAAGTTGCGTACCGTTCAGCGGGAGTGAGCTCCGCGTAGGGCTCGACGATGCACAGGGCCGTACTGGGAAGGTCGCTGTCGCGGTCACCTGTGTTCTGGTAGTGTTGCGGGGAGGCAGCACGCCGGTCATCGCCGCTGACATCACTGGGCACCTTTGGGCGCTGACTGACCTTCAGATTGCCTCAAATGCAAGGATCGAGTATCTCACGACAGAGATCGGGGATCCGGCTACATTTAGTCTCACGAATGACTCGCTGTTTGCCTATGTGCCGGTCCTTGATTTGACAATCCATCGATTTGACGGTCAGCCAAGGCAGTTTTTCGAGTTTGTGTTCCGCAATGCTGAGGTCAACCTGGGAAGCGGTGTGCGGGTTATTGGAATGGCGGAGTTCGCCGCAAACTGCGATCAGGATAAAGACACGTACTGGCTTGCCGACACTGACGGCGATCGTGTCTACCGATTGGGTTGCGGCGGGTCGTCGAAAGCTGACGAATACGTTCCGTTCCGCGGCGTCGTCGAGATGACTGTGTCGTCGAGCGGTATGTCTGGATTTATGCTCCAGTTCCCGACAGCGTTCTCGGATGGCGATGACAACTGGTTCCGGCTCTTCGTGAGGTCGGTATTCCTGGGCTTCCATATCGACGCGAACGTCAAGGGCCGGCAGATGAGCGCTGAATTCTCGGGCACTCTCGAATCTGGCCTGCACTTCGACTTCTGCGCCTACGTGTATGACACTCCCCTTAACGGCGCGAAAAACGGCTGGAGAACCGACCAACAGTGCTACCGAAATCCGCGTCCGGTTCCGACGTTGAAGTACCAACTCCGAGAAGACGTGGACGCTGATGGCCAGTACACGCCGGGGATTGACAGGGTGATCTCACCCTATGAACTGGGTGGTGTCGAGGTACGGGTCACGAAGGACGAGTTGCCTGGTCGGGAGTGGCACGCGACACCGGTGTCTGACGGTTGGCAGATTGCCGATTACGATCTCATGAAGGAGGAGGGAACGATTCGGTTCCGCGTCGATGGTTTGGAGGAGCCGTACTCGATTGCGTACGACCTCGCGCCAGATTCGCACGATGACGGTGGTTGGGACGTCGAATGGAGGGTCACGGGTAGCAGCGAGCGGCGCTTTACCAGTCCTCCAATCGGCATCAACATCGACCGGACCAAGGCGGCGCTCTTGACTGACCTTGAGGTCGTTGCCTCTAGCGAAGCTGATGCGCAATCGCTCGGTATGGCGACTGGTCTACGCGTGCTGGACGCAGACTCCGGTGAGGTTCTCGCCGAGTTCGGTTCACCGACGCATCTGCGAGGGTGTGATCGTGTGGACTCGCCGCCAAGCGTGATGCAGGTAACGCTTTGCCGGTTCCGCTATCGGATGATCGTCACGCCGGATGCTCCGATCACCAACGTACTGGTTGAGGCGCGGCCGCACCCTTGGCTCGTCCACCACTCTGATGATCCCGCGGTTGATCCAGCTCGCGGCCGCGAGCCGTCGGCGCTCGTAACTGGCCGAGTCGAGCGCGGGCCGAAATTCCGGTATACCGAGGCTCTTATCGCAAGCGATGACAGTGTGACGGCTGAGAACGGTGGCGAGCCCGGCGGTGGCGGCGGAGGACTGGGAGATGACTACATTTTCGTCGGCGCCTTTTACCCGATCGAAAACGATTACCCGTTCACGCACAACGTGACCATCGAGTTCGCGTCGCTTGGTGGTGGAGAGCCGTCGCGGTGGTCTACGTATCTTCCCTGGGGATATATTGAATGTGAGGCCGCGACTTTCCTGTGCAGGGCGTACCGACATATCAGCTGGGACCCGTATCGGGAAGAAGGCGGCACAGTGTCGGCTACGTACCGAGTCACGTCGACGGACAATCCATCCGCGGTAAGCAACTGGGCGACGATTACCATCTACCTGCTCGGGTAACGTCCGGGTCGGGGTGAGGTTCGGGCATCGCCCCTGGGAGCGGCACGATGAACTTGCCCCGACGCGGAGGCGGAAGTGCGCTCGTTTCGGGGGCCCATCGTCCAGCGGGCATCGAATCTGCCAGCCTGCGAGGATGACGCCCTGCCCTCGGTCGATCCGGTGGCGCCGCTCCAGGATCGGCCAGAAGAAGCTGCCGTGGCGTAGGCTCGGGATGCGCAGCTCAGCATCCCCGGCCCTGGTGGCCAGTAGACGATCCCGATCGCCGTTGCACAGCGTCGTGCGAGTGTCGCTGCGTTCGGCGGAAGCCGGTCAGCTCCTCGATCTCCGCCGCAAGAGCGTGGTCAACGCCCGACGGGCCACGCCTCGCGCCCTCGGCCAACGCGCGCTGCCCGCCGGCGAGGAAACTGGTCCCGCCACTTCGAGATGAACACCTGGGAGGTGCGCTCCCGGTGGGGTAGCCCCCGCTTCGCGTTGTGGCGTCGCGGCGACACGCTCGATGACGCCGACCGGGCGCGCCTCGACCTTGGATCGATGTACGACAACACCGATTCCAGCGCAGCCCGGACGGCCAGTTCCAGTGATCAGTGCACGATGAGCTGATGGTAGAGGGTTGCGGGGCTCTGGTAGTTGAGGGAGCGGCGTCGCTGCCCGTTGATGATGCTGGCGACGTGGTCGACGTGGTCTTGCGGGATGAGGGCGAGGTCCATGCCGCGGGGGAACCACCAGCGCCACTGGCGGTTGAGGTTCTCGACTTGTCCGCGTTGCCATGGCGAGTGGGGGTCGCAGAACCACACGTCGATCTCGAACGTGTCGGCGAGCAGTTCCCACAGGGCCCACTCGCTGCCCTGGTCGAAGGTGATCGAGCGGCGCAGGTGTGGTGGGATCCGGTCCAGGCCGGCGCACAACCCGGCGAGGGTGTCCTCAGCGGCGTAGCCGTTGGGCATGGTGACGCCGATCGAGTAACGGGTAAGCCGTTCGGTGAGCCACAGCATCGACGACTGGTTGCGGGCACCGATGATCTGGTCGGCTTCCCAGTGGCCCGGCTCGAGGCGGTCGTTGATCGGGGCGGGTCGCGTCGAGATGTTCGGCAGCGCTGGCCGTTTACTGGTGTGGCGCCGCTGGCGGTGTCGGCGCCGCGGCCGCCGGGAGCGCAAGCAGTCGGTGGGTTTCACGTCGAGGACACCGTCGTACAGCGAGCGGTAGATGGTCTCCACCGACACGCGCTGGGGGGCGCCTTCGGCGCGCAGATCCGCCCAGATCGCCGCAGGCGACCGGCCCAAGGTGAGCTCGTGGGTGACTCGGTCGCGCAGCCAGCCCGGCCGGGCCAGCACCCGTTCGCGCGGGCGGCGCCGCTGCTGGGCCGCACGCCGGTCCGCCACTACCGGGCGATACGCGTGCCGGCCCCCGTTGCGGTTCACCTCCCGCATCACCGTCGTCGGCTGACGGCCCACCCGCTGGGCGATCGACGCCCAACTGGCGTCACGGTCCTCGGCCAGCGCAACACTGATCTCCTCCCGCTCGAGCAGGGACAACGGCGAACCTGGCATGCTCTTGGCCTCCATCGGTCGGTGTCGTTCAGCACCGGTCATCATGACCGGAACCGTGCACCGACCGATGGAACTCGCCGACTCGTGCCGCAAGACTGTCAGCGGAAGGGGACGAAGACCCTGTCGTCGAGGGTGGCCAGGTCGCTGGCCTGCACGCCGCCGTTGGAGACGGTGAACACGGTGTCGCCGATCACGGCGCTGCGCAGGATCGGGTCGCCGACCACCGGCGGTGGGATCGGGGAGGGCGACGGCGGTACGCAGAGGGCGTCGGGAGGGCACGCGATCGTCGTCGGCGGGACCGGATCGCACGCTCCCGCCACCTCGCAGTCGACGTCGCCACCACCGCCGGGCTCGGCACCCGGGGCGCAGTCCGCCCCGGTCGGGCAAGGAGACGGCGGACCACCGTACCGGTAGGGGTTGACGATCCGGCCGAGCTCGCGGATCCCGGCCTCGTCGACCGTGTAGCCGATCACCCCGACGAACGAGGACGTCAGACCCGGTTCGCACTGCGCCCCTGCGGGGCAGATGACGTCGGAGTAGCCGTACGACTGCACCGGCACCAGCGCCAGCTTGGTCTTCGCCCACCAGAGGAACGCGTGGTAGTCCTGCTCGATGTTGGACTGGCCACCGGGAAGGGTCAACTTCTGCAGCTCGCGTGGGTTGGCAGGATCGGCGACGTCGTAGAGGGCGATCTGGGTGCCGAGCGTATGGCCCGGGTCGGTGGCGTCCTGGCCGACACCGAGCAGCCTGGTCTCGCTGACGGGGTGCAGGTACGCGGAGTAGCCAAGCACCTTGAGCTCGCCTCGTACCCGGGGTGCCGCCGGGTCGGCGAGGTCGACGGTGTAGAGCGGATCGGTCTGGCGGAAGGTCACCACGTAGCCGATCCTTCCGATGAAGCGCACCGCTTTGATCTGCTCACCCTTGCCGAGCCCACCGACCTGCCCGACCTGCGTGAGCTCACCGTCGGTCTCCCGCAGCACGGTGACGAGGCTCTCGGACCCGGTGCGACCACCGACCCGCTCCGTCGTCGCCACCCGCAGGTGGTTCTCGTACTCCGACATGGCGAAGTCGTTGAGGATCTCGCCCGCGACCGCGCCCGATGCTCGGTACACGGCCGCGCCGGTTCCGCTGAGGTCGAACTTGTGGATGGCGGTGACCTGCTCGGGAGTGCGGGGCACGGTGGTTCTCGCACCCTCGCCCGTCTCGTCGTCGGTGGGGTCGGTGTAGTGCGTGGTCGAGACGTACAAGTTGTGCTTCGACGCGTACACCCGGTCGCCGTGGGCCAGGATGCCGACCGCCCCGCCGGGGTCCAGACCCTGCTGGAGATCGACGGTGATGATGCTCAGCATGCCGAGCCCGGAGAACTGTTTGGGATGGCTCACCCGAGCGCAGTCGAGCAGCGGCTGGCTCCGGTCGCGGTCTCGGCTGCTGCCCACCGTGTACCCCGGAAGCCAGTCTTCGATCGTCGACTCGTCGATGATTCGCCGGTTTGCTTCGAGCGCGATCTCCTCAGACCGCTTGTTGCCCGGGTTCGACGGGTAGACGAACGCGAACGCCGAAGGTTCCGACTCGATCACGATCCGGGCGACGCCGTCGACCAGGCGGGCGTTCACGTACGCGCCGTCGATCACGATGCTGCCGGTGACCCGGGGTGCGCCGCGGTCGGAGACGTCGATCTGGGTGAGCACCGAGCTCGGCGCTCTCGGCACCGGCGCGATCGAAGCGCCGCCCGGGTTGGGTGCACGAGCCGAGGGCTTCTCCATCGGCAGGACGTCATAGGTCTGGCCGAGGGCGAGCAGACGATCGCCCGACAACAGCAGGTCCCGGCTCGCCATCGCGGCGTCCGGCAGTCGGAGCTCACCGACCTTCGCGGGCGTACCGTCGCGCACCTCGAACACCGTGAGTTGGCCGTTCAGCAACGTGTAGAGGTGCTTCCCGTCGGTCCTGAGCAGGTCGGGCTCGTCGACCCCCTCCTCCTGCACGTTGGTTTCGGAGAACTCCGGCGACGGCGGCTTGTCGGCCGCGTGGGTGCCCGAGCCGGTCTGGCCCGCCTTGGCGTCCGGCTCGGCCGAGGTCGGGCTTCCGAGATCCGCGGCGGTGGTCGTCGGCGCACCGGGAGCCGGTGCGGCACCTCGTGTCGCGGTGGCGTCCTCGGCTGTCATGACCGGCACCGGTATCCCGCCGCCGTGGCCGGGCAGCCCGTAGGCGGTGACCCGCTGGCGCGCCTCGGACTTGAGGTGATTGAGGATCGCATCGCACGAGTCGAACGGCTCGAGCGCGGCGATCAGCTCCAGGTTCGGCTGAGCGACAGGTGCCGCGCCCGGCCCGTTCGGGGAGCCGTTCCCCCTGCTACCGTGCTCGCCGCTACTGGTGCACGCGGCGCCGGTCACGAGTGCCACCGCCGCGGCGACGGCTGCGATCCTGCGCATCCGAGCTCCTTTCGGTCCGCCGCCGCAGTGGCGGCCGCCCCTGCCCATGCGGCGGTCCCGGTCGCCGCCGTGCAGCCTACGACGGCGCGACTACCCGTAAAGTTCCCCTATTGATCTCACCACGACCTCCTGATCCGTGAGCCCTTCGATTCCGGGTCCCGTGAGCCCCGACACCGCTCTTCTCACTCTTGACGATCTGCCGGTTCCCGCGGTGACCATCACAGTCGCCGGTGGGCAGATCGTCGATGCCAACGCGGCCTATCGCGCGCTGTCCGGCGGCCAGCGAGCCCGCTGCTTCGGCGTTCCCTTCGTCGAGCAGGTCCGAGAGGAGGACCGCGCCCTGGTCGAGGCAATCCTCGCTCAGCTTGGGCACAGCGAGCCAGGGCCAGTGCGCGCCTTCCTGGAGCCGTCCGGGGTGCCGGTCACCATCCAGATGCGCAGCCTGCCGGCGCATCCCGACCTGGCGATCGCGGTGGTGCAGGACCGCACCGACGAAGCCCGGTATGAAGCGATCGTCGATGCCACCGCCGATTCGACCCTCTTGCTGTCGGCTGACGGGCTTGTGCTGTGGCAGCGGGGCGAGGTTGCCGATCCCGAGCTCGTGGCCCGCATCGGCGGCGTGGGCACCAACCCGCTCGAGTTGGTTCATCCCGAGGACCTTCCTCTCATGCTCGACTCGTTCGTCAACGCGGTCGCGAATCCCGGCAGCCGGGTGCGGTCGGTTGCCCGTTCCCGTGCCGCGGGACCGGGGGACCAGTGGCAGCGGGTGGAGGTCTCCGGTTCGAGCCAGCTCGGCACGCCCGGCCTCGACGCCATCCTCGTCCAGGTCCGGAACCTGGGTGCGGGCGAGCAGGTGGATTCGCTAGCCGAGACCGAGGGGAGGTTCTTCTCGCTGACCGACGCCGCGCCGGTCGGGATCGCGGTCGGTGACGTCTTCGGCCGCACCGTGTATCTCAACGCTGCGGCGCGGTCGTTGTTCGGTGACGGCTCCGGTGGCGGCGTGTCTGGAACCTTCGAGTGGGTCGACCTTGTCGAACCCGCCCACCGCGACGAGCTGCTCGCCGCGATCGATGGCGCCATCTACGAGGGCCGGACGACGAAGGTGATCGCTCCGTTCACGCTGTCCGCGGGGGAGCGGAAGTGGTTGCGAGTGCGGATCACGCCACGCAATGCGGCCGGCCACCAGGCCATCGGCATCATCACCACTCTCGACGACGTGACTGCCGAGGTCGAAGCGCGAGCCGACAGCGAACGGTTGCGGGAGATGTTGGACGCGTCGTCGGACTACGTCGCGGTGTTCAGGCCCGGTGGGGAGGTGCTCTACCTCAACCAGGCGATCCGTGGACTGCTCGAACGGATCAGGGCCGAGGGCGGTTCGGGTGAACTGCGTGACCTGATACCCGAACAGATGCGAGACGAGTGGCTTGAGCGCTCCAAGGCCGGTCTGGCCAACTCCGACGTGTGGCGGGATGAGCTCGCCATCTACGGCGGCAACGGACAGCTCATCCCCATCTCGATACTCACCGTGCTGCGCCGCCGCGACGATGGCAGCACGGATTGGGTGGCGGTGCTCGCCCGCGACATCTCCGAGCTGAAGCGGGCCGAAGCGCAGCTGCGGGAGCTGGCCACCCACGACCACCTCACGGGCCTACCGAACCGGCCGCTGTTCAACGACCGGCTCGAGACCGCGGTTGCCCGCCACAGGCGCAGTCGGCAGGGCGTGGCGGTCATGTTCTGCGACCTCGACGGGTTCAAGGAGATCAACGACGAGCTCGGTCACGCCGCCGGCGACGCGGTGCTGGTCTCGGTGGCCGACCGGTTGCAGCGCATCACCCGCGAGAGCGACACCGCGGCCCGGGTCGGTGGCGACGAGTTCGTCATGGTGTGCGAAGGCGTGACCGACTCCGAGGAGCTCGCGGCCCTCGCTGAGCGGATCATCGACGCCGTCAGCCAGCCGATCACCCTCCCAGACGGCGAGCAGGTTCGGGTCGGGATCTCGGTGGGGATCGGCGTCGCCCACCCGCGCCAGGAGAACGTCGACCCCGATCGGCTCCTCACCCTGGCCGACACCGCGATGTACCGGGCCAAGGCCCGGGGCGGCAACACCTTCCGCATCGCCGCCCTCCAGGACTGAACCGGCACTGCGGCGACGAACGCGCCGGCGGCGGCGCCTCAGGGGGCGGAGCCCCCGGTTGTCGGGAACCAGGCGGGGCGGGACGCCTCGTAGGCGGCGATGTCGGCTTCGTGCTGCAGGGTGATGCCGATGTCGTCAAGCCCGTTCAAGAAGCGTTCGCGGGTCGCGTCGTCGAGGGGGAACTCCGTTTGGATGCTAGCGGCCGGCGCGCTGAGCACTCGCCGGTCGACGTCGATGGTGATCTCCATCGACGGATCGGCCTCGACCGCGCGCAGCAACGCTTCACCCACGTCCGCGGGCACCTGCACGGGCACCAGCCCGTTCTTGGTGCAGTTGGTGCGGAAGATGTCGGCGAAGCGGGGGGAGACGACCGCTTTGAAGCCGTAGTCCATGATCGCCCACACCGCGTGCTCCCGGGATGAGCCGGTGCCGAAGTTGGGGCCGGCGATCAGGATGGTGGCGCCGCGGAAGCGCTCGTCGTTGAGCACGAAGTCCCGGTCGTCGCGCCACTCGGAGAACAGGCCGGCACCGAAACCGGTCCGCTCGACCTTCTTGAGCCAGTCGCTCGGGATGATCTGGTCGGTGTCGATGTCGGACCGGTCGAGCGGCACCGCGGTACCGGACACGATCTGTACAGGTTCCATCGGCTTGTCTCCTCGTCGCGTGTGCGGCGTGTGTTGTCCCGTCAGTCCAGGTCGTCCGGGGTCGTGAACGTCCCGGCGATCGCCGTTGCCGCCGCCACCGCGGGCGAAACCAGGTGCGTCCGACCGCCGCGCCCCTGTCGGCCCTCGAAGTTGCGGTTGCTCGTCGAGGCGGCCCGCTCGCCCGGCTGCAGCTTGTCGGGGTTCATCGCCAGGCACATCGAGCAACCTGGCTCACGCCACTCGAAGCCGGCAGCGATCAGGACCCGGTCGAGGCCTTCGGCCTCGGCCTGCTCCTTGACCCGGCCCGAGCCCGGCACGACGAGCGCACGCACGCCCGACGCGACCCGCCGGCCCTCGACCACCGCGGCCGCCGCCCGCAGGTCCTCGATGCGAGAGTTCGTGCACGACCCGATGAACACGGTGTCGACCCGTACCTCGCGCATCGGCGTGCCCGCGGTGAGCCCCATGTACTCGAACGAGTCGGGGTCGGGGACCGCCTCGGTGATGGGGATGACCTGCGACGGATTGGTCCCCCACGACACGTGGGGGACCAGCGTGGTCGCATCGATGGCCACGGACGTGTCGAAGACCGCTCCCTCGTCGGTCGGTAGCGTGCGCCAGAAGGCCATCGCCTCGTCCCACTGCGCCCCTTTCGGCGCGAACCTCCGTCCTTCGAGGTATTCGAACGTCGTGTCGTCCGGTGCGACGAGTCCGGCCCGAGCGCCGGCCTCGATCGACATGTTGCACACGGTCATACGGCCTTCCATTGACAGCGACCGGATCGCCGAACCCCGGTACTCGATGATCGAGCCGATGCCGCCGCCGGTACCGATGCGCCCGATGATGGCGAGGATGATGTCTTTGGCGGTGACTCCCGCGGACAGCTCGCCGTCGACCACGACCTCCATCGTCCCTGGCCGTTGCTGGGGCAGTGTCTGGGTCGCGAGCACGTGCTCCACCTCGCTGGTACCGATGCCGAACGCCAGCGCGCCGAACGCGCCGTGGGTCGAGGTGTGCGAGTCGCCGCACACGATCGTCATCCCCGGCTGCGTCAATCCTTGCTCAGGCCCGATGACGTGGACGATGCCCTGATCGGCGTGGCCCATCGGGTATTCCGTGATCCCGAACTCGGCGCAGTTGGCCCGCAACACCTCGACCTGCCGGCGAGAGATCGGATCGGCGATCGGCTTGTCGACATCGGTGGTCGGGACGTTGTGGTCTTCGGTCGCCACCGTGAGATCGGGGCGGCGCACCGATCGCCCGCTCATCCGCAGGCCGTCGAACGCCTGGGGCGAGGTCACCTCGTGCACGAGGTGGAGATCGATGTAGAGGAGGTCGGGCTCTCCGTCACCGGAGCGGACCACATGCCGCTCCCAGATCTTGTCGCTCAGCGTCTTCGGCTCGCTCATCGGCCTACCTGCCTCCGCTGGTGGTGCCGGGCGCGGTGAGAGGTGAACCCCTGATCGCGGTGCGTTACCTGCCGTGCCCCGAGGTCTTGTGTCTCAAATATTGAGACAATAATCTTGATTTGTGGGACTCACTGTAAGCGGTGTCGGCGTGATCGACAAGTCGGTCGCCGTGCTCAGCGCGCTCGAAGATGGGCCGCTCAGCCTGGCTGAGCTGGTCGAGGCCACGGGCCTGTCGCGCGCGACCACCCACCGCCTGGCCGTCGCCCTGGAAGATCACGGCCTCCTGCGCCGGGACGCGGACGGCCGGTTCGCCCTGGGTGTGCGGCTGGTGTCGCTCGGTCGGGCAGCCGCGAGCGCCATACCGCTCAGCGAAGCGGCGCGCCCGGCCCTCGAATGGCTGCGTAAGGCCACAGGGGAGAGCGTGCAGCTCTACGTGCGCGAAGGCAACCGCCGCGTCTGCATCGCCGCGCTCGAGTCACCTCACGGGCTGCGCACCATCGTGCCGATGGGCGCGTCGCTCCCGCTCGATCGGGGCTCGGCCGGCCGCGTGCTGCGGGGGCTGCCCGCAGCCGGTGCCGCCCGAGGTGGGGGAAGCGACGGCCGGGGCTGGTGGGCCGAGAGCGTGGGCGAACGGGAAGCGGGCGTCGCGTCGGTGTCGGCACCGGTGTTCGGACCCGGCGGTGACGTGGTGGCGGCAGTGAGCGTGTCCGGTCCGATCGACCGCACCACCCGCCATCCCGGTCGCAAGTACGCGGCCGACGTGGTCGCCGCGGCCCGCCGCATTGAGCGGGCCGCCGGCTACGCGACCTGATCGCCGACACCGTCGGCGCGCAGGTCGCGGGCCGCGTCATGGTCCGGCCGTATCATCCCGGTGTGGAGGAGATGCTCGCGGCCATCGACATCGGCACTAACTCCTTCCATCTGGTGGTGGCACGCGTCGACGACGGTGGCAAGCTCGAGGTCGTCGCCCGGGAGAAGGAGATGGTGCGCCTCGGTTCGGGCGCGGCGGACATGAAACAGCTCCAGCCCGACGCGATCGAGCGCGGCATCGCTGCCCTCAAGCGGATGCGCAAGATCGCCCATATCCACGGCGCGGCCGTGCACGCCGTCGCCACCAGCGCGGTGCGCGAAGCCGACAACGCGGCGGAGTTCATCGAGCGGGCGTGGGACGAGGCCGGGGTCCACGTCGAGATCGTGACCGGTATCGAGGAGGCGCGGCTGATCCACCTCGGTGTGCTGCAGGCCGTGCCCGTGTTCGACAGACGCCTCGTGCTCGTCGACATCGGCGGCGGTTCGACCGAGATCCTCGTGGGCGAGCGGGGTGAGGTCCTCGCCGCGGGGAGCCTGAAGCTCGGCGCCATTCGCCTCACCCGCCGCTTCTTTCGTACCGAGCGCTTGCACCCCGGCGCTCTCGACGCGTGCCGGCGCGCCATCCGGGCCGCGCTCGTCCCGATGGTGCGCGACGTGCACCGGGTGGGGTTCGAGGTCGCGGTGGGCTCATCGGGCACGATCGAGGCGGTGGCCGCCCTCGTCCAGGCCCGGCGAGACGAGCCGCCGCCGCGCACGTTCAACAACTTCGAGCTCACCCGAAAGGAGGTGAAGGCGGTGGTCAAGGATCTCGCCGCCGCCGACACCGTGGAAGCCCGCCGGGCGCTGCCGGGCATGGACGAACGCCGGGCCGACATCATTCTCGCGGGCTCGCTGATCCTGGAGCAGGCGATGGCCGAACTGGGCATCGGGCGCATGATCGTGTCGGACTACGCGCTGCGCGAAGGGATCCTGCTCGATGCGTGCCAGCGTGAGCGGGGTGGCGCGCTCCACCACCTCCGCGACGTGCGTCGCCAGAGCGTGCAACGGCTGGCCAAGCTGATGGATCCCGATCCTGAGCACTCCGCCCACGTCGCCCGGCTTGCTCTCGAGCTGTTCGACCAGACTCGCGACCTCGGCGTGCACACCGTCGGCCTGGAGCACCGCGAGCTTCTCGAGGCCGCCGCCCTGCTCGCCAACGTCGGTCTGTTCGTCTCTCATGACCGCCACCACAAGCACAGCTACTACGTGATCCGCAGCTCCGACCGTCTCACCGGCTTCACCGACCACGAGATCGAGCTGATCGCGCTGACCGCTCGTTACCACCGCAAGAGCCCGCCCAAGGACGCCCATCCGGAGTTCGCCGCGCTCCAGCCCGACGAGCGGGAGGTCGTCCGGACGCTGGCCGGGTTGCTCCGCGTCGCGATCGCGCTCGACCGCACCCACGCCGCGCTCGTCGACTCGGTCAGCTGCGAGGTCACCGGTAAGCGCAAGGAGCGCACGCTGGTCATCGAGGCGGTGCCGTGTCGCGCCGACGCTGATTTGTCGCTCGAGCTGTACTCGGCCAACGAGCGAAAGGACCTGCTCGCCGACGTCCTCGGGTTGCCCGTGGTGATCGTGGAGGCGACGGCGACGGCGGACGAGGGGCCGCTCAGCCGGCGACGCGTGATCGCAGCGCCGCCCGGCTGACGACGCTGTCGACCGCGTCGAGCAGCGCGGGGACGAACAGCTGGGGCCGCAGGGCGCAGGCACCGTGGTCGGCGTCGACCACATGGACTGTCGCGCCGGGGATCGATTCGGCCAATCGCATCTGGCGGTGGGGAGGGACGATCGTGTCGGCGGTGGTGACCACGACGGCGGTGGGGACGTCGACGCCGCCGATCCAGTCGCGGGAGCTGAACCGGCCGATGGCGGCGCCGGCTTCGACCAGCATCCGGGGGTCGTGACGCCGCATCTCCTCGATCGCCCACCGGCTCTCCGGCAGATCGCCGAGCCGTTCGCCGAGCACTCGCTCCCGCACCGCGTCGTGCCACGCCGGGGGCGTCACCCGGGTGGCGAGGGCCACGGTGCCGAGCGCGCCGAACAGCGCCCGCTCCGTCGGCCTACCCCGGAAGTTGCGCGCCGTCGCGCACAGCACCATGCCGGCCACACGCTCGTGGTGGCGGCGCCACACGAGCTGGGCGATGGGTCCACCCATCGAGTAGCCGATCGGTACGAACTGGTGGATGCCGAGCTCGGTGGCGGCGGCCGCCACGTCGTCGGCGCAGTCATGGAGCCGGAACCGCTCACGGGTGCGGATGCCGCGCCCGTGACCCCGATGGTCGATGGCGACGACGTGATAGCGACGGGCGAGACCCCCGAACGAGGCGAACCAGTTGAGGGCACCCGACGCCGTCCAGCCGTGCAGCAGGAACAGTGCCGGGTGCTCGCGGTGGTCGTGGCCCGCTTCGTAGATCCAGGTGGTCCCCCGCCCGGGAAGCTCGAGCGCCCGCCCCGGTGGCATGCCGGGCACCGTGTCGCCGTTCATGGTTCAAGCTTCGATATCGACGACCTCGACCTTGAGCGTTCCCCCCGGGGCGGCGTACTCCACGATGTCGCCGACCGACGCGCCGAGCAGTGCCTGGCCCAGCGGCGAGCCGGGGGAGATGACCTCCACCTCGCCGTGGCGCTCCTCGATGGACCCGATGAGGTAGCGCTCCGGCTCGTCGTCACCCTCGTAGCAGATCGCCACGATGGCGCCGGGCCGCACCGTGTCGGAGTCACCGCTCTCCACGATCTCTGCGTTCTCGAGGAGCGCCTCGAGATGCCGGATACGAGCCTCCATCTTCCCTTGTTCCTCTTTGGCCGCGTGGTAGTCGCCGTTCTCCGACAGGTCGCCGAGCTCGCGGGCGGCTTGGATCTTCCGGGCGATCTCGGTGCGGCCATGGGTGGTGAGCTCCTCGAGCTCGGCGGTCAACCGGTCGTAGGTGGCTTGCGAGAGATGGTGGACATCAGGCACGTCCCGCATGCTAGCGGTGGCATCGGGACCCGAACAGGGGCCGGATCTGCTCACGAGGTTGACGTTTCGCCTGTCGCCGACCACACTTGTGGCAATGTCTGGTGCGACAGCGAGCCATTTTCCCGGCCTCGCCGGCCGCGTGATCATCATTCGCTAGCGCACGCCGGTCCCCGGTGTGCGCTCGAAGCCGTCCACCCCGGGTGGGCGGTTTTCTCGTTGTTGGGCCCGTTCGTCGGGCTGATCGAGGAAGGGACGACAACCAGGTGGCACGGTACAGGATCGGCGTGATCGGCGGAGACGGCATCGGCCCGGAAGTCATCGCCGAAGCGCTCAAGGTGGTCGCCGCAGCGGGCGTTGAGCTCGACACGGTCGATTACGACCTCGGCGGAGCGCGTTTTCGGCGCGACGGCACGATCCTGCCCGATGAGGTGATCGAGGAGTGGCGGGGCTTGGACGCGTTGCTCCTCGGCGCGGTTGGCACTCCCGACGTGCCGCCGGGTGTGATCGAACGGGGCCTGCTGCTGAAGATGCGCTTCGAGCTCGACCTGTACGTGAACCAACGGCCGTTCGTTCACCCGGACGGCACCCACGATTTCGTCGTGATCAGGGAGAACACCGAAGGCACCTACGCGGGAGAGGGTGGCTTCCTACGCAAGGGCACACCTCAGGAGATCGCCACCCAGGGCTCGGTCAACACCCGCTTCGGGGTCGAGCGCTGTGTCCGGTACGCCTACGAGCTGGCGTCGAGCCGGCCCCGCCACCACCTCACCCTCGTGCACAAGACCAACGTGTTGACCTTCGCCGGCGATCTGTGGGAGCGCACCTTCAACGACGTCGCGGCGGATTTCCCCGACGTGGAGACCGCCTACCACCACGTGGACGCGGCCTGCATCTACTTCGTGGAGTCGCCCCAGCGCTACGACGTGATCGTCACCGACAACCTGTTCGGCGACATCCTCACCGATCTCGGCGGCGCCGTGTCGGGCGGCATCGGGTTCGCGGCGTCGGGCAACCTCAACCCCGACCGCACCGGGCCGTCGATGTTCGAGCCGGTGCATGGCTCCGCGCCCGACATCGCAGGCCAGCAGAAGGCCAACCCCATCGCTGCCATCCTCTCGGCCGCGATGATGCTCGACTTCCTCGGCGAGTCCGAGGCGGCCGAACGGGTACGTAAGGCCTGTGCGGAGGCCTCCTCCTTGCGCGGTTCGACCTCCGAGATCGGCGACGCCGTGGCGTCGCGGGTGTGAGCGCCGCGTACCTTCACCGAACCAGCCGAGAACCGACCCACGACACGACCGACAGATCTGACCGACCGGACCCGAAGACCGACAAGGGGAATCCGATGCCGATCACGCCAACCGCCAACATCTGGATGAACGGGGAGCTCATTCCGTGGGAGGACGCCAAGATCCACGTCCTCACCCACTCGCTCCACTACGGCATGGGTGTGTTAGAGGGGATCCGCGCCTACGAGACGGACGCTGGACCGGCGGTGTTCCGTCTCACCGACCACATCCAGCGGCTCCACGACTCGGCCAAGATCATGTTGATGGAGCTGCCGTACACCGTCGACGAGCTCGTCGAGGCGGTGAAGCTCACGGTCCGGGACTCGGGGCTTCCCTCGTGCTACATCCGGCCCATCGCCTTCTTCGGATACGGCGAGATGGGGCTGAACACCCTGCCCTGCTCGATCGATGTTGCCATCGCGTGCTGGCCGTGGGGCGCGTACCTGGGTGAGGACGCGGTCACCAAGGGTGTGCGGATGAAGATCTCCTCGTGGACCCGCCACGACCCCAACATCATGCCGCCGACGGCCAAGACCACCGGCAACTACGTCAACTCGTCGCTGGCGAAGGTGGAAGCGCTGAAGGCCGGTTACGACGAAGCCATCATGCTCAACCCCCAGGGCTGGGTTTCGGAGTGCACTGGCGAGAACATCTTCGTAGGCCGGGGCAACGTGCTGCTCACCCCGCCCACGGCCACTGGCGCGCTGCGCGGCATCACCCAGGATTCGGTCACCACGATCGCCCAGGACTTCGGTTTCGAGGTGCGCGAGGAGTTCCTCACCCGAGCCGACCTGTACACCGCCGACGAGATGTTCGTGTGCGGCACCGCGGCCGAGGTCAGCGCGGTCAACTCGGTCGACGACCGCGCCATCCCGTGCCCTGGGCCGATGACCAGGGCGATCGCCGACGAGTACGCCAAAGCCGTGCGGGGCAAGGTCGACCGCTACAAGGACTGGGTCGAACATGTCAGCTGACGCTCGGCCCGATCGCCTGCCCGCGGCCGTCGAGGTCTACGACACGACGCTGCGCGACGGTGCCCAGCTCGAGGGCATCTCGCTGACGGTCGACGACAAGCTCCGTATCGCCGAGCAGCTCGATCACCTCGGCGTGCACTACATCGAAGGCGGTTGGCCGGGCGCCAACCCGAAGGATGTCGAGTTCTTTGAGCGGGCGCCGAGCGAGCTGACGTTGCGCACGTCGACGTTGGTGGCGTTCGGTTCGACCCGGCGGGTGCTCGGCAAGGTCGACGATGATCCGACGCTGCGCAACCTGGTCAAAGCCAACACATCGATCGCGTGCATCGTCGGAAAGTGTTGGGATTATCACGTCACCGAAGCGTTGCGCACCACGCTTGATGAGGGCGTGGCGATGGTCGCGGAGTCGGTCGAGTTCCTGCGCCACGCCGGGCTGCGGGTGTTCTTCGATGCCGAGCACTTCTTCGACGGGTACAAGCACAACCCCGAGTTCTCCCTGCGCGTGCTGGAAGCGGCCGCGACCGCCGGGGCAGAGGTACTGGTGCTGTGCGACACCAACGGCGGCTCGCTGCCGGCCGACGTCGAGCGCATCGTGACGGAGGTCCACGACTACTTCGGTGGCGACGTCCGGCTCGGGATGCACGTCCATGACGACACGGGCTGCGCCGTCGCCAACACCATCGCCGGCGTGCGGGGCGGAGCGAGCCAGGTGCAAGGGACGATCAACGGCATCGGCGAGCGCACCGGCAACGCCAACCTGACGACCATCATCCCGAATCTCACCCTCAAGATGGGTGTTCGTACGCTGCCGGAGGAGAACCTCGAGCGATTGACGTCGGTGTCGCATCACATCGCCGAGCTCGTCAACGTCGGGCTGAACCCCCAGGCTCCCTACGTGGGATCGTCTGCCTTCGCCCACAAGGCGGGGCTGCACGTGAGCGCCCTGGCTCGCCGTCCCGACGCCTACGAGCACATCGATCCCGACATCGTCGGCAACGGTCGCAAGTTCGTCGTGTCCGAGCTGGCGGGCAAGTCGACGCTGGAGATGAAGGCCAGGGAGCTGGGACTCGACCTCGAGGGTCGTGAGCTCAACGAGGTCGTCAGCCAGCTCAAGGACCTCGAGCACCGGGGCTACCACTTCGAAGCGGCTGACGGCTCACTCGAGCTCTTGATGCGTGAAGCGACCGGCTGGCGTCAGTCGTTCTTCTCGGTCGAGTCCTTCCGCGTGATCGTCGACCATCGGCCCGGCCACGGCCACGGCTCCGAGATCGTCACCGAGGCCACCATCAAGGTCATCGTCGACGGGCAGCGCATCATCGCCACTGCCGAGGGCAACGGCCCGGTCAACGCGCTCGACAACGCGCTGCGCCAAGCCATCGGAGCCCGCTATCCCGAGCTGGACCGCATCCACCTCACCGATTTCAAGGTGCGGGTGCTCGACACGGCCAAGGCGACCGGAGCCGTCACGCGCGTGCTCATCGACAGCACCAACGGCGAGCGGGACTGGTCGACGATCGGCGTGTCGGAGAACATCATCGCGGCGTCATGGGAGGCGCTGCTCGACTCGCTCGTCTACGGCCTGCTCCACACCGCCGACTCTGTTGGCCAGTGACGGTCCGCTGACCAGTTGGTTGCCGTGCGCTGATCGCGGCACGCCTCGGCGTTCGCGATCTGACCTCAGGCCGCTCGAGCCAGAAGCATATCTATAGCTATCTATCAGGAACCAAACCAGTAAAATCCTTTTCTGTCACACTCCTTAGGCATACTCTAGCTACCTAGACCTAAGGAGGTACCATGCTTGATGAACAGGCCCGGGAAAAGGTGCAGGCCATGATCAACGACGCGGCTGAGCCGTTCATCGCGGCGGTCAACCAGAACACGAGAACGATGCACGAGTTCGTAGGGCTCACCGCCATGTTGCAACAGGACCTGACCCCGTTGCGGGGCGATCTGCTCGAGTTCGAGCACCGAACGCGGCAGGACTTCGCCGCGATGCGCACCGAGCTCAGGAGTGTGCGCGAAGAGGTTCGGGGTCTCAAGCTCGAAGTCGAGCTTGCGGTCGATCGAGTCGATCGCATGGACCAGCGTCTCACGACGGTCGAAGCGGACGTTTCCGTGCTGAAGTCGGACGTGGCTGAGCTGAAGTCGGACGTTTCCGTGCTGAAGTCGGACGTGGCTGAGCTGAAGTCG
>FWPU01006212.1_pt1 | contig 21892 bp, 27 predicted proteins | sample 2228361 | NCBI WGS metagenome assembly FWPU01 (sample SAMEA103939777, study PRJEB20133) | metagenome
CTTAAAAGGCGTTGCCCTTGGATACGAGAAGGAACTGACCGAGCTTAAATCAAGAAGAGAGCGAATCTGGAAAGAGGTCGAAGATGTCGAGAATGAAAGAGAAAGAACCATCTCTCGAATATCAGAGACAGAGCGTATTCTTAAGAATATCGAAGAAAAAAAGAGCCAAATTGAAGAAACAAAAAGAAACACGGCTCTCTCTTTCTACGCTTAATGTGGAGCAAGAATCAAAGAAAAGAGAAAGCACGATTCTTAGCGAGCGTCTTAGTGAGGTTTGTTCAAGACTTAATGTTCTTAGGCAGATTCAATCAAACTACGAGTGGCTTCCCGAGGGGATAAGAAGATTTTTCCTTGAGAGAAGGGAAGACGGAATCCTGGGGGTAATTGCGGATTTTATCTCCGTTCCAAAAGGGTATGAGCAAGCGATTGAAGCAGCGTTTGGCGATAAGCTAAAATGGGCCCTTGTTAAAGAAAGTGAAGAGGCTCTAAGAGCCGTCGAATCTTTAAGGGAGCTTTCCATTGGAAGAGGCACCTTTATTCCTATTAATAATCGAAGGAAAAACGGGGATTACAAGAAAAACGGAAAGTATATTTTACCGCTTTCAGAGATAGTTAAAGTTGAGGGAATAGATAGTCACGTGATCGAGAATATGCTAAGAGGTGTGTTTGTGGTCTCTTCCCTTAGAGAAGCACTTAGCCTTCGAGATGAGATGGAAGAGGGAACATCTTTTGTCACGCTTTGCGGTGATTTGTTTGATTCTACGGGTGCCATTTCGGGTGGATTTACTAAAGAGAGAGTATTGGAGAGAAAAAAGGATATTGAGGAACTATCAACTGAGACCTCAAAGCTGAAAGAGAGGATCTTTCAAGTATCGGGTGAAATAGAATTAAATCAGGATGGGATTCAAAAACTCCAGGACGCACTCGAAGAACTGGAGAGAGAATCAAAAGAGATTAAAATAAAAGAGGTCAAGATTAAGAAGGATATTGCTAACTCGGGGGATAATCTTTTAAAAACGCAGAGAAGATATAAGGTTGTTGAATTTGAGCTCGTGGAAGTTGATTCTGAAATTCAGGAGGGAGAAAGGAAACTTGGAGAAATACGCACTAAAGTAAAATACCTCCAAGACGAGAAGACAAACCTCGAGAAGAGATTCAGAGAGATCGAAGAAAAAGCACAAAAATTAGAGGAGGAAGAAAGAGACATAGAGAAAGAAATTACAAGCCTTAGGGTTGAGATCGCTACCCTTCGAGAAAAAGAAAAAAATATCAAAGAGGATTTAGATGAGCTTGAGAACAGGAAAAAGCATATTATAGAGAAGGTCGAGCTTGAAGTCGTGGAGATTGAGAAGAAAAAAGAGGTAAAGTTAAACCTCATAAGAACCGACGAGGATACAAGGAGTGAAGTCAAAAGCCTCCTACAAGTTCTTGAAGAGAAAGAAGAAGAATTATCTCTTAAGAAAAACGAGAAGAATGGGTTTCTATCTCAGATTAAGAAAGTCGAGGAAGACAAAGGGAGATTAAGAGAGGACATCACAGTACTTAAGGGGAAAGCCAGATCTCTTGGGCTTCGGCTAAACGACTTTCAGATTGAAATCGAGCACATTAAAGATTCTATTCAAAAAAGCGGCGTATATTTGGACCAGATTTATAGTGGTGAGGCTAAAAATTTTGAGAATTTTGATCGTGCCAGAGAAGAAGCCAAGCTTCGAGAACTAGAAGAAAAATTGGAGAAATTTGGTCCTATGAATCTCCTTGCGCCAGAAGAGTACAAGGATCTAGAAGAGAGATATAAATTCCTCAGTGAACAAATAGAGGATTTGGTGAACGCCATCTCATCTCTCAGAAAAGCTATGAATAAGATCGACAGAGAGTCTGAAAAAAGGTTCAAGGAGACTTTCGGGGTTGTGAATAAAAAGTTTGGAGAGATTTTCAGCAAACTCTTTAGGGGCGGGGAGGCAAAGCTCATTCTTACAAACCCAGACGACATTCATCAAACGGGCGTTGAGGTTATGGTGAAACCGAAAGGAAAAAGATTTCAATCTGTGAACCTGCTTTCCGGTGGGGAAAAGGCGCTATCCGCTATTGCTCTTCTTCTTTCTGCATGCTTTTTAAAATCCGCTCCTTTTCTCCTTCTCGATGAGATAGATGGTTCTTTAGATGATGTGAGCATCTCCCAGTTCCTAGATTTACTCAAGGATATAGCAAAAGAATCCCAGATTATAATCATGACACACAACAAAAGAACCATGCAGGCTGTAGACTCCCTCATCGGAGTAACATCTGATAAGCGGGGTGTATCAAAGGTGTTTTCCGTGGAACTCAACCGTCAGCAATGTTAGTGGTACTTTAAACAACTGAGCGATAAGGAAAATATCTATGGAACATCAGTCAATACCACTGGAATATAACAAGAGCATCCCAAAAAGATCAGCTCTAAGATTCGTCATTTTAGTGGGTGTGGTGAGTCTTTTTGCGGATATGACATACGAGGGGGCTCGCAGTATAACCGGTCCATTTCTTGCCGTGCTCGGAGCGAGTGCAACCGTGGTGGGCATTGTATCGGGATTTGGAGAATTGATTGGCTATGGTCTTCGCCTTGTATCGGGATATATTAGCGATAGGACCGGGAAATATTGGATAATTACGCTTTTGGGTTATGGAGTTAATCTTCTAGCAGTTCCACTCCTGGCACTGGCTGGACGGTGGGAGATCGCTGCTTTTCTCATGATTACGGAGCGACTAGGAAAGGCAATTCGTACTCCAGCCCGCGACGCTATGCTTTCACATGCTACCAAGGAGATTGGCCGGGGTTGGGGATTTGGATTGCACGAGGCTATGGATCAAATAGGCGCCGTGCTTGGCCCGCTTATAGTCTCTTCAGTCCTCTATTTCAGGGGAGGCTATCAGACCGGTTTTGGTATCCTATTTATACCGGCTCTCTTAGCTCTAAGTGTCCTTTTGGCAGCACGGCTACTATATCCAAGCCCTAGAGACTTGGAAGCAGTCTCGGTTAAACTGGAGAGCAAAGGGTTTCCACGAGTATTTTGGCTCTATCTGGTTGCTATCGCGTTTGTTGCTGCAGGATATGCTGATTTCCCGTTGATTGCCTATCATTTCAAAAAAGTCTCCATTGCTTCTGATGACTGGATTCCGGTCTTTTACGCTGTTGCCATGGGGATTGATGCCCTTTCCGCCCTTTTGTTTGGGCGTCTATTTGACCAAATAGGTATTTCTATTCTAATTGTCGTTTCTGCGGTATCATCGCTCTTTGCCCCTTTGGTATTCCTAGGAGGCTTTGATTTTGCTCTTTTAGGAATGGCACTTTGGGGTGTAGGTATGGGGGTACAAGAATCCATTATGAGGGCGGCTGTCGCCGGGATGGTTCCAGTGGACAAACGTGGTTCTGCCTATGGGATTTTTAATACCGGCTATGGAGTGTTTTGGTTCTTAGGTAGTGTGTTAATGGGTGTTCTCTATGATAAGTCTGTTCCTTCCCTGATTATATTCTCGGTAGTGATGCAACTTGCCTCTATTCCTCTGCTTCTTATCATCAAAAAAGAACTCAAGTGATTTCTTCTAGCATGGATGAATTGAGAAACAGAGTGAATTATACCGTTTCCAGCAAAGAAGCATTCAAAGTACCAATGTAAGGAAAACAAAAGGCTGTCATTCTCCCATGTATTTAGCGGGAATCCACATAGTTTTAAATCCCTTATGGATGCCCGATAAAGCATTCGGGCATGACATGAACACTTAATAATTGGAAATGGTATTAAAGCTTCTTCAGGTGATAATATGACATCAGACGACGAAGTTTGGAAAATCAGATGACGTGAAGCTTTACACCTACTATAGTGAGCAAGATGCCCGCAATCACGAGGGCAATTGCCCACCGAATCGCATTTCCGTAAACGGAGCGGGCTAAGCCGACGCCCAGCAGCCCCAGAGCTATAATGGCGACAGCAATCGGCAACCAGCGTAGCCCCGGCAACACGATGCCGGACATCAAAGGTAGCAGTGCTCCGAGAAAGCTAAAAGCACCAGAAATTACTGTTCCCATCAAGGTGTCCCGAAAGACCATTCTTCCAAGCTGTGTTGTCGCGAGATGGCCATGAGACGTGAGGTTGAGATGAAATTCCGCGTGAACCAATTCTCCACGTAATCGAACATACTCTGCCACAAAAAAGATAAACACTCCGACGAGGGCTGTCGCTGCTGAGATGCGCAACGCCAGTGTACTATCAATTGGCTCATGAGAACCAACGATCTTATCCGCAGCAAGTGTTAGGGAGGTCAGAATTCCGTCTGCAAGACCTATAACTAGAGGGAATAAGTGCTTAGGTGGAAACGATATACTGAATATATTCATCGTTATATCTTCACGCGTTCCACCAATCGGTTGCCGAAAGCTAACTGGTCGATGCTATGCACTACTGCGCCGGTGGATTCGATGGCTTTGACGAGTGCCGTATAGTCTATGTTTTCTCCTTCGACTGTTACTTCCATACCCATTGTTTCAATATCAATTTCATTCACCGTGATGTTCACCCCCTCAACCCCAGTGACACTCTCAACAGCCTTGGCCAAATCTAAAAGCGTCGGTCGGGCAATAGCCTTGTCCACATCCAGCACCAGCCTTCTAATATTCGTTTTTGAGTTCTCCTTTTTTAACCGGTTGTGTACAAAAGTTTTGATGATAAAGAGAGTTATTCAGATACTTATGGTCACTTAACCACCATAACCGTGCACGGGGCGAGACGAGTAAGAGTCTGAGATGTGCTTCCCCAAATTCTTCCAAACACCCTTGAATGTCCCATAAAACCTATCACCAGAAGATCAAATTTCCCCTCATTAGCGTAAGTAACTACCTTCTCCACTTCGTGGCCTGCAACCACCTTTGTGTGTAATGTGATACCCTCTTTTGCAGCAAATTCTATGGCTTCCTGATTTACCTTGTCAAAGTATGCGTTTTTTTCTATTTTAGCTTCGACTACTTCTCCAACCGTGGCTGCATAGTGAGGCAAGTCTTGTTCCACGCATATTGAATGGAGTTCCGCATCAAAGCGTTTAGCAAGTTCCACCGCGACTCGTAAAGCTTTCTTTGCTCCTTCCGAGCCATCATTTGCAACAAGGATTTTATTAAATCTAAACATTTTCTCCCTCCCTTTGTTCAATTACACTGAGCGCCGAGAGTTCTTTTACAGTTTCTCCACTCACTTCAGACTCTTCACTCAAGCTTGGCTGGAACCAGCGTTGAGCAATAAGTGTGGGTACTATAGCCGTGAGGATTACTACTGTAACCAGTACAGAAAACTGTCCGATATTAATAAACCCTGCGGAGAGTCCATACATAGATGATATAGTTCCAAAAGTGAGACCAGTACTCATAAGAAGTGTGGTGTAAGCAGCGCCCTTAGGAATGTATCTCTTTGCGAGGGGATACACTCCAATTAACTTTGCTCCCATTTTTACTCCGAATAATACCAGAAGGATACCCAAGTTGGCGTATACCTCGTTAAGAGACACGTTCATACCGCCCTTGATGAAGAAGAAAGGTGTTATCATGGCAAAAGCAATTACCCTCAGTTTTCTCTGCAGGTCTCTATTTGAACGAAGTGTATTTGAAAGCACGAGTCCTAGGATAAACACCGGAAGTACGGCGTGGCTTGCCCCGATTTTGGCAAGGTACATGAAGAGAAAAAGAAGTAAGAATAGAAACTTAATCTCAGGCTCGATAACTCTGTTTCCGTATCTCCTCAGAATGGGAGACATGATTTTTGGCGAGAAAAAGATTATCACAACAGATCCGATGACAAAAACTAAAGTAAACCAATTCCCCTCAGCAAAGAGTAGGCTAAGTGCTAGTGCCGTGCCAAAATCTGTAACAAAACAAGAGGCCATGATAATTTTGCCTATTTTAGTCTCAGTAAGCCCTGTTTCTACTAAGACTGCATAAACTACGGCAAGGGATGTAGTAGAAAGAGCAGTTCCTGCAATTTGGGATGCTTTTAAGCTCCAACCCGCTACCCAGTAGCAGTAAGCAAAGGCTAGGAAAAAAGGGGCAAGAAATGAAATTCCACCAATTAGTAAGCTTTCTTTTAATTTTTCTCTCATGAGTTGTGGGTCAGTCTCTGCTCCGGCCAGAAATGTCAGAAGGATTCCCCCAAAAACAGCGAGGAAATCAATCCAAGGTGTAGTCTCTAGACCGAGAAAATTCCCTCCTATGACACCCATAGCGATTTCAATAATCGATACCGATATAGCAGCTTCAACCGATATAAAGCTTGCAAGAAGTATTAGTAGCCCCATGATTAGAGCAACGTATATGTTGTCCATTCTTTGTCTCCTTAGAATTGGGATACAGAAATCCTATAATAGGACTGAGAAGCCCTTCTTCGAGTAATTAATTTTTTAGTAGGAGTCATCAACTGCCCCGGCTGGGGCAGTGGTTAAAGGCAGAACTCCATTGCCTTTATTGAGAGAACATTAGGCATAAATATACGTTTAAATGAAACGGTGTCAACTATTTCTTAACGAAACGGTAAGGGAAGGGTTGGTTACGATAGAAAGGGTAAAGATTATTAAATATAGACATGCCGACAGGGGTGTATAAACCATTACTGCAAGCCCGATAAATATACTGTCCAGGTCACACAAGGCTCTTTCTTGAACCTTTCATATAATCGATTTAAACTACTAAACACAAAAGAAAAAGAGGTGTTTGCCATGAAAATAGCTGTTGGGAGCGACGAGCGCACGCACCTGACTGATTTCGTTATCGACGAGCTCAAGAAAAAAGGTGTAGAGCTCGAGCTTCATGGACCACTAGCCGGGGAATCAATGCAGTGGGCAGAGGTAGCCGAAAAAGTGGCGGAAAGGGTTGCCGATGGGGTTTGTGACCAAGGAATACTCTTTTGCTGGACCGGAACCGGGGTCAGCATGGCAGCAAATAAGGTGCCGGGAATCAGGGCCGCTTTATGTACGGATGCACAAACTGCCAGCGGCGCCAGAAGGTGGAACGATGCAAACGTGCTGGCGATGAGTTTGAGGCTAACTTCACCGGTCGTGGCTAAAGAAATTCTTGAGGCTTGGTTCAATTCAAGTGTGGAAGAAGAGGAAATCCCAAACATAGATAGGGTGAAATCAATCGAAGAGAAGTATAGCCGTTAGCTAATACACGGACTGTTTCTGATAATCGTTTGGAGGTAGTGTATGAAAAAGGAAAGCTATAACGTCGCCATAGTAGGGGCGACCGGCGCCGTTGGGCAGGAGATGATTCAAATACTCCAGGAGAGAAATTTCCCGGTAGATGAATTAAGACTAATGGCATCTGAAAAATCCCAGGGAATGGAGTTTCAATTCAAGGGCAACGCGATAAAGGTTCATAAACTCGGCCATACCTCCTTCAAAAACATCGACATTGCTCTTTTTTCGGCAGGGGCATCGAGAAGTAGAGAGTTCGCCCCAATAGCGGTTGACTCGGGAGCGGTTGTGGTTGACAACAGCTCTGCCTTCCGGATGGAGCCCGACGTTCCGCTCGTTATTCCAGAAATAAATGCTCATCGAGTAGCGGATTACCGATCAAGAGGCATAATCGCCAATCCAAACTGTACTACTGCCGTAACCGTCATGGCCCTCAAACCTATTCATGACCTAGCCAGGATAAAAAGGGTGGTTGCGGCCAGCTATCAGGCTGTATCCGGAGCGGGTGCTCAGGCTATAGAGGAACTTCGATTGCAAACTCTGGCCTGGGCTAAAGGCGAGCCAATGAAGTGCGTAGTTTTTCCTCACCAAATAGCGTTCAACCTCCTGCCGCATATAGATGCTTTTCTCGAAAACGGTTACACAAAGGAGGAGATGAAGCTTCACAACGAAACCAGGAAGATCCTGGAGGATGATTCAATTCAGGTAACTGCTACGACGGTAAGGGTCCCTGTATTTCGAGCTCATTCTGTGGCTGTAACTATCGAAACGGAGAGAAAAATCTCACCTCAGGAAGCGCGAAAAGCCTTGAGTAATTTTCCCGGAGTTAAGGTGGTAGATGAACCCCAAAATTCGAAATATCCGATGCCGCTAGATGCAGCCGGAAAAGACGATTGCCTGGTAGGGAGAATCAGGGAAGATTATACGGTTCCGGCGGGCCTTAGTTTCTGGGTATCAGGAGACCAGTTGAGAAAAGGTGCGGCGCTTAACGCGATTCAAATAGCCGAGGTCTTGATAAGAGAATATGTTTAGGATTCCTTTTATCGCCCAATTCTTAGAGAGGATCAAGCGAGATAAAAAGCAACACCTTACCGACCTACCCTCGGGTATTCGTACCGGTTTAGCCAGTTATTTAACATCCGGTGAAGAGATATTATTCACACTTCGGGATTTCCGGGCAATTTATAAAGCGCCAAGATGGTTGGATAGCAACACCTATTTCAATTCCTGGTTCATACTTACGAATCATAGGATAATCATCGCCAGAAATTCGTCTTCATTCAAGAAGTTCAGGGATATTCCGTATAACATGATTAATCAGATTGACTATGAACCCGGAGTCCTCGACTACAAATTAACCATCCATTCACCAGGTACGGTGGATATAATTGAGTTCTTGAGAGAAGTAAGGGAGCATTGCGAAGGTTTGGACCTAAGAATAAACATGGCGCTTGAAAGCGGACGAAGAATATTCGCTTCCATATATTGTTTCTCCTGCGGCCGCAAAGTTCCCAAAGAGAGTAAATTCTGTTCCGAGTGCGGCATGAATCTCCAGACTTAGCCTAACCTTGTCTTGATTTCAACCATAGCTTAAATATAATGAAGCCAGGCGGCTGGTAAGGAGGCTTGTTCATGATACATGGTTCGATCGTAGCTATAGTCACCCCATTCAAGGGCGGAAGTGTGGACGAAAATGCTCTAAGGAACCTCATAGAATTTCAGATAGATAATGGCACGCACGGAATAGTCCCCTGTGGCACTACCGGTGAATCGCCTACACTGTCGCATGAGGAGCATGAATACGTAATCGAGGTGACGGTGAAAACAGTTAAAAAAAGAATACCGGTTATAGCCGGTACCGGCTCCAACAGCACGGAAGAAGCGATCAGGCTAACCAAGTTTGCGGAAAAAGTGGGGGCTGATGCGGTGCTTTCAGTCGTTCCATACTATAATAAACCCACTCAAGAGGGGCTTTATCTCCACTTCAAAGAGATAGCATCTCAAGCAAGAATACCGGTCATTCTCTACAACATTCCCGGAAGGTCCGGGGTCAATATGACCCCAGAAACGATAGCCAGGCTGGCGAAGGATTGTAAGAATATAATCGGGGTAAAAGAAGCCACGGGCTCTCTTCAACAGGCCAGTAAGATTCTCTATTTATGCGGAATGGACTTCGTTCTTCTTTCTGGAGAGGACGCCATAAACTTTCCGCTTTTAGCCATAGGCGGCAAGGGATTTATTACGGTCACGGCAAACGTCGCTCCTAAAGACGTTGCCGAGCTTTATAACGCGTATGCAAGAGGGGAATTTAATCAAGCCAGGGAATTACATTATAAACTCTTACCCTTGAACGAAGCCATGTTCATCGAAACGAACCCCATTCCGGTAAAGGAGGCCTTGAGTGTTATGGGCAAGATAAAAGGCGAATTTAGGCTCCCTCTCTGTCCAATGTCGCTGGGAAATCTGGAGAAGCTTAAGACCGCCTTGAGGGATTACGGGCTTACATAAATTTTGGATTTATGATTTCGGACTGCGGAATTTAAGAATCTAAATCCAAAATGCGCATTCCGAAATTCAAAATGTGAAAATTGAGTCCGCCTGATTATTCTTTTGAGAGAAAAATTTGGGAGATCGGCAAGGTACCCGCAGGCGTTGATGAAGCGGGGAGGGGACCTCTTGCCGGGCCGGTTGTGGCTGCGGCGGTTATACTGCCTGAAGAGTATGAGATTCATGGTTTGAACGATTCAAAGAAATTATCCCCGGAAAAAAGGAATGTGCTCTTTGACCTGATAAAACGATCTGCGGTATCGTTTGGTATAGGCGTGGTTGAGCCGGAGGAGATTGACCGGATAAATATACTCAGGGCTGCGCTTCTGGCCATGGAAATAGCAGTAAATAACTTGAGTGTTAGGCCCGACTCCCTTCTCATAGATGGGAACACCAGGATATCCTTGTCAATCCCCCAGCAGACGGTGATAGCCGGCGATTCTGCCTGCTGCTCGATTGCAGCGGCGTCAATTATAGCCAAAGTTACCAGGGATTCGATCATGGATGATTATCACCGTGTCTACCCGCAGTACAACTTCGATAAGCACAAGGGTTATCCAACGAAAGATCACATCGAGGCTATCAAAAAATTTGGCCCCTGTCCCATACACCGGAGAACGTTCAGGGGCGTTATTTAAACAGAGCAAACAGCGTGATAAGACTGTAGGTCATGAAATTCAAAGCGGCTTGTGTTCAATTTGATGTCAGGAACGATGAGGTAAGGGGAAATGTAGATTTCGTAATTTCGGCACTTGAGCATCTTCATCAGGAGAATGTAAAGCTCGTCGTCCTACCCGAGCTCTGGGCGGCCAAGTTTGATAAGGAAAAAGCTAGCGAGCTTTGGCTTTTTTCACAGGAGGCGCTCAGAAAAATCTCCTCTCTTTCCAAAAAATACGAAATGATAATAGCCGGTTCGCTTATCGAAAAAGATGGAAGCGATTACTTTAACACTGCTTATATCTCTGATGTTTCGGGGAAAGCGATAGGTAAGTATAGGAAGGTTCATCTCTTCTCGATGGCTGGAGAGAATAATTATTTCAACTGTGGACAGGAAAAGATCGTTGTCAACACCAGATTAGGCAACTTAGGAATAATAATCTGCTATGATTTGAGATTTCCGGAACTAACCAGGTCAGTCGCTCTAAACGGAGCGGAAATTCTTCTAGTGCCAGCCCAGTGGCCTAAGGCGAGGGTAAAGCACTGGCGAACCCTGGCAATAGCCAGAGCTATCGAAAACCAGTTCTTTGTGTTTGCCTGCAACCGAACCGGACGGGATAAGAAAGAGGAGTATCCGGGACATTCTCTGATAATTGACCCTTGGGGAGAGGTGCTTGCCGAAGGGGAAGAGGATGAGGGATTTATCATTGCCGAGATTGATTTAGACCGGGTGAAAAGCGTTAGACAAACCATGAGGTGCTTTGATGACAGAAAGCCAGAGGTGTATTGAGGAAGCCAACCTGCTTTATTTTTTGTTATATCTATTCCCGAAGGGACCAGTCAATTATTTCTAATGAGACTCTATTACCGTCAAAGCCACTTGATTAGTTTATAAATTTTTCAAGTTCTGGCTTCGTGGCGAGATCGGTTCATTTTTAATATATCTAAAATCTAATGAATAACCGCTCGTACTGTCACCACCGACAAATATTGTCGGATAGAGACAAATTTGGCTTATGTGAACAAAACAATACTTCATAACTCCTAGTAAACACTTATAAAAAGTTAGCGGCATTAAATTTGCAAATTATTCAATAATAAAAGTGCATTATGGAGGACTCCGATGCTCGATTTTGTGAAGAAGCTACTAAACCCTGACGACATACCTAACTTTATCAGCGCTGCAGAAGAGACCGAGCTAAGAAATAAAGAACTGGAAAGGCTTGTAGAAGAGAGCAGCCGGGCACAGAGCAGGCTTCGAAGAGCTTACCGTGAACTAGAGAATAAGGTTGAGGAGCTATCCAAAGAGCTGGCATTGTGTAGAGAGTTTCTTAAGCATGAGATCAGCGAACACAAGTGGGATGAACAGTTGATGCTTGATGCAAGAGCATATGCAGATACCTTAGCCGATATGATGAGGGAACCTCTAGTCGTGCTCGACTCGGACATGAGGATAGTGACGGCTAATGCCTCTTTCTGTAAGGCTTTCCATCTTTCTAAGGAGGAAGTGGAAAACCAATTATTTTTTGACCTGAACAATGGCTATTGGAATATAGCGGGTTTAGGAGAATTTTTAGAGGAGGTGCTTGAGGGAGGAGCCGAATCACGACCGATCCAGGTCAAAAAGGAGTTTCCGGAAGGCGGGCATAAATTAATGCGCATGGAAGCGCGGAGAGTCCATCGCAAAGAGAATAACACCAACATCGTGCTCTTGGCCGTAGAATCTGATTAGATATCTCTCTCTAAACCCGAAACCGGGGGAAAGAGATGAGGCAATTTTGCCTTTAAAAATTGCGCCGTTATACTTACAATGAATATTGCAATAGATAATCCAAATCTCACATCGAGTAGCATTCTTTGTTTTTGAGGTCGAGAAAATTTTAGTTGTCCGTGCTTGACTTTTTAAAAGATTTATTCTAGGGTGTATCGCATGCTCGACGAAAGAGCAGAAGAACTTAAGCTTCCCGACAAAATATACTTCAGAATTGGTGAAGTAAGCGATTTTACGGGCGTAAAGCCTTACGTCTTAAGATACTGGGAAAGTGAATTTCAAGAAATTGCTCCCATAAGAAGAAAATCCCAGAGGTTATATGACCGGGAAACAATCCATACCATCATGAAGATAAAACACATGCTTTATGAGCAGAACTTTACCATATCCGGGGCCAAGAAAAAACTGAGAGAAGAGATGAATAAGAAACGTGTGAGCACGAAAGTGAATGAATTATTGCATGAAATTTTGGATGAGTTAAAATCTATCAGTGTTAATATCAAATAACAAACTGATATTTTCCTTCTCCCCCTAAATACCATTGATAAAACGGGGTGTGGCGCAGTTGGTAGCGCACCGGCATGGGGGGCCGGGGGTCACCGGTTCAAGTCCGGTCACCCCGACCATTTATGGTTCAGCATATCATGTTGCCAATAATTTTATATTAATGAACATAGGTCAAAAACAAATTAAAAATTCCAGGCCAGATATATTAAACAAATTCCCGATTCAAGATATCCAATTTCAGAAATCCGGTATTTCAACAAGCGGGCTTCTTTGTGATTTGGGTTTGAGTCGTTGTAATTTGCCTATTTGTGGCTGAACAATAATATGCCGATTAGGATTCTTATATCGAACGATGACGGAATAAACTCTGCCGGGCTTAACGCGCTTTGTGAAGCCCTGAGAATTATAGGGGAAATTATTGTAGTTGCTCCGGATCGAGACCAGAGTGCGGTAAGTCATTCCTTGAGCCTTTATCGTCCTTTGAGAATAGAGGAGATTGCGGATAACGTTTATAGCGTCGATGGCACTCCCACCGACTGTGTAAATCTGGCTATAAACGGACTTTTGAAGAATAGAAGGCCGGACTTAATGGTATCTGGAATAAATAAAGGGGAAAATTTGGGGGACGATATCACCTACTCAGGGACGGTGAGCGCGGCAATGGAAGGAACGTTGCTGGGGATACCCTCAGTGGCGATTTCTTTAGCCACCAAAAATAACTTTCACTTCGAAACTGCCTCCCATTATGCTCTAATGATTTCAAAATACGTCCTGAGAAGGGGACTCCCGGAAGGTACACTGCTTAACGTGAACATTCCTAATCTTCCCCAGGACCGGGTTAGGGGGGTTAAAGTAACCAGGCAGGGTAAACGAGTTTATGGAGAGCCTATAGTGGAGAATATAGACCCAAGGGGGAGAAAATACTACTGGATTGGGGGGAACGACCTCGGGTCTTTAGAGATTGAAAACTCTGATATAGTAGCGGTTAGGCAGGGATATGTATCTGTAACACCGATAAAACTTGACCTTACGGACTACGACTTCCTAGACAAACTAAAGCTGGATTAACATACTCGGCATGCTCACAAAATTATACAATTGGGTTCTTCACTGGGCTGAAACCAGATACGCTATCCCGGCACTAATCCTGGTTGCATTTGCGGAGTCCTCCTTCTTTCCGATCCCTCCGGACCCGCTTCTTATGGCGCTTTGCTTGGGAATTCCAAAACGATCTTTGATGTACGCTGCGGTATGTTCGATGGCTTCGGTGGTGGGAGGACTATTTGGGTATTACATCGGTTGGGGGATATGGGAAATAGTAGATGATTTTTTTCTTACTTACGTATTCAGTTCCGATGCTTTTCTTTATGTTAGCCGGAAGTACGAACAGAACGCGTTTCTGGCCATACTCGGGGCGGCTTTTACGCCTATTCCCTATAAGGTATTCACGGTGACGGCAGGAGTTTTTAAAATAGATATTTTTGTATTCATACTGGCCTCAGCCATCGGCCGGTCGGCCCGGTTTTTTATCGAGGGAGGTCTTATCTATTTCTTCGGCGTCGGCATAAAAACCTTTATAGATAAATATTTCAACATACTTGTTACCCTATTTTTTATCCTTCTTGTGCTTGGCTTTTTGGTGGTAAAGTACTGGATGAAGTGAGCATTCCGATATGGTATCGCCGGTTTGAGGTTCTGAGCCATACCTTGAATAAGACATTATTTGGTTTTTAATCTTATCGACATATAATAAGCATCTAGTGTCCGTGAATGACCAGCCAAAGTTTTGCCCTAAATCGAACTGGAAAGGAATGCCATAATGCTAATTAGTATAGGCCAATGGTGCATAAGAAGTTGGGACGTTGGTGACGTAGAGGCCATAGTTAAATATGCGAATAATCGAAATGTCTGGGTCAATCTTCGAGATTCATTCCCGCATCCTTACACCGTAACCAACGCCCTAGAATGGGTCTTTAATGCCAAGGGTCAGAAACCGGAAACACAGTTTGCTATAGCATCCATAGATGAAGCCATCGGGGGTATAGGTATTGCTCCTCAGACCGATGTCTACAGTAGGTCTGCCGAGATTGGCTATTGGCTAGGGGAACCTTTCTGGGGAAAGGGAATAGCGACGATGGCAGTCAGGGCAATGACCGAATACACTTTTGCTCACTTCAATGTGGTGAGAATCTATGCTAAGGTGTTCGAATGGAATCAAGCCTCGGCAAGGGTGCTGGAAAAGGCCGGTTTTAAATGCGAGGGCTGCCTCAGGAAATCGGTTACAAAGGTAGGCCAAACCATCGACGAGCTGGTGTACGCTATCATAAAATGATAGGTTGTCCTGAATGGTTGGTCACCCGGCCAGCCGAGTTTCGATAAGTCCTATAAGTCATACTGGTACCTATTTGCCGCAGGCAAAATACCATGATCCTCTGATTGATTTCTAATTATTAAACCTTATGCAAAGATATAGGTTCTGAAATTGAATGTAATGAAATATGGGACGGTCGGAATCCATACTTTGTAACGCTGCAATAATGTGAGGAAAAACAGATGAAGAAATTCTTTAAAACTATGGCCGTCGTTCTTTTGCGACGAGGGCTAAGACTTTCTTGCCGGAAACGATGGCGACATCTTGTATATGGCCATCGGCTCCAGCGATGCGGTGTGGGGGGCAATTCCGGAGGATGAGGGATATGTGTTTAGGATCGAATAAGAATTGGATGATGAGTTGGAGGGTGAGGTAGAACTCTGCGGTTTATGCCTAGTAGCATTTCCGGCCGCGGAGCTAAATCAGATTAAAGAGTTACCGGATGTGGCTTTAGATGCCGGAGTGGACCCGGATTTTGTTACTATATTGGTTGATGCTAACGACATAATTGAAGGAATTGAACTCGAAGATTTTGAGGAAGACCTAAGATACGTCTTAAACCGACTCATGGAATAAACGCCATTGTACTCATTGTAATCGGAAATATTCCCGACCTGACCCAGCTCCCCCGGTTTGATGAAGGAGAGGACTCCGACGTGACGTTGGAGAACATAACCGTTTTTAATGAGGTTATCGAGAACTTGGCCCAGGAGTTTAACCTCACTCCTGTCGTTAACCTATTTGCAGTGATGGTAACCGATGACTTCGTGGCCGACGACGGTTTTCATCCAAGCGATGAAGGGCATCAAACGATAGTCGAGCTTTTTCTCGATGTTATTTAGCCGAATTAGGTCCTTCCTAGGGAGGCTTTTGACACGCAGCCGCATCAAGCCCCACTTTTATCCGGCCTTTATCCGAGCTATAAGCTTTGCCCCTGAGAAATCTAAAGCAATTCGAGATTTCCCAGATGAATGTTGAATCTATTCCTACACTGGGGACTATTTGCCCTTTTGTGAATTGAAAAACAAGGGTAAACTAGACCCTTGTAATCAATACCCGATCGGTCGGTCATCGAATTGAATCCCAAATGTACACTATAATCGGCGTTATAGGGGCAAATCAGGCTTCTGATAAGGATTATAAAACGGCGGAAGAGGTGGGCAGGGAGGTAGCAAAAAGAAAGGGTGTGGTTATATGCGGAGGACTCGGGGGGATAATGGAAGCCGTTTGCCATGGGGCTAAATCAGAGGGAGGGCTGACTATAGGAATCATTCCCGGTTTTAGTAAATCCGAGGCAAATCCTTATGTCGATATACCCGTGGTTACTGGAATGAGCCATGCACGAAACATCATAGTGGTCCGCTCCAGTGATGCTATAATTGCAATAGGCGGAAGCTATGGAACCCTGTCTGAAATTGCCTTTGCCTTGAAGTTAGGGATTCCAATTATCGGAATTGACACATGGGAGGTATCTCCTGAAATCAAAAAAGTCACAACTCCCAAGGAAGCTGTGGATTTGGCCTTTGCTCTTACTCGTTCTAGTATTTAGTCATGCTTGTGCCAGGCGTCCGGCGACTGTTCCTAAAACAACGACTCCCAGGGACCTAGAAAACTGTATTAGAAATAACCATTCTTTTGTATTAAAAGAGAAATATCATGTTGTGCAGAGGGGTGAGACGCTTTATCGTCTATCCAAGGACTATGGTGTTAGCCTGGAAGAAATAGCCAAGGTAAACAGCATCAACGATATTACCCAAATTTCTGTCGGACAGATGATAATTATTCCCGGCCAAAAAGCTTCCGGCTTGATAACCTGGCCAGTCTATGGGAAGGTTTCTTCCGGGTTCGGAAGAAGGGGGTTCAGTCGCTTTCACTCCGGAATAGATATTCCTGCCCCCGCCGGTACTCCGATCAGAGCGGTGGCAGATGGGTTGGTTGTCTCGAGCGGTAAAAGCCTTGACGGATATTCGAGGTACGGGAAAATTGTAATCGTCGAGCATGGGGACGGGGTCAGGACCGTTTATGCCCATAACCAGAAAAATCACGTGAAAGCAGGACATTGCGTGAAGGCGGGGGAAGTAATTGCAGAGGTGGGTTCGAGCGGAAACGCCAGCGGACCGCATGTGCATTTCGAGATAAGAAAAGAAGGAAGACCGGTAAATCCACTAAAGTTTTTACCATGAGGAGAATACAGCATGAAGGAGCTTAAGCAGTATATCCGGGACATACCAGATTTCCCAAAGGAGGGGATAATATTTCATGACATAACCCCCCTTCTTCAAGACCCGAAAGCGTTTCGGCAGGCCATAGATAAGATGGCTGAAATTATAGCGGCAAGCGGAGCGGAGTATCTGGTAGGCGTCGAGGCCAGGGGCTTTATATTTGCTTCGGCGCTATCGTACAAACTGGGTACAGGCCTTGTAATTGTGAGGAAACTGGGGAAACTACCATATGAAACAATAAACGTTTCCTATGATTTGGAATACGGAAAAGACGTGCTCGAAGTTCACCGGGACGCTATTTCCGGTGGGAGCAAAGTGGTTTTGGTTGATGACCTGCTGGCGACCGGCGGTACCGCAGCCGCAGTGGGAAACCTGGTGAGAAAAATGGGCGGAGAAATAGTTGGTTATTTGTTTCTGGTGGAGCTTACCGAGCTTAAAGGAAGGAATAAATTAAAACCTTATCCGGTGTGGTCTTTGCTCGAATTCCCGATATGAGATTTTAGCCAGCCTCTGGCCACGGAGAACAGGAGGGGGTTTTAAAAATGATTTTTGCTTTTCTCATTTTCCCTGGGATGCAAGATATTCAAAACCCTGGCTTGCTCACGGGTAAATAGTTTCCAAGGACAGTATTAAAAAGATGGAAAAAGTGAAAGTGAACCTGAAAAAGGTCGAAGACAAGTCCTACGAGATAATAATTAGTGAAGGAATACTGGGACAAATTCCATCAGACCTGAAGAAGGAAGAGCTGGCTCACTCCTACGCCATTATAACTGACTCGCGGGTTGCCTCTCTATATGGAGAGGAACTGCTGGAACAGTTTAGACGCGCCGAACTAGTTACCCACCTCATTGCATTCCCGACGGGCGAAGAACACAAAAACAGGGAGACTAAGGCTACGCTCGAAGACGGGATGCTAAAGCTACAGATGGGCAGAGATTCGGCGATAATCGCGCTCGGCGGGGGAGTGGTAGGGGATGTAGCTGGTTTTGTCGCAGCCACTTACAACCGGGGAATTCCATATATTCAAGCCCCGACCACCCTGGTTGCCTGTGTTGACAGCTCTATCGGCGGTAAGACTGGTGTTGATACTAGTTTTGGAAAAAACCTGGTCGGTGCTTTTCATCAGCCATTCCGAGTTTATATAGATATCCGAACTCTAAGAACGCTACCGGAAACAGAGCTAAGGGAGGGGCTGGCGGAGACGATAAAATACGGTGTGATCAGGGATGTAAAACTCTTTGAATTCCTCGAGGATAGGATCGAGGGCGTGTTCTCTTTTGATACCGAAGTTCTTATCCACATTATAAAAAGAGGCTGCCAAATAAAAGGCGAGATCGTGGAGCTTGACGAGAGGGAATCGAACCTGAGAAAAATTCTAAATTTTGGGCATACAGTTGGACATGCCATTGAAAACCTGTCCAATTACACGATTTCTCACGGCAAGGCCATATCGATGGGCATGGTAGCCGAGGGGAAGATAGCTATGGAGATGGGGTTATGGAGAAGAAATGAGTTCGACAGGCTGTCTCTTTTGCTAGCAAGGGCGGGCCTGCCTACAAAGATTCCTGATTCATTGGATATCAACCTAATTATGGAGAGGATGAAACTGGATAAGAAGGCTAGGGGAGGCAAAATAGAGATGGTTCTTCCCGGCAAATTGGGTGAGATGGCAGCAGTAGATGGTAGCTATGGGATAAAGGTAGAAGAGGGATTAATATCGAGCATCCTTTCGCCATCCTGAATAAATCAGTTAAGTCCTACATGTTTTGAGCTCAATCAATAGTCAGAATATAGCGAGCGTTTGTAGCTTTGGTATAAATCGAGAACCTAATGGCTATGCATACTTCATCACCCATCCTGGATGTGACAGAATATTATCTCCCCCTTGATTTATCCGAGGTCTTTGGTTCTCCAAAAGAACTAGCTTTGGAGGTCGGCTTTGGGGATGGAGGTTTTATAATGGAGATGGCCCGTAGAAAAGAAGACTGGAATTTCATAGGAATAGAAATAAAAAGAAAGAGGCTTATAAAAGCGGCGAAAAGAGCGGAGAGAGAGAATCTACAAAATGTGAAACTTTTGCTCATGGATGCAAAAATAGCTTTAGAGGAAATATTTACTCCGCTTGCATTCAGCACGGTATACATAAATTTCCCCGACCCATGGCCAAAGGACCGGCATAAAAAGCACCGGATTATAAATCCCGGTTTTTTAGAAGTCTTATCAGGGGTATTGAAGAACGAGGCACTGGTTGAAATAGCCAGCGACCATCAGGAATACATTTCTCATATCATAGAAACCTTCGAAGGAACGAAGTTGTTCAGGAATGAATTTCCCCTACCGGGGTATCGGAGCGCGATGTCCAATCGGCCGATGACCAAGTACGAGATTGAATTCAAAGCAGAAGGCAGAGAGGTCTACTATTTGAGGTTTATGAAAATTGGGAAAAACCTTCATAGGAGGTAAGAAAAAATGAGACTCTCCGTGTTAATATCTCTATTGTTGGCTAATGGGTTGATTCTTCTTAATGGATGCGCAGGTGGGACCCACGGAGCCGGATACTGGTTTCACTTTATTTTCATAATGATTCCGTTATTGGTAATAGGGTACCTCCTTCTCAAGAAAACCGATGCTTTGAATGATTCTCTTAACACTATCGAAGAACAGATGAAAAAGATGACCAATAGATTGGACAATCTGGAAGAAAGAATAAAGAGGCTTAAGAATACTAAAAGGGAGGAATAGACGACTAAATATAATGCCCTCGGAATCTTTTTAATTTATATTAGGGTAGTTGTATAGAGTCAGTCCGTTAGTCTTGCGATTCTTTTATTACTTGGTCTTGATACTCGAGCGGGACTGACCCTAAATCATTGGTCACGTGTACGACTCCGTTCTCATCTTTCCAGGTGTAAAGTCCGCCTTTTCTAGCCGGTGAGGTATAGCCAATTGATTGTAGCTCAGAAGCGGGCTCGGATTCGGTAAAACCTGTTTCCGTTTGTTCCTCAGTTGCACCTGTCTCTTCTTCTAGGCTCTTTCGTTCCCTAGGCTTATTAACTTCAATGTTGCTTTTTCGTCTCGTATCCGTACCGAGCGTACTGGTGTCTTCCCTGTTTCCTAATCCGGAGGTCCCGCCCAGGGTAGAATATCCAAAGGGGTCTAGGTCTTCCCGAGGATAAACTATGCCTGCGTTGTCGATTATCGGGTAATTAGGCGCCGATTGAGTGATCTCGGTTCCCTGAGAAGGCTCTGTTTCACCGGTTGTTTGCCCAAAGGCCGATCTCAGTGAGGAAAAAGAGATAACTATCGTAAATACAATAACAAATAAGCCTGTTTTCCCCATTTTCTCCTCCTTCTTACTTTATGAAATTATTAATAAATATACATCTATCATCTCAAATACTCAAACGCCTGAATCGCCCGGACCAGCCGGCTTATCCCAGTTGACAATAAAACGGCTTCTATGTATTATCCACCTTTGCCCGACAAACGCTAAAGCTATAATCGATGAGGGGTAACAACAATGATTGTAGTGATGAAGAGTGATGCAAGCCAGGAGCAAATTGACAAGGTGCTGTCCACCATAAAGGATTTTGGATATAAACCCCATATTATTCAAGGTGTCCTGAGAACGGTGATAGGGGTGGTGGGGGACGAGCGGGGAAAACCGCATCATCTTGAATCAATCAGCATACTGGAGGGGGTGGAAAAGGTTGTCCCGATTTTACAGCCTTATAAACTGGCAAGCCGTGAGTTTAAACCCCAAAACACGGTGGTAAAGGTCGGGAATGTAGAGATAGGAAGTAATAAGATAGCTATCATAGCCGGACCATGCTCTGTTGAAGACGAATATCAGATTATCGAGACCGCTGTCGCGGTAAAGAAGGCCGGAGCAAGCATTCTAAGAGGGGGAGCGTATAAACCTAGAACTTCTCCCTATACCTTCCAGGGGCTTGGTGAAGATGGATTAAAGCTTTTAGCCAAGGCCAGACAGGTGACCCAGCTACCTATAGTGACGGAGATTCTGGATACAGAGGATTTGGAGCTTGTAGCGGAATACTCGGACATGCTTCAAATCGGTGCCCGTAATGCCCAAAACTACGCCCTCTTGAGACGGGTGGGGCGATGCAATAAGCCTGTGCTTCTCAAGAGAGGCATGTCCACGACCATAAATGAGTTCCTCATGGCGGCTGAATATATTCTTTCGGAGGGCAACCACAACGTTGTTTTATGCGAGAGGGGAATTAGAACCTTTGAAACCGCAACCAGGAACACCTTTGACTTGAATGCCATCCCGGTGCTCAAGGAGAAGACACACCTACCCATAGTGGCAGACCCCAGCCACGGGACAGGATACTGGCAGTATGTTACTCCTATGTCTCTTGCGGCCATTGCGGCCGGGGCAGATGGACTAATAATAGAAGTTCATTATAAGCCGGAAATTGCCGTAAGCGACGGCGGACAGTCACTTAAGCCTTCTAAGTTTGCCGATCTCATGGAAAAGGCTAAGCCGGTGGCTAGAGCAGTAGGAAGGGAACTCTAACCTTCCTATCCGTTTTAACAGGAAAACCCTACAATCTGCTAATAAAATCTTTTCTAAGTAGAGGCACGCTG
>FWPU01006872.1_pt1 | contig 21891 bp, 13 predicted proteins | sample 2228361 | NCBI WGS metagenome assembly FWPU01 (sample SAMEA103939777, study PRJEB20133) | metagenome
TGTTTACCAACAGCAGCGGCGTGCCCGGTGTGTGGGACTTTGGCGACGGCGTGGGCACGAGCACGGCTGCGAGCGGCGCGTACACGTACGCGGCATTTGGGACGTACACCATCACCTTCACGCCGAGCGCGGACTGCGCCTTGCCGGTGGCCATCGAGGTAAAGCCCTCAGAAGATGACTTTGCGGTAACGGCACCGGACGTGATAGCCTGCGAGCCATCGGCAGCGCTGACGGCGACGACGAACTTGCCGGGTGCGGTGGTGTGGACGACGCTAGACGGCCAGCCGGTGGCCAATCCGAATGCGGTTCCCGCGGGTGTGTACATTGCGACGGCGACGGATGCCTCTGGGCTGTGCACGGCTGTGGACACGGCGGTGGTAACCTTGCAGGACTCGATAGATGTGAGCGGTCAAGTGAGCGCGCAGGAGCAGTGCAACAGCAAGGAGATATTGTTTACCAACAGCAGCGGCGTGCCCGGTGTGTGGGACTTTGGCGACGGCGTGGGCACGAGCACGGCTGCGAGCGGCGCGTACACGTACGCGGCATTTGGGACGTACACCATCACCTTCACGCCGAGCGCGGACTGCGCCTTGCCGGTGGCCATCGAGGTAAAGCCCTCGGAGGATGACTTTGCGGTAACGGCACCGGACGTGCTGGGCTGCGAGCCATCGGCAGCGCTGACGGCGACGACGAACTTGCCGGGTGCGGTGGTGTGGACGACGCTAGACGGCCAGCCGGTGGCCAATCCGAATGCGGTTCCCGCGGGTGTGTACATTGCGACGGCGACGGATGCCTCTGGGCTGTGCACGGCTGTGGACACGGCGGTGGTAACCTTGCAGGACTCGATAGATGTGAGCGGTCAAGTGAGCGCGCAGGAGCAGTGCAACAGCAAGGAGATACTGTTTACCAACAGCAGCGGCGTGCCCGGTGTGTGGGACTTTGGCGATGGCGTGGGCACGAGCACGGCTGCGAGCGGCGCGTACACGTACGCGGCATTTGGGGCGTACACCATCACCTTCACGCCGAGCGCGGACTGCGCCTTGCCGGTGGCCATCGAGGTAAAGCCCTCAGAAGATGACTTTGTGGTAACGGCGCCGGACGTGCTGGGCTGCGAGCCATCGGCAGCGCTGACGGCGACGACGAACTTGCCGGGTGCGGTGGTGTGGACGACGCTAGACGGCCAGCCGGTGGCCAATCCGAATGCGGTTCCCGCGGGTGTGTACATCGCGACGGCGACGGATGTTTCTGGGCTGTGCACGGCGGTGGACACGGCCGTGGTAACGCTGCAGGACTCGATAGACATCACGGCGAACATTGTCATTTCGCCGCTGTGCAACAGCCTGATAGCCTTATTTGAAAACACTAGCGGCTACCCCGGCATGTGGGATTTGGGCGACGGCACCATGACCACCCAGGACGTGGTGCAACACGAGTACACCGCCCCGGGGCTGTACTCAGTTTCGTTTGTCAGTGCGGAGTTGTGCGTCAAGCCATTCGCCACGGTATTGGAGGTTAAGTTCGACAGCTTCACCGTGAGCGCCCCCGATAGGACGGTGTGCGGCTACTCGGCAGAGCTCACGGCGACCACCAACCTGCCGGCCACGTTCGTGTGGTACGATTTGCAGGGCAATATCGTGGATCCCTCCGGGGTGGAAGAGGGAACCTATGTCGTAGTGGCCACGGATACCTCGGGCCGGTGCACAGCCACAGACACCGTTCAGGTGCGCACCATAGCCGTGGAAGTAATGGCGGAAGTCATCGGCAAAGACACCCTTTGCCCCAACGACACCACTACATTGCTGGCGACTGTAGTGGGCAATGCCTCTGACTATACCTACTCTTGGACACCGGCAGAAACCCTCATTGGCGCTAATACGCCCATGCCCATGGCGGTGCCCAACGGCCCACAGACGTACACCGTAACCGTAGTAGCCGATGGCCTGTGTGTGGATACCGCCTCCGTACAGGTCTTTTTCATGGAAACCTTCTGCCGAGACCCGTACATCTTCGTGCCTAAGGCGTTCACCCCCAACGGCGACGGCAATAACGACTACTTCCGCGTGCGCGGGGCCTACATCACGGAAATCTACTTCATCGTGTACACGCGCTGGGGCGAAGAGGTGTACCGCACCGAAGACCCCGACCACATCGGCTGGGACGGCACCTTCCGAGGAAAACCCGCCACCCCCGATGCCTATGGCTGGTACCTGCGCGTCCGCTGTGGTAATGGCGAATGGTTCGAAAGCAAGGGCAGCGTTACGCTGTTGCGATGACCGCCGGAGAGCGCCCTGCAGCAGCAAAATACACTTTCGGACTGCAGGGCGCCTCCTGCGGCGACTTTTTGTCGCTCGCACTTTTCTCACTATTCGGTTTGGGCCATACCTTTAGGCGAGGGTATTTCAACACAACTTCGCCGCATGAAAACCATCCGCATTTTCCTCGCTTCTTCCTCAGAACTCAAGGCTGAGCGCGATGCCTTCGAACAGAACATTGGCCGCGAAAACAAGCGCTGGGCAGCCAAAGGTATCCAGTTCGAACTCGTCCACTGGGAAGACCACGATGTCAGTGTCGGCGTGACTCGAAGTCACGCCGACACTTAGTCACAGCGGGCACTGGAAATACGGCGGGAGCGGCTGGGAGAAGGGCATCCGCATGTGCTGCAGGTACAGCGGGCCTTGGCATCCTTAGGGGGAGAGACATAAGGCCCTGCCACTGAGGTATTGCGCAAAAAACAGCGGGAGTGCCTTATGTTTGCCCTGCTTTGCCGGCCTTTTCGGCGGAAGTGCAGCGGCAATAGTGGTATTTCACACAAAACAAGACGCAAGCCATGACATACGAAGCGTACAGGCAATACGATGCCTTAGGTTTGGCCGAGTTGGTTCGGCGGGGCGAAGTCTCTGCAGAGACCTTGCTGGCGTTGGCCATTGAGCGCGCCGAAGCGGTCAATCCGCGACTGAATGCCATCATCCACTGGCGGCTGGAGCGAGCGCTGGAGGAGGCGCGGCAGGTCCATCGAGAGGCGCCCTTTGCGGGCGTGCCCTTTTTGGTCAAGGACCTGGGCATGGAAATAGAGGGCATGCCCATGTGTGTGGGCAGCCGGGCTTATGCGCGCTACCGCTCGGTGCGCGACAGCGAGGTGGTGAAAAAGATGAAACGCGCAGGGTTAATCATCTTTGGCAAGACGAACACGCCGGAGTTTGGGCTGACGCCATACACCGAGCCGCGTGCGTATGGCCCGACGCGCAACCCGTGGAACGAGGCGTACTCGACAGGCGGCTCCAGCGGTGGTTCTGCGGCAGCGGTGGCGGCGGGTGTAGTGCCTATGGCGTCGGCCAACGACGGCGGTGGCAGCACCCGCATACCGGCATCTTGCTGCGGGCTGTTTGGGCTGAAGCCCACGCGCGGGCGGGTCTCGTGGGCGCCGCTGATGGGCGAGATGTGGTCGGGCGCCGCCATTGAGCACTGCGTGAGCCGCACCGTGCGCGACTCGGCGGCCTACTTGGACGCCATCCAAGGCCCAGCCCCAGGCGATCCCTACGCCATCGAGCCGCCCAAGCGCCCCTACCTACAGGAGGTGCAGACGCCGCCCGGCTGCCTGCGCATCGGCTATTCCTTAGAGCACACGATGGGCTTTCCGGTAGATGACGCATGCCAACAGGCCGTGCTGCGCGTGGTGGACATCCTGCGTGCCGAAGGGCACGAGGTGGCCGAAGTGCCGCTGCCGTATCGGCGCGAAGACTTGGCCGAGGCATTCCTGGTGGTGATCACAGGCGAATTGGGCGGCGACATGCGCATGCTCGAGCAGTTCCTGGGCCGCCCGGTGCGCCCCTCCGACGTAGAGCCGAGCACATACGCGCTCTACCTGTTGGGGCAGTCCTTCTCCGCGGCCGACTACACCCACGCCAAGCGCCAATGGAGCTTCATCAGCCAGCGCATCGCGGCCTTCCACGAAAAGTACGACCTCTTGCTCACCCCCACGCTGGCCCGGCGCCCCATCCGCATCGGCAGCCTGCAGCCTACAGCCACCGAAGAACGCCTCATGCGCGTGGTCAATACCCTGCGCTTAGGCGCGGCAGTGAAGGCCTCCATCCAAAGCTTAGCCGACAAGATCTACGACTATATGCCCTGGACGCCCTTCGCCAACATCACGGGCCAACCCTCCATGTCGGTGCCGGCGCTGCGCACGCCAGAGGAAAACCTGCCCATCGGCGTCATGTTCACGGCCCGCCTGGGTGAGGAAGACGTGCTCTTCCGCCTGGCTGGGCAGCTGGAAAAGGCCATACGCTGGAACGAGGTGTGGCCGCAATGATTACACCGCCGTCTTGGCTTTGGCCCAAGCGCGAAGACACCTGCGCGCTGCTACGCCATTAGCCGAAGCCAAGAGCAGGGCGGGCAGATGCCAAGGCCGGGCAGAAGACGCCAGCACCCGTCCGAGCACAGGAACAAGCCAGAAGTTGGGAGGCCGTTTTCTCCAAAAACAATTGAAGATAGAAAGGCAAACAGCCCAGCTGGCTGAGGCGAGTAGTCCTTTTTTTCCAAGGGCATCGGCCTTTTCTTCCACCGTTTTTTGGGAAAAAAACGGCTGCCGGCCTCGGCGCAGCTGCTGCGCGTAGGGCGGCTGGCTGTAGCTGCTGTCTGGCCCCGGGCGTGTTTGCGTCCCGCTTTTGGGCCTTAATAATGGCGCGGCGGCGGCTTCACCTCTCCGCGCATGCCCGAAAGTGTCGGGGGTAGCTAGTCATTGCCCCGACCCTATGCCTCACGGCGCCTTCCCATATCTTTGCCGAAAGAAGAGACAGCGGCGGCGGGGAGCGCGCACGCCAGCCGCACTGCACCGACACACAAGGCACGAGACACATGGAAATACAAACAGACCTCCACCTCGGCGATGGCCGCGGAGCGCTTTGCCGACTGCCGGACAACACGGCGGGCTTCATCTTTACCCTGCCGTTGTCGGAGCCGTTGTTTCGGGCTTACGACCTTGCGCGTGTTGCTCAGCACATGCGCCGGCATTGCATCGGTATCGAAATCGCGCCGGAGCATGGGCAAATGGAGCGGCGGGTGCTCGGAGCAGTGTCAAGGTTTCCCCGTCTGGTGCTGCGCGCTGAGCAGAATTGCTTCTAAACGCCACCGCTTTTACACCATAAATACAATAAAGGAGATCATGTTGACCACAACTTCCTCTGATGCACTGCTGCGCCCACATGCGGAGGATGCGTATGCGGCGGAGTTGTCGGCCTTGGCGCAGTGCGATGAGCGTCCGCGGCCGCCGGGGTGGCGGTTATCGCCGTGGGCGGTGGTTACCTACATCGTGGGTGGTCAGGCGGGCGAAGTGCCGATTGTGCCCAAGTACATTGGGTCGCGTCGGTTGGTGGAGATGGCGGTAGCCACACTGGCGACGGACCGGGCGCTGCTGTTGGTGGGCCTTCCTGGTACGGCCAAGACGTGGCTGAGCGAGCATTTGGCGGCGGCCATTTCGGGCGACAGCACGCTGCTGGTGCAGGGTACGGCGGGCACCGACGAGGACGCGCTTCGGTATGGGTGGAACTACGCGCGCCTCATTGCGGAGGGGCCGTCAGAGGGGGCCTTGGTGCCCAGCCCAGTGATGGCGGCCATGCAGGCGGGCAAGATTGTGCGCATCGAGGAACTGACGCGCATACCGGCCGATGTGCAGGATGCGCTCATCACGATTTTGTCGGAAAAGACCTTGCCAGTGCCGGAGTTGAATGGAGAAGTGCAGGCGCGTCGGGGGTTCAATCTCATTGCCACAGCTAACGACCACGATAAGGGAGTGCACGAGATGTCGGCGGCTCTGCGGCGCCGCTTCAACACAGTGGTGTTGCCGCTGCCCGCTTCGTTGGAGGAAGAGGTGCGCATCGTGCAGCAGCGCGTGGAAGCCCTAGGCAGAGTGCTGGAGCTGCCCCCGGAGTCGGCGCCATTGGCGGAGATACGCCGCTTGGTAACCATATTTCGCGAGTTGCGCAGTGGAAAGACGGAAGACGGGCACACAAAGGTGAAGACGCCGACGGCCACGCTCAGCCCGGCGGAGGCCATCTCAGTAGTGCATCAGGGGCAGGCCTTAGCGGTGCACTTCGGCTCGGGGCGCCTCTGTGCGCGCGACTTGGCCGCCGGCTTGGTGGGTGCAGTGGTGAAGACACCGGCCACCGATGCGGCCGTATGGGCGGAGTATTTGGAGACGGTGGTGCGGCGGCGCAGCGATTGGAAGGACTTGTACAAAGCCTGCAAAGACTTGGAACACTGAGGCCATGGCTCGCACAGATGTCTATGCGGGGCTGTTGGAGGCCCGCCGCCGCGGAGAGAAGCGCTTGGCGGCGCTGTTAGACCCCGACAAGTCGCGCCTGTCCCACCTGCACCAGACGGTGGAGCTGGCAGCAGAGGCGGGGGTGCACTATCTGTTTGTGGGTGGCAGTCTGGTGGTGAATGACATGCTAGATGCGGTGCTCAGCGATGTGCGCCAGCGCTGTGGGGCGCCAATCGTGCTTTTTCCGGGCAATTCCTTCCAGCTGAGTTATCGGGCTGATGCACTGCTGCTGTTGTCGCTCATCAGCGGCCGAAATGCGGAGTTGCTCATTGGGCAGCACGTGATTGCGGCGCCATTTTTGCGCCAGTCGCCGTTGGAAATTATCTCGACAGGCTACATGCTGGTGGACGGCGGAGTGGTTAGTTCGGTGCAGTACATGTCGAACACGCGGCCTATTCCAGCCAACAAGCCGGACATTGCGGTGTGTACGGCTATGGCCGGCGAAATGCTGGGGCTGAAGACTATCTTCTTGGATGCAGGCTCTGGAGCGTTGCAGCCGGTGTCGGCGGCGATGATAGAAGCGGTGCGGGGGGCGGTGGAGGTACCTCTGATAGTGGGCGGAGGCATTCGCACACCCGAGCAAGCCGCTGCCGACTGGCGCGCCGGAGCGGATGTGGTGGTGGTAGGCACGGCTATTGAGCAGCAGCCCGGCTGCCTGCGAGAGCTGATGGCCGCTGCCAAGGAGTGCGGCCATTAAGGCCCAATGGCACGGGGCTTCCTACCTTCGCCGCTCAGATTTGAATAAATGCTTCGTCGAGATGATGCGCCACTGGAGTATCCTGTTGTTTAGCCTGCTGGGCTGGAGCGCCTTGTTGGCCCAACCACTTTCTTCCGAACAAGCCCGCGTTATCCTGCATTACGTCAACCCATTCATCGGCACAGGCGGCCACGGGCACACGTTCCCAGGGGCCACGGCCCCTTTCGGCATGGTGCAGCTCAGCCCAGATACACGCCTTAAGGGATGGGATGGCTGCTCTGGGTATCACTATTCTGACCAGAAAATCTATGGCTTCAGCCATACGCACCTGAGCGGCACAGGCGTGCCCGATTACTGCGACATCCTCATTCAGCCTTATTTGCGCGAGGTAAACCTCAGCCCAGAAGGCTACGCTGCGCCCTTCGACAAAGAAGGGGAGACAGCGGAACTGGGCTACTACTCGGTATTGCTAAATCCCAACACGGTGGCCGAGATCTTCGTCGAGCTCACGGCCACAGAGCGCGTGGGCGTACACCGCTACGTGTTCCCGTCGTATCGGGAGTTTGCTCATCTGCTCATTGACCTGCGCCATCGCGACGAAGTGCTCGCCTCCAGCCTGTCGGTCATTAGCGACCGCGAGCTGGTGGGCTATCGGGTGTCCAGCGCTTGGGCCAAGGATCAGCGCCTGTACTTCGCCATACGATTCTCTCGGCCGTTTTACAACGCGCGCATCTTCGACATGACGCTCGACCCCATTCGCTCGCAGCGCACGGTAACGAGCCGGGCTATCCTGTCGCTGCTAGACTTCCACAACTATGAGGGAACGCCCATCGTGGTAACCGTGGCGCTCTCGCCAGTAAGCGTGCAGAACGCTCGCCGCAACCTCGATGTGGAGTGTAACCACTTCAACTTCGACTCGGTGCGCATCGAGACACAGCGAAAGTGGGCCGCCTTTCTGGGCAAGATGGAGGTTACTGGTGCAGACCGAGAAGAGCACGTGTACAATTTCTACACGGCGCTATACCACACCATGATAGCGCCCAACCTGTACACTGATGTCAACCGAGAATACCGCGGGCGCGACAAGGAGATTTACAAAACCGAAGACTCTGACTACTATACCGTCTTTTCGCTGTGGGATACCTATCGGGCGCTCCATCCACTGCTGAACATCCTGGAGCCAAAGCGCACAAACGACTTTATCAGGACTTTCCTGCGCCAGTACGAACAGGGCGGCCTGTTGCCCATCTGGGAGCTGAGCGCTTGCGAGACGGACTGCATGATCGGTAACCACGCCATCCCGGTCATTGCCGATGCCTGGCGCAAGGGCATCCGGGACTTCGACGCGCGGCAGGCTCTCCAAGCTATGCTCACTAGCGCCCAGCAAGACCGATACGGGATGAAATGGTACAAGGCGTTGGGCTACATCCCGGCCGACCAAGAGGCAGAGTCAGTATCTAAGACTTTGGAGTATGCTTTTGACGACTGGTGTGTGGCGCAGATGGCTTTGGCCTTGGGCGAAAAGGCCATTGCAGACACTTTCCTTCAGCGGGCGCAGTTTTACAAAAACCTCTTCGACCCGACAACGCGCTTCTTCCGGGCCAAAAGCAACGGCACTTGGCATGCGCCGTTTGACCCCTTTGAAGTGAACTTCAACTATACCGAAGCCAACGCTTGGCAGTACCGCTTTGCCGCACCGCACGACGTGTCGGGCATGATCCAGCTCTTTGGCGGCCCAGCGGCCTTTGCCTCGGCGCTCGACTCACTCTTTGCGGCCCCACCCAAGACCACAGGGCGCCATCAGGCGGACATTACAGGCCTTATTGGGCAATATGTGCAGGGCAACGAACCCAGCCACCACATCGCTTACCTGTACAATTACGCCGGCCAACCTTGGAAAACCCAGCGGCGAGTGCGCCAGATCATGGACGAACTGTACGCCAACCGCCCTGATGGGCTGAGCGGCAACGAGGACTGCGGCCAAATGTCCGCTTGGTTCGTCTTCTCGGCGTTGGGCTTTTACCCCGTGGTGCCGGGCAGCGACCAGTACGTCATCGGCACACCCATCTTCGAGCGCGCCACCTTGCACTTAGACAACGGCAACACCTTCACCATCATAGCCAAAGGCACCTCCTCCAAGCGGTGCTACATCGCGAAGGCCTACTGGAATGGGCAGCCCTGGACGCGCTCCTGGATTACCCATGACATGATTATGGGCGGCGGCGAACTGCGCTTCGAGATGAGCGACAAACCCACAGACTGGGGCAAAGCACAGGCCGATTGGCCCACTGCAGCCATTGACGCCGAACCCATCGTGCCCGCTCCCTTTGTGTACGGCGACGCCCCCCGCGTATTTGACAAGAAGCAGACCCTGCGCTTGGGCTGCGCTGACCCTTCAACGGTCATCTACTACACGCTCGACGGCAGCGACCCATCGCCGGGCACTGCCCTTCGATACGAACAACCCATAACCATCACCGACAACACCCAGCTGCGGTTTGTGGCCGTGCGCGGTGAGCGGCGCAGCATCGTGGAGGAAGCCTCTTTCCTCAAAATGCGCTCCGACCTGCGCGTAGTGCGCATTGCCAAACCCTATAGCCCTCAGTACACGGGCGGCGGCGACCAAGCACTGGTGGATCTGCTGCCCGGCGGCGCCGACTTCCGCTCCGGCCGTTGGCAAGGCTACGAGGGGGTTGATCTAGACGCGGTGGTGGACCTGGGCAGCATTCGGCCTCTGCGCTCGGTGGCTGTCAACTTTCTGCAGGACGAAAACGCCTGGATATTTTACCCCAAGAAGCTCCGCATCGAGATATCGAACGACGGCAAGACATTCCGCCCATTAGGCGAGGCGGTCAATGAGGTGGCGCCTACGGCCCAGGGCGCGCTGCAGCAGACCTTGCGCGTCTCTAGCGAAGAGGGTGTTTCAGCCCGTTACGTCCGTTTGATAGGCGAGACGTTGGGCGTCTGTCCGCCCGGGCACAAGGGTGCTGGTAGGCCTTGCTGGATCTTTGCCGACGAAATCTACATCGAGTAGCATGCAGGGTCAGGTGGACTGCAGCCCGTCTCTACAGGCCTCGCCGTTCTCTCCTCCATTTTTTAGGGGGAAAAAACGGCCGCTCAGTTCCGCCCAGGCTTCTGTGCTCGGCCGAGTGTTGGCGTCTCCTGTTTGGCCCCGGGCGTGTTTGCGTCTCGCTTTCGGGCCTTAATAACGGGGAAATGACAGGCTCACAGCGCCGTGTTGTAGCCTGACATGGTCGGCGCGTGTCGCAGTTGCGCCGACGTTGTGCCTGCTACAAGCGCGGAGACGCCAACGCGCCGCTGCGTCATTAGCCGAGGCCAAAAGCAGGACGGGCACCAGCTGAGCCCAAGCTGAGGCTCACCCCGGTGGCATGGGCGCGAAAAAGCCAAACAAAAGCTCGCGGGCCGTTTTTTCAACCCCAAAAACACTCGCAGTGGCGGCCTCTGGCTTTTTACCCCCTCTCGACAGCCCTGGGTAGGGGGCGGTGCTTAGGCAGGGTATTCCACGAAATTGCGCGGCGTCTCGTACAGGCGCACATACAGGTCGTAGCGCTCGGGCAGGTGGGTGCGCAGAATGCGCCAGATGACGATGGCGATATTTTCCGCCGTAGGGTTGAGGTGGCGAAATTCCTCGGTGTCGAGGTTCAGGTGCTTGTGGTCGAAGCGCTCCTCTATTCGCTTGCGAATGAGGCTGGCTAACCAGCCCAAGTCCACCACCATCCCAGTTTCGGGATCAACCTCGCCCACGACGCGCACCTCCAGTTCGTAGTTGTGGCCGTGGCCGTTGGGGTTATTGCACAGGCCAAAGACTTCGCGGTTGCGGGCGTCGTCCCAGGCGGGGTTGTGCAGCCGGTGGGCGGCGTTAAAGTGGGCTTTGCGAATGACAGCGACTTTCATGTAGGGCAATGGGAGAGAGGTTTCTGCTGGCGGAGGTGCTCAAAAGGCCTATCGCACAGCAGCTCTCCCGCGCGCAAATAACAACCCAGGTGATAGGGAGTTGCGGAAACCGAGTGCTGCCTTCAGCTCATTGCCCTTGCCCCCAGGTGATTTGGTAGAAAAAATGACCTAAAGGCAGCACCTTGCCTTAAACTTGCCTCAACGACGAGGGTCTCATACCTGAGACTTTACCTTTGGTCTATTTCATCAAAAACAATCTCGGACTATGGCTTCACTTCAACCCTTGACGGTGAGTGCACTGGGGCGCGCGCGTGCTGCGCATTTGTTGCGGCGCACCAGTTTCCGCTACACCAAGGCGCGCGTAGATGAATTGGCCGCCTTGCCCGCGCAGAAGGCAGTGGAGATGCTGCTCCAGCCTTATCCACTGAACATGCAGCAGCCCCTCTACCCTGGAGACAATGGCAACGTCGCCTGGCTCATTCCGCCATCAGAGGCGCCTGCCCAGAACTTTGTGTTGATGCGTTACGTCAGGGGGTGGTGGGTCAGCGAGGCGCTACAGGATCCCGGTATCGTATCGCGAATGACGCTGTTCTTGCACCAGCACCTGACGGTTTCTGCAGGCGTCGGCAGTAATGCCGAATTCTTTGACTATCTGCGGCTGTTGCGCTGGGGGGCTTTGGGCAACTTCAAAAAGCTGGCGACCAAAATCGTTACTGACAACGCCATGTTGCGGTATCTGAACAACCAGCAAAACACCAAGACCAACCCCAACGAAAACTTTGCCCGTGAGTTCTTCGAATTGTTCACCATCGGCAAAGGCCCCCAGATAGGCCCAGAAGACTATACCCACTACACCGAACAAGACATTGTCCAAGCGGCGCGGGTATTCACGGGCTTCCGCGTAAGGAGCCAGCGCGACACGTTAGACCCGGAAACCGGCATTCCGCGCGGCGTAACGGCCATTGCCCAACACGACACAGGCAACAAGACTTTCAGCAGCAAATTCCAGAACACAACCATCCAGGGAGCCACCACCAACGCCGGCATGTGGGCAGAGCTAGATGCTTTTGTGAACATGGTTTTTGCGCAGCCTGAAGTGGCTCGCCTGTTCTGCCGACGACTGTACCGGTTTTTGGTGGGCCGCTACATCACGCCCGAAATTGAGAACGACATCATCGAACCCTTGGCCCAGACCTTCCGCTCGAACAATTACGAAATCAAGCCCGTGCTGGAGCAGCTGCTCCAAAGCCAGCACTTCTTCGATGAGGATGACAATGAGGTAGGCGATGAAATCATCGGAGGCAAGATGCGCTCTCCCTTAGATACGACCTTGCAAATGCTGTCCTTCTTCGGTATTCCTATACCGAACCCGAATACCGACCCTAAGGCGCATTATGAGGGCCTCTTCTTTACGGGCATTATCCAGCGTGTGCTCGTGCCGGGGGGCTTTCCAGTACTTGCACCTAGCGACGTCGCTGGCTATCCGCCTTATCATCAAGAGCCAGAGTACGATCGCCAGTGGTTCAACTCTAGCACCATCATCGCGCGATACAAGTTTCCAGAACAGTTGCTCACAGGGCGCATGCGTCTTGGGACAAACCCTAACGCCTCTTTATTTTTTCAGTTGAACCTCGTTAACTGGGTGCGCAACAGCGGCTTTTTCTCTAATCCGGCCGACCCACACGCGCTAGTAGAGGAACTGATACACTACCTGTTGCCGGCGCCCATCAGCGCGGAGCGGTTCAATTACTTCTACGACGACGTCTTCCTCAACCATCTGCCGCCCTATGACTGGACGTACGAGTGGGAAAAATATCTGCAGACCAACAACGCCACGGAGGTGCGTATTCCGCTGGAGCGACTGTTTAAAGCCCTGCTGTACTCGCAGGAATTCCAGACCTTCTGACCATCGCCTTTTTGCCTATCGTTCACCTTTATCTATTATCAGAAATCTATGAAACGCCGAGATTTTCTAAAAATAGCGCCGGCTGCGGGCATTTCTTCTTTTGTGCTGAACGGCTTTTCCATGCGCCCTTTCGCCAACAGCCGTTTGGATAAAATCATGCGCAGCTGCAAGGGTGTCGAAGAGCGCACCCTAGTGCTCATTCAATTGAAGGGCGGCAATGACGGCCTGAATAACATTGTGCCCATTGCCCAATACGACCGTTATCGAGCACTGCGGCCAACTGTAGGACTGGCAGAGAGTGCGCTGATAGATCTGGACAGCACGCTCAAAGACAGTAAACGGGTAGGGCTACACCCAGCCATGGTAGCCTTAAAAGACCTCTACGACCGCGGCTGGGTTAGCATCGTGCAAGGAGCAGGCTATCCGGTGCCCAACCAGTCGCACTTCAAGAGCACCGACCTGTGGCTTACAGGGGGCGACGGCACGCCAGCCAACTACAACATCGGCTCCGGCTGGATGGGGCGCTCGTTGCAGGCGCTTTTCCCCGATGTGCAGGGCGCGCCAACGCCGACCATGCCCGACCCCTTGGGCATCCAGATAGGCGATACCAACCCATCGCTGGGCTTTCACACTGAAAGTGAACACCGCAACGACATTAATCTCAGTGGGCAAGACCCGGCGGGATTCTACTCCTTGGTGCAAACTATTGGCGGCGCACCGGTAGTAGACGTACCCGATAGCGAACACGGTGAGGAATTGGCCTACATCATGTCGGTGGAGCGCAGCGTCAACCTCTATGCCAAGCGCATCACGGAAGTATTCAACGCTGGCACCAACGCAGGTGCTTACCCTAATACCGCCTTGGCCAATCAGTTGAAAACTGTTGCCCGGCTCATCCGCGGCGGCAGCCGCACCAAGATTTTCTTATGCAACATCGGCGGCTTCGATACCCACAGCGCCCAGGTGGACTCGGGCGATACGGCTATAGGTACCCATGCCAACTTGCTACAGACCCTAAGCGATGCCATCAAAGCTTTTGTGGAGGACTTGGACAAAATGGGCATAGCCGACCAAGCCGTCGTTTGCACCTTCTCTGAATTTGGCCGCTGTGCAGCCGAAAACGGCTCTTTCGGCACCGACCACGGCACCTTGGCGCCTATGTACATCGTAGGTAAAGGCGTCAATCCGGGCGTGCAGGGCACCAACGTCAACCTAAGCGACCTCACGGCAGACAACCAGCTGAAGGGTGTGCAGCACGACTACCGCCAAGTGTTCGCCACCCTGCTCCAGGATTGGCTCGGCTCCAACAACTGGGTGCTGAGCGAGAGCCGCTTCGATGCTTACGGCAAACTGCCACTCATCAGCCCGGCTTACGTCGTGGATCCGCAATGCTACTACGGCGGAACGGCAACCATTGTGGACCACTTTGAAGCCCTGCGCGATAAGGTGGGCCTCTTCCCCAACCCAGCGCGTACGACCACCGAGGTCTTCCTTCGCTCTAACGAGGCTTACGAGGCCCATTTGACCGTACACAGCTTAGGAGGCTCGCTCGTGCAATATCAGCGCGTGCAAGTGGTACCGGGCGATAATGCTTTCTTGTTGGACGTCTTCGAAATGCCTGCTGGTACCTATATCGTCCGCTTGGAGAATGTGCTCACTGGCGCAGCCAAAGTAACTAAGATGAGTGTGGTGCGTTAACGGCGCCGAGAAGGTGAATTAAAAAACGAGAGCCGGCCGTGCGAGGATGCACAGCCGGCTCAATGCTTTCTAACAGTATATCCGTACGTGTGAGGAAAATGGTGTGTTTAAAAATAGCCCTCCTCCCTTTCTCATTTGAAAAGGCCGGAGGGCCCCCGCCTTCGGTTTATTCTTCGATGCCGCCTCTGCAGCTTGTTCTCCTTTGTTGGCTCCTTATACGGTCGGCCCGGGCTGGCGTCACTTGGCGACCCTTCAGAGCGCTTATTTGTGGGCACAAATATATGGTCATTTTCCGTAAAAAAAATTTTTGCACCTTTTTCTCATGAAAAGCACCGCTCCTTAACGGATTGTGCCTGTTATCTCTTGTGTAAGCTGGCCGTTTTTTCTTGTCTTTTGAAAGGGTATGCATTTTCCGGCAAGAAGCCCTGCAGTTGTTTCCCAAATCACCCCCTCTGCGCCTGCCTACACCTGTGCCGCCCTCACCGAGGCCGTTTTTTGGGAAAAAACGGCTCCGGTGTTTCGGCCTAGCTTTTTCGCGCACCCGCACCTGCGGAGCTCCGGCTTGGGCTTGAGCATGTGCCCGTCTCGCCCTGGGGCCTTAATAACGGCGTAGTAGCACCGCAGGGGCGCCGTGCTTGCAGGCGCGGAGGCGAGCGGCCGCCGTTTCGCGATTATTAAGGCCCGAAAGCGGGACGAAAACACGCCCGAGGCCAAACAGGAGCCGCGCGCCCAGACCCCACGCCCACAGCAGCGGCTCCGAAGCCGGCAGCCGTTTTTTCACCCCAAAAAACGGAGGTGAGAAAGGCGATGAGGGTAGAATGTGGCCGCTTCTACTTTTCACGCGATCGCGCCACTGAAATTAGTCTTCGAAATAGTAGGCCCTGCGGGCGTTTTGCAAAATATCATTCATCATTCATCATTCATCATTCATCACTTCAAATGCCTGCGTACATTTGCCCAAAACAGCAAGAGACGTGAGGAAACAGATAACCCTATGGCTATGGCTGGCAGCCGCCGCCCTACAAGCACAAAATCCCTGGTTGGGTTTGCAACAACTGGTGGGCACCTGGAAAAGCGCGAATGCGCCAAGGGCAGAACAATGGGCCGCTGCCGCGCCCGACATGCTCAAGGGAGCGGGCTATGTGCTGAAAGCAGAAGGTGCAGAACACTGGGAGGAACTGACGCTCTGGCGTCGGCCCGATGGCAGTATCGTTTACCGTGCGGTAGTGCTCGAGCAGAACAGCGGCACTCCAGTGGATTTTCCCTTGGTCTTTTTCACAGCCTCTTCGTGGACGTTTGAAAACTTAGCGCACGATTTCCCGCAAACCATAGAGTACTGGTTGGCCGACAGCACCTCGTTGCGCATAACCCTCAGCGGCCCTGACGAGCCAGCGCGCGAGTGGTGGTTTGTCCGCGCAAGCGAGTCAGAGCTGCGCTCGCGGCCCTCCTTGCGCGGCTACGAAGTGTTGGTTTGTAACCGCAAAGGCGGTGCTGTAGAGCGCTTCGATGCGCACACGGGCAACCATTTGGGCAGGCTCTATTCGGGGCCTGTGCACGCCCTCTGTTCAGCCTCCGATGGTTCGCTGTACGTCTTGTTGCTAGGAGCTGCTCCGGTAGTGCTTCGAATAGACCCTGCGGCCTCGGCAAGCGCTCGCTCCTTCCTTGAGGGGTACGCTTTACAAGCGCCCTCTTGTCTGGCTTTTGGCCCTGATGGGCATCTGTACGTGGGGCAGAGAAGTGGCGAGGTGCTCTGCTTCGAGGGCACCTCTGGTCGCTTTATCCGCAAGGTTGCAGAGGGTTTGCCCGTTCCAGTGGCCCTGGCTTGGGATGCGCAAGGCCATCTTTTGGCGGCGTGTGCGGGTGGGCGCGGCATTTGGCGAGTGCCTATTGAAGGTAATCTCGGCCACTGCGTTACTCCCGAAGGTAGCCTGAAAGCACCCACCTCCTTGTGCTTCGCGCCCACTGGCGAAGTCATTGTGGCCGATGCCGACGAAGTCTCGCTGAAGCGCTTCAGACCGGGTGAGAGCACCTGGACGTATCTCGGCCCCTTGGCTACAGGCTTTGGCTGGGCAGAGGGCTTGGTCATTGGCCCTGATGGCTTTTTATACAGCTGCGATGTGCGCGTGAACGTGATTAAGAAGATAGATCCTCTTGAGGCAGTGGATCTGGGCATTTATATAGAAGGAAGCAGCTTAAACGGGCCAAGTGGGTTGGTCTTTCGGAAGAAATAGGGACCACTGGGCTAGAACGCTGCTCCACACGGGCGCTCATTCGTATCGCAGGGCCTCGATGGGATCCAAGCGGGCTGCCTTCAGGGCAGGGTAAAAGCCAGAGGCGATGCCAACGACCATGCATAATACAAAGCCAAGCAGCATCCAAGCCCACGGAACCAAGAAGGTGCCGCCGAGCAAAACCGTAACGACATTGCCCACCAAAATGCCCAAGGCAATACCCGCCACACCGCCCATTTGGCAAATGAGGACAGCTTCGGTGAGGAACTGGTTCAGGATGTTGCGCCGAGTAGCGCCGATAGCCTTGTAAATGCCAATCTCGCGAGTGCGCTCCGTAACGCTGACGAGCATGATGTTCATTAACCCAATGGCGGCGCCCAGCAGCGTCATGAGGCCTATAGCAATGGTGGCTAGGCGCAGGGTAGTGGTGTTTTCCTTGAAAATGGCGATAAGGCTGTCGCTGGCGAAAATCTCGAAGTCGTCCTCTTGCCCCGGACGAAGGCCCCGGATTTGGCGGAACAAACCAATGGCTTCAGACTTGGCTTCTTCGAGGTCTGTGGCATTGTGCACAGAGACAACGAGGTCATAGTTGGTGTCCTTCGTCCCGTATCGGGCGCGGATGTTGGTCAGCGGAGCGTACACAGCCCTATCAGCTTGGCTGTTCATGGCGGCTCCTTTAGAACGAAGCACGCCTACTACGCGGTAGCGTTCGCCTCCGACGAGTACTATCTGATCCAGTGCGCGCTCTGGTTGATCGTCGAAGAGGGTCTTGACAACGTCGCGCCCTATGATAACCTTACTGTGCCCGTCTGTAACCTCTGTTTGGGAGAAGTTTCGTCCAAACTCGATTTCTAGCCCTTTGGCATCGAAGTAATTCTCATCCACTCCAAAGAAGCTGACGTTGGGGTTAGTCTTTTGCCCGCCGAATTTGACCGTGGCCATGTTAGTGGCTTGCAGAGACACAGACACCGAGGCCGGAAAATCAAAGCGTTCCTTGAAGCGCATGGCTTGCTCATAAAAAATAGGATCGCCTTGCTTTTGGCGAATACCGCCTCGACTGCCGCGAACAGTGCTCCATTTTTGGTTAATGCTGAAAGAGTGTGCACCTAAACCAGAAAAACTGTCATTGAGCGAGTTAGCAATTACATCAATGGACGTCAGGATACCCACTAGAGCCATAATGCCAAAGGCGATGATGGACAGTGTGAGCATGGCGCGCAACAAGTTGGCGCGTATGTTTCGAAAAGCCAAAAGCAAAATTTCGGAAAATGGCATAGACCTGTAGGTGCTTGCGCGTGCTTTGAAATTGTTCAAAGGTAAGGTGCTCACTCAGGCTATGGCTCTCCTTTTTGAAGAGAGGCGCGCTTTTTTCGATAAACATGGCTCTACCTTCGAGCATTAGCACACAAGTGGCCAACAGCGCCTTAATATCTTTGCCAGAACATCCTTTCCTAAGAAAATATGACCGCTACACTGCGTATCCTGCTGCTTTTGGCTCTCATTCCGCTTCACCTCTCGGCACAGTCGCTCTCGAGTGCCCATACCCGGTGGCTCAACTCCTTTGTGGAATGGGAACTCTATGCCTGGGACCCCGACAGCATGGACTATGACGAGGAAGAGGGCGAAACACCTAGGGAGGTTGTCTTCGGCGACATGAAATTGCGTTGGCTAATGATACGGGAGGACTGGACAGACTGGGAATTTACTATGCCCGATGGCCGCGGCACCATCCGCCTCAAGTGGAAAGACGATCCCACTCAGTGGGAACTGCGTACTTACTCGGGTGCTGTGGTAACCATGCGCGCCCTCTGGCCCGACGATCTCACAGAATGGCGGGTAACGGATAACAACATCTCCCTCACCCTGCGAAGCCGCTGGAAAAACCAGTTCGACGAGTGGCGCGTAGATGATCCTGCCCGTGGCACTTTTTATATGCGGACCTTCTACGAACAAGACCCACGCGACTGGGCCATTGACGATAACTTGCACTCCTCAGTGAGCGTGCCGCTGAAGATAGCCCTCGCTTTTCTAGTCTTGTTCCACTCTTCACCCCGAATATAGCCACCGCAAAGCATCTCTCCAGCTCGGCTCTTGGCCCGAATGGTCAGCGTGGGTGGCAGTCGTGCCGACAGTACCACCCTGACAGCCTCAATCCGCCCGAGCTTCTATTCATTCTGTTGTGTACTCAGGCTCCCCTATCGGTGTAGCACCATCAGCCGGTGGGGTGATGAGGATGCCTCTGCCCCCTCTAGCCGAACGAAGTAAAGCCCCGAAGGCCACTGAGCCGTAGTGATACGCACGCTCCTTTGAACACTCAAGTCGAGTGGTCTGTGCTCTACAAGGCGCCCCAGCGCATCGTGCACAACAATGAACGCTGGGCCAGATGTCCTCGTGGTATTCTCCCAGTTTACGTAAGTGTACTCCTCTGCAGGATTAGGGTGGCACCAAAGGGTAACCTGTGCCGACAGTGAGGGTTCGGGCGTTGCCACGATGGTCGGGTCATCGTACTCGACGACGATGTCATCCACGTAGAAGCCGTCGAGTTGGACATCTATGTCTGAGTCTAGCGTGAAAGAAATGCGGAAAGTTTGGCCTACAAAGGCAGAGAGATCCATGCTTTCTTCCACCCACTCCTGCTGGGCACCGTCGTAGATGGGTTCTCTCGTAGGCTGCAAGACAGCACCAGGCTTGGTGTAGCGGCCGCAAAGTGGCACATCTAAAGAGCTGTTGAAGGCCCACACCTGCACATAGTCGAATGAAGGTTCAATTTCCCACCGAGCGCAGAAGCGCAAGCGAGGTGCTCCGGCGTTGGGCGGCAGCGAGATGGGCACGGACACTAGCTCTAAATTCGCGTTGGGAGGATATGGCCCATCCGGTGAGTCGGTGAAAGCACTGGGCGCGCTGCAAAAAGCGCTTTGGGTAATGCCCCAGTTGCCGCTCCATTGGGACAACGACATGCCGCCATCGGCAAACACTGGCATAGTAACACCGCCGTAGGTTTTCCGAAGCACTTGAGTATGGGTGTAGGCGCCGTTGCTCACATTCAGCTGGAGCAGCACTTCTTCGCCCACAGTAACGCTGCTGCTAAGCTGAAGGTCAAAGTTTAAGAAGACCTTCTCGAAAAGAGCCGGGGTAATCTCGTATGTAGGTGGGTAAACGGCAGACACATTGGGCGTCAGCGGCGTGAGGGACAGGGTAAACAAGCCCTCCTGCAGGCCGTACCGCATAAATTCGATGGTCAGAGACGGATTGAGACTGCTGAAGAAAGGCGTGCTCAGGTCTTGGGCTTCGCCATAGTGCAATGCACACAGGGCTGTGGCGAGGTTCATCCAAAGGCAATCCCGATTGAGGTCTTCTATTTGGTTAGGTGTTGGCCAAAAGCCTGTTGTACCCACCTCAGGCGTCAGGGCGTAGGCGCCTAGGGCGGCATACATCCAATCATCCGATACACCGTTGACGGCGTAGCCCACTGTTTGTCCTGCCGTGCCTGTGCGGTAGTTATTCTCTTTTGCGAAAAGATGAGCGTAGTTCAGAAAAGCAGGAGAAGCTATAGTATTATCATAGCCCCAAGGATAGATGAGAAGGTTGCCGTGAGTGTGATAATTCTGAACAAAGATAAAGTCATGTTCTAGCATAAAGTCGCGTAAAGCTTGCAATTCAGGCTCTGAAAATGGCTCTGGCCCTCGATAGGTCTGGCTACTGGGAATAGGAGATGATCCCGCATTATTCATCCCCCAGAAATAGGCGTAATTTCGATTGAGGTCAACGCCAAAAGAGCCGTCTTGATTGAGGCGGCGGTTTTTCCGCCAAAAGCCACCGCCGTCGGGGTTACTGGTCTGATTGAAGACATAGCCATCCGGATTGAGGCAAGGGATGAAATAGAGCTCAGCGTTATCCACGATGTAGCGTATTTGCGGGTCAATGGCATAATTTTCTAACAGAAACCACATGAAGTAAAGCATCTGACTGGCGCTGTTGGGTTCGCGAGCGTGGTGCAGCGCTGTGTAGAGCACCTCTGGCTCACCTTCCTTCAAATCAGGGTTGTCAGAAATGCGGACGTACCAGATGCGCCGGCCTTCCCATGTGTGTGCGGGTGCTGAGGTCAAGGGCAGCCGTGGACTGATGAGGTGGGGAAACTTTGCATGCATATCGTCCAGCACAGCCATCATCTCGTCCAAGGTGTGGTAGCCACCCATGCTCCCGTAAGTATAGTGCTGGGGTGTGGGATACGAGCCGACCTGCCCAGAAGGGCAAGGAAAGTTTCGGCCCTCTGTCTGTCGAAGGCGCTCCTCGTAGTCCTTTTGCAAGTCATCTATCCAGATTTTGACAGAAAAGCCCGCTCGTCGTACTTGTTCCAGTTCCCACTCGGCCAAATCCGCAACCAATAACGCCCCGGGCAGGTAGAGGCCGTGGTCGGTCTCTATGCCTAATTTAGCCAGTTCTGCAATGTCGCGCCCTTCCAAGAGTATACCTGCGCGCACATAGCGCTCCGTATGCTGCGCGAATAACGGAAACGAAGTCATACACGAGAAAACCAACAGAAAGCAAAGAAGTCGTAACATGTGTATATGTGTACAATTGTGAGAAAAAAGTGGATTGAATAGGCAAAAATACTCCTTCCGTTGTGTCTGGTCGTAAATGCTACAATAGCACTTGGCAAAGTCCTGGGTATAGGAGGCAGCTTGGTTGTTTATTTACTATACGCAATTGTCTTGCTTCGAGTTGGCCTACCTTTGTCCTTAAAAAGGCACAGAGGCGATGACGAAAGCGCGCTTTCCCTACGGTGTGAGCAATTTTGAAACCTTGGTAGAGGAGGGCTACCTGTACGTAGATCGCACGGCGTACATCGAGCGGTTGGAGCTGCAGGGTTCTCGCTTTCATTTCTTTTTGCGCCCGCGCCGTTTTGGGAAGAGCCTGTTCGTTTCGGTGTTGGAGTACTACTATGGGAGGGAACACCGCGGTAAATTCGAGCAGCTGTTTGGTCGCTACTACATCGGGCAACATCCCACACCCAATGCTAACCGGTACTTGGTGCTCAAGTTTGACTTCAGCGGGATACTGACCGACCAGCCGGAGCAGTTGTTCAGCAGTTTTGCTAAAAGTGTCAAGAACAGTCTTTTAAGAT
>FWPU01006582.1_pt1 | contig 21887 bp, 23 predicted proteins | sample 2228361 | NCBI WGS metagenome assembly FWPU01 (sample SAMEA103939777, study PRJEB20133) | metagenome
GCGCGCTGCTCAAGCGCGAGCAGGACCTTTTGGCCTTCGCCGAGGCGTTCTCGGGCGGCCGGCGGTCGCGGGCGTGAGGGAAGGCGCGTGTTCTTCGCCTTCTTCGAGGAGCTCCGGCGCCGCAAGGTCCCGGTGGGAACGCACGAGGCGCTCGCGCTGGCCGCCGCGCTGAAGGCGCACCTGCACGACAGCTCGCTCGAGGGCTTCTACTTCGTCGCCCGCAGCCTCCTGGTCCACCGCGAGACGCACCTCGACGCGTTCGACCAGGCGTTCGCCCATCACTTCCGCGGGGCGGCCGACGCGGGCGTGCAGATCGCCGCCGAGCTCCTCGAGTGGCTCAAGGAAGCCAGGGAGCGCAAGCGGACGCTCAGCCCCGAGGAGCCGGCGCTGCTCGAGCAGCTCGACCGCGACGAGCTCGAGCGGCTGCTCCAGGAACGATTGCGCGAGCAGCGCGAACGCCACGACGGCGGCAACAAGTGGATCGGCACCGCCGGCACCTCGCCGTTCGGACACTCGGGGTTCGCCCGGGACGGCATTCGCATCGGCGGGCCCGGCGGCAACCGGCGCGCGGTGCAGATTGCGGAGGCGCGGCGCTTCCGCGAATACCGCGACGACGTCCCCCTCGACGTGCGGCAGATGTCCGTTGCCCTGCGCAAGCTGCGCGCCTTCGCGCGCGAGGGAACGCCCGACGAGCTCGACCTCGACGGCACCATCGACCGCACCGCCAGGAACGCGGGCGAGCTCGAGGTGGTGATCCGGCCCCCGCGCCGGCCGAACACCCGCGTCATCCTGATGATGGACGTCGGCGGCTCGATGGACCCGTACGCCGACCTCGTCTCGCGGCTGTTCACCGCGGCGAGCAAGGCGACGCACTTCAAGGAGCTGCGAACCTACTACTTCCACGACTGCATCTACGGCCGGCTGTACCGCGACGCACGTCTGATGGATGGCGTGCCGCTCTCCGAGCTCTTCGCCGAGTGCGACAAGCGGTACAAGGTGCTCCTGATCGGCGACGCGCTGATGGCGCCGTACGAGCTGCTCGAGCGCACCGACGCGTCGGGCTGGTACCACCCGCAAGGCACCGAAGGCATCGTTTGGCTGATGCGCATCGCCGAGCACTTCCCCAAGAGCGCGTGGCTCAACCCCGAGCCGCCCGACGGCTGGTTCCGCAATACGATCGAGGTCGTCCGGCGCGTATTCCCCATGTTCCCGCTCACACTCGAAGGGCTGGGCGAGGCCGTGGGGTACCTCTCGCGCGGCGCAGCGGTGGGCCGCTAGTGAGAAAACGTCGGTTGGAAGGGCTCGGCCTCGCGCAGATCCGCGTGGACCGAGCGAGGCATGTCGATCGCGCCGCTTTTGTCACGAATGCGAGAACCCCATGAGAAATGGCCGGCCTTTCTTATGGGTTTCTCGCATCGACGACAAAGGCCCCGCAAACGACCGACGGCCACGGCCGAGAAGCCGCATGGCGTGGGCGCCCTCACCCTTGAAAAGCTCCGCCGGCGGGCCCGTTTTCGAGGTGTCGTCGGCCGACCGGCGCGCTGCGCTTCCGTCGTCGTCGTGGCCGCACCTTTGAAGCCACAGCCCTCGGCTTCACGACGGGCGCGCTCACCCTGGACTGGCTGCGCGGCGAGCAGCAGGCACACCGGCTTCGGCCTCACGACCGGCGCGGCACCGCGCTCACTGGCTGAGGATGGCTCGCCACCTGCCACGCTTCGAGGACCGCGTCGAACGCATGCCGGAGCGTCCACGCCGCCGAATCGGGCGACGCATCGGCCTTCGCGGCCTCGAGCGACCGGGCGAGCAGCTGTCTCAGCGGCGCGTTCCGCGCGTTGTTCTTCACCTGCGTGAGGATGCGCTCCGCGGTCTGCGCGTAGAGCCGGGCACAGCCCTCGGCGTCCCCCGAGTTGTATGCCGGAGCCCCTGCTCCGATCGCCTTGACGATCTGCTCGGCGATCTCCTCGATGCCCTCGCACGCGCCGATCACCATGCTCTCGGCCGGCGGGAGCGCTTCGGCCCTGGCGCCTTCGAACCTCAGCTCGTCGAACGCCGCTCCCAACAGCACCGCCTTCTCCGCGCCGGAGTGCGCCGCGTCGGCATCGGCCAGCGCCCGCTCGAGCCGCCGCGCCACCTGCCCGCACGTGCCCTTGGCCGACAGCCGCGCGAGGACGAGGTCCGCCAGCGCGAAGTAGAAGTCGCCGACGATGTCGAGGTGACCTGACGCGTAGCGCCGCGCCGCCACCAGCACCGCCACGTCGAGGTCTCCGGCGATCGCGGCGTGCTCGGGGCAATCGGCGGCGTACGCGGCCGGTGGCGGAATCAGCTCCTTGCGCGAGCCCCTCCGTTCGAGCTCGGCCGCGACGAAGAGCACGTCGTCGAACGCCCAGCGGAGCTCCCATGCCGCCCGGCCGACATCCCGCGCATTGGCCCGGCGCAGTGCCGAGGCCAGCCGCGCCCTGAGCGCCGTGTGCGCCTCCCCGTGCAGATCCTCGGTCATCAGGGCCTCGGCCGTCTCGCGGTAGACGTCGGCGCACCCGGCCTGATCTCCCGCGTTGTACAGCGGAGCTCCGCGCTGAATCGCCTTGCGAATGCGCTCTTTGGCGTGGGCCAGCGGATCGGTGCGCGCAAGCTTCGGCGCCGCCGCGGGCTTCGCGCCCTTGCCGCTCCCGGCCGACCACGCATCGAGGGCCTCGATGAGCGCGCGGGCGGTGGCGAAGCGGTCGTCGGGCGTCTTGGCCAGCAGATTGAGGACGATCGCCTCGAGCCGGGGTCGATCGCCGCGTCGGGCCGCGCCTGGCGCAGTGGCCTGGGAGGCCTGAGCGCGTGCAGCTCGAACATCTGTCGCAGCGTGGGAGCGTCGAACGGCGGCCGCCCCACCAACGACTCGTAGAGCATCACGCCCAGCGCGTAGAGATCGGATCGCAGGTCGACCTCGCGCAGACCGGCGAACTGCTCGGGCGCCATGTACTGCGGCGTGCCGACCATCAGGCCCGCCTCGGTGATGCCGGGTCGCTCGCGGATGCGGGCGATGCCGAAGTCGAGGATCTTCGGCACGTCAGGCTCGTCGTCCTCGTTGACGCACGTCAGGCTCGTCGTCCTCGTTGACGAGCATGACGTTGTCGGGCTTGAGGTCGCGGTGGACGATGCCGCGCTCGTGGGCGTGGGCCAGCCCCAGCGCCAGGCGGCGGAAGATGCGCACGGCTCGCTCGGGCGCGAGCCCTCCGGACCGAGCGATGGCCGAGGCCAGGCTGGTGCCGTCGAGCAACTCCATCACCAGGTACAGCAGCCCCGTCGGCGTCTCGCCGAAATCGATGACGCGGGTGATGTAGCGGCTGTTGAGACAGCTGAAAGCCTCGGCCTCGCGCTCGAAGCGGGCGCGCATGTCGGCGTCGGCGGCCAGATCTCCGTACAGCACCTTGATGGCCGAGAGCGAGGCGATGCGGACGTGGGCGGCGCGGTAGATCTGCCCCATGCCGCCGGCGGCCATGCGCTCGAGCACCTTGTAGCGGCCGAGCACCTCGCCGATGAGCGGGTCACCCTGCTCGAGCGACAGCTTCGAGCCGTCGCGTGGGCACTGCATGCGCGACAGATAGGTCGCCTTGCAGACCGGGCAGTAGCGCACTCGGCGAGCCTACCGCGCCGCGCGCCCGTCCGTGCGCGAACTGCTCACGGGAGGACGGGCCGCTCTTCTTCGAAGACACAAGCCGTCGGGGCGCCGACCTCGATCGGGCTTTTGCCCTCCTCGAGGTTCACCCCGCGGAAGTACACGCTCTCGAACCGTGCTCGGCGTCTTCGTGCGGCCCCACACCACGCGCACGCCGTCGAGCTCGGTGGGCGGCAGCTCGGCCACGGTGCGAACCAGCTTCAGCGCCATCGCGGGAATGCCGTTGAGCGTCCCGGTCACCTCCTTGGAGAAGGTGTTCTCGCCTTCGATGCCCTGCCGCCTGATGCCCTCGCCGTCGCCGAGCGCGTCACGGGTGCGGCCTGGTGGCAGCTTCGGCGCCGCATGGCTCCGTCGCCGGCCTCGGGCGCTCGAGACCTTCCGCGCGCTTGCGCACCATTGCCGGGCACCATCTGTCGCCCGGCCGGCAATCGTGATTGGCTAACGGCCGCATGCAGTGCGACGAGGGCCTCAAGTCGTTCCTGGGTGGCATCGCGCTCTTCGGAGGGCTGGGCGAGTCGACGCTCGAGCGCATCGCGTCGATGCTCGTCGAGCACCAGTTCGACCGCGGCTCGGTGGTGTGCCGCCAGGGCGAGAGCGGCCGCTCGCTGTACGTGGTCGCGCGCGGCGAGGTCATCGTCTGCCGGCAGACGCAGTCCGGCCAGCTCGTGCGCATGGTGCGGCTCGGCAAGGGCGAGTTCTTCGGCGAGATGACGCTCATCGACGTTCAGCCGCGCTCGGCCACCGTCATCGTCGAGGAGCCGGCCACGCTGTACGCGCTGACCAACCGCGATCTGTACCGGCTCTACCGCGAAGACGTCGACGGCTACATCATGGTGCTGCAGAACATCTGCCGCGAGCTGTCGCGCCGGCTGCGCAGGGCCGACTCGCGCGTGGCCGAGCTGGCCACCGAAGTCGAGAGCGAGGGGACGCAGATCGGCGTCAGGGTGCGCTCGTGAAGCTGCGCATCGCCTCGGGCTTGATGGCGGCGCTCTTCGCGGCGTTCGCGGCGCTGCAGTACAACGACCCCGATCCGATCGAGTGGATGGCCATCTACGCGGCCGCCGCGATCGTCAGCGGGCTCACCGCCTCGGGCCGGCAGCGATGGCAAATCCCCACGCTGGTGGCGTCGGTGGCGTTGATCTGGGCGATGGTGCTCGTCCCGCACGTGGCGGCCGCTCCGCCCTCGCTCGAGCATCTCACCACCTGGAAGATGATGGATCCGTCCGTCGAGGAGTCGCGCGAGCTTTTCGGGCTCGTCATCGTCTTCGGGTGGATGACCGCGCTGGCCGTCGCGTCGCGGCGCGCTCGTGCGATTGGGCAGACCGGCTCGGTCGAGTAGCGTCGGCGGCGATGAAGTCGCTCGTCGCCCGTCTCGGCCGCTTCTTCCGCGGGCGGAAGAAGGCCCGCTTCGCACGCCCACCTGATCCTCGCGTCGATCAGAGCCCGTGGCTCCGCGAGCTGCTCGACGAGCTGGGCGAGCGCTACCGGCTCGGCCGCGACACGCCCGACGGCATCCAGGTGCTCTGCCGCGTGGCGCGCGAGAAGTTCAAGGAGATGCGCGTCTGGGTGGACCCCTCGCAGACCCTCGTGCTCGGCGACTACGACGTCCGCATCGAGGAAGGAAAGACCGCCGACGACGGCCGCGCGCTCATCGATCGCAAGGTGACGCCGCGCCTCGCCGAGCTCGGGCTCACCGTGGCGCGCGAGAACGTCGAGGAGTGGGCAGGCCTGGTGTTGACCCGCCGCTATCTGGGCCGCTGCCCCGAGGCGAAAAGGGCGGCCGCCGCGGTGGCATTCATGTGTCGCGGCTCGGAGCAGGTGATGAACACGGCGCTCGAATGAGGGAACCATCGTTCCCTCTGGAAGGGCACAGGGTGGGGGCACGAGGCCTCGCACGACCCTGGCCCAGCCCTCGCATCGCCCGGGCGCCCGGGGAGGGACCGAGCCGATGCGAGCCCCACCGTTCATCTTGCTTTCCATCGCCGCGCTTTCGGCGTGCGACATCTCTTGGTCCGGCGACCCGCCGGGCGATGCGATGCCGCCCGACGAGCCACCGGGCGCGCCGCAGGGGTCGACGGCTCCGCCGGGGCAACCGCAGAATCCGCAGCAGCCGCCGAACCGTCCGGGCAGCGCCGACGCCGGCATCGTGTTCGGCTCACCCGGGCCCTGGCCCATCGCGAACGTCACGTACGGCCGCGCGCACGGAATCCTCGAAGCGCCGGTGGTCGGGGTGACGACGGACGAGGCGCAGAACGTCTGGATCGCGACGCACACCGCGCTGTACGTGCTCCGGCCCGGCCAGACGCAGCTCCGCCGCTACACCTCGGCCGACGGGCTGCACCTGATGGACAACCCCGTCGCGTACTGCGACTCGAGCTTCGGCGACCGGGCCTGCCCCATCTACGGTGGGGCTGCCGAGCCCGGCATCAGCGAGATCGTCGGCGGCGGTCCCGACGAGGTCTTCGTCGGCTACTACGGACATGACGAGGGCACCGGCGACTGGCACGACCCGAACCGGCACTCGGGCAAGGTGGACCGCGTGCGGCTGAAGGCCGACGGAACGCTCGAGGTCGATCGCTTCGACTTCGTCGCCAACGCCCACGGAGCCCAGTATTGGCACAACCGCACCGTGCACCGCATGGTCTACGACCACTTCGTGCACCAGCGCGAGCTCTACGTCGGGATGAACCACGGCGTGACGCGCGTGCGGCCCGACCAGTACCGCAAGCCCGAGCCAGGCGAGTGGTTCGACAAGGTGAACATGGAGTACATGGCCGATCACCTGCACCCGCGCGTCTGCTTCCACGCGCCGTGCGACCCGAACAGCGAAGCCAATCAGCGCATGGGTGGATGGCGCGGGCTGGCGATCGCTTTGGACGGAGACCTCTGGGTCGCCGGCAAGTGGACGGCGGGAAAGATCCGCTACGACCCGTCGCTGGTCACCTGGTTCAGCCGTCCCGGAGCGAAGGCCTTCGCGGTCGCGTTCGGAGATCCGTACCCGGTGCCGGCGAATGCCGAGGGCTTCGTCAACGAGCCGGTGTTCAAGGTGCTGCTCGAGGGCGACCCCGTGAACCTGGTGGCCGTCGCGGTGGCGCCCGACGGCCGCGTGTGGTTCGCCACGTCGGGATACGACGTCGGCCCGCAGAAGATGTACGGGCTCGCCGTGTGGGACGGGCGGAAGTTCGTCGTCTACGAGCCAAAGGCCACCGGCCTTCCCGAGGCGGAGATCCGCGACCTGGTCGCCCTGCCCGACGGCCGGCTCGTCATCGCCGGGCCGCGCAGTGGGCTCGTGGTGTGGGATCCGCGGACCAACGCGTCGACGCCGATGCGGACGCCGGCGTACCTGGCCGACGATCGGGTGAAAAGGGTGCAGCTCGACACGATGGTGAATCCACCTGCGCTGCAGGTGGCGACCGAGCTCGGCGCCAGCTTCATTCGGGTGCTTCCGAAGTGACGAACCGGCGCGGCTGACCGAGGAAGCACGTCACCGAGATGCCGGCGAACACGCGGCTGTCGAACCGGTTGTAGCCGATGGCCGCGTGCAGCCCGAGGTCGAAGCGCTGCGAGACGTGCCAAGTGACGACCGGGAGCTCGTCGATCGATCCGATGACGAGCAGATCGCTCCCGGCGGCGGTCGGAGCGCCGAACACGGTGCCCGCGTCGAACGAGACGGGAAAGCCGATGGACCAGCGCTCGTGCAAAGACCACAGCATCGACGCGCGCACGGTGCCGTTCACCGACACCACGCCCGTGCCGAGCATCGCCCACGTCCGCACGGATGCTCCGACGCGCCAGCCGAACGACTCGGAGGCCACGCCGCGCAGCTCGAGCCCGGTGGCTGAGCCGAGGATGAGCCCGGCGCTGTTTCCGTAGCCGACGCCGGTCAGGCCCACGTGGAACGCCAGCTCGGGCAAGGGCTCGCCGAATGGTTGGTACGCCAACGTGAAGAGCGCGGGCAGGGTCCACTCCACCGCGTCCGAGAGCCCGGCCCGCACCACCATCCCTCCCCAGGGCGAAAAGCCGCGGCGGCTCGACTCGAACACCGTGGGGCCGTCCGCCGACGTGCCGACGCGCAGGCCGAGCTCCCACGCGCCCTTCGGCAGCGTCAGCGAGCGGTGGGCCCACTCGGCCACGAGCGGCCTGCCCTCGGCGGCAGCCACCGCCAAAAGGAGCGCGGCGAGAGACAGCGCCTTCATCGAACGCTCTTCACCACCCAGTCGACGTACGGCGCGTGGCCCTCGGGCACGTCGAGCCGCAGCACCTCGGGAACCTGGTACGGGTGCAGCGCGGCGATGCGCGCCTTCAGCGCCTCGAACAGCCCACCGCGCGTCTTGAGGATCATGAGCACCTCGCCCTCGTCGTACAGCTTGCCCTCCCACGTGTAGAGGGACCTCACGCCCGGCACGAGGTTGGCGCAGGCCGCGAGGCGCTCTTCCACGACGGCGCGGCCGATCTCCGCCGCCTTCTCCATCGACGGAGCGGTCACCATCACCACGATGACGTCGGTCATGCGGCGCGTTGTCCGCGAAACGGGTGGGCGAAATCAACCGGGCAGCGATGCACGGTGAGCGCACCGAACGCTCAGCGCCGGTCCATACTCTGCGATATGTTCCCGCGCACCGAACCGTGTCGAACGCTCCCGGCCAGGCCGAGCTGTTGCCCAGGTACCTCTTCGCCCTGCGCCTGATCGAGGGCAGGCGGGTGCTCGAGCTGGGAGCGGTATCGTCGACCGACGGGTTGTCGGCGCTCTTCCTTTCCCGCCGCGGGGCCCGGACGGTGGTGGCGTGCGATGCGTCGACCGAGGCCATCGCCCGGGCCGAGCAGACCCTGGGCAACTCGCGGCTGCAGTTCCGGATCGATCACCGCTCGCTCAAGCCCCAAAGCTTCGACGTGGTGCTGGTGGCGGACCTGGCACCGCTGTCCGCGGAGAGCGATCTGGAAGACGTCACGCGGCTGCTCGATCGCGACGGGTACTTCGTCGGGGGCCTCCGCACCAGCCGCGGGCCGAGCTTCGCCGGGCCTCCCGCCCGTGGAGGCCCCACCCGCGAGGTGATCGTCGAGCGGCTGGCGAAGCGCTTCGCGTCGATCCAGATCGTGCGCCAGGCGGTGGCCGGCGGGTACCAGCTCGCGGTCGACGGCGCGGCCGAGGTGAAGCTCGACGGCTCGCTGGCGGGAGAGCTCGAGCCCGCGTACTTCGTCTTCGTGGCCGGGCCCGAGCCCGCCCCGCTGAGCGGCGTGCGGTGGATTCAGCTTCCCTCCGAGCTGACCGAGCTCGCCCTGCGGAGGGCCGGCAGCACGGGGCACGATCCCGAGCTGGTCAAGCGGCTCCAGGCCGAGCTCCACGAGACGCGCATCGAGCTGGTGAACCGCCAGGCCGAGGTGCACGAGCTGTCGCGCCAGCTCGGCAAGCTCGAGAAGGAGCACGCCACCTCGAACCGGCCTCCCTCCGGAGCCGGCGACAAGGAGCTGCTCGGTCTGCTCGAGACGGCCCACGCTCAGCTCAAGCGGGCGGCCGAGGAGCTGCGGGCGGCGCAGCGCGAGGCACTCGAGGCGCAGAAGAAGCTCGCCGCGGCCGAGGCCCGCTACGAGACCGAAGCGCAGGAGCGCGCGCAGCTCTCGCTCCGGTGCGCCGAGCTCACCGCCCGCCTGGACGCCGTCGCCACGCGCGAGGCACAGACCGACGTGGGCCAGATGGCCGAGCTGGCCCGCCGCTGCACCGAGCTGTCGGCCCGGGTCGACGAGCTGCAGGCACGGCTCGCCGCCGAGTCGTCCCGCGCGCACGAGCTCGAGGCGCAGCTCGCCACCGAGACGGCCCGGGTGCGCCAGCTCGAGGAGCAGCTCGCCACCGAGTCCTCCCGCACCGAGACCCTAAAGGAGCGTCTTCTGGCCGCCGAGGCCGAGCGCGAGCGCCTCGAGACGCACGCCGGCGAGCTCGAGGGCCATCTGGCGAGCCAGCGGGCCGAGCTGCGCGCACGCGAGCAGACCGTCGCCCAGCTCCAGCAGGAGATCGAAGGCAAGGACGCGCGTCTCGACGCGCTGTCGACGCAGCTGGGCGAGGTGCATGCCGCCCTCGACTCGCGCGAGGCCCGGGTCGGCGAACTCGAGCGGAGGCTGACCTCGACGGCCGCCGAGCTGGATCGGGCGCGCGCGAGAATCTCCGAGCTGCAGGCCGACCTGGCCCGCGCCGACGAGCACCAGAAGCAGGTGGTGGCCGCGGTCGAGCGCCAGGTGAAGGACGTCGAGGCCCAGAAGGCGGCGGCGCTGGCCTCGGCCGATCGCGAGCGCGCCCGGGTGCGCGAGCTGGAGGCGGCGCTCGAGCAGGAACGCGCCAACCTCCGGAAGCTCGAGTCCCGCACCCAGTCCGCCGAATCGGCCGCCGAGGAGAGCCGTCGGCGGCTGGCGGAGGGCGACGCCGAGGAAGTGGACAGCCTCTCGCGGCAGGTTCAATCGCTGATGCGCGAGGTGAACTTCGTGGCCCAGGAGCGCGACGAGCTCGACAAGAAGCTCGCGAACGAGAAGCTCGAGCGCGCCCGGCTCGAGCGCGCCCTCACTGCGCGGACGGGCGCAAAGCCAAAGCCTTGATCTGCTGGCTCAGCTCGAGCAGCAGCCGCAGCCGCGTGTTGCGGTCGATGGTCTCGATCTGCACCCGCTTCTCGTCCTCGAGCCGGGCCTCGCGCGCCTGATCCACCGAGCGCTTGAGGTTGGCGATCACCACGTCGTAGGCGGCCAGGCTCTGCGAGACGGCGAACCACTGCTTGAGCAGGCCGGCCAGCGTGTCGCCCGAGTCCGGCGCGAGAATCTGCTCGACCGCGGCCAGCATGTCGACCTTCAGCCCGGCGGCCTCGAGCTCCTCGGACGCCTCCTCGAGGGTTTCGCGCTGCTCGGCGCGCGCGGCGAGAATCTCCCGCGCCATCTCGCGCCGGGCCTCCTTCTGCTCGGGAGTGATGTCGCGCCCGCGCGGCATCGTCTTGGCCTTCTCGAGCAGGCCGTCGATTCTGGCCTGTGCGGCCTTCAGGTCGGCGACCATGCCCTGCAGCTTCTGGCGCGTGGCCAGCGGCACCTCGGCGTTGGTGAGGTACGTCTCGAGCATCTCGATGCGCTTTTTGTAGTTCTTCTGTCCGAAGCGCTCGTCGAGATCTTCGACCCGCCGGTGGATGCGATCTTCGAGGTGGGCCTTCTCCTTCTTGAGCTTCTCGATGTTCTGCGCTCGCTCGGCCGGCGACATCTGGCGAATGTGCTGAGCCGGATCCTTCGGCTGGGTGCCCACGCCCCAGAGCGCGTCGGCCGAGGCCGTGTTCGATGGCGGCTTGCCGCCCTTGGGGCTCAGCTGCTCCTGCATGCGGTGCGGAATCTCGGGCGTGACGACGGTGGCCGTCTTGGGCGGCTCCAACTGCGACGCCTTCTCGGCCCGCACCTGGGTCGCCGTGCCCTTGGCCTGCGTCTGCGTCGTGCTGGCGCGGTGAATCTTGGCGTCCTTCATCCCGAGCTCCTGCGCGATGTTGCCGACATTAGACACGCTTTGCCTTCGAGGATCGAGCCGGCGGCCGCCCGGCCTCCTGCATGTAGGGAAGATCGGCGAATCGGGCGAAAAGTTGCGTCGGAATCGCTAGATGCCGGGCATCAAGCACACCGTGGGCCGCAGCCGGTCGCCGTCTTCCGCGAAGAGCGCCACCAGTCGCCCGTCGTGCAGGCCGCGCACCGGCGCTCTGGGTTCTGGAAAACCCTGCGGCAGCGCCCACGCGGGCGGCAAGAGCTGGCCGCGCAATATCGGGCTCCCTCTCGCCACCGCGCGCAGCTCGTCCGAGCTGAGCGAGCGGATTGCGCAGTGCGGCAGGAGGCGTTCTCCGTGAATGCGTTCCCGCCGATCGGGACCGGGGTCCTCCCACGGGCCGATGTGGCTTCGGTACAGCGCGGCGAGGTGCGCGCGGCAGCCGAGCGCCCTCCCCAGATCGCGGGCGAGCGAGCGGACGTAGTAGCCGCCGCGGCAGGTGAGCAAGAGCCGGCTGCGCCCGGGCAGCTCGTGCGAGAGGAATCGCGCGCTGTGCAGGTACACGCGCGAGGGCGGAAGCTTCACCTCTTCGCCACGGTGGGCCTTTTCGTAGGCGCGCTCGCCGCCTACCCGCTTTGCGCTGGTTGCCGGGGGGACCTGGTCGTGCCAGCCGAGAAAGCCGGACAGGGCGTCGTCGAGGACGGCCGGCGTGAGCGCGGAGGCGTCTCCGGTCGCGACGACCCTGCCGGACGGATCGCCGTTTTCCGTCTCGGCGCCCCAGACGATGTCGGCGACGTAGCGCTTGGGCAGCGGGTGCAGAAACTCCATCAACCGGGTGGCCGGCCCGACCAGCACCAGAAGGAGCCCGTGGGCGAACGGATCGAGCGTGCCGCCGTGGCAGATGCGCGTGCGCTTTCCGCGGGCCGCGAGCTCGTCGATGAACGCCCGCACGACGGAGTGGCTCGTCGGTCCCACGGGCTTGTGCACGAGGTGAATGCCGGCCTTCATCGGCAGCAAAGCTACCCTGCGTGGCTGGATGGCGCCGTGCTGTACGGCGTGGTGCCTCCCCTGTTCGGCGACAGGCCGCTCGACGCGGTGACCGCGCGGCTCGACGAGCTGGCGGCCCAGGGAGTCGACGCCGTGTGGCTCTCGCCCATTCAGGCCACCGACGACGAGAGCCAGATCAGCTACGCGCTCACGGACTGGCGGACCATCCGCCCCGACTTCGGCACCGACGCCGATCTGCGCGAGCTCGTCGACGAGGCGCACCGTTTGGGCATGAAGGTCATCCTCGACGTGGTGCCGAACCACGTGTCGGCCGGGCATCCGTACTTCGTCGACGCGCGGCGGCGCCAGACCGCTTCGCCGTTCTTCCGGCTCTTCGAGCGCGACGCGTCCGGCCGGCCCACCCACTACTTCGACTGGGAGCACCTGCCGAACCTCGACTACGACGCTCCCGAGGTGCGGGCGATGGCGATCGAGGCATTCGCCCACTGGATCCGCTCGTTCGACGTCGACGGCTTCCGCGTGGACGCGGCGTGGGGAGTCCAGCAACGCCGCCCCGACTTCTGGCCCCATCTGACGCGAATGCTGCGGGCGATGAAGCCGGACATCTTCTTGCTCGCGGAGGCGAGCGCGCGCGATGCGTACTGGGCCGATGCCGGCTTCGACGCCGCCTACGACTGGACCGACCAGCTCGGCGAGTGGGCCTGGCAAAGGGCCTTCGACGACCTCGAGCAGATAGGGCCGCACCTGCGAACGGCGCTGCTCGACACCGGCGTGCCCATGCACCGCGTCGCGCGGTTTCTCAACAACAACGACACGGGCGATCGCTTCGTCACCAGATACGGGCCGGCCACGACGCGCGTGGCGGCGACGCTCCTCCACACGTTGCCGGGCATTCCCATCGTCTACGCCGGGGACGACGTCGGCGCCGCATTCCGGCCATACGACGATCCTCCGCCCATCGAGTGGAAGGACCGGCACGGCCTCCGCGCGCACTACGCGAACCTGGCGGAGATCCGCGAGGCGCTGCCGTCGCTGCGAAGCGGCAGGTTCATTCCGCTCGACGCGAGCCGCGGCTCGGTGGTCGCATTCATTCGCGATGACGGAGACGACGTCGCGCTGGTGGTGCTGGAGTTCGGCCGCGGCGGGCCGGTCGAGCTGGAGCTGCCGGCGCGCTACGCGAACGCCCTGCCCCCCTTTCTCACCGATGCGCTGACCGGGCGGACGATCGCGCTCGAGCCATGCGGATCGACCGTGCGAGTGCCGATCGACCGGTCGCAGGGGCTCGTGCTCACGGCGCAACCGGCCTCGCCTCTCCCCGCGGGAGCGCCAGCGGCTGCTCGAAGAAGATGAGCGTCCTTGAGCCCCGAGCGTCCTCGACCTCCAGGCAGTCGACCTCTCCGCCGTCGCGCATGCGGACGTACAGGCGCGTGGGCCACTCGATGCGGTGGCCCAGCCAGCCGCCGTCCGGCTCGGTGGCCGAGATCTCGATGTTGATCGCCTCGGAGCCCACCTCGTCCAACGCGATGCCGATCAGCGGGAGCTGCCGGCCGACGATCTGGTCGCCGATGTCGCGGTTCTCGACCTCGATGCGAATCGGCCGGTCGGCGCCCTGACGCGTGAGCAGCGTGAGCCACTCGGTCCACTCGTCCTTCGGAATCTCGTGCGTCTCCATGTCCCAGCTACGTTGGGCCGTCATCGACGAAACCGCACCGCCGCCGGCGAGCGGCTGCGGGGTGTGCGGGCATGGAGAGCTGCGGTCGGTCCTCCGCCGCCAGCTAGAGGCGGCGCCCGTTGCCGTCCTCGGCGGGCACCGGAGCCTTCGGGTCGATGCCGTCCCTCCGCAGCTCTGCATCGGTGGCCTCGCTCGCCAACGTGCCCGGCGGGTTCTCGTACCAGCCCGGGTCGTCGTAGCCGTCGAGCCGGTCGCGCACCTTCAGCACCGTGAACATGCCGCCCATGGTGATGTAGTCGTGCTTGCCGCGCGCGCCGACCATGGGAATGGAGTTCGCCGGCACCGGCATGCCCATCTGGGCGTGGTCGCCCATGCCGGTGTGACCCATCGTGTGATAGCCGGGCAGAAGCTTTTGCATCTTCTCGTCGAGCCGCGAAGGATCGAGTCCGACCAGGTTGGGGAAGCCATGGCCCATCTGGTTCATCACGTGATGGGTCATGTGGCAGTGCATGGCCCAGTCGCCGGGCGCGTCGGCGACGAATTCCACCGTGCGCGTCGAGCCCACCGGCACCAGCACCGTCGTCTCGGGCCACTGCGCGGACGGAGGAATCTCGCCGCCGTCGGTCTCGGTGATCCTGAACGCGTAGCCGTGCAGGTGGATGGAGTGGTGATCCATCGCGCTCAGGTTGCCCAGCCTGATGCGCACGATCTGTCCCTTGCGCACCACGAGCGGCTCGGTGGCCGGGAACGCCTTGGCGTTCATGGTGAGCACGTTGAAGTCGCTCATCTCGTTGGGGTCGGGCCGGCGCGTGCCCGGGTCGATCTTCCACTCGTGCAGCATGATGGCGAAGTCGCGGTCCACGCGGCGGGTCGGCCGTCGGGGGTGGATGACGAACATGCCCACCATGCCCAGCGCCATCTGCGTCATCTCGTCGTGGTGCGAGTGGTACATGAACGTGCCGTGCTGCCTCAGCGTGAACTCGTAGCGGAACGTCTCGCCCGGCCGAATGGCCTTCTGGTTGAGCCCTCCGACGCCGTCCATGCCGTTGGGCAAGAGCAGCCCGTGCCAGTGCACGGTGGTGCTCGCCCGCAGCCGGTTGGTGACGTAGATGCGCACGCGCTCGCCCTCGACCGCCTCGATGAGCGGCCCGTGCACGCGCCCGTTGTAGCCCCAGCAGAACGCCTTCAGGCCCGGAGCGAATTCGTGCTCGACCTCCTCGGCGACGAGGTGGAACACCTTCACGCCGCCGACGATCTTCCACGGGAGGCGCGAGCCGTTGGGGACGACGACGGGCGTGTAGTCCCGGTTCGGCAGCCCCGGCGCGAGCGGCCTGGCATTCGTGTACGTCGCCGTCTGGGCCCAGGCCGTGCCCGAGCGCGAAAGCAGCGACGCTCCGGCGATGCCCGCGGCGCCGTTCACCAGCACGGTCCGCCGCGACACCTCCGAGCCGCCAGCCGTCCGCCCCTTGCCCTTCTCAGTGCTCATGCCTCTCCTCCGAAGTCAGCCGACCGCCCACGGCGCGCTCGAGCTCGGCGCGGGCGATCCAGTAGTCGCGCACGGCATCCAGGTAGTCGCGGTAGGTGTCGACCTGCGCCTGCCTGGCCTCGACCAGCTCTTGCGGCCCGAGCTGCATCGCGTTGTAGTGGAGCAACGACTCCTGGACGATGCGCTCTTTGAGCGGGAGCAACCCGGTGCGGTAGTGCTCCACCACCTGTCGCTGGGCGGCCAGACGCGCCCGCGCCAGCCGCACGTGCGAGCGCGCCTCGACGGCGAGCTCGTGCAGGTGCGCCTCCATCTGCCGCTTCTCCGCCTAGAGCCGGGCGATGTACGCCTGCCGCTGGTCGAAGATGGGCAGCTCGAGCACCAGATTCGGCCCGTGCACGTGCGGCCCGTTCGGATCCTGATGCGTGTGCAGCCCGACCTCGATGCGGCCGAACCACCGCGTGGTGCGCGCCAGGTCCACGCCCTTCTGCAACAGGGCGACGCGCCGCCGCGCCGCCTCGATGTCCAGCCGCTGCCGCATGGCCACCGACTCGAGCCGGTCGAGCGGCGGCTCCTCCGCGGGCAGCTCGGGGAGCGCCTCCTGCAGCTTCCACTCGGTGCGCGCGCCCCACAGGCCGAGCATGCGGTTGAGCCGTTCGCGGTGCTCGAGCAGCTCGAGCTCCTCGCGGGCCAGCTCGAGCTTCGCCTGCTGAAACGCCGCGCGCTGGGTGGCGAGCTGCAGATCGGTGATGTTGCCGGCGCGGTGCTGAGACTCGGCGAGCTCCGCCGCGGCCCGGGCGCCGTCGACCACCGTGCGCCTCAGCTCGACCTTCTTCTGCGCCGCCTGCGTCGAGGCGACCTCCATCGCCACGCGGGCGGCGACCTCGAGCGCCTGGTGGGCCACCCGCATCGCGTCGGCGGTGAACTGGGCCTCGGCGATCTCCTTGCGCAGCGGCAGGACGAACAGGTCGAGGAACTGCTGGGCGATCGAGACCTCGTACTCGGGCACCCCACCCTGCTCCGGGATACCGTAGCTCGCGCCGATCGACGGGTTCTCCAAGAGCCCCGCCTGCACCATCTCGGCCTGGGAGATGCCCAGCTCCTCGTACGTCTGGCGCAGCGACGGGCTGTTCACCAGCGCGATCTCGATGGCCTTCCGCCGGGTCAGCCCTCCCTCGAGGAGCTGGTCCACCCAGCGCTGGATCTGCTCGTCCTCCGGGGTGCCGCGCTCCCAGCGCGTGCGGTGGCCGGTGCGCTCTCGCACCCAGTCGGCGACCTCGGCATGGCCGCGCTCCTTCGAGACGGTGGCGCAACCGGTGGCGAAAAGCGCGATCGCCAATAGCTGCCTCATGGGTGTCCTCCGTGCGAGTGCTTCGGCTCGGCGGGAAGAAGGCGCATGCCGCACTTCGGGCAGCTAGTGGGCTCTCTCGAGACGACCTCGGGGTGCATCGGGCAGGTGTATGCGGCCGCGCCGGCGTCGGGCCGAGGCTGCTCGCCGTGCGCGTGCCCGCCATCATGGGAGTGGGCATGATCCGCGTGTGCCGCTGGTGCCGCCTTCGGTGGTGGACCGCTCGGCGCATCGGGCTCGGGAGCGAGCGCAGTCAGCGGAACGGGCAGCGGCGACTCGGGCGCCTCGGGGTTGGAAGGATCCAGAGATGGCGGCGGTCGCTTCCACTCGGTCGCACACGCGAGTGCGAGCGCCGCCAGAACGGCGAAGGTGATTCGAATCATCGAAAGCTCCTGTGAGACGAGGTGACGAAACGGCCGGGCGGCGCCCTACGGCGCCTGCCACCTCAGATCAGGAGCTGCCTCAGCGAGAGATAACGCCACCGGCCCGGCGGGCTTTGGCTCTTCGGCTCGGGAGCATCGTCCCGAGCGGCCTGCGCCTGCGGCACCGCGAGCTCGACCTCGCCGAAGAGGCCGCGGTCGAAGCTGACCCCGGCCGGCGAGAGTGCGGTCAAAGCGTCGATCGGCTCGGCCTTCCGGATCTCGCAGCAGTCGTCGCGTTCGAGCCGCGCCGGCTCGTCGTTCCTCTTCGGAGGACACGGGCACGGCGCGTCGACCACCTTCCCCGTGTAGCGGCACACCATGAATGCCTCGCGCGAGGCGAGCGCCTGGGTGCCGACCAACAGGGCGAGCACGATGGCCGCCAACCGGTACATGCGCCGTCGCTTACAGCAAGTCGGGCGCGACGTGAAGCTCTGGCCGGAAGCGGGCATGATGACGACCATCGACGTGGTTGAATGAGGCTCTTTCACGCATGAGCCAGATCGAACGGCGACAACACGCGCGGGTGGCGTGCTCGGGCGAGGTCGACCTCGTCGCCAACGGTGCAACCGTGCGGGGGCGACTCCTCGACGTGTCGCTCGGCGGCGCGCGCATGCTCGTCAGCAGCACGTCGGCGCAGTGGGGCGATTCGGTGCAGCTGCTCCTCCGCGCCGGAGAGCCGGCAACCTCGGTCGCCGCCACGGTGGTGCGCACGCAAAGGACCGAGACCGGCCTGGCCCTGGGCCTGAGGTTCGACTCGCTCCCGCCGGAGAGCCGCCGCCTCGTCGAAGCACTCGTGGCCGAGCCTGCGTTGTCCCGCTGAATCCGCCGACCGCCTGACGCTGCCTCGTTTCTCCGGCCCGTTTCCCCGGGCGGGACTTCACCCCAATTTCCCGGCCCCGAGGCTCAAGCGCCCGACCCCACCAGAAGACAGACCGGAGGCTCGATGCAGCGCATCAACGAACTTGCGCTCTGCGTGGGACCGACTTGCGGCAGTGGACCGCCACACCGGTCAGTGCGGGCACCTGGCTCGACGAGCGCGAAACGTTTGCGTGCCGATGAAGCGCAGGAGGAGGTCTGAAGTGTGCGAGGCGTGCGGCGGCGTTGATGGAATTCGGCCAATGGGGTGGGGCGGTCCATGAATTCGTTTCTCGGGCGGTTGGCGCCGGGGCTCACCGCCAAGCTCAATCTGCTCGCGGATCTGACGTTGCTTTCGGGGGCGGTGCTCCTGGCGACGATGATTTCGCGGCCCTTCGGCGTGGAGACGGTCTGGGCGGCCGTCGCCGCGCTGTGCGCGTGGATCATCACCGCGACCGCGCTCCGACATTACGACCCGTGGTCCTCCGAGCGCGCGCTCCTCGATGACGCGGCGATGGTCTCGGTGCTGGTGATGGCCGTGGCCACCGTGCTTGCGGTGGTGGCGGTCTTCGCTCCGGACGACGCGGCTGCTCCGAAGCTCGGGCACTTCCTGCTCGTGCTCTGGCCGCTGGCGCTCCTGACCCGGCTGTGCGTGTTCCGGTCGATCACCCGCAAGGAAGATCCGCTCGACGAGGTGGTGGTGCTCGGCGCCGGTCCGCTCGGCCGCGCCACCGCCGACGATCTGGTCCGCAAGGGGAAGCGGCGGGTGCTGGGATTCCTCCGCTTCGCCGACGAGCCCAAGCCCGACGCGCTGCCCTCGCGATTGCTGGGAGCGGCGAAGGACCTGGAGAGCATTCTCCGCACCATCCCGGTCAGCGAGGTGTACATCGCGGGCAACCCGCGGCGGCACGGCGACGAGATGCAGCAGGCGGTGAAGACGTGCGAGCGGCTGGGCGTGCCGTTCGCGCTGCCGGCCTCCAGCTTCCGGCTCGATCGGGCGCAGCCGCTCGACAGGCGCGCCGTGGCCGACGGGTATTTGCATTTTCAGTCGGTGCGGGCCAACCCCACGCAGCTGGCGCTCAAGCGGCTCTTCGACATCATCGTGTCGGCGACCGCCATCTGGCTATTGTTGCCGCTGTTCGCGGTGGTGGCGGCGGCCATCAAGCTGACCTCGCGCGGCCCGGTGTTCTTCAAGCAGCAGCGGGTCGGCCTGCACGGGCGGCCGTTTCACATGCTCAAGTTCCGCTCGATGGTGGTGAACGCCGAGGAGCTCAAGGCGAAGCTCGCCGCCTCGAACCAGATGGACGGGCCGGTCTTCAAGATCAAGAACGACCCGCGCGTCACCAAGGTGGGCCGGTTCATCCGCAAGTACTCCATCGACGAGCTGCCGCAGCTCATCAACGTGCTGCGCGGAGACATGAGCATCGTCGGCCCGCGCCCGCCGGTGCCCTCGGAGGTCGCCAAGTACGAGTCGTGGCAGCGGCGGCGGCTGTCGGTCCGGCCCGGGCTCACCTGCATCTGGCAGGTCAGCGGCCGCAACCAGATCTCGTTCGAGCAGTGGATGTACATGGACATGCAGTACATCGATCACTGGAGCTTCGCGCGCGATCTCCGGCTGATCGTGAGCACGGTGCCGGTGGTCATCACCGGGCGGGGCGCGAGCTGACGGCCGGTCTGGCCGGGCGAGGCACGGGGAACGAGGATGGCGGTCGTCTTGAACGAGCGAACCAGCTCGGCGGCCGCGCTCGCAAGTGGCGGCGAAGCGCTGCTGGCGTTGAAGAACGCGCTCAAGCTCGGCGGCTCACTGCTGTGCACCTGGGGCATCGCCCTCATGGTGCGGCTGCTCGTCCCGCGCCTGCTCGGCACGAACCTGTTCGCGCCGGTGAAGTTCGCCGACGAGCTCGCCCTGATGTGCATGGCCGTGCTGGGGCTGGGGCTCGAGACGTACATCCGCAAGGAGGTGTCGGTCCGCTTCGAGCTGGCCTCGCGCTTCTTCGCGGGCGTGGTCCTGCTCCGCGCGCTGGGAGCGCTGGCGGTGCTGGCGCTGATGCACGCCTTCCTCGAGCTCACCGACCGCCCGCGCGACGTGCGGCTTCTGGTCTACATCTTCGCCCTGGCGCAGTTCTTCCTCGCCACGAACCAGAGCCTGGCGGCGATGCTCCAGGCCCGGGGCACCGTCGACGGGCTGTCGGTCGCCAACGTGGCTTCGAAGCTCGTCTGGGGCGCCGGCATCGCGGCCACCGTGGGCCTGTCGTGGCCGCTGTGGGGAGTGCCCGCGTCGCTTCTGGCCTCGGAGGTGGTCAAGACCGCCGCCTGCTGGAAGCTGGTGCGCCGGCACCTCGACGTGCGCTGGAACGTCGACCTGACCGCGGTGAAGCTGGCGATCGTCGCCTCGCTGCCGTTCTACCTGAACCAGCTCGCCCAGACCGTCTACAACAAGCTCGACGTGAGCCTCATCGAGCTGGCCGCCAGCCGCGACGAGGTGGCCTGGTACGGAGCGGCCTCCACATTGGGCGACGTCACCCTGCTCGTGTCGCCCATCATCGGGTGGGTGCTGATGCCGATGTTCGCGCGGGCGAAGGCCCGATCGGACGAGGAGTACGCGCACGCGCTCCGCCGCTCGCTCGAGCTGGTGCTGGTCATCGCCATTCCCACCGCGCTCTTCATGGCCGTGGGCGCCGACGTCTGGGTGCGCCTGCTGTTCGGCGAGGCGTACCTGCCCGCGTCGACGGCGGTGCGCTTCTTGGCGCCGCTCTTCGTCTTCACCTACGTGGCCATGGTGTCGTCGAACGCGCTGGTGCTCGCCGACCGCGCGTGGACGCTCGCCGCGGTGTCGATCTCGGGCATGGTGCTGAACCCGCTGCTCAACTGGTACCTCATCCCCGCGGGCATGCGGTGGTTCGCCGTGGCCGGCGCGGGCACCGGGGCGGCCATCGCGCAGCTCCTGACGGAGATCGCGGTCACCCTGGCGCTGATTCTCCTCATCGGCTGGCGGGCGTTCGACCGCCGCTCGACCACGATGCTGGCCAAGACCGCCCTGGCCTGCGCGGCCGTGGTCGCAACCGATCGCGCGCTTCTCTCGCTCGGCGCGGCGCGGCTGGTGGCGGACGTCGCGGTGTACCTGGCGGTGGTGGTGGGAACGGGAGCGGTGAACCTCCGAGAGAGCTATGAGCTGGTGCAATCTGCGATCAAGCGCCGGACCGCGGCGGCGAATTGAGCTTCTGCTCGCCCTCGCGCTCCTCGCCGGGTGCCACGCGGCGAAGGGAGCGTACGTGTGGGTCGACGATCTGCCCGAGGCTCCCGCCGAAGCGGCGTACCTCATCGCTCCGGGAGACGTGCTCAACGTTCGCGTCTTCCAGCAGGAGGCCATCTCCACCCCGCGGGCCAGGGTGCGCCAGGACGGCAAGGTGTCGCTGCCGCTCTTGAACGACGTACAGGCCGCCGGCCTTGCCCCCGAGGCGCTGGCTGCCCAGATTCAGGCCCGGCTCAAGAGCTTCATCAACAACCCGGTGGTGAACGTCTCGGTCGAGGAGTCGCGGCCGGTGTCGGTGTCGGTGCTGGGCGAGGTGTCGAGGCCCGGGGTGGTGAGCCTCGACTCGGGCGCCGGCGTGCTGCACGCGCTGGCCGCGGCGGGCGGCTTCAACGAGTTTTCGCGCAGAGAGGCCATCTTCGTGCTCCGCCACATTGCCGGCAGGGCGACGCCGCTGCGCATCCGCTTCAGCTACGAGGCATTGGTGCGCGCCGAGGGCAAGGCCCCGACCTTCGCCCTGGCCGCGGGTGACGTCGTGGTGGTGGAGTAGACGATGCTCGGCCTGCTCGTCACGTTGCCCCTGCTCGTCGGTGCCCAGCCGCGCGTCGGCGTCGAGGCCTCGGCGAGGGCCCACGTCCGAACCCGCTCGCCCTACCCGGGCGAGGGCACCGGCCCGTTCCGCAACGACGCGGAGAT
>FWPU01006877.1_pt1 | contig 21883 bp, 15 predicted proteins | sample 2228361 | NCBI WGS metagenome assembly FWPU01 (sample SAMEA103939777, study PRJEB20133) | metagenome
CGTGTGCTCTTCATAATTTTCGGCAAAAGCTTCGATCAACGTCTGAACGTGTGAATATGTTCGATATGATAAAAACTTCCCGATAATGTCTTATGGACGTTGCCATGCTGATGCTGTGTGCTGAGAGAAGAAGCATGAAAACGACGTCGCTGTTCTGCATGGTGCTTGTGCCTTGACCGCTGTTCGTGCATCCGGGTTATTCGGATAGGCTCTTACGTACCCACCGGTCTCCCGCTCGATGTCCTGCGCTACCCTGATGCAGAAGGCGCAGCCACCGTTGAACAGTAGATAGCGCTGCACAGTCATCGTACCTTTCAGGTGCCTGCCGCTTTACGATGGGCATATCATAGATCGCTGCTCTGCCAGCGCGCAAGAGACATGCGTCATTGCATTACGGGACATCCGTCCTTGCCTCACGGGACACCCGCCATCATATTGAGGAGATAGCATCGGTACAGCGACGGCTGGACACGCGCAGACGACCGCCACCAAATCGATGCGTGTTCATCTGCACAGGCAGTAGCAGATCCGAGTACCTCTCATTATCGCTTGTTCCGGTAAACACTCTGCACCAGAAAGGTCTGTAGACGAATGGTCTGATGGCGCGCCTTAAAAATGAGCGGGATCAGGTATGGAGGAATTGGATTAACACCGAGGTGCGCCAGAATCAACTGTGCAAATAGTGCATTGCCAGGTTGCCAGAGCTGAGCCATGGCGCGAAGTCGAGGTACAGCCTGACAATAGATTGATTCGCGAACAGTCGGTGCATCGATCAACTCGAGCAAGATTGCTGCGGCTTTATTCCGATCCATCGTCATAGGGCTGTGAAGCAAATCAATCACTCGTGTTACCTGTCTCACTATTGCTTCTCGTGATTTCGTATGTTGACAGAACGGCAGAAGCGAGCGACTTGCATTGTTGCGCACTGTCCTATCTGAGTCCGCCATGGCGGTGAGCAACGCATCGACAACCTGTGTTTCGTTCGGCGCCCAACCTAAAAATGCAGCCGCCTGGGCACGTTGCGATGAACGATAGTCCTCCAAGAGCGCTTTGACACAAATCGGCCAGGTATCTTCCATCACTCGTCGAAGTGCTATAGACGATTGAAACGATGTATCTTTCGGGTGATAGAGGTGAGTAACCTCTGCAAAACTCGATAATGCAGGAGGAAAAGGATGCCATGCGCGCGGCGGATCCGTCCATTTCCAGGTCTCTTCATTCTGCTCGACGACGTCGATGGTGATAAAGATCAGTGACGGGCTGTCAGGATACTGCAGCGCAGTAAGATCAAGGAGCGCGAACCTCGTCCTTTGACGTAACTCGCGTACTCGGCAGCGAATAGCCGTACGATTGTATAGATCACCGACCCGCAATTGCATCTCATTGCGTATGATCTGGCTCGTGCCATCATCACAGCCGAATACATCTACGGCAGCCACTACAGGCTTTGTTCTGGGCATCGGTACGCATTGATTGCTATCTATGCCATTCAACCATCCCATGATCTGTGGTATTTCTTACAAGAAGCACGAACGAAGTACTAATCGATAGTGGAGGGATCGAGATCCCACTTTGTCACCAGAAGCAGACCGAAAGGGATCGATAGTTCAGGGAGATCCTCTGTCTGCCGATTGACCAGGAGGTCGGTGGCTGCGCGAGACACAGCGTCTGCAACGTTGATGCCATACTTCTCCTCGAGATAACGGCGGAAAAGGATACCAATCTGTCCGATCTCGCCATCAACTGCCCCAGTCTCCGCGATCTGCGCCTGTCGCCAGCGCTGCATAGCGACGCCGAGATTCCAGATCATATCCCGATTAAACCCATACCTTTCGTTCATACGCAAGCCTTTCGATGATACGCTTGTGCTAAACTCATCTTCAACAATGGTCAGGCAGAACTGATAGAGCGATATGTGTCCGCATCTAGAATGTTGTTGGCCTCCCCACGGTAGCCTGCGACCTGGAGACTGTAGAGCCGGGCGTAGATCCCCTGCGCGGCCATTAGCTCCTCGTGTCGCCCCATCTCGCGAATCTCCCCCTGTTCGAGCACGACAATACGGTCGGCGAGTTTGACTGTCGAGAAGCGGTGCGACACGATGATCCCGATCTGCCCGTGTGACAGATGCAGTTTGAGATTGCGAAAAAGAGCAGCCTCGGCGTCAGGGCTCAACCACGCCGTGGGCTCATCGAGGATGATTACTGCCGCCGGACGGACGAGCGCGCGTGCCAGGGCGATCATTTGCCACTGGCCGCCAGAGAGTTCGCAACCATCTTCGTCAAAGAGCTTACCGAGCATCGTCTCATAGCTGCGCGGTAAGGCCGTGATAAATGAAGCTGCACCGCTTTTTTCAGCCGCCGTTCTGATCGCACCGAGCGCAGGATCGGACAGAGTCGCAAGGTCGCCATAGCCAATGTTTTCACGCACTGTTGCAACATAGTGTGCAAAATCCTGAAAGATGATACTGAACTGGCGCCGCAACGCCTCAAGTTCATAGTCTTTCAGATTGACGCCGTTTAAGAAGATGTCCCCATGCGTTGGATCGTAGAGCCGACAAAGCAGTTTGATCAGCGTGGTCTTGCCGGCGCCATTCTCGCCTACGATGGCGATGGTTTCACCGGGTTGAATGCTAAGGGTGATCTGTTTCAGGGCCGGGTGAGGCGCCCCTGGATAGGTGAAATGCACATTAACCAGGTCAAGCCCGCGTTGCAGCGTTGCGGGCGCCGGGCATGGCGCTGTGGGACTGACAATATCGGGTTTGAACGAGAAGAAGCGCTCCAGATTGCTCAAGAACAGGCCGGCCTGATACATCGATGCAATCGAGGTGACGACCGCACCGATATGCATCTGACTTTGTAAGAAAGCACCGGTAAACAGGGTTAAGTCACCAACACTCAGTTCACGCCGGAGCGTCGCCATGATCAGAAACAGGTACACGCCCGCATAGATCAGCGCGCCGAGTGTGCCGGTTAGCAGGCTATGTCTGGCGCGGGTATTGGCGACGTGTCGCTTCTCTGCGTTGTGTTTGCGCAGCAGCATCAGATATTCATCCCGCAAATGGTTGCCAAGCCCAAAGAGGCGGATCTCCTTGGCAGCTAGCTTATTGGTCAGCAGCATGCCGAGATAGAAGAGCTTGCGAACAGCAGGTATCTGATAGTCCAGGATCGTGAACTCCCAGGCTGCCAGCCGCGATTGCCCCAGCAGCGATATCGCTGCTGCTGCGAGCAACGCTATCACGACCACAGGACCGAAGCGAAAGAGGACGATAAGCAGGGATACAAGCGTCAAGAGGCTTTGCAGCATTTGGGTGCATTGGAGCACGATTTCGACCGGACGCGACGTTGCTTCCTGCTGGGCGCGCGTAAGGCTGTCGTAGTAGTCGGGTGTCTCGAAGAAGCGCAGATTGAGCTGATTGACCTTGTGCAGGATTTCCCCGTTGACCCGTTCACTCAACTGATCGTTCAGCCGCTTCAGCACGACGAGGTTGATCTGCTGGAGAACTGTGCTCAGAACCATCAGGCCAAACGCAGCAGCCACCAGGCTGGCGATAAAGGTCTGGGAGATGGCGCCGCCCTGAACCGCCGCAACGACGGCATCCACGATTAGTTTGCCGATCCATAGCTGGCAGGCAAGCAGCGGACTTTCCAGAATGATGACGACCGCAAGGGCAACGGTAGCGCGCCAGTTCGTCTGCCAGACCAACTGAAAGGCAAATCTAGTATTGTGAATGGTTGTCTTCAGCATGGGTAACACTTCGTGCTACACGATCTGACCAGCGACCAGGAGATCGGCCAGCGCATCCGCAAGGGGGATCCCGGTCAACAACTCCAGCCAGGCCCACTGACCATTGGGATTCAGCTCCAGAAAGACATAATCGCCCCGTGGGGTTACCACCATGTCGATTGCGCCAAAGGCCAGACCATAATACTCTATGACGAGTCGACGACACAGGTCGCTTATATTGGGCAATAGATCGTGGATATAGTGCGGCGTGTTCGCGAAATCATAATGACGCCAATCATGCTGAGTGACAGCGCTCGCTTGTGAATGGATCTCGACTGCAAAGACCCGGTGTCCAATAACTGTGATACGAAGTTCAAAATCTTTTGGAACATATTCCTGAAAGAGACAGACGGAGTAACGAACCGTATCAGCTCGCTCAAGGTGGTGGAGAGAAAGGGGGGTTGTATAGATGGCACTCGCGACGTGTTGATACTCCACCGTTGGACGCCAGAGCGTCTTGTAGACAATATTGCCTTTGCACTCCTCGTAGAACGCTAACAGCGCATTGGGATTATTTGTGACAATCGTACGCGGAACCGTGAATCCGAGTTGCGCAGCCGCCTGAAGCTGTTCGACCTTGTATGACGCCTCCTCAACTCGGCTCGGATGACTAATCCAGAAACAGTTCAGCGAACGCCATAGACCACGACACGCAGCACGGGTTTCACCCAGTGCGAACTCCCTGGCCTCTGGCGGCAGCAGGCTCTGCGACAGATCTGGATTGCCAGGTCGGCGAAACCAGGCACTTCTGATCTCATCGAGACCGACTCGCCCCGAAGAACATTCGAGATAACCCTCCCATCTGCCATTGTACAGGGTAGTGTCCATGGTCGCTGTGAGCGGAATATCGGCTGTATGAAGGCGAAGTGGCCGCACACCACGCTCCACGAGCCGGGGCACTATCATGTTGGTGTGTTCATCGGTCTCTTCAGTAAGTATCAAGACAACCGGTTTCCGAACCACATTGGCACTCCTTTCCCTGCTTCTGAGCCCTGTACTGCCTTGCATCGAAATGATCTGCCAGTTGCATCGAATGGAATACACCAAAACAATAGTTCGAGTGCTTTTAACCTCTTAAAATACTCAATTGAGCACAATAATAAACTACTCGTATCAAGACACGAAATAGCTCACTAAAATTCAGACACTGATTTCGGAGAGTGAAAGAGAGATTAGTCGAACTTTATGTCAGAATTACACGGTAAGTCATCAGGGATGATGATCGCACAGAAGGTAACAGTTAGCGATGTGGACGCCGTGTTATCGACCGTGCCCAAACCGTCAATTACTTGTGTTGCATAGACAGCCTCTCTAGTCAGCTTACCATCGATGTCTAGCGGCACCCAAATCTGCTGCACAGGGTCATATATACCACGTGTGCTTGGCAGCGTCATTGGCCACTCCTGGAAGTGCATTCCGAAGGGGATTGAGGGGTTGGCTACTGTGGGCAGCGACTCGAGCCACGCGCAGAAGTCCGCTATCAACGCACTCGTCTCGGGGTCGAGAGAGATCTCGATGTTTTTCACAGCCCAATCCTGGAACGCATGGACGGTTGCCAGCGCATGCCGGGTATTATAGGGGTCTCACAATGGTGTACCATCTGGACTGATCATAGTAGGTCTCTTGTTCTTTCTCGCCGCTTCTCGATAGGCATATCATAGCCCACTGCTCTGCTCGCTTGCAAGAGACATCTGTCATCAACTCACAGGACATCTGTCCCGCCGGTGTGGCGTGTATCTGCGCCACGCCCGTGAAAACGCAGGAGATCATGATAGTACAGCGTCAGTTCCGACCGGTTCTGCAGGCCCAACGCGCGGTAGATATGCGAGACCCGATTGCGGATCGTCTTCTCAGCCAGACTCAGGTGGTCGGCGATCGTCGCAAACTCCCACCCCTCGGCAAGATAACGCAGCACGGCGCGATCACGCGCCGACAAGCGTGGTGGGCCGGGCGCCATGCAATACCGCTCGCCGTTGGCCGCCCGCCGTACTGCCTGGATCACATCCTGCTGGACATCGTTGCCGACAATCACGATCGTCGGCTGCAATTCCCATATATCTTCAATATACTCTGGGCACGTATTTGCGGTAACAACGATCGTCCGCAGGCGTGCGCAGCCCACCTGTTCCAGGTGGCGGCGGGCGAAGGTCAGCGGCGCATCGATCAGCAGGTGCATGGCCGCCTGCGGGTCGAACCGCGCGCCGGCGGCTTCGAGGTACCCGGTGGCGTGTCGGATCAAGCCCGGTATACCACAGTGAATGGTAAACGTCAGTCCTGTCAGAGGTGTTCCGCTGAAGAATTCCTGAACATCATCGCTGGCGGTCATCGATATCTTCACCTGAGGTGGTGTTCCGGCGCCGCATCGGATCAAAGTACGACGGTTTTCCTCATTGTTACAAGACAGCTCCAAATATTCGCATGATAACATTAATATCCATCTGGCGGGAGCGGCGCCCCAGGTGCGTAGAATTCGCGCGCCATTTGTGACGCAGTGCCAGATCAGTCACGTTTGAGGCTTCCACCGAATCCCTCATTGTGAACAAATCCTCCGCACCCCATACAGGGTGCGGCGTAAAGTTTCGGGGCTAGTACTACAACGAGAGATCATCTCCGCTCCTGGTCGCGTGCCAGGCGACGTTTCCGATGCGCGCGATAGGCGCGGTGGTTGGCCGCTTGCCAGTAGTGCAGGACCGCCAGGACCCACCTGCGGTCAAACGTCGCGCGGGGGATGACGTGGGCGACCAGCACCTGCGCTTGTGGCAACGTCAAGGCTGGAGCGTTTTTTCAAACCGGCCTCGCAGCCGCACGAGGAAGCCCATCGCCAGTATGACGAGTGTCATATGATGATGCCAGCCGCGCCACGAGCGTACTTCATAGTCGCCCATCCCGAGGGCTTGCTTACCGACCTCGAAGCAGGTTTCGATTGGCCACCGCATGCCGCTCACGCGCACCAAGCGTTGCACGGCGATGTCCGCTGGCGCGTTCGACAGAGAGGCTTTCACCTCGCCATCAGTCACGCTGCGTCGCAGAATCAGCCAGACATCCGGTCCCGGCAGCCCCTCCCGCACGGCGACCACGCGGACGAACGCGAAATCGGCGCGAAGCGGTCCCTGGCTGCCTTCCGTGATGGTGTGCCGCTGCCACGCGGCGGCGGCGAGACCGGCCGCCAGAGCCGCCACCGTCAGCGCGGGCGTCGCCTCAGGCGCCACCGTCATTTTGGTGGGCTTGCGCCCGCGTCCCGACCAAGCCGGCACGGCGGTCGCCGGGCGCTCGCGCCAGACCCGCGTCGTGTGCGCCACTTCGGCGAAATACCACTTCCCCAGCGTGGCAATCCCGTCCAGCAGGGCGGGGCAGTCGCCAAAGGCTTCGTCACCGGCGACCCACTGGCAGGGAAGGCTGCCAGCGGCAACCACGTCCTGAAGCATTGCCAGCGCCAGCATCGGCTTGGTGGTGAATGTGACGTCATCTGGCACGCCACACGCGGCGCGACGCTCGGCACATGCCTCCTCGAACCAGTCCTGCGGCAGGTAGAGGTGCCGGTCAAGCAGCGCGTAGCCACGAACACTCGCGTAGGCCAGAAACACGCCGGCCTGACAGTTGGCGCGCTTGCCCAGTTCACCGCAGTACTGACGTTTGACTCCGACCGACTCCTTCCCTTGTTTGGGGAAGTCACTGCCATCGACCACCAGCACCGCATCGGCATCGCCAAGGTCGGTGGCGACTTCACGCCACAGTTGTGCCAGGATGGGGCGGTCGTCCCACGCGCCCTCGCTCACGAACTGCTGGACGGCACGAACGGCATTGCGATTGGCTCCGTGCAGATGCAGCACCATCGGTTCGACCGACTTGCGCGGGATGTCGAGCAACAAGCCGTGCAGGTAGGTTTCGGACCAGGCGCGCTGCTCACGGCGCTGGAACAGCGGGCTGAAAATCGCGTGGTAGGCCTGCAACTCGTCGACAATGCTATCGACATCCTGTGGTGTCAAGTCCAGCACGGGTGCCGTCAGGACGACATTTGGTTCGGGCATCAGCTCCCTCCGTCACAACAACGTGGGAGCATGTTACCAGAATTCTCGTTGTAGTACTAGGGCTGCGCCCCATTAACCGGCGCCTCTTCGGCAGACGTCGGAGAGGTGCGCTTACCGGCGCTCTGATCGCACAATGCACAGGCGATGACATCCATCATATGATCAACATAGACAAAGGTCAGCCGGCGTTTCACATGCGCCGGAACTTCTTCGAGGTCAACCGCGTTGCGTCGCGGTAGAATAATCGTGAGAATACCGGCGCGATGCGCGCCCAGCACCTTTTCTTTGATCCCCCCGACGGGCAGCACCCGTCCGCGCAGCGTAATCTCCCCCGTCATCGCCACATCGCGGCGCACCGGGCGCCCGGTAAACGCTGAGATCAACGCCGTTGCCATCGTGATCCCAGCCGATGGCCCATCCTTGGGCACCGCGCCGACCGGCACGTGAATGTGAATATCAGTCGTCTCGAAGCGCTTGGGCTTGATGCCAAGCGCCTCAGCATTGGCGCGCGCAAACGAGAGCGCCGCCTGCGCCGACTCGCGCATGACCTCGCCGAGTTGCCCGGTCAGCGACAGAACGCCGCGCCCCTTCATCAATGAAACCTCGACCGCCATGACATCGCCGCCGTTGGCTGTCCAGCTCATGCCGGTCGCCACTCCGACCTCGTCCTGCTGTTCAGCAAGCCCGTAGAGGTACCGCGGCGGACCCAGATAACGAGGAAGTGCGGATGCCTGAATAATATGTGCATAATGACGACCTTCAGCCAGGCGTCGCGCTACCTTCCGGCAGATTGCGCCAATTTCACGTTCGAGGTTGCGCACGCCCGCTTCGTAGGTATAGCCTCGAATGATCTGCTGCAGCGCGCTGTCACTGAAGCGCAGCACTGTTCCCGGCATTTTCACCAGTGCTGCCGCGTCCTTTGTCAGTGCTGCGGCGCTCTGCGCCACATACTCCGGGCTTGCGAGACCATTCGCTTCCAGCTGGCGCGGAACCAGGAAGCGTCGCGCAATTTCCAGTTTCTCCTCCTCGGTATATCCCGGCAGATGGATGACCTCCATGCGATCGCGCAGCGCCGGTGGGATCGGGTCGAGCAGGTTGGCGGTTGTAATGAACAACACGCGCGACAGATCGTATGGCAGGTCGAGATAATGGTCGGTAAACGCAACATTTTGCTCCGGGTCGAGCACTTCGAGCAGCGCTGAAGCCGGGTCGCCGCGAAAATCACTGCCCAGTTTATCGATTTCATCGAGCATAAAGACCGGATTGACGGTTCCGGCATCTTTCATCGCCTTGACGATCCGCCCTGGCATCGCACCGATATAGGTGCGCCGGTGCCCGCGAATCTCCGCCTCGTCGTGTACGCCTCCCAGCGAAATGCGCACAAAACGCCGCCCAAGCGCTTCGGCAATCGAGCGACCGAGTGAGGTCTTGCCCACACCCGGCGGCCCGACAAAACAGATGATCGGCGACTTGAGACGCGGACCGGCAAGCATCCGCGCTGCCATGAACTCCAGAATACGCTCCTTGACCCGCGGCAATCCATAGTGATTGCGCTCGAGCGTCGCCGCTGCACGCACCAGATCAGTGTCATCTTCGGTTTGCTGGCTCCAGGGCAGATGGATCAGCCAGTCGAGGTAGGTGCGCAGCACACTGTACTCAGGCGAGGCTGGCGGCATCATCTCCATACGCTCCAGTTCTTCGAGCGCTTTGGCCTGAGCGCGTTCAGGCATCGCCGCCGCCAGAATTCGCTCGCGCAATTCGTCCATCTCGCGCTGGATCGGGTCGGTCTGCCCCAGTTCGCGCTGGATGGCTTTCATCTGTTCACGCAGGAAGAACTCGCGCTGCGACCGGTCGACTTCCTTCTGCACCTGCGTGTGAATACGACTTTCAAGTTCAAGGACATCGAGTTCCTGCGAGAGCATGATCGACAGACGCCGCAGCCGCTCTTCGACATCGAGCGTTTCGAGAATCTCCTGGCGACGCGGCACATCGAGGGGCAATGTCGAAACAATCAGATCCGCGAGCCATCCCGGTTCACTGACATTCATCGCCATAATGTAGGCGTCATCGGGCAGGGTGCGCGACAGTTTGACGACCTTCTCGAACAATGAGAGCACCGCGCGCATCATGGCTTCGACGGCGATTGTCTTTTCGGTGTTTTCGTAAATAGCGACGCTCTGCGCGTGGAGCGCATGGCGATCCTGCACGTATGCCACGACGCGCATCCGCCGCTGCCCCTGGACGACGATCGAGATCGAACCGTCGGGCATCTTGAGAATGCGCTGAATCACCGCCTCCACGCCGATCGTGTACAGATCGGCGGGTCCGACCTCCTCGATGTCTGGTTCGCGCTGCGCAACCGCCAGAATCGTGCGATCGCCGCTCATCGCTTCTTCGATAGCCGCCACCGAGCGCTCGCGCCCGACGAAGAGCGGCGTCAGCATATGTGGAAATAATACGGTATTGATCAACGGCACAACCGGCAGCATGCGCTCCTGCCCCTGACCATCGATCAGCGCAGACTCCGGGTTGATCGGAAAATCAAAGAGGATCGGCGATTCTTCTGGCATAACGTCCTCGTCAGCAACGCACCGTCAGCCAACGGTATGCACTGGATTATAGCATGGTGCAGACAGACTGGCGTGTGATGGCGCCGGAGCAGGCGCGCGATAGCACGGTTCGCCGGTGCGACAAAACTGTACGCATCCTGTCACAAAATCGAAATAATCTCAGCGAGCGCCTCCTGGTATACTGAGAAGTAGTGACGAGTTGTAACGCCCTGGGGATCGAACGCTGGGGCGCAACTCGCGCCAGAAACATCGACAAAAGGGCTTCACAGGGAGCGAACGAGTCGGTATAATACACGGTGCAACAGCGCAGGTGCTTCTGGCTTCACAAAGAATCCACACTGATCCGGGTACGCCAGCGATGCCACCCGATATGTACCACGTTGCACCTGGCGCTTATGAGGAACCAGTCCACACGTCCAGGCTGTACCACATCGAACGACGCAGGAGATTCCGTTCAGTCAGCAGTGTAACTAGCACATCCGGAGGAACATTATGGTGGAGCTGATTGTTCAGATTGTTGTCGTGAGTCTCTGGGGCGCAATGATTGCCATTCACACCCGCCGCCTGCTGCGCCTTGCGCGCATCGAAGCGCCAGCGTCGCTCCGCGGACGCCGCCTGCGCCAGAATCTGTCGCGCGTCTGGTGGTGGCTGGGACGCGAAGAGTTCTGGCGCGCTGTGCAGATCGATGGGTTGCGGTGCACTCAGATCACCCTCATGCTCTTTGTCCTTGCGCTTGGATTGCTGGTCTGACTGAAAACCTGCGCCGTTATGCTGTCGATGTGCAGCCCGCAATAACGTGCAGGTAGTACGCAGAAGCGTGGTATGCTGTTTGCAGGGGCGCGCTGCAAAGGCGCAGGGCGCTCTTTGAGGCGGCATGCCACGCCAACGAAACACTCCATCTGTAGAATCCAGGTGTCAACTACCGCACACCTGATGGTCTTTGAGAAATTATAAGCCTATCGTACCTGCCTCGTATGGCGTGCCCGCGCTCGCCGGGAGCGCATTCCGTCGGGGCACGGCGCGCCGTGCCCCAACCGGGCGGCGCCTGCCTTCGCGGGCGAGAACCGCAATGCGCTCTGGCGAGTGCGTGTGTGGCTTCGTTCAATTCCAGTTGGTATAATAGTTTCATCTCGCCGGCAATTCCGCTTGGCGCCTCAACAATCCGGTTGACGCAGCGCTTGCAGCAGCGCGCGTTCTGCAAGCCGCCAGGAGCGTAAGTAATGAATGGCAGTCGCCTGATCCAAACCCTGCGTATTCAGAATGTCCTCTCCTTTGGTCCTGCGACTGAGGGTATCGATTTGCAGCCGCTGAATGTGTTGATCGGTCCGAATGCATCCGGCAAGTCGAACCTGATCGAAGTTCTGGGGTTGCTTCGCGCTGCCCCTGCCGACCTGACGGCGCCGATCCGTGAGGGCGGCGGAACTGCGGAATGGCTCTGGAAGGGTGTACCGGGTATTCCAACTGCTACAATCGAAACAACTGTGTCATATCCAGAAGGCCGTATGCCGTTGCGTTACCGCCTGAGTTTCACAATGTCCGGTCAGCGTCTGGAGCTTACCGATGAAGCGGTCGAGAATGAGCGCGCCTTCGAGGGTCATACCGATGTTTACTTCTTCTACCGTTACCAGAATGGCAACCCCACCCTGAATGTGCGGCTACGTCCAGAAGCTCAGGCCGGCTCAGCAGATGAACGCCTGAGACGTAGACTGCGTCGAGAAGATCTCAAGCCGGATCAATCAGTTCTTTCGCAGCGCAAAGATCCTGATCAGTACCCGGAACTAACCTACCTGGGCAATCAGTTTGCGTCAATTCGACTCTATCGTGAGTGGAATATGGGCCGCTACACTGCTCCGCGTATGCCCCAACGCCCCGATTTGCCAGACGATACGTTGCTCGAAGATGCCAGCAACCTGGGACTGGTGCTTAATAACCTGCAACACCATATTGAGACCTGGCAACGTATTCTGGCAGAACTTCAGCGCTTCTATGGCGCAGTCGAACATGTGACAACTCGCATCCAGGGTGGCACAGTCCAGATCTTTCTTCAGGAACGTGGCTTGCGCCAGCCTGTTCCGGCAACGCGCCTCTCCGACGGTACGCTGCGCTATCTCTGCCTGCTGGCGATACTGTGCCATCCGCAACCACCACCGCTGATCTGCCTCGAGGAGCCTGAGCTGGGTCTGCATCCCGATATTCTTCCGGCGCTGGCCGACCTGTTGATTGATGCGTCCCGGCGTACCCAGATTGTCGTAACTACCCATTCGGATACCCTGGTTTCCACACTTTCGAATATTCCCGAAGCAGTCCTTGTGTGCGAACGTGATGATCAGGGAAGTCGGTTGCGACGGCTCGACCCTGAGCATCTCAGATTCTGGCTCGAGAAGTATTCGCTTGGAGAGCTCTGGCGCATGGGGGAGATCGGAGGAAACCGATGGTGAATGAGGTGTGCATATATGTAGAGGGTGGTGGTGATTACAAAGATGGCAGAGCGCTTCTGCGCGAAGGCCTGAGCAGGTTTCTACGTGAGCTGATCGAACTGGCACGCCAGCGCCGTGTTCGCTGGTCGATCATTCCCTGTGGGGCGCGTCACGACGCCTTCGACAATTTCCAACGCGCGCTTCGCGCACATCCGAATTCGTTCAATGTGCTGCTGGTCGACTCCGAGGCGCCGGTATACGCCGAACCCTGGCAACATTTGCAAGAACATGATCGCTGGCAACGTCCGGTTGAAGTTGAGAATGACCAGTGCCATTTGATGGTGCAGACAATGGAAGCCTGGTTGGTGGCTGATCGTGCTGCGCTAGAGCGCTTCTATGGGCAGGGCTTCAATTCAAACGCTCTGCCACGTAACCGGCATGTCGAACAGATCGATAAAGCCACTCTCTCTGAATCTCTGACGCACGCGACTCGTCAGACATCTGCTGGTGCGTATCACAAAATTCGTCACGGCGCCAGGCTCATTGGACTTATTGATCCCTCGGTCGTGCGTGCGGTCGCGCCTTTCTGTGAGCGACTCTTCACCACATTGAGCAGAACGATCAGTGAGTCTTGAACTGTCCAAAAACCGGCAGCTGCAATGTGAGATTCTCCTTAAAGTGCTGCAGTGTGCGAACAAACTGGTTTCTGAACAACGTTCGTATGCGAGGAACAGTGTAGCGCCACATGATCCAGTAACTGTTCACGATCAGAGGTTTGGGGGAAGCCCCCAAGATCAAGAGTCAGCGGCGGTATGGCTTTTGCGAGCGTCACGAGACGTTGCCCCGCCGGCGCAAACACACCACAGTTACGGTAAGAGTGAACACTGACATGATCCACCCGATCTCACCGAGATGCCAGTGCACCAATCTGTGATCCGAAACCCACAGCCTGAAATGGTATAATGCATCTGAACCATTGAGAGGCGCGTTGCGAAGTTTGCTCCGATGAACCTTCCCCTTTTTCGATACACGACCTTCATCCCTGGCGTCGTTGCGTTGCTTGTTGTCGTCGCGTTTCTCTCTGCCTGCGCAGAAGCAACCCCTGTCCCCGCGTCTGCGCCGGCAGAAGCGTCGCCGACCGTCGCATTGCCGGTCATGCCAACGCCTGCGGCTGTCGCGCCTGCCCGCCCCACTGGGTCTGCAGCAGCGCCGGTCGATGAACTGAGCGCTATTGCTGCTGCTCCACCCGCTCCTCGTGATCAGACGCTGATCGCGGCGGCGTTCAGTGATGAAGAGATAACGGATACAGCACGAACCGCGCCGCTCGATGTGCGTCCCGGCGATGTCGAGACATTCTGGGTGTCCGATGTCACGAATCATGTCAACTATACCGTGACGGCGCAACTGCGCTATGCCGGTCCGATTGTACTGATGTACGTCGATACTTCCCTCGATGTGCCGCAACATCTGATCGAGCAATCGGCGCAGATCTTCGAGGAGCGGATCTACCCGCGCAATCGCCTGTTGTTCGGCGAAGAACGCTTCCCCGGCGTCGATGGCGATGCGCGTTTGACAGTGCTCAATACCCGCATCCGTGGCGCTGGCGGGTATTTTTCTTCAGCCGACGGCGTGACGCGCGCTGTCAATCGTTTTAGCAACGAGCGCGATATGTTTGTCATCGATGCGGTTGCTTTCCCGCCTGGCAGCGATACCTACAATGCAACACTCGCGCACGAGTTTCAGCACATGATTCACTGGCATCGCCAGCCGCGCAGCCCAACCTGGTTCAACGAAGGGCTTTCGATGCTCGCCGAGGACGTGAATGGGTTGGGTGACAACGGTGCGATCCAGGCGTATCTTTCCAATCCGGATACGCAACTGACAACGTGGGATGCCGGAAGCGGTGTGCTCCGTCACTATGGCGCGGCACACCTTTTTATGCGCTACCTGTACGAACAGTACGCCAGCGATAGCCGCCCCGCCGACTGGATCAACGCCGATGCAGGGAATAATCTGCAGGTGCTGGCGGATCTCGCTGCTCGTCGCCGCGCCGATGTCGTCAGTTTCGAGCAGCTGTTTGCCGATTGGGCTATGGCAAATGTGCTGAACGATCCGGCAGTGGGCGATGGGCGCTATACATACCAGAGTCTTCCAATGCGCGCTATGGTGACAATGCCGGAGTCAGACGCCTTTTCCGCAGAGGTTCGACAGTTTGGGGTCGATTATCTCGGTCCGTTCGATGGTCCGCTGACGATTGCGTTCGATGGCGCAGATACCGTCCTCCTGGTCGGGACGCTGCCGGTCGAAGGGCGGTTCGCCTGGTGGAGTAATCGTGGCGACGAAAGCGTTTCGCTGCTGACCCGATCGGTCGATTTACGACATGTGTCGCAGGCGACGCTGACCTTTCGTCTCTGGCACGAACTGGAGCGCGATTACGATTACGCATTCGTGACCGTCTCGATCGATGGCGGCAGACGCTGGCAGACGCTGCCTGGCATCACCACCCGCGCCGATGATCCGCAGGGGCACAATCTGGGGCATGGCTGGACCGGCATCAGCGGCGCGCCGGATGCCGCACCTGGCGGCGCCCGTGGACGCTGGATCGAGGAGCGCATCGACCTGACGCCATTCGCCGGTCAGGAGGTTCTGCTGCGCTTCTGGGTCATCTCCGATGCCGCGATCAACGGTCCTGGCATCCTGCTCGACGACATGCAAATCCCAGAGATCGGGTTTGCCGATGGCGCCGAAACCGATGATGGCAGGTGGGAGGCAGTCGGGTTCGTGCGCACGTCCGGTCTCCTTCCGCAGCGCTGGATCATGCGCGTGGCACTGTTCGATGGCAACGAGACCCGCGTGGTTGTTCCGGTCATTGACTCTCAAGGTCGAGCCACGCTGGAACTGTCTGCCGGGCAACGTGCTATTCTGATCATCAGCGGCGGAACCCATTTCACGACTGAACCAGCCGCATATCGCCTCGATCTGTATCGACCATGAGGAGTCTTCCAATGACCGGTGAGCAACTGCGCGTACTCATCTTTGGCGCTCATCCCGACGATGTCGATTTTACCGCTGGAGGAACTGCGGCGCTCTACGCTCGCCAGGGGCACGAGGTGCTCTGCGTGTCGGTGACGAATGGCGATGCCGGGCATCAGACCGAGGCCGGCGCATACCTGGCGCGTCGCCGTCGTGCTGAAGCCGAGGCGGCCGGGCAGGTCATCGGCGTGCGGTACGTGACGCTCGATAACCACGACGGCGAATTGCTGCCAACGCTGGAGAACCGTCGCCAGATCATTCGCCTGATTCGCCAGTTCAAGCCTGACCTGATCATGTCGCCGCGCCCAAACGACTACCACCCCGATCACCGCTACACGGCGCAGTTGATCCAGGATGCCGCATACATGGTGACCGTTCCGAATGTCTGCGCCGATACGCCGCACCTCGATGCGATGCCGGTGATTGTGTACGTCAGTGATACGTTCCAGAAGCCATACCCGTTTACCGCTGATGTGGTTGTCGCCATCGACGAGGTGATCGACCTGAAATTTGCAATGCTGCACGCTCATACCTCACAAATGTATGAGTGGCTGCCGTATAACCAGGGTGTCCTGCACGAGGTGCCGGCGGGGGATACTGAACGTCTCGCCTGGCTGCGCGCCCGCCTTGATGGACGAATGCGGCAGGATGCCGACCGGTTCCGCGATGTGCTCATCGATCTGTATGGCGCTGAACGCGGGCGCAGCGTCGTCTACGCCGAGGCGTTCGAGGGGTGTGAATACGGCAGTCGGCTCACGCCCGAGAATCTGCACCGTCTCTTTCCATTCTTTCCAGAACAGCGCTGACAGGCGCACCGGCGCCCGGTGATACAGGGTTCATCCATCGTAGCGACGTTGCACTGCAACGTCGCTACGGGTGTTCGGTGTCGTGCGTCTCCTCCAGGCTCACGTTCCACAGCCATGCTCCCACGACAATCGCATAGTACGCCAGCAGCAGCCAGAGCGGAAACGGCGGCAACTGCACCGCAGCCCAGGGTAATTGCCCAAACAGACGCGCGCCCTCCGTCAACCAGGCAAGGAACAGGTACGCCGGCAGTGCAAGCCATTGTCCGAGCGGCAGCCAGATCATCCCGCCGACCAGCGCAATTGCGCCAAACAACATTGCCGACGGAACCATCGGCAGCATGACCACATTTGCCAGCGGCGCGATCAGCGATAAATTGCCAAAGGCGTAGAGAATGAGCGGCAGCGCCAGAATCTGCGCTGCCAGCGTCGCTGTAAGCGCCTCACGCGCCCAATCGAGCCACCCGGCGCGCAGCGGTGTGCGCATCAGCAGCGCCTCGGTTCCCTTGCCGTATGCAAACAGCGATGCAGTCGCCAGTGCGCTCAGTTGAAACCCCATATCCCACAGCGTTTGCGGGTTCCACAACGTCATCGCCCAGCACGCAGCAAAGAGAGTCGTCCAGGCGTGCGCCGGGCGTTCGAGGCGTTGCCCGATCACTACAATGCTTCCCATCACTGCCGCGCGAATGACCGTTGGCGTTGCGCCGACAAACAGGGTGTAGACCCAGATCGTCGTCAGAATAGGCCAGAATGCTTTGCGTCGCTCCAGTTTCATCCCGTCGGCGAGGCTGTAGAGCGCCGCGCTGATGATCGTGATGTTCCAGCCGGAAATGACCAGGATGTGCGAGGTGCCGGTGGCGCTGAAGCGGTCCAGCACCTCATCCGGGATCGACGATTGCAGCCCCAGCAGAATTCCCACTGCCAGCGCTGCCTGCGGTTCGGGAAGTTCGCGCAGCAACACCCGGCGCGCCTGATCGCGGAACCTGAGCAGCGCCGTTATGAATGGATGTCCCTGATTCGACGCAATCAGGCGCGCCTGTTCCGGTTTCATGAGGGAGAAAATGCCGCGACGCGCCAGATAGACCCGGTAATCGAAATCGCCAGGGCGCTCCGCCGCACGCGGCGTCGTCAGGACGCCGGTCAGCTCCAGCCGATCACCGTAGAACCGCTCCGGGTACCGTGGCAACGTCACCAGTGCCAGACCTTCGGCAGGTTGCCAGGCTTCCCCGATCCGAACGCTGTCCGCTGCGATGACCATGCGTTGCCCATCGGCAAGACGGCGTGGATCCTCTGCCACAACGCCGCGGATCTGGACATGACCGCTATCGTTCAGCATCTGAATGCTATTGGGTGAGACTCGAAATTCCGCTGCCGCCAGGCGTGCCCCGCCAGCTGCCGCAATACACAGCACCAGCAATAACAACCGCAATCGTGGGTGTTGTTGCAGCATCAGCGCTGCAATCCCCAAGCCGGCGCTTCCAGCGATCAGATGCCAGAGCGGCAGGTGCAGTGCGTCGGCGAGAAAGATGCCGATCATCCAGGCAATGGCAAAAACGATCAGGGTCATCGTCAGCCTCCATTGCCACTGCTACCGCATTCGTCAAGAAAAAGTTACGAGACCCAACCGTACTGGCGTCGTGTGAGGCGTCTTACAGTTCCATTACAGACCGGCTGTTGGTTTGAGCGCACCAGGACGCCTTCTATCAACGCTCGACCGTGAACCGATCAGATCATTGTCAGGCGTCTATCAGGGGAGTATCAGCAATACCATTGCACTGCGTTCTACGATAGAAGCGAGAATACTCCTGGAGAAGGGGGCGGTTTGTATGCGCATCTGGATGATCACACCACAACGTCTTTCTACCATCGCCACGCTGCTGCTCACAACCATTGCTCTGATTCTTCCGTCGTACTTGTCAGACGCTCAGGAATACGCCGGCGATCTGCAGCCCGAGCGAACGGTTGCATCACCGGCCGCCGACACAATGCTGGCATCGATCCATGCCGCCGGGGAATATGTCATGGCGCCAGTGCAGACGACGCGCCGGTTCAGTCACCTGGTGCTGCGTTACGAAGCACAGGTTCCGGCTGGCGCAACGTTAAGCCTGTTCGTGCGCGTGTCTGCCGATGGCGCTTCATGGACCGGCTGGTCTGAAGTGGTCGGCAGTGATGACATGCGTCGTCCAGAAGATGATCCCGATGTGGTGTGGAGCGATATCATCGATGCCGGAGCGTTCATGCGTTTCTGGCAGGTGCGCGTGGTGACGACGCCTGCTGCGGATGGCGAACTTCCGACTGTCGGCGACATCGAAGCGCACACCGTCGATGCGCTGTCCGGTCCTGTCGCGCCGCCTGCCGCTGATGCAGCGCTGCCGCAGGGCGCCGGTCCGGCGAAGCCGCCCGTCGTATCGCGGACTGCCTGGGGTTCTCCTGATGGTCAGGGCAGCCGCGCCAGACCCGCATACTACCCCGTGAATCATATCATCGTCCACCACACTGCCGATGGTAACACCCTGTCGCCAGGGCAGCCGAACTGGGCGGCGCGTGTACGCGCTATCTGGTCATACCACGCGATTACCCGTCAGTGGGGCGATATCGGTTACAACTACCTGATCGACCCCAACGGCGTGATCTACGAAGGTCGGGCGGGCGGCGACGGTGCAGTCGGGTTTCACGACACTGCCAACTATGGATCGATGGGCATCGCCTTGATTGGAACCTACTCCGGCGTGGCGCCGACCCCTGCCGCGCAGGAGGCGCTGGTGCGCCTGATCGCCTGGAAAACTGCGCAGAAGGATATCGATCCGCTTGGGCGCTCGTACTACTACGGATGTTCCCGGTCGAGCAGGTGTCTGCCGTTCAATCCAGGCGCGATTGTGCCGAATATTGCCGGTCATCGCCAGGTGACTCCTGGTCACACGACCTGTCCCGGTGATGCAACGATGGCGATTCTGCCCGACCTGCGCAACCGGGTGCTGGCGTTGATGCGGGGTAACGACGGAACCTACGATAATGGCGATCTGGTCATCGACGAGCGCGAAAGCAGTTTCAGCCGGAGCGCCGCCAACTGGTACAGCGCAGCATGTGGTGCAGGCGACCACGCTTTCTACACCTTTGCGACGAACAACCCGGCAGAAAGTACGAACCGCGGCGTCTGGCGACCAAACCTGCCATACCGCGGCGCCTATCGCGTGCTGGCACACATCTCGCGCAACTGCGGGCTGAGTCCTTTGACAGAGAATGCCAGATATGTGATACATAGCGCTGCAGGCAGTATCGTCGTTCCTGTCAATCAGGCGCGTGTCGAGGGATGGGTCGATCTCGGCGTCTACACGTTCGAGTCTGGAAATGGCGGCGCGGTCGAACTCAACGATCTGACGGGCGAGGCGCTCGCTGCCCGGCGCGTCATTCTGTTCGATGCGGTCAAATGGGTTCCCGAAAACCCGCAGGCATCGGCACAGATTGTCGCTGTGCGTTTCGAGCGCGATACCATCGCTGCAGGCGAACTCGTCCGCGTCGATGTGACGGTGCACAACACTGGATCGACCATGATCTTCGGGCAAGATCCGCGCGTTGATCTGACCGCAGGCGGCGGTATGAACGATCCTGCCAACGCCTATGTCTACGAGCAACACGAGTGTTTTGCCGGCAGCCCAACCGGCGCCTCTCCCATGTTTCCCAAAGAAGCCGGCAGAATACGCATCACGCTTGGCATGCCGGGCTGGGACGCGCTGTATGGCAGCGGATGCGCCGGTCCGACCTCCGATTATCCGTGGCGCTGGGGGTTGAACAGCGAACTGGCGCCTGGCGAAGCGCAGACCATCGTTGGCTATGTGCGTTTCCACACTCCTGGAACATACACGCTGCGCGTTGGACTGATCCACGAATATGTGCGCTATCTGGTGCAAGACGTCGGTACAACGACCATTACCGTCACCGATGAGCGTATCCCGCCCGATGTCGCAACCTTCGATGAATGGTTGCGTCCCACAGCGCGTGTGTACCATCTCGGCTCTGCACCTGACAGTCTCCTGGCGCGTGCAGGCGACGCCGAGTCGCTGCCGTTGGGTGCAGAAGTCGGCAGGTTCGTCTGGTATGGCGAACTGCTCGATTGGGGCGATGGCGGTCCACTCGGGCTGACCGATCGCTTTGCTGTGGTTCAGACGCGCGCCTTTTCTGCCCCGGTGAGCGGAGAGTATACCTTCCGCACTGTCAGCGACGATGGCTCGTGGCTGATTGTCAATGGACGCACCGTTGTTGCGAACGCTGGTCTCCACGACCGCGCTGAAATGACCGGAACCATATACCTCGATGCGGGACTGCACGCACTGTCGGTGGTCTTCTTCGAGTGGCGCGGCATGGCAGTGGCGGGGTACGATGTGCGACTGCCGGGCGCCACCGTGTTCCAGCCAGTCCCCGATGGACTGAGCGATACGCCGCGCTTTGGCGGAACATTCGCTCAACCGGCAACCATTGTGCTCGCAGCGGACGATCGTGGCGGTAGCGGTGTGGCAGCGATCCGGTGGAGCCTGAATGGATCGCCCTGGCAGACAATCGCCGGACCGATCGCCCGCATTGATGTTCCAGGGAATGGGGCATACCGCGTGCGCTATCAGGCGGTCGATGCAGTGGGCAATGAAAGTCCCGTCCGCGAATTGACGGTGCGGGTCGACACGAACCTGACGATCCATCGTGTAGTGTTGCCGGTGATCATGCGGTGACGAAACAAACGGCGAACGTTGAAATACTCGATCGTGAACCGTTGCTGAACGTGAATAAGAGGGGTACATCCTGGCAGGCAGGTGATGGTTTTGCGTCATCCGCTCGCACCCGCGCAGGCTTCGGCGTGAGCTCAGCCGAACGGTGGGCATCGCCCGGTTGGGGCACAGCGCCGGCGGGCGTTATCCGGTTGGGGCACGGCGCCGGCAAGTGATCGCCTGCAGGCGGTGGCACCGGTACAATAGGCTTTAGCCTGTTGTGCACCGCCTGCAGGCGGTGGCACCAGTACGATAGGCTTTAGCCTGTCACATGATCGCCTGCAGGCGGTGGCACCAGTACGACCGGCTTTAGCCGGTCGCGTCCCGCCTGCAGGCGGTGGTACCGGTACAATAGGCTTTAGCCTGTCCACTACCGCCTGAAGGCGGTGGTACATACGCGGCAGCCTGTCACGTCCCGCCTGCAGGCGGCGGTACCGGTACAATAGGCTTTAGCCTGTCCACTACCGCCTGAAGGCGGTGGTACATATGCGG
>FWPU01006173.1_pt1 | contig 21873 bp, 23 predicted proteins | sample 2228361 | NCBI WGS metagenome assembly FWPU01 (sample SAMEA103939777, study PRJEB20133) | metagenome
AGGTGAACAAGCCCGAATAGCGTTTCCACTGCTTACATTTTTTTCAGAAAGAGGGATCCGGGGATGCGCTCTTCCTCGCCAACCTCCTCCTGTTCCTGGATTAGCTCGCCATACACGTGATCCTGCAGGCCTTCACCAATCAAGAGCCCAATGGCATAGACGAGTAAAAGCAAGGCCAGCCTCTTCTCCTTGCTCGGCGGCTGTTTGTTCATCAACCGGCTCATCCCCAATCGTCCTTTTTGGCCGCAATCTCGGTCAAGTGTAAGGAGCGGGCTGCCAGGATTGCCTGCCCCATTTCAGCCGCTTTGTTGGCGATCGTTTCATCTTCAAAGAGCGCCTGCATAAACTGGCGCATCTTGATCCACTTGTACATGGTAGCCTCCTACCGATAAGTGGTGGTTGTAAACCCAAGCTTATCCAGGTTTGAGGCTCCTTTTCATAATCTTGTCCTAACTCATGTCCGAAGATCAGAGGAATTAATACTTGACTTTGGGAATTCTTTTGCTATAATACCAATTGATAGCGAAAAATTTCTTGTTTATGAAAATTTTTACAATAATAAATTCGCTATGGCGCGACCCAAACAAGAAGAAGATCTGCGGCTGCTTACCAAAGTTAGCAAGCTCTACTATGAAGAGGGCTTGACTCAAGACGAAATTATGACTCGGTTGCAACTCTCGCGCTCTAAGGTTTCGCGATTGCTTCAGCGCGCGCGAGATAGGGGAATTGTCAAGATCACCGTTTTGCCCCCACCGGGTCTTTTCCCTGATCTTGAGGCGGAATTGGAAGAACAGTATCACCTAAAGGAAGCCGTCGTAGTCGAAGTCCGTGACCCTCAATCTCAATCTTTGGTTTCGCGTGAACTAGGAATAGCGGCAGCCAACTATCTTCTGCGGACACTACAAGATAATGACGTGATTGGTGTTTCTTGGGGCACGACGCTTAGTCATATGGTAGCGGCCTTGGAACCCCGTCCAGCAAATGGGGTCCACGTGGTGCAGATTATTGGCGGTCTTGGCCCCCCTGAATCTGAGGTTCATGCCACAGATCTGTGCCGGCGGCTGGCTCAACTTCTCCAATGTCGGCTCACACTCCTACCAGCCCCAGGTATTGTGGATCATGGGGAGGCCAAGGAAATTATCCTCTCGGATAGTCATGTTCGGCATGCTTTTGAACTCTTTTACCGCATTACTGTGGCCTATGTTGGTGTGGGCGCTCCAACCCCTGATTCAGTCATAATGCGCGACGGCTCGATCCTTACTCAAGAAGAGCTGGCTGCTCTTCTACAAAAAGGAGCGGTTGGCGATATTGCTTTGCGCTTTTTTGATGCCTTCGGCCGTCCCGTTTTGTCTGAAGTGGACGAGCGGGTTATTGGCATTTCGTTAGAGGAGTTGCGTCAAATAAAACGCGTCGTTGGAGTGGCCGGGGGTCCGAAAAAGGTTGAGGTGCTCCGGGGGGCTCTCCGGGGTGGTTTGATCAATGTGCTAATCACTGATCACGTGACCGCATATCAGTTGGTGAGGTAGCGTTTCAATGACAGATGCGCAGACTTTGTCTCTAGACACAATTCTTGCTCTAGCCAACGAGGTCGTCCAGCGCGAAGCAGAAGCGGTGGCTTCATTGACCTCGCAATTTGACCACAGTTTCGTAGAGGTCGTCCGGGTAATTCTTGCCTGTGAAGGACATGTATTGGTGGCGGGGGCTGGCACTTCACATGCCGTTGCTTATCGTTTGGCGCACTTGCTTTCATGCTGTGGAACGCCGGCTCTCTTTATTTACCCGGGTGATGCCCAACATGGTGGAGGAGGGGCTGTTACGGCTCGGGACGTGCTGCTTCTAATTTCAAAAGGAGGTGAAACCCAAGAGATCAACAATTTGGCACATATTGCTCGACAACGCGGAGCAACAGTTATCGCAATCACAGAGAATCTGGGTTCAACTTTGGCGCAACTCAGCGATTATGTCGTGCGCGTAAGCGCTCCCCCTGGCGTTGATCCTTATGGAATGATTGCCACCGGGAGTTCGTTAGTCAATGCGGCTTGGGGAGATGCTTTGTGTTCTGTACTCCTTAATCTGCGAGGTTACACCAAAGAGGAATTTGGTAAAACCCACCCTGGTGGTGCCGTCGGTAAAAAACTTAGCGAGCAAGGCATTCTATAACGGGTAGATACGCTTATGAAAGCAGCATTTCTTACAAATGTGATGCGGTTCGAGATTCGGGATGTTCCCTTACCAGATTGTCCCGAAAATGGAATTGTCTTGAAAGTTAAAGCCTGTGGTGTCTGCGGTTCGGATTTACGTCGTTGGCGTGAAGGCCCCCTATCCAGCGGTATCCCTCTGATCCCAGGCCATGAGATAGCCGGTGAAGTAATTGCTGTTGGAAAAAACATCACCGACTACGCGGTTGGTGATCGCCTGGCTGTGGCCCCCGATATACATTGCGGTAATTGTTATTATTGTGAACAAGGGCTTTATAACCTATGTGATAACCTGCGTTTGATCGGCATAACTCCCGGGCATGATGGGGGATTTGCGGAGTACATGGTACTGACCGGCGAGATTCTCAGGAATGGCATAGTGCATCGTGTTCCGTCTGGGCTTTCCGACCTGCAAGCAGCACTCGCAGAACCCGCCAGCTCAGTACTGGCGGCCCATGAGCATGTTGGTACAAGCCTCGGTGATACTGTGCTGGTAATGGGCGCCGGCCCGATTGGGTGCTTGCATGTCGTAATTGCTAAGGCTAGAGGGGCACGGGTGCTGTTATCAGAACCCCATGCTAGGCGCCGACAACGAGGTGAGTTGTTTGGGCCCGATAGAATCATAGATCCTTCCCAACGAGATGTGGTGGCTCAGGCCCGAGATATGACGGCTGGGCGTGGTGTGGATATTGTGATTTGTGCTAACCCAATTCCCGAAACCCAAACACAAGCGGTTGAGGTGGTACGTAAAAGGGGACGAGTTGTTTTGTTCGGCGGTTTGCCAAAGGATCATCCCATGACTGTACTTAACGCCAACTTGATCCATTATGGCGAAATTCAAGTTGTGGGTTCGTTCTCTTACCACCCGATGTTTCACCAGAGGGCTTTAGATCTGATTAAGCAAGGAGTAATCCCTTCCGATATACTCATTACCCACACTTTCTCACTTGACCAGATAAATGAAGCCTTTCAAACAGCAGCTGGCGGAGATGCACTAAAGGTCATTATTACTCTTGAAACCGGAGCAGCCTCATGATTGGACTCTACAAAGATCTTGAAGACCTTGCCAAAGCAGGTAAAAGTGTGCGAGTTGGTTTGATTGGTGCCGGCCAGATGGGCACGGATGTGGTAGCCCAAACCACCATGATGAAAGGTATTGAAGTTGTAATTGCAGCAGATATTGACCTCCAGCGAGCCAAAGAGGCTTATCGCATTGGAAAGGTGGTTGGTGAGGTGGTTGAAGCCCGCACTCCGGCAGAGGCAGATGCCGCAGTTCAGGCAGGTAAGCGTGTGGTAACCCGAGATTATCGTGTGGTTACTGATATGCAGAGTGTGGATGTGGTGTTGGAAGCCACCGGTGTGCCCGAGGTAGGCGCTGCTGCCGCGTTGCGAGCCGCACGCAAAGGGCATGACCTGGCGATGATGAACGTGGAGACCGATATCACTGTAGGGCCAATTTTGAATTGGTACGCTTCTCAGAAAGGGGTATTGTACGCCTTGGCTGCTGGCGACGAACCGGCTGCATGTAAGGAACTTTATGATTTTGCCAGGGCGTTGGGGTTCACCATTGTGGCAGCAGGAAAGGGAAAGAATAACCCTTTAGATCGTTATGCCACCCCCACCGATCCCGCAATTATTCAAGAAGCAGCGCGACGCGGATTGAGTCCTAATATGCTGGTGGAATTCATAGATGGCAGTAAGACCATGATCGAGATGGCTGCAGTCTCTAACGCCACCGGCCTGGTACCGGATGTTCGCGGAATGCACGGTCCTCATGCAACGCGAGACACTCTCAACCACGTCTTTACCTTAAAGGAGGATGGGGGAGTCCTCAATAAGATGGGTGTGGTGGATTATGGTATCGGCCCCATTGCCCCGGGTGTGTTTGTGATTGTGCGCACGGATCACCCGCGTTTACGAGAGGCTTTGATTTTACGAGATATGGGAACCGGTCCTTACTACACCCTATTCCGGCCGTACCACCTGTGTAGTATTGAGGTTCCACTAACTTGCGCGTTGCTTGCCATCCGACGTCAATCCAACATGATGCCCATGGATCGTCTGGTTTCTGAAGTTTTTGCAGTCGCCAAACGTGATCTCGTTCCCGGTGATGTCCTGGATGGAATTGGGGGGACTTGCTTTTACAGTCTCATAGACACCTACGAACAGGCCAAGGCAGAGTTCCTGTTGCCTATCGGACTGGCAAAAGGAGCTCGCGTTCTTCGTCCTATCGCCAAAGGTCAACCCATTTCTTGCCATGATGTTGAAATAAAGCCCTCAATGATTTACCAGTTGCGTCAATTGCAAGATGCCTGGTTTGAGAATCGTATTTCTGAGGGTGATCTTTTGCTGGCTATTGATCAACTTGCTAGGGAACCGATTGAATAACCCAGGAGGAGGAAAAAATGAGTCAGGCAACCCTTGCGGTCATTGTTGGTAATCGTGATTTCTTTCCCGATCGGCTTGTTACAGAAGCGCGCCGAGATATTCTGGCCCTGTTCAATGAGTTAGACATTGACCCCGTCATTTTAGATGAGAGTGAGACCAAATTTGGCTCAGTGGAAACATACGCTCATGCGAAAGCATGCGCTGACTTGTTCCGCAAGCACCGTGATCGGATTGATGGGGTGTTGGTTACCTTACCTAATTTTGGTGATGAAAAAGGGGTGGCTGACACGATTAAGCTCTCTGGACTTGAGGTGCCCATCCTTGTTCAGGCTTATCCAGATGATTTGTACCAGTTTACGCTGGAACGGCGGCGTGATGCTTTTTGCGGGAAGATTTCGGTTTGTAACAACCTGCGTCAATATGGCTTCCCGTTTTCCTTAACTCGCCTCCATACCGTAAATCCGCTAAGCGAGAGTTTCAAGGAGGACTTGCTTCGCTTTGTTGGGGTTTGCCGGGTGGTGAAAGGTCTGCGCAACGCACGTCTGGGAATGGTAGGGGCGCGGCCCAATGCTTTTAACACGGTGCGCTTTAGCGAGAAGTTACTCCAAGCATTTGGGATAAGTGTATCCACCATTGATCTCTCAGAGGTCTTTGCAGCAGCCAACAAATTAGCAGATAACGATCCTAAGGTTCTGGCCAAACTTGACGAAATTCGTGCTTATGCGAAGACCGAAGGAGTGCCTGGGGGTTCGCTTGTTCGAATGGCGAAACTTGGAATTGTGATATCGGATTGGATGCGTGAAAACGATCTTCAGGCAACGGCCATCCAGTGTTGGAATTCGGTGCAAAGGAACTTTGGCGTCAATGTATGTACATTGATGAGCATGATGAGTGAGAAACTCATGCCAAGTGCTTGTGAGGCCGATATCACGGGTGTTCTTTCAATGTATGCTTTGCAACTGGCATCGGGTCGTCCAAGTGCCTTGGTGGATTGGAATAACAATTACGGCGATGATCCTGATCGCTGCGTCTTCTTCCACTGCGGTAACTGGGCAAAATCTTTCTTGCCTGATATTGCTGTAAAAACTGCTGAAATACTCGGAACCACTTTGGGCGAGGAGAACACCTATGGTGCTGTAGCGGGACGAGTTCCCGCAGGCCCGGTTACCTTTGCCCGGATTACAACCGATGACTTCAATGGGTTGATCCGTGCATATGTGGGTGAGGGTGAGCTAACGGATGATCCTCTCGATACCTTCGGCAGCCGTGCAGTAGTTCATGTCTCGAACCTTCAGCAGCTGCTTCAATACATCTGCAAGAATGGGTTTGAGCATCACGTTGCCATGAATGGTTCTCATGTAGCCGCGGTTCTTGTCGAAGCGTTTGAAACCTATTTTGGCTGGGATGTATATCACCATCAGTGGTAACGCGGTATGCTTTTGTTGGGATTAGACATAGGCACCACAGGTTGTAAGGCGAGCCTGTTCCGCGAGAATGGCGAGCTTGTGGCCGTTTCCCGACGGGAGTATGAGATTTTGTTCCCGGCACCTGGCTGGGCTGAACAGGATGCTGAAAAGGTTTGGAGGCTTGCGCAAGAATGCATTGTGGAGGTGATCCACACATCTAAGGCATACCGAGAAATAGCAGCCATAGGACTTTCAGTGCAAGGCGAAGCGGTTATACCAGTGGATGCAGAAGGAAATGCGCTTCGCAATGCCATTCTGGGCATGGATACCCGTACAAATGAGCAGAATCGCTGGCTTGAGGAGCGTTTCGGGCGCCATGAGCTATATGCCCGAACGGGGATGCCCATCCACACCATTAATACCCTGCCCAAGTTGCTGTGGTTGAAAACGCACGAGCCTCAAAATTGGCAGCAGGCACGCCGGTTTGTCCTTTACGAGGATTTTCTTATTCAAAAAATGACAGGACGGGTGGGGCTTAGTCGCTGCCTTGCTTCTCGTACTCAGCTCTACGATTTGCAAAAAGGCGAATGGTCCGAGGAGATTCTTTCGGCGATTGGATTAGAACCCACCCGTCTCTCCCCCCTATATGACTCCGGCACTGCTGTGAGCACGCTACGCTCGGAGTTGGCCACTGCTTGGGGTTTGTCGAACCAACCTCTGGTGGTGACAGGGGGGCACGATCAGGCTTGTGGAGCACTTGGGGTAGGTTTGGTGAGGCCTGGTTTATCTATGGTCTCTAGTGGCACGGCTGAAGTGGTTGAAGTGGCATTAGAGAAGCCAGCATTAGAGGAAGTGCTAGAAAAAGCAAACATCTCCTGTTATGTCCATCCCATAACAGGTTTGTATTTGGCCATGACACTCAATCATAGTGGTGGCTTGCTGCTTCGCTGGTTTCGGGATACGTTTTGTGCCGATATCAAGGCGGAAGCCCTCGCGCATGGACGGGATGCATATGATCTGATTTTCGGCGATTTGCCGGATTCTCCCTCTCCGCTTTTGTTGCTGCCTCACTTCTCAGGTAGCGGGACACCGTGGATGGATACCACTTCGAAGGGGGCTATACTAGGACTCACATTTTCGACCACTCGCGAAGATGTTGCTCTGGCTATTCTGGAAGGGTTGACGTACGAATTGAACCTAAATCTGGAATTGCTGCGTGAGGGGGGTGTGATTATTGAGGAACTGCGAGCTATAGGCGGTGGAGCACGTTCAAAGCGCTGGCTCGAGTTAAAGGCTAACGTTACCGGAATTCCGGTTTTGGTTCCGAAAGTAACGGAGGCCGCGTCGTGGGGCGCTGCCTTACTGGCTGGAAAAGGGGCTGGCGTCTTTACAGATCTGACGCAGGCGGCTGAAGCCACCCTTGAATTTACCAACCGCTATGATCCGAATCCCGAACAACAGGGTGCTCATGCTCGCCGCTATGCTTTGTATAAGGAGCTCTATCCTACGCTGATTCCCTTGTTGCGTCGAATCTCTGGAGGAAACCCGTGAGGGAAGTGGTTTTTTCTCAAGATGATGCGCGAGTAAGAGCCGATGCCGCACTTAAGCGGGAGCGGGTTCGAATGTGGCTGGAGGAGAATGGGTTAGATGGGGTGATTATCTCCCGTCAAGATCAGTTTGCCTGGATAACCTCTGGAGGGGATAACCATGTCTTAAAAAACAGTGAAATAGGCGTAGGGCACGTGGTTATCACACCTACCCAGCATTATTTGTTGGCGCACTCTATGGATGCCCTGCGACTTTATGAAGAGCAAATACCCGGTCAGGAGTATGAACTGGTAAGTTTATCCTGGTTTCAAGGAGATCCTCGTGTTGCTGCACGTGATCTGATTGGGGGAAGATGGGCATCCGATACCCCTCTTGATGGGGCAGCCTTTGATGCTCACCAATCCTTAAGCTTTTTACACTATCCCCTAACCGACCTTGAGATGGCCCGTTGTCGTTGGCTGGGAGAACAGGTAGGAAAAATTCTGGTCCGTGTTGCGCAATCAATTCGCCCCGGCGAAAGCGAGGAGGAGGTAGCCTACCGCCTTCAGGTGGAATGCCTGAAGCTTGGTATTGAGTTAGATGTTTTGATTGTGGGAAGCGATGAGCGAGTCTTTCGATACCGTCATCCCTTGCCCACGACCAAAAGAATAGAGCGATATGTGTTGCTGCATCCGGCTGCACGGCGGTGGGGGTTACACGCTAATGTCAGCCGAAGCCTGTATTTTGGCACCCCATCTGAAGATATTCGGCGCGCTTATCAAGCCGTTGCAACTCTTGAGGCTTGTTTGTTGGGTCGGCTAAAGCCAGGGTTGTTATTTAGCGAAATATTTGAGTGGCAGAAACAAAAATATGCGGAGTTGGGTTTTCCAGAAGAATGGAAAAACCACTTTCAAGGAGGGCCAACGGGGTATTTGGTGGTAGATGCTTTGCGGTGTATGACCTCTACCCAGACCCAGATCAATCAGGCCTACGATTGGTTTATCACTGTGACAGGGGCAAAAGTAGAGGAACAGGTTCTACTTTCCGAAAATGGGGTAGAAATTCCCTCCTTTCAATCACCATGGCCGTCGTTTAGGCCCAAAGCATCCTGTGACGGGGTCAGTGTACCTGACTTGTGGCAGTTTTGAGTAGGCTGGAATATGTTATTGACAAATGGCAAAACATATGTTAGAATTTTTAAAAATGATAGGGGGATACCACAAGGCTTATCGGATTGGTATGTGCCCGATTATGTCCCCGTCTTCGTATTTAGCGTTTTATGAGAGAACACCAGAGTGGGCGTCGAAAGGAGGTGAGGTTATTTGCTGATAGTAATGTAACGTCTGAGGTTTCTAAACCCACTTGCAGAATCTTAAATTTACCCATTCTAGAAAGTAGGAGAAGAGGTCATGAAAAAGCTAATGTCTTTTGTGTCACTCCTTGTGCTCCTGACACTGGTGTTGGCAGCCTGTGCACCGGCAGCCACCCAGGCCCCTGGCGAGCCTCAGGTTATGGAAAAAACCGTGGTGGTTGAGAAAACGGTAGTGGTCAAGGAGACCGCGGAGAAGAAAATTACAATTGGCTATGGGGCGCCTGAATTGAGTGGAGGTCAAGGCGTCATCATGAATGGGATGGTCACAGGAGCCCAGATGAAAAATTGGGCAGTTGTGACCACGAATGCTAACTTCGATGCGTCAGCCCAGGCCAACCAAATTGACTACTTCATTTCGCTAGGGGTAGATGCCATTGTGGTTGTCCCCGTTGATAGTCAGGCTATCTGTGCTTCGGTCAAAAAAGCCAAGGACGCGGGTATTCCGTTTTTCACCATTGACCGGGCGCCGATTGGTTGTGAGATCGACATGACCGTTCAGTCAGACAATTACATGGCAGGCAAGCAGTCGGGCGAAGCCATGGTCAAATTGCTGACTGAAAAATACGGTGAACCCAAGGGCACTGTGTTGGAACTCCAGGGAGATTTGGGCCAGAATGTTGCTCAGTTGCGTGGGGCTGGTTTCAATGATGTGATTAAGAATTACCCGAACATCAAGGTGATCTCTAAACCCACCGAATGGAAAGCCGAAAAATTCTCACAGGCCACGCTGGATGTGGTATCAAGTGAGGCGATTGACGGCATCTACATGCATTCCGACTGCGTGGGTGTCAAGGTTGTGCTGTCTGCGCTCGAGCAACTGGGCAAGAAGTTCAAGGCTGGTGAACCAGGTCACATCTTCCTGACCGGTGTAGATGCATGCCCTGACATGCTCCAGGCCATTCGCGATGGTTATGCCGATCAGGCTTCAAGTCAGCCACTCCCCGATTTTGGTGTGGTTATTGCTGATTACATTGAAAAGGTGCTCAAGGGTGAGCCTATTACCGAAGGAGAGGTGGTGAAGGAAGGCGCTCCCTGGTCCCCCGCACGCATCGTAAAGGCGGACACCGGCTTCATGATGAATTTAGCAACCACAAGCGTGACGAAGGAAAATGCGGCTGACCCTGCTTTGTGGGGAAACCAGGCCAAATAACGCAACAAGATGGTTGTGCTATGGGTGGCAGTTACTGCCGCCCATAGCACCTAAGGAGTAAACCGGCGCCTTATCTTCTGATGAGTGTTAAGAGGTTCAGTCAATGAACAAAGAGAAGTTGAATGATATCTTCTTACTTATTGTTGACAACTTAATTTGGGTTTTCGTGGTCATTGCTCTTTTGGTTTTCTCTCTAATTTCTGAAAACTTCTTCACCCCTTTTAACCTGGTTAACATTCTTTCGCGCGTTGCTCCACTGGCCCTGTTGGTCATCGGCCAATCTTTTACGCTCATCACGGCCAACTTTGATCTCTCCTCTGAGTCCGCGATGGGCTTTACCGCCATGGTGGCAGCCCTCTTGCTGGCTAGTCAGAAAAATGGCGGACTTGGGTTAGAAATCAACCCCTTTTTGGGGATTCTAATAATGCTTTTGGTGGGAGCAGCAATCGGGGCATTTAATGGCATTTTCATTACCCGATTGGGGATGAACAATTTCATCATGACGGTAGCCATGTTGATGATCCTGAGAGGTGCTACTTACGCAATTTCTCCCGGAAAAAGCGTTAACTTTCTCCCTCCTGAATTCAATTGGTTAGGGGGAGGGGCCTTGTTCCGCATTCCTTCCGGCGATGGCAAATTCCTGGCGGTACCCGTTTCTATGTTCTTTGTGATTGCGGCTTTTATCGTTGCCCATATTGTGACGAAATACACGCGCTTTGGGCGGGATATGTACGCGGTCGGCTCAAATCGTCAGGCTGCTGAGGCGGCCGGGATTGACTCTAAACGAATTGTGACAATCGTATATATTATCAGTGGTTTGTGTGCCGCATTAGCGGGTTTATTAGATGCAGGACGCATGGACAGCGCTACGCCTCGAACGGGAGCAGGGTTGATTTTCCCAGTTCAGGCAGCGGCTGTGATTGGTGGCATTAGCCTGTTTGGCGGACGCGGTAACCTGATTGGGGCCTTTGGGGGAGTGTTATTATGGGGTATTCTGGATACCGGTTTGAATATTGCTAAGGTTTCACCATTCTGGATTGAAGTCAGCCGAGGGGTGCTACTACTCTTTGCGATGTTCATTGATGCCCTTAAGGTTCGCTACCTCCGAAGAATGGCTGTACGAAAGGTATTGGCTACTTCTACGATTGGATTGAAAGATCCACTTCACCAAGTGGAGTGATTCTGAACGAATGGACAGGGTAGACCCTATGGAAACTTTATCCTCTAATGTCATCCTAGAAATGAAGGGAATTTCAAAAGCCTTTCCGGGGGTTCAGGCTCTGGATAATGTGGATTTGACTGTTCTCGAGGGGGAAATTCACGGTTTAGTTGGAAAAAATGGGGCTGGAAAATCCACTTTAATGGCCATTCTAATGGGTTTGCACCCCATGGATAGTGGTGAGTTAAGGATCAATGGACGGCCAATTACGAATGTAACGCCTCGCGAGGCCCTTGAAGCAGGGATTGCCTATGTGCCTCAGCAGGTGCGAATGATGGATAGCCTCACGGTGGCTGAAAATATTTTGGCTGGTAATTTGCCAGTGAACCGCTTTGGGTTGGTGGACTGGGAGGCGGCCTTCAAGGATGCTGAGGAGCGTTTACATCGCTTGGGGCTTGAGTTAGACGTACGTCAACGCGTTGAGGGTCTGGGTGTTGTGGAGCAGACCATGCTGGCTATTGCCAAGGCCCTTTTTAGCAATGCACGCTTGATCATCCTGGATGAACCTACCGCAGCATTAGCCCGTGCGGACATCGAGCGCTTATTTGGGTTTGTCCGTTCTCTCAAGAAGATGGGGGTGGCCTTTATTTACATTTCCCATCATCTTGAGGAAGTGTTTGAAATTTGTGATCGCGTGACGGTGTTGCGAAATGGTCAGCAGGTGGGCACTTATGAGGTTAAGGACCTGGACATTCCGCGGTTGATTCGCCTTATGGTGGGCGAGGAGATCCGTGACTATGAACGCCAATCCACGTGCCAGGATGAGGCCGTTCTTGAAGTAAGAGGTCTCACGCGGCGAGGGTATTATGAGGATGTCTCCTTTACGGTGCGTAAAGGAGAAGTCGTGGGCCTCTCAGGTCTTGCGGGAAGTGGTGCAGCAGCGTTGGGGCGCGCCTTGTTTGGGCTTGAGCGGCGCGGTGTTGGTGAGGTCTGGTTAAAGGGGAAACCTTTTACTGCGAAAAGTCCGCGTGAGGCGCTGGATCAGGGGCTGGCCTATTTACCCCAGGATCGTTATCGTTTTGGCCTGGTGGGTATTCGGCCGGTACGCGAAAACATCACCTATACGATCCTTCACCAACTTCTGAATGCATTGCGCTTTATCAGTTTTCGCAAAGAAAATGAAGTGGTGCAAAAGTATATCGAGGCGTTGGAAATTGTTTGTGCCTCGCCAGAGCAGCGTGTCGGCCTGTTAAGTGGTGGAAATCAGCAGAAGGTGGTTTTTGCGAAACTGGCCGCGACTCGTCCCTCGGTGCTTATCCTGCATGAGCCCACCCAAGGTATTGATGTGCGTGCAAAGCTGGATATTTACCGCATTGTGGACGAATTGGCTTCGCAAGGAATTGGGGTTTTGATCATCTCTTCGGAAGTGCGCGAATTGCTGGGGGTGTGCGATCGCATCCTGGTTATGTATAAAGGGCGTATCAGCGCTGAGTTCCGAGCCGGTGAGCCTCAAACTACCCCTGAAAACATATTGCTGGCGATTGAAGGAGGCAATGCTCATGATCAAAGGCAAGTGGCTGCAGTTTATTCTTGATCGAATGATTTGGCTCATATTGATCCTGGTCGTGATATTCTTTACGCTCAGGATTGGTGGAAAGTTCTTAAGTGGAGTGACGCTCATTAATGTGTTGCTTCATGCCAGTTTGTTGGGGGTTCTAACCATTGGGCAAACAATTTGCCTCTTAAGCGGTAATTTTGATCTTTCTGCTGAGGGAATTGTTTCCCTGCTAACGGTCCTGGCGGCCTGGCTAATGTTACCCTATCGTGAGATGACTCTTGCGCAAGCGGGGGGTATTGGATGGGAACTATCACCGTATATTGTTATCCCCTTAATGCTTGTTTTGGGAACGTTCATAGGCTGGATCAATGGTATTCTGATCACCCGCCTGCGGATGAACAATTTTATCGTCACCCTTGCAATGCAGTTGTTTCTGCGCGGAATCGCCTATGTGATTAGCCTGGGTGCTATTATGCCGGGTACCCCCAAGGAGTTTAATTGGTTAGGGGGTGGTAGGATTGGTGCCATTCCGGTCTCGGTCATTGTCACCCTTATACTGTTCCTCGTCTTCGAGTTCTTTGTGCGCTATGCCCGGTTTGGTCGTGAGCTGTATGCCGTAGGTGCTAATCGGGATGCGGCACGTGCCTCCGGCTTTAAACCTGAAAAGACGGTAACCCAGGCTTATATGATTGGTGGTTTTATGGCTGCCTTAGCCGCTTGGATGCTTCTCGGACGTTTGGAGGTATCGGTGCCGACATTGGGGCAGGGCATGACCCTGGAAACTGTGGCGTCTGCAGTCATTGGTGGGGTGGCTCTCTCCGGGGGGTCGGGGAGCATTATGGGAGCCTTCTCGGGTGTGTTGTTGCTCTCTGTAGTAGACACTGGGCTCAATATGATGGAGGTAGATCCCTTCTGGATTACGGGGGTACGTGGGCTGATCATTTTGGTTGCGTTGCTGTTAGAGGTCCAGAAGTCTCGCATTCGTGTGGATATGTTAGCCGGACGGGCGAAAAGTCCAGTGGTACGTTCTTAGTCAGGGCAAGGTGACATGTGTTCCCTCATCTAATGAAACGGCGGGTATGTGACACCCGCCGTTTCATTAGGATCACATACCCTCAAAAGGTGAGAGTTTTCCTTCAAAGGGATTTCGGAAGTTGTAAATGGGTAGATCAGGCACATGTACTTGGTCGGGAAGACTCAACACCCACCGCACTGCTTGGGCCACGACCTCTGGCGGTATCATTCTTTCGATGACCTGGGGCGTTAAAGTGGCAGGCACCTCGCGCCACCAAGGGGTATTTGTCGCCGCGGGCGAAATGAGATGCACATGAATGTTATAGCGGCGGAGTTCCTCGGATAGGGCTGCAGTTAATCCCTCTAACCCCCATTTGGCTGCGCAATAAGCGGTTCGGTTGTCTTCCCCCACTTTCCCCGCCAGAGAGCCTATGTTCACGATGCGCCCCTCCCCCTGCTTTTTCATGTGTGGGACCACTGCCCTCGCGCACAGGAAAGGTGCTTTTAAGGTGGTATCTAAGGTCTGATCCCAAAATTCCTCTGTGGTGTCCTCGAGGCTGGCAGGCGGGCCCCAAAAAGCAGCGTTAACAAGAATATCAACACGACCAAAGCGGGTCAATGTCGCTTCGACCATTTGGTTTACAGCCGATGCTTCTCGAATATCGGCTGAATACCAGACCGTTTCACCACCCTGTTCCCGAATCTTATTGGCGACTTTTTCCAGTTTTTGAACGGATCGCCCGACCAACATAGTGCGAACACCTGCCCTGGCTAATTCCATGGCAATACATTCACCGATTCCACCACTTGCACCTGTAATGATGGCCACCCGATTGGCTAAATCCATATGACCTCCTTATTCGGTTTTCCCCGATTCTACTGAGTCATCCAGGAGCAGTTGAGCAAGGGCTTCGTCCACGAAAAGATGGGTGATCAGGCCGGTTCGTAAAGCAGCAGCAACGGCGCGGTGTTTTTCTACGCCACCCGCAGCGGCTATTACATTTTTCGTGTTGCGTAATTGCTCAACACTGATACCTATTAACCGATCTTTGAATTCCTGCGATAGTATTTGTCCATCCTGGTCGAAATAATGGGCACAGATATTCCCAACCGCTTTCTGACGAATTAATTCCGAGAGATTTTCTTGCCCAATGTAAACCACCTGCCCCTCAATAAGTGGAATCGGTCCAATACCCACACACGCGTACGTTAGGCGGTTCCATCGGGAGATAACTTCCTGCGTGGTAATGTCTGCCATCAGTGCATCGCGCAAGGATTTTGTTCCTACAAGCAAGGGCACTAGAAGGAAGTAAGGGGTTGCATTGAAAGCCCGAGCAGCCTGTAGAACGATTTGGTTGAGTTGGGTATAACTGCCGGTTGAACTGCTTTCTCCGAGAAGCGGTACAACTTCTATCTGGCGAGGGCGACTCGGCGCAAGAAGATTCACCACTTCCATTATCGTTCGCCCCCAATCCAGTCCTAAAACGTCTCCATCCTGAAGGACACGATCTAGATATTGTGCGACTGCATTCCCCAATGCTCGTCGAGTGAGAACCGTGGAAAGATGAGCGCTTGAGACAACCTCAGCATAGCGTAGACGATAGCGTTCCTGAAGTTGTAGAGCCAGGTGTTGAAATACATTCTGAGGGTCACGGATACTTATTTGAACAATTCCTTGTTCGCGAGCCTTCTTTAAGTAGAGCGCGATTAGAGAACGAGAAACGCCAAGGCGATCGGCTATCTCTTGCTGCGAAAGATTTTCTTCGTAATAGAGATGAGCCACTTCAACCAATGTTGCCATCAAGTCAGGACGTTCTAACACTTTTCTGTTCTCCATAAGATGTTTCTGTTTATGCCCCAAGCGCTTCGTTGATCACTCCACTACGAAGGAATACATCGGCTGCTGCACCGTAGAGTGCGGAATTGGTAAACGTTTCTCGCTCCAGACGCAAGTCACGCAGCGCTTCATCAGACATCAGGTATCTACGGATGTAATGGCTGATGCGGTCTATCAGCTGCGGGCAAGCCTGAATCACGCCACCCCCCATTACAATCATTTCCAGGTCAAGGGTATTAACTAATCCGGAGAGGTTGATGGCGATTAGGCGAGCCACTTGCTCGATTATAGAAACTGCCGCGGGATCATTCTGCTGGTAAGCCTGAATCACAGTTTGAGTTGTAACCCTTCCGCCCTGGCTTAACTCTGCCATTAGTGGGCTATGACCAGCGTCAACAGCGGCCTGGCCAGCACGTGCGATGGCTGGTCAGGCGACAAAGGTTTCAAAACATCCACGTCGGCCACATCCACAAGGATAACCTTCTTCGTCCCACGTAATGTGCCCAAAAGGCCCGGCAAATCCATGATAGCCATCATAAAGTTTACCATTCAGGAAGAGATAGCCGCCATAACCCGTGCCCACTGTACACCAGGCAAAAAATTGCGACTCTCGTGCTACTCCCCATAGACGTTCTGCCAGGGCTGCCGCTCGGACATCTGTTCCGGCGAAGACTGGAAGTTGAAAGGCATTTCTAACCATACTACCAAAGGGTAAACCTCGCCAATGGAGGTTGGGAATTAAGACGGCCTCTCCTGTCTCTTTGTTGATGTTACCACAAATACTTAGTCCAATTCCAATAAGTGGAGAATATCGCTGGCGCGCTTCTTCTACGTAAGGGGCAATTGCGGAAATCATTTGGTGAGCGTCGGCTACTTTATGTTCGTCAAAGGAGACCGGGATGATTTGAATATCGCCTTGAAGTTGGCCTTCGCTGTTAAGTACCCCTAGCGCCATCTTGGTCCCCCCAATATCTATCGCAATACAATAAGCAGGCCCCACGGTCATGGATTCCTCCCTGAACTTTGTCCCTGTAATTTAAGGTCCTTCATTCCTCAGGTCTGCCTGATAAGAGCCGGTTTGCCATCCACTGCATAGACTCGGTAAGAAAAGCCTTTTTGAGCCACAATTTCGTAATCATGACCAGCGCTTAGATGAAAGACGCCGATAAAGACCAGCAAATCGGTTCCGGTGTTGATCACCCGGTGTGCCCACATGGGGGGGATGTGCGTGATTGTCCCAGCCCGCCAGGGAATGGCCTGAAATTCTCCTTCCAGGGTATCTAAAAGCAGGAAACCCTCACCTTTTACACAATAGTATACTTCGGGTTGATCGTCGCGTTCATGTTTGTGACCTTTGGTCATGTGGTATTCACCACCAATGTTGCCGGGGAAGATGCGCGTAACCGCTAGGGCCATGTCAGATTTGGACGTGCGAAACGGATAGTAACGAATTTCATAGATTAGCCGATTTTCTTCTTTTAGGATCTCATCCACTGCCTGCTGATCTTTGAACATCATTTTGAGATCGCTTAGATAACGGGGGGTAACCTGAGGACAAGGATCAAAAATGTCACTTTCCGGATCAAGGGCAAGAGTGATAGGAAAATCAATTTCTGTTAGCATTGTTCTTCTCCAAATTAGATGATACTAGATGATTGAAAAACAAAGATTACAAAAGTTCACGAATTTGGACCAGGGGATAAAGGTTTTGCACATCTGTGAAGTGACAATCGGCGGTACCCTCGGTCAGCACGGTGGCGGCGCCGGTGGCAGCGGCCCACCTGAGCGCTTCCGGCCAGGGGTCACCCAGGGAGAGGCGCCAGGCTAGCGCTGCCGAGGTGGCATCCCCTGCACCGGCGGCATTGACCACCCGTTGACGGGGCGGGAGGGCATGAAACGCACCCGCATCGGTGCTGGCGATCACCCCCTCTTCGCCGCAGGTGATCACCAGGGCGGGCAGCCCGAACGCGCGGCGAATTTCAAGGGCCTGTTGGGCCAACGCGGTTGGCGAAGCGGGGCTTACCCCGAAAGTTTGATGGAACTCCTGCGCGTTCATCTTGAGGATGGTGGGGCGAGCCGAGGCGGCCTGGAGGGCTGGCTCTCCCGGGCAGTCAACGAGCACCGGGATCTCCGCGCGGTGGGCGAGGGTGATCAGGCGGGCATAAAAATCCCCCGCTACACCCTGCGGCAGCGAACCGGCCAGAATGACCCACTGTGCATGTGGAAGGTGTGCGGCGAAGCGCTGGATGAGGTCGGCCTGGGCGGAGGGTGGGACCGCATAGCCCCCGGCGATGATGTGGCTGTGCCGCTGATGGGCCTGCTCGACGATCACCAGGGCGACCCGTGTTTCGCCCTCGACCCATACCAGGTCATGGGTGATGCCGTACCGTTCCAGGAGGCGCACCAGGGCCTGACCGTTGTGACCGGCGACGAATCCCAGGGCGGTGGTCGGCAGGTTGAGGGCGCGCAGGGCCACCGACGCGTCAAACCCCTTACCGCCCACGCTTTCAACGCATCGGGAAGCCAGCATGCGGGTGCCGGGGGCGAAGGAGTCAATGAAGTAGACCCGATCTAAGGCCGAGTTAGCCGTCACGGTGAGGTACATGGGGGCTTCTCCGGGGTGGGGCTCAGGCCAGCCAGCGGCTGGCCAGGATGCACCAGGCATTCCAATCAATGCGTTCGAGGGCATCCACGGCGGCCCAGAGATCTTTGGCGGCCACGATGATCCCGTGCTGAGGGATCAAGACGGCCGCGGCCTGCTGGCGGATGCACTCTTCCTGCCCCAGCAGGCCGGCCACGATGTTCGCAGCCAGTTCCTGGCTGTGGGCGAGGGCGGGGGGAATGACCTTGATCACACCGAACTTCTGGGTGTTCTCCAGGACGGGCGGGATGGGGCGGGAAAGGGAGCAGAAGGGGAGGACGTGGAAAGGGTGGGCGTGGATGACCGCCTGGACGTCCGGGAAGGATTGGTAGATGAGGAGATGGGCTTTGCCCTCTCGGGAGAAGCGGGGGTGATGGAGCCAGTCGTCCAGCGTCAGGGGGCCGCTGAGGATGTCCTGAGGGGACAGTTGCCAGTGGTATCGGCTGCCGCTGTATTTGGGGGTGATGTAGAGGGTGTCGCCTTCTCTGGCACTGATGTTACCTCCGGACATGTCGGTCAAGCGCCGTTCGAACATTCGGCGCCCGATTTGAGCAATTTGTTCGGGGAGAGATGCCATCAGAAACCTCCATGGTAATATAACAAAATTATATCATATTGTCAAATGTCAATAGCAAAAGTGACCATTTCAAAAGTATGAAAAAGTGTTTAGACGGTGAAGAGGAGGGTATCAGTGGAGTAAACCCACCAGGGGCCCAAACATGATCTGATCTATCGGCTGGGTAATCCTTCCTGGATCGCTGGAACCTCTGGCCGTGCCTGATGTTCTTTCGTACTTGGAAGGATGAGCTGGGTAGGCGATTCAAGATGGGAGAAACCATACTTGCGAACACGCGAAGAACGGTATCGTTCTATACGCGGTTACAAGCATCTCCAGTCCGCTTTAGGGGTTAGACGCTTGATTGCCTTGGCTGTCAATCATCTTACTGAGGCCTTGCGGTTGATGGAGTGGATGGGCTGAACTAACCCATAAGTCATCGGGCTTTTCCCCTCATATCTTTTTCCCCGTTGCTTACCGGATTTGAAACAATCACCAGTGAAATCGGCGCTTTGCGTGTCGCACAAGATAGTCGTACAATAAGTATTGTAAGACGCAAAACCCCTAAAAACAGCCCAAAAATGCCCGTTTTTGGGGCTAAAAAGGCGTCTAAATCGTGTCGCACAATGTTTTTAGCCGAAGGAAAACCCGCCAATGAACCCTCTGGATGACTTCCTCGCCACCCTTACCAGCCCGCGCACGGTGGAACGCTACCGCGCCGCGCTGGACGAATTCACCCGCTGGTACGCCCAAACCAGCGGCAGAGAACCCGACTGGCGCCTGCTCACGGCAGTCGAGATCAAGGACTACCTGACCTACCTGCAAGGCGTGCGGCGGCTTTCGGCTGCCAGCGTCAACCTGCGCCTGGCGGCGATCCGCTCGTTCCTGCGCCATCTGGGACGCAGCGTGAAGGTGAAGGGGGCAAAGCAGGTCACGCCGCCGGTGAAAGCCCTCTCGCCGCGTGAACTGGGCCGGCTGCTGGCTGCCGCCGAGCGCAGCCCGCGAGACACTGCCATCCTGAACCTGCTGGCCAGGGCGGGCTTGCGGGTGGGGGAGGTGGTGCGCCTGCGGCTGGGGGATGTGGAGATGAACGGACGCAGCGGCTGGGTGGTGGTGAAGGGCGGCAAGGGCAATAAGAGCCGCCGCGTGCCGCTGAACGGCGAGGCGCGCCAAGCCCTCAAAGTCTGGCTGGAAGCGCGTCCGCAGGGGGCAGAGGACTGGCTGTTTCTCTCGCGCACGGGCAAACCGCTTTCGGAGCGGGATGTGCAGCGTATGGTGGCGGAGTACGGACGCATAGCGGGGGTAGAGGCCACGCCGCATGCCTTGCGTCACACCTTTGCGACCCGCGCAATTGAAAAGGGGGTGGATGTGGCGACCTTGCAGGCTTTGTTGGGACATTCCCGCTTAGAAACGACCGGGCGCTACCTGCACCCAACCGCCGAGCGCATGCAGGAGGCGGTGGAAAATATATGACGGCATGGAAACGAACCGAACGGGCAATCGCCAAACGGCTGAACGGCAAACGGTTGGGCGCAACGGGCCGGCACGGCGCGGATATACTCACGGATTGGCTATCGGTTGAGGTCAAGCACAGGCGCAAGTTGCCGCAATGGTTGAAGGACGCGCTTGACCAAGCCGCCAGCAGCGCGGAGGGCCGGCTGCCTATCGTGATCCTGCATGAGCGCGGGCAGCGGCATGATGAGGATATTGTCCTCATGCGATTAGAAGATCTGGAACGATTGCAAAATTGAAAGCCGCGCTACTTGCGTCCCGATTGGATATTTGCTAGAATACGGTTAGGAGCGTCCACAAGACCCTCCGCGTGAAGAGCGTCAAACCGGCTTACAAAGCCCGTTGGACGGATGCGAAAGCATTTGCCAACGGGCTTTTTCGTTATCGGCTGATGGTCGAAGCCAGGACGGGGCGCAACTCCCCGACAGCCATTTTCCACCGGCTGACCAAGCCCGTGGCGGGACTTTAACAAGCGCAGGCGCGGCTCACCCAGCCGTCCACTGGGACAAAAGGCCCTTTCGTTCTCCATCCCGGCGGGAGAGGGCTGCTCTCCCCTCGCGGTGGGGAACGAAAGGAGGTGAGCCATGCTATTCAGCGAATTGTTGCCAACGCTGCTGACATGCGCCTTGATCCTGATCGGCTACGATCTCGCGCAAAAGGCATTCATCTTTCGCCTTTTGCAAAAAGCGAAGGATGAAAAAGAGCGCGAAGCGATCATCGCGGCGTTCCTGACCCGGCGATGGCGATAAGTCCCCACAGGGGAGATCGGCTGACCAAGCCCGTCTCCCCAATCTGGGCTCCGCAGAGTGCGGTTGCGGGTGCAAGTCCCGCAGGAGCGACCTACCGAACCTTATCAATCCAGTACACGCCATCCGCCCTTGTAGTATTTGCCGGTGCAACTCCGGCAGGGCGGTTTCGGCGGGTTGGTATAAACAGGCGTCCCCCGACCGGGGGGATGTGTACGGCGAAGCGGAAGCCGTACAACTTCACAATTCCGGCTCCAACCCGACCGCTTGGACGCTTACTCGTTTCTCGACACGGAGGTGCGCCATGTAACCCCAGACCCAATCAGGGGGAGCGGGCGCAAACTCCGGCGAAGCCGGGAACGGGTTGCGGCGTCCAATCCCCCCATGCAGGGCTGACCCAGCCCTGCATGACTGCCAACATCCCGACCGGGCGGACAATCCCGGACAGCACCTTAACAAGTGAATATCAGATGCGCAAATATCCGCCGTGTCCCTTTTTCCTTTCCCCGCTGCACCGGGGCGTATCCACGAGATACCGCCCTGGGGTGCAGACCGGGGCAAAGGAGGAAACCATGACCATGCAGCAACTTGGGCTGTTTGAGGTAGAGGTAATGGCGGCCACACGCAGGGCGGAGCAAATCCGGGAGAAACTGAACCGGATTCGCGAGGAGTTGAACACGATCTACTCGGCTCACCCAGCCGAGAGGACAAGGATTGACTGCCCTGCGGATGCTGCCGATCTGCTCACTGCCTTCCTGCGGGGCTTGCCGCAGGAGGAGTTTTGGGTGGTGCCGCTGGACACCCGGAAC
>FWPU01006880.1_pt1 | contig 21869 bp, 16 predicted proteins | sample 2228361 | NCBI WGS metagenome assembly FWPU01 (sample SAMEA103939777, study PRJEB20133) | metagenome
TCGTGGCTCGCTAAGCCTTCAACGTATGACTCTTTCATTCACTACACCTCGCCGGTTTGACCGGCGCACGGAGGCACTTCATGAAAAAGGGTAGCGCGCCGGCGCGCATCGCCGGTGCAGCATTGCTCGCGGCGGCCTGCGCGCCCCAGGGCTCGACGGAGACGTTGGAGCGCGCGCTGGCGGTGCTCGAGCCCAAGAGCGGCAGCACCGTCCGCGGCGCCGCCGTCTTCTCCGAGCTGGGCAGCCGCGTGACGCTGCAGCTGTACGTCACCGACGCGCCCCCGGGCACGCACGCGGTGCACCTGCACGACGTCGGCGACTGCAGCGCGGAAGACGGCTCGTCCGCGGGCGGCCACTGGAACCCGGGCGGGCAGCCGCACGGCCAATGGGGCTCGGGCGAGCACCACCTGGGCGACATCGGCAATCTCGAGGTCGGCCCGGACGGCACCGGCACGCTGCGCCTCACCACCGATCGGTGGGCGGTCTCGGGCGATGGCTCGACGGCCAACGACGTCGTGGGCCGCGCGGTGGTGGTGCACTCCTCGGCCGACGACTTCACCTCGCAACCCGCGGGTAACGCCGGCGCCCGCATCGCCTGCGGAGTGGTGCGCCGGCTCGAGAGCGGAGGCAGCGCGCCCCCGATTCCACCGCCCTCGACCACCCGCACCGCCTCGGCCCGGCTGTGGCCCCGCTCGGGGAGCGCCGCCTACGGCCAGGCCACCTTCACCCAGAAGGGCTCGAAGGTCGAGCTGACCCTCGAGGTGTCGAATGCCACGCCGGGGCTCCACGGCGTGCACCTGCACGGCATCGGCGACTGCACCGATCCGGCGGCGCTCTCCAGCGGTGGCCACTGGAACGTCGGCGACGCCGGGCATGGCGACCCCGCGAGCGGCCCGCACCACACCGGCGACGTGGGCAACATCGACATCGGCCCCGACGGCAAGGGCACGCTGAGGTTCGAGACTACCGAGTGGGTGGTCGACGCGCCGCTCGTCAACGGCATGCGCGCACCGAACGACGTGGTGGGTCGGGCCGTCGTGGTGCACGCGGGACCGGACGATCTCGTCTCGCAACCGGCGGGCAACGCGGGCGGGCGCATCGCCTGTGGCGTGGTGGGCCTGAGCTCGATTCCTCCTCCCGCGGTGGCGGTGGCCCGCATCGACCCGCGCAGCGGCAGCTCGATGTGGGGCCAGGCCACCTTCCGCGAGTCCGCTGGCAGGGTGATGCTGCAGCTCGACGTCGCCAACCTCGCGCCCGGACCGCACGGCGTGCACATTCACGAGAAGGGCGACTGCAGCTCGTTCGACGCGCTCTCGAGCGGCCCGCACTGGAACCCCACGATGTCGCCGCACGGGCACCCAGACGGAGGAGCCCACCACCATGGCGACATCGGCAACATCGTCGTGGGCCCCGAGGGCACGGGCACGCTGACCTTCAGCAGCGAGGAATGGCAGCTCATCGGGCAGCACTCGGTGCTCGGCCGCGCGTTGGTGGTGCACGCTGGCCCCGACGACCTCGTGTCGCAGCCGGCAGGGAATGCGGGCGGGCGCATCGGGTGCGGCGTCATCACCCTCGACAACCAGCAGCCGCGGCCGCCGCGCGTGGTGACGGTCGATCTCGAGCCCAAGAGCGCGACCCCCACGACCGGGCGCATGCGGGTCATCGAGACAGGCGATGCCGTCACCATCGAGCTCGACCTGCGCAACGTGACGCCCGGGCTGCATGGCGTGCACGTGCACCAGAATCCCGACTGCAGCTCCGCCGACGGGCAGTCGGCCGGCCCACACTGGAACCCGACGAACGCACCGCACGGAGCTCCCGACGGCGGCGCCCATCACCTGGGCGACCTCGGCAACATCTCCATCGACGATGCTGGCGTGGGCAGGTTGCTCATCGCCAGCCCGCGTTGGCTCCTCGGCGACGGCGGAGCGACCCAGGCGCCCACGCTCGCCGATGGCGGCGTGGCCGACCGCTACCCGGACGGCGGGTGGGTCCGCTTCGACCTCATCGGCCACTCCATCATCGTCCACGCCGGGCCGGACGACGGCGTCTCGCAACCCGCGGGCGACGCCGGCGCGCGCATCGCCTGCGGAGTCATCCGATGAAGATTGCGCTCGCGCTCCTGTGCTTCTCGGCGGGCTCGGCTGCGGCGGCGGCCGATGGGAGGGTGGTGGTGGCTCCGTTCGAGGGCGCGGGCGGCGAGCGGTTGCGCGAGCAGGTGCGGGCGAGCGTGTGTCGGTCGGTGCGGTGCGCTCCCGCCAATTTGGGGGTCACCGCCGACGGCCTCGACTGGGGAGAGATTCAGGCGCGCGGCGTTCGGCTGGTGGTGCTGGGGAAGGTGACCCGCCGCGACGGCTCGCGCGTGCTCGATTTCAGGGTGATGGACGGGACGGGCGGCCCGGTACTGCGGCAGGTGCTGGCGCTGAATGCGCAGGGGCGGCTGGCGGCGCCGGCGCTGCTGAAGGCACGGCGCGGCGTGCTGCGCGGGTTGACGTCAGCTCGCGGTGGGGCGCCCGGCGCCGAGGACGAGGAGGTGGTCGCATCGCGCTCGGGGGACGACGCGCCGGCGGTCGAGGGCTCCGCCGGTGCAGCCGAGCGAACGCCTCCTCGTGCCTCGGCGTCGGGTCGCTCGATGAACCATGGTTCCGCACGGGCGAAGCGGGCGGCGGATTCAATCGAAGGCGACGGTGGATCCGGCCCCGGTCGGGTCGCGGCCGACACGGGCGAGGGAGAGGCCGATGCGGCGCCGTCGAAGCATGCTCGGTCGCCTCGAGCCGACGAGGTCGAGGCAAGCGATGCCGATGCAGCCCGCTCGAAGCGCTCGCCGTCGAAGCGAGCCGACATCGCCGAAGCGCACGCGACCGATGCCGCTGATGCAGCACACTCGAAGCGTGCCCGGTCGAGTCGAGCCGAGCTGGCGGCCGGCACGGGCGATGTCGACGCCGCGCGCTCGAAGCGCTCCAGGTCGAGTCGAGCCGACCTCCCGGAGGCGGACGCGACCGATGCCGCCGATGGAGTGCACTCCACGCGCTCCCGGGCAGCTCGAACGGGCGGCGGAGACTCGGATGAGGCTGGCGCGGCACCGCAGGACGGAGACGATGACGCCGGTTCGTCGCGGTCCATCGTGGCCCGGGGGCGCAGCTTTGGCGGGCTCGGTTCTGCGGATGACGCCGAGACGGCAGGCTCGCGCTCTGCGTCCGTCGGCGAAGTCGTGGCCGCCGCCGCAGATCTCGAGCGCCCCGACAGCCGCTGGCTCTCCCTCGAGATCGGAGCCGCCGTCGCGACCCGCCAGGTCGCCTACGAGCGCCTCGGCACTCCCGAGCTGGCGGCGGGCCGCGAGACTGCCGCAGCGCCGCGCGTCTCGGCCTCGGCGTTCCCGTTCGGCCGTGGCGCCCGGGCCGGTTTCGGCCTCGAGGCGAGCTTCGCCGCGAGCGTCGACGAGCTGACCGGGAGCGGCGGCCGAACCCGGCTCACCCAGCTCGACGTGGTCGCCGCGTACGGAGTGAAACCGCTCTCCGCCCTGCCGGTCTGGCTCCGGGCCCAGCTCGGCGGCCGCTGGCACGCCTTCGCGGGGGCGGCGCCGGCTTCCGACTACCGCGCGTGGCGCGCGGGCGCGGCGGTCGAGATCGCGCTGGGCGAGCGGCTGCGGCTGAGCGGTGAAGGCGCCTACCTGGGCGTGCTGTCGACGGGCACGCTGTTGCCCTACTTCCCACGCGCGCGGCCCGCGGCGGCCGTGGAGGCCTCGGGCGGGCTGGCCCTGCGCGTCACCGACGAGCTCGAGATCACCGGCGCGGCGCGGTACGCGCTGTACCGCCACGACCTCGACGCCGATCCGGGAGATCTCTACGTCGCAAACAGCGCCGCCGACGCGTACCTCACCGGTACGGTCGGCGTGCGCTTCACCTTCTGAGCCGGTTCAGAACGAGAACGCCTTGGCCTCGGCCTGCGCCCGGGCGGCGCCGATCATCGCCTCGTCGAGCGTCGCGTTCCCCTTGGCGGTGCGCTTCCTCATCTCCTCGGCGATGTACTTGTTCCGCTCGTCATTGAGCTGCTGGATGCGCTTCTGGATCTCCTCGCGCTCCTTCTGCTTCTTGGCGACGAAGGCCTTGCGCTCCTCGGGCGACATCTTCTTCATCTCCTGGGGCAGGTCGTGCTCGGCCAGCGCCTCGACCTTCACCCTGCCGTTCTTCGTGGCGTCGATGAGGTCCCAGCCCGAGTTGTCGTAGTAGGCCGACGCCTTGGCCGCGGCGCGGGCCGAGGCGCTGCTGATGGAGACGCTCTCGGCCGCCTTGTCCATCGCCGCCTGCCGGGCCACCCCCTCGCCGCCGCGCGCGCCGTAGGCGATGTAGGTGCGGTTCAGCTGCGCGCTGAGCTGGGCCAGCTCCTGGTCCTGCGGCGCCACGATGCGCGCCACCGCCTGGTTGTGATCGATGGTCAAGAAGCTGCCGTCGGCGAGCCGTGCCGCGTCCTGCCACATGCCGCGCTCACCCTCGTGCTTCGGGCCGCAGTGGATGGTGTTGACGATGATGCCGCGCTCGGCCGCGTCGCGAACCGCCGAGCGGTAGTCCACCGGGCCCTGCGTGAACGGCTCGTTCCCGGCGATGAAGATGAGCTTCAGGTCCTTGTTGCTCCTGCTCCACTCGAGCTGCCGCACCGCCTTCTGAATGACCTGGCCGCAGTGCTCGCTGCCGCCGTTGGTGGTCAGGGCGAAGAGCTGCTCGGAGACGCGGTCGAGGTCCTGCGTGAGCGGGACGATCTGGCGGATGTACCCGTTCTCGGCCGGGAGCGAGTCCTTGCCGTACTCGTACAGCGCGATCTCCAGGATTGGCTTCTGCCCATCGCGCTTCGCGGTGGCGAACGAGTTGACGATCTTCCAGAGCTGCTCCTTGGCCTGGGCGATGAGGCCGTCCATCGAGCTCGAGGTGTCGAGGAGCAGCGCGATCTGAATGCGAGGCCGTTCGGCGTTGACCGGCGGCCGGCGGTCCGCTTCGGTCGCGAATGAAGGAAATGCCGTCAACGCCGCCATGAGGGCGGCGATCCGAAAGCTCTGGGTCATGTCGTTTCTCCTGAGAGGCTGCGCGCCAGCGACGCGCGTGGCCGTTGAACGGCCCAGCCGGGCGGAAGATCTACGCGCCGAATTCCCGCGTGGGCGCAATGACTTGGACGGCTCGGCGCAGCGGCGCACGTCCTCTCAGGCGACCTGGTCCTCGTTGGCGGCGACGGCCTCGCGCATCTTCACCGACACCACCTTGGAGATGCCCGGCTCCTCCATGGTGATGCCGTAGAGCGAGTCGACGATCTCCATCGTCCGCTTGTTGTGCGTGATGAGAATGAACTGCGACTGCCGCGACATCTCGCGGACCATGTCGTTGTAGCGGCCGACGTTGGCCTCGTCGAGCGGAGCGTCGACCTCGTCGAGGAGGCAGAACGGCGTCGGCTTGATGAGGAAGATGGCGAAGATGAGCGCCACCGCGGTGAGCGCCTTCTCGCCGCCGGAGAGCAGGCTGACGCTCTGCAGCTTCTTGCCCGGGGGCTGCGCGATGATTTCCACGCCCGGCTCCTGCCCGACGCCCTCCTGCGTCAGCACCAGCCCCGCGCGCCCGCCGCCGAACAGCCGCGGGAAGACGTGCTGGAACTTCTCGTTGACGACCTCGAACGTCTGCTTGAACCGCTCGCGGCTGGTGCGGTCGATCTTGACGATGGCGGCCTGCAGTTGCTCGAGCGACGACTCCAGGTCCTTCTTCTGGGCGGAGAGGAAGTCGTAGCGCTTCTTGAGCTCGGCGTGCTCCTCGATGGCGGTGAGGTTGATCTCCCCCATCCGCTCGAGCTGGTGCCTCAGGTCCTTGAGGCGCTGCTCGTCCTCGGCAGCCAGGCGCGGGCGCAGGTGGTAGTCGTGCAGCTCGTGCAAGAGGTTCGTCTGGTGCCGCTCGGAGACCTGCGCCACCAGGTGCTCGAGCTCGAGGTGCAGCTCGCGCTCCTTGAGCGACAGATGCGACAGCCCCTGCGTGAGCTCGTCGAGCTTTCCGCGCAGCTCGCGCAGAAGCCCCTCCTGCTCCTTCACCTCGGCCGCTGACTTCGCGTGGGCGGCCCGCCGGGTCTCGAGCTCGGCCTTCAAGGCTCCGAGGCGCTCGGCCTTCTCGTCTCGGCCGGCGGCCGTCTCGGCGATGCGCGCCACCAGCTCGGCCAGGCGCTGCTCGCCCTCGGCCGTGACTTGCGCCAGACGCTCGAGGCGGCCGGCGATCTCCTCGGTCTGTGCGCGCAGCCGCTCCAGCTCGCGCCTGGCGCCCTCGACCTTCTCGGCGCCCGCGGCGACCTTCGCGCGGAGGCCCATCAACTGGGACGAGAGCTGCGCGGACCGCTGCGCGAGCGCCTCCGTCTCGCCCGTCATCTGGCGGACGCGCTCCTCGCGGCTCTCGCGGTCGGTCTGGCCGTGCGCCAGCTCACCGCGCGAAGACTCCTCCTCGAGCAGGAGCGCCTGCATCTCGGCCTCGAGGTGCTCGCGCTCGCGATCGAGGTTGGCGAAGCGGTCGCGGAGCCGGGCCAGGTCCTCCGAGGCCTTGTGCAGGTCCTTCTCCGCGGCGGCGAGGCTGAGCTCGTCCTGATGCTGGTGCCGAGCAAGGCCCTTGAGCACGCCTTCGGTGTGCCCCATCTGCTTCTGAAGGGCGTAGTGCCGGGTGACGATCTCGTTGTAGCGCTCCTCGACGCGGGCGACCTCTTCGGACAGCTCGGCGATCTCGCGCTTCTTCTGGAGCGCGCCCACCGCGGGCCCTTCGAGCACACCGCCGGTGATCGACCCGTCGGCCCGGAGCACCTCGCCGTCGAGCGTGACCAGCGTCTTCCTGCCGCCGAGCTCGGCGGAAACCGCGCGCGCGGCGGCGAGATCCTGCACGATGAGGACGTCGGCAAAGAGGGACTCGATGAGGGGCCGGAATCTCTCGTCGCAACGTACTTCGTCGACCGCCCGGGCCAGGACTCCCGCCGGAAGCGCCGGCTGCACTGAAGGAGCAGCGGAAGCGTGCTCGGCGGAAGCGTGCTCGGCGGAACCGTGCTCGGCGGATGCGTGCTCGGCGGAACCGTGCTCGGCGGCGACCTGTTCAGCGGCGGCCACCTCCGCAGCGTGCTCCGCGGCGACCTGCTCTACGGCAGCGAACTCCAGGCCGACCGCATCGGCACCGACGTCCACCGCCGCGATGCGGCCTGCAGCCTCGCTCCTCAGCGCGATCCTGCCCTCCGCGAGCCCCTCAATCGCGGCACCAATCGCCGCTTCCGGACCTGCGCTCTCCACCGTCACCCGCGGAGCGGCAATATCCGCCGGCTCCACATCGGAAGGCGGAGCCGTCAACCCAGCCAACGCCGACGCGGTCTCGGCCTCCGACACCGCCGCTGCAACGGAGGCACCCACCGCCGTGAGCGGCAGGAACGACGACCGCCCTTCCGACAGCGCCTTCAGCGACTCGACCAGCTCGAACGCCCGCTCGGGCCGGTCGACCACTACGTGCTGCAACCGCTCACCGAGCGCGGCCTCGATCGCCTTCTCGTACCTGGGCGGAGCGGACACCAGATCGGCGACGAGGCCGTAGACGCCCGAAGCGCCGTCTTCACCGGCCCCGGCCTTCATCATCACCGCGCGCACGCCGCGGTCGTAGCCCTCGTAGTTCCGCTGAATCTCCCGAAGCGACGTCAGCCGGCTGCGCTTGTCCGCGAGCTCCTCGCGGAGGCAGATGACCTGAATCTCGTTCTCGGCGAACGCCTCGCGGGTGCGCGAGAGCGCGGCCTCCTCCTCGCCCTTCCGCGCGAGCAGCTCCCTCGCCCGCTGGCGGATCTCGTCGATGCGCCCGCTGACGTCGGCCCGCCCACGCTCGAGGGCCTGCTCCTCCTCGCGGAGCACGTCGGCCTCGGCCCGGTTCTTGGCCATGCGCGACTCGAGCTCGCCCTTGCGCCGGCCCAGGTTGGCCAGGTTGCTCTCGTAATTCGCGAGGCGTCCGGCGATGTCGACGAGCTGCGAGCGCTCCTGGTCGAGCCGCTTCTCCACTTCGGCCTTCAGCTCGGTCACGCGGCGCAGCTCCTCCTGCGCGACCTGCATGGCCACTTCGTCTTCCTTCCACGCCACCTGGAGCGACTCGATCTCCCGCTCCTTGGCCTCGAGCGATTCGAGCACCTCGACCCGGCGGGCGGAAAGCTCGTCGGATTCGCTCCTGGCCTGGGCCACCCGCCGCTGGGTGTCGGTCTGGTCGGCGTTCCAGTGCGAAAGGTTCTGCTCGTCGAGCGCGAGCTGCCCCTCGAGCGCGTGCACCCGCTCGGCGAGCGCTTCGAGCTGCAGCGACTCGGCGTCGAGGGCCTCGCGGCGGCCCGACACGGTCTCCTCCAGCTCGCGCACGCGCTCGAGCGCCTGCTGCTCCTCGGACGACAGGTTTTCCAGCCGCGACTTGAGCACCTTCTGCTCGGCGAACAGCTCGAGGTAGCGGTGCGAGGCCTGGTGCAGCTCGATCTCTTTGGCCTCGGCCTTGAGCTGGCGGTACTTCTCGGCCTTTCTGGCCTGCCGGTTCAGCGAGTCGAGCCGCTTCTCGAGCTCGGTGACGACGTCCGTCACGCGCAGCAGGTTCTGCTGCGTGTACTCCATCTTCCGCTCGGCGGCCTTGCGCCGGGCCTTGTACTTGGTGACGCCCGCGGCCTCCTCGATGAACGCGCGCCGGTCCTCGGGCTTGGCCGAGACGATGAGGCCGACCCGGCCCTGCTCGATGATGGAGTAGGCGCGCGTGCCGACGCCCGTGCCGAGGAACAACTCGGTGATGTCGAGCAGCCGGCACGGGGTCTTGTTGATCAGATACTCGGACTCACCCGAGCGGAACAGCCGGCGGGTGATGGAGATCTCCGGCAGGGCCGCGTACTGCGGCGCGAGCTGATCCGTCGGATCCACCTGGAAGGTCAGCGTCACCTCGGCCATCGAGAGCGGCGGCTTGCTCTCGGAGCCGTTGAAGATGACGTCTTCCATGCCGCGGCCGCGCAGGTTCTTGGCGCTCTGCTCGCCCATGACCCAGCGGATGGCGTCGACCACGTTCGACTTGCCGCAGCCGTTGGGGCCGACGACGCCGGTGATGCCGTCGCCGAAGGTGAAGACCGCCCGGTCCATGAACGACTTGAAGCCGGTGATGTCCAGCCGCCTGATTCGCATCGGGGAAGTGGACTCCTTGCGCGAACTGCCAGTGTCGCGCCCCTCGAACGAGCAGTTCGCTCCGTGGCAAATCGTCCCGGGCCGGAAAATCGGCCCTCGGCGCGAGCGTGTAGCACGTCGGGCTCCGTACGATCAAGCGTGACGCTATATGCCACGTCACGTCATGTCGGAGCGCACGAACGCCGCCATGGCGGGCTCCGCCGAAGTGGCCGGATTTCGGACCGAAAAACGGAAAACGACCGGCTGGCCATCAGGAGCGCCGTCCGGCACTCACGCCTTCACCGGCTCACCGAGGGCTGCCGCCAGCTCGCGGACGAGGTGGTGCAGGCCGCCGTCGGCATCCTGACTCGGCCAGGCGCGAACGACGTCCTTGGCCCACAGCTCGAGCACCGGCAGGAAGGCGTGGGGATCCACCCCGCGTTCGCGGGCGATCTTCGCCAGAGCCTGGGCTCCGGCGAGCAGGGTCCGCTTGCGCACGGAATGGAGGCGCCCGGGGTCGCCGCTCTGCACGGCCTCGAGCTCCTCGATCCAGTCGTTCACGAGCTGGGTGACGGACCGGTGGGCAGGCAGAGCGGACATCGCGGGACCTCCTGAAGAGGCGCATGGCCATACTATTCACGCGTCGGCCATTGCAAGCCCCCCGGTCAGCCCCGGTCAGAGGGCCAATCCGAGCACCAGGCGCGCCGTGGCCGGCACCCGCTGCAGCTGCGGAGCGGTCAAAAGCCCGAACGCCAGGTGCGCCGTGCCCCACAGCGGCCCGCGCGTGAACGAGACGGTCGGCCCGACGAACACGCCACCGTGGTGCACCTGGTGGATGTGCACGTGGTCGCTGTTGCTCACGAGGTTGAAGCCGCGCTCTCCGAAGAAGCCGCGCCCCGGTTCCTTCTCGAGCGAGTCGATGAGCCACAGCTCGGCCCCCAACGACAGCGCGGGGAAGCGGCCGCCGTCGTCGATCGCCGCGTACGAGCCGCCGAGCGAGGCGTCGATCCAGATCCACCGCCGGATGTCCGGAGTGCCGAACCCCTCGCGCTTGTCGGTCGGCAGCGAATCCCAGTAGCTGAGGTTCCCGGCGAAAAACCACCGCCCCACCTTGCGCGAGGCGCCGACGGTGAGCCTCCCCTGGAGCGGATGCCACCGGTCGGGCCACGCCACGAGCTGCAGCTGTACGAATGGGTCGACCGCCTTCGAGCCGATCTCGAACGGCCGCCAGCGCGCCTCGAGCACCGCCGACATGAGGCTGCCCAGGCCCGCCTCCGAGCGGGCCGGCCGGAAGCGGCTCTGCACGTCCTGGCCGGCGGACGAATCGGGGCAGGCCGCGTACTGGCCGGTCTCAATCTCGATGCACGGCATCGCGTGTTGCGACGGCCGGTCCTTCTGCTCGAACACGACGAACGCCGCGACCTCGAGCCGCTCGAGCCAGCCGTAGCGCAGGCCCCACCACCAGATGAAGTTGCGCTGGCCGTCGAGGTGGTGCTCGCGGTTCGACGGCTGGCCGAATTCGAGCCACGACTCCATCTCGATGTCCGCCTCGGTGTTGGTGTGGGCGTCGTAGACGATGGCGAACGGTCGCGGCGCCGCGGCTGCAGCCTTCGCGCACAGAAGCATCGACAACAAGGCGCGTCGCATCGGTCCCCTCCCGGCGCACAGGCTACTTCGACTTCATGTCGAACGTACCGTCCCAGTCCGGCGGCGGCGGGCTCTCGAGGAACGAGCGGCAGCGCTGGGCGAAGGTGCGCGACGCACCGTCATCGGGCCACTCGTCGAAGATGGCCAGCGCGTCGGCGAAGCGCTTCGACCGGTACAGCGAGAGCGCCTCGGCGTGGCGGCGGCACCGCTCGGCCAGCTCGGGCGACAGCCGGCCCTTCTCGGCCAGCACCTCGTAGACGCGCACCGCCTCGGACTTGCCCTTGACGCGCAAGAGGTCGATCTCTCGCACCTCGATCGCGTCTTTCGCCTGCGCGTACGTCGCCTCGCCGATCAGGATGCGGGTGCCGTACTCCTTGTTGGCGCCTTCGAGCCGCGAGGCGAGGTTCACGTCGTCGCCGATGGCCGTGTAATTCACCTTGCGGCTCGAGCCGAGGTTGCCGACCACCACCGGGCCGGTGTTCAGCCCGTAGCGCACCACCAGCTCGGGGAGGCCCTGTCCCCTCCACTCGGCGGCGAGCGCGTCGGCGGCCTCCCGCATCTTCAACGCCGCGAGGCAGCCCTTCACCGCGTGGTTCTCGGAGGGAATGGGCGCCCCCCAGAAGGCCATGATGGCGTCGCCCTCGAACTTGTCGACGTACGCCGACTGCGCGTGGAGGATGTCCACCATCCGGTCGAAGTAGCGGTTGAGCAGCGCCACGATGCGCTCGGGCTCGAGCCGCTCGGCCAGCGAGGTGAAGCCGGCGATGTCGCTGAAGAGTATGGTGAGCGGCCGCTTCTCGCCGTGCAATTCCAGCCGATCGCCTCGGGCCAGAAGCTCGGCCGCCATCTCGGGCGAGAGGTATTTGCCGAGCGCTGCGGCCGCCCGTTCGCGCTCGCGCAGGCCCTGCACCATCTGGTTGAACTCGACGGCCAGCGCTCCCAGCTCGTCGCGCGAACGGATCTCCACCCGCGTGTCGAGCCGGCCTCCGGCGACCGCCCGCGACGCCTCCGCCAGCGCGCGCACCGGCCCGCTCAAGCCGCGCGAGAGGAAGATGGCGCCGAGCAGCCCGAGCGCGAGGAGCACTCCCGAGGTGACGAACAGCGCTCTTTTCGCCGACGCGATGGCCGCCTGCTCGCGCTCGCGCGAGAGGAACAGCCCCGCTCGCACCGGCCCTTCCACCAGGTTGGGGAAGTCCAGCGGCCGCGCGTAGTGCGAGACGCCGTCGAGCTCGACCGTGCGCAGCTCGTCCGCGGGCCGGCCGGCCAGCCACTTCGCCGCCGAGTTGGCCCGACGCTTCGCCGCATCTTCGGGCAGCGCGCGCATCGGCAGCGTCGAGGCGATGGGTTCTTCCCGATCGATGAACACCACCTCGACGGCGCTGTGCCTGGCCAGCTCGCCGAGCGGGAAGTCGTGGATGGCAGAGACGACCACGCCGACGCGCTCAGGAGCGCCGATGCCGGTCGAGGCGTACTTGAGGAGCCGGGCTCCGGCCAGGTACAGCCCCCGGCCCATGGTGCGGAGCCGCTCGTCGGCCGAGCGGAGCCGGGGTCCGCTCCAGAGCATGTTGGCGTACCCTCCGCGCGAGAGCACCTCGGACAGAAGGTGCGCCAGCTGCCGCTCCGAGAGGATGGAGTCGTCCAGCTCGACGCGCCCGCCGGCGTCGTCCTCGCCGGCGTCGCCGTATACCACCGTGCCGTCGCGCCCGACGAGCAACAGAAAGCTCTGCTTGCCGCCGCCGTACTCGCCGTACTCGTCGATGAACGAGGCCAGATACTCGTTGGCCTTCTTCCGCGTCTCTGCATCGGTCTCGCCCTTCAGCTTCTCGGGGTCGGCGATGCCACCGTGGGCGTAGAGTGCGGCGCGCACCCGGGCGTCCTCGGCCATCGGCGCCAACAAAAACTGCACCTGCGAGGTGCGCTCGCTGGCGACGAACCTGAGGAGCGCCGTCGCCTGGGCGAACAGATCGTCGGTGGCGCGGCGGAACTGGTCGGCCACCACGGCCTGCACCACCGCCGGGGCGATCGCCGCGAAGGCGCTCACCAGCACGAAGACGCCGAGGAGCAGCTTGGTCCGGAAGCTCACGTCACCAACCGGTCTCCTGCTGCCGCTGCTCGTCGGTGTACGCCTTGCCCAACCGGTTCTTGTGCGAGAGCAGCCGGTCGAGCCCGGTGCCCATCTCGATGACCACGTCCACCTTCGTCGAAGCGCCGGGCTCGACCTCGACCGGCACCTCGACGGGCTTCTCGGCGCCGGCGTGCCAGGCCACCAGCGTCCAGCGGCCGGGCCGCACTCCCTCGATGCGGAACGGCGCGCGCGGCTGATCGGCCGACGAGAGCACCGTGTACTGCCCGTTGGGGACGACGTAGACCGTTGCCTTCATCTCCTTGTGGATGTCGCAGAACACGTCCACCCGCCCCTCCTTGGTGAAGAGCTGCTCGCGCTTCTGGGGCGGCTTGAACTTGCCCAGGTCGAACCGCTTCACCGCGTCGGACGGCGAGAAGACGTGGTGGTAGAGCGGCGTGGGCTCGCCGTTGACGAACTCGACCCACTGGCCGGCGATGACCGGCAGCACCACCGGGTCGAACGTCTTGCCGATCTGGTTCATCACCGCCCGCTTTCGGGGCGCCTCGTCCTTGTAGCCGCGCACGTAGAGCAGCGCGTTCTTGGCGAGCGCGACGGCCATCGTGTCCTCCCTGCCGTCGATCGTCCTGGCCGCGGGCACCGAGAGGTTCTTGACGGTGAGGGTGCCTTCGATGACGCCGGGCGAGCCGGCCTGCGCCAGGGCGATCAGCGCGAGTGCGAGCACGGGAAAGAACGCTACCACGGCGACCGCGAGGCGGCGCCTGGAACGCGTACCCAGAGCGTCTCGGCCTGCCTTGCCTCGCTCGCCGCGAAGGACGCCGGTCGAACGAAGGCGAAGCGGTGGCCCAAGGCGTTCCTCGATACCTACGGAAGCTGGGAAGGCGACTTTCCGGAGATTGACGAACGCGTGCCGAACCTCGACGTCGAGGAATGTGAGCACCGCGCGTCACCCCTTCCGAAAGACGCCGCGAAGACCCGCCCGTCAGCCCGAGAGCGCCGCAGGAGGCGCCGGCTTGGTCCGCGGCTCGATGCGCACCGTCTGCACCCTGGGCCCGTCGGTCTTCACCACGCAGATGTCGAGCTCGCCCAAGGGCCAGCGGTCTCCCACCACGGGCACGCGGCCCAGCTTGGCCATCAGGTAGCCGGCCACGGTGGTGACCTCGGCCTTGTCGACGTCGAACTCGACCTCGAGGGTGTGCTCGAGGTCGTCGAGCTGCGCGGTGCCGGGGAGCTCGAGCTTGCCGCCGGGCAACGCGGTAACCGTCTCGACCTTGCGCCCCAGCTCGGCGACGTCGCCCACCACCTCGGCCACCACGTCGGCCACCGTCACCAGGCCCGAGGTGCCGCCGTGCTCGTCGACCACCACCGCCATCTGCTTCTTGCGCCGGCGGAACTCTGCGAGCAGCTGCTCGAGCGTCACCGTCTCGGGCATGAAGAGCACCGGCCGCTGCACCTGGGCGATGGACTTGAGCTCGCCCCTCGACAGCAGGAAGAACAGGTCCTTCACGTTCACCACGCCCTCGACGCGGTCTAGGCTGCCGCGGCACACCGGCAGAATGGTGTGCCCCGCGGCGCGCGCGTCGGCGACGTTCTTCTCCAGCGGCTCCTCCAGATCGAGGTACGAGATCTGGCTGCGCGGCACCATCACCTGGCGGGCGGTCTTCTCCACCATGAGCAGGGCGCGCTCGAGCAGCTCGGCCCGGGCGGTGGCGATGGCTCCGGCCTGCGCCGAGCTGGCGAGAATGACCTTCAGCTCCTCCTCGCTGGTGGCGGTGTGCGCGGCCTCGGTGGCGGCCTTGAGCCCGAACACTCCGAGCAGCCATCGGGCGACGCCGTTGAGCAGCCAGATGCCCGGGTAGAAGAGCGCGTGGAAGAGGCGCATCGGCAGCGACACCGTCAACGTGGTGGCCTCGGCCTTCTGAATCGCCAGGCTCTTGGGGGCCAGCTCGCCGACGACGATGTGCAGGAAGGTGATGATGCTGAAGCTCACCACCAGCGCCACCGAGTGCACGACCGAGGCCGCCTGCTCCGCGCCCACGACGCGGCTGACGAGCGGCTCGATGATGCGGGCGAACGCCGGCTCGCCGAGCCAGCCCAGCCCCAGCGAGGCCAGGGTGATGCCGAACTGAGTGGCCGACAGGTAGCTGTCGAGCCGGTGCACCATCTTGAGCGCGCCCTGCGCTCCGGGCCGGCCCTGCTCGGCCATCGCCTGAAGCTGCGTGGGGCGGATCTTCACGATGGCGAACTCGGTCGCCACGAAGAACCCGTTCAAGAGAACGAGCAGCAGCGCGAAGACGAGGTAGAGGTATTGCTCCATATCGGGCGCTGTTCGCGCCGCCTGGCTACAAGAGGGCCTCGAACTCGCCGTTGCCCTTGAGCGAGTCGAACATCGGGTCGGACGCGAGCCAGCCGACGACCTTCTGTCGGTCGAGGGCGATGGCCTTCTTGAGGTAGACGAGCGCGTCCTTCGGCCGGCCCCACAGCGCGTAGAGCGCGGCCAGGTTGTAGTTGAGGAGCAGATCGTCCTCGTCGAGGGCCCTGGCCTTCTCGTAGGCCCGCTCGGCCTCGGCGTAGAAGCCCTTCTGCGCGTAGCAGATGCCCAGATCCAGCTGCGCCTCGAAGTTCTCGGGCTCGAGCCGGACGACCTCCTTGAGCTGGGCGATGGCCGCGCGGTAGTCGCCCTCGTCCATGTACAGCGCGGCGAGCTCGTGGCGGGGAAAGGCGTCGGACGGGTCGAGCTCGATGGCGGTGAGAAGCTCCTTCATCGCCTCCTCGATGCGCCCGTTGTCGGCGTACGTCATGCCGAGGTTCAGGTGCGCATCGGGGTACTCGGGGTCGAGCTCGATCGCCTCCTTGTACTCGGCGATGGCCATCTCGGTGCCGTGCGTCGAGAGAAAGCAGGCGAGGTTGTAGTGCGCCGTGGCGCTGTCGGGCTCGAGCCGGATGGCGGTGAGGTACTCGGAGAGCGCCTCGCGGAACAGCTTCTTCTCCGCGTAGACGGTCGCCAGGTTGTCGTGCGCGTGGGCCGAGGTCGGATCGAGGTCGATCGCCTTCTTGAATTCCTTGATGGCCTCGTCGAGCCACCCGCGATCGGCCAGCTCGATGCCGCGGGAGTTGTGCTCGTCCGAGAGGGCGATGTTGTCCTTTTCCCTGGCCATGTGCGGTTGCCTCGCCGCCCTGCTTCCCCGCCGGGCGTCGGGGCGACGCGACGCAGAAATCCTATGCGTCGAAGATTTGCAGGCGCAAGGCAGACGGAAGCCCGAAACCGGCCGAGCGCCCACGCCGTCGCTTCGTGGACGCTTTGGCCGACGCGCAGCGGAAACTGCGCGTCACTTCCCGCTCTGGCCCTTGCGGCGACGGACGCGGCGGCGCTGGTACGCCTGCTTCTTCGCCTTCGAGCGGCTCTTCAGGCTCTTCTTGGTGCGGTTGCCCTTCTTCGGCATGTGCCCCTCCGTATGCGCATCGAGAATCGTATGCGGGCAGCAGAGTCGTCGAGCGAATTCGCTCGCGCTTGCACTTCGGCTGAAGGCCCGGCAAAGAGTCCGCGAGGATGATCGACAAGCTGGAGGAGATCGAGCGCAAGTTCGACCGGCTCACCGCCGAGCTGGCGAGCCCCCAGGTGCTCGCCGACGCCGCGAAGTACCAGAAGGTGGCGAAGGAGCGCGCCTCCCTGGAGAAGCTCGTCGAGACCTTCCGCGAGTACAAGCGCGTCCTCGAGCAGCTTGCGGACAACGAAGAGCTCCTCTCCGACGGCGACGCCGAGCTGAAGGCCCTGGCCAGAGAAGAGCTGCCCGGCCTCAAGAAGCGGCGCGACGAGCTCGAGGAGCAGCTCAAGGTGCTGTTGCTCCCGAAGGACCCGAACGACGAGAAGAACGTCATCCTCGAGATTCGCGCCGGAGCGGGCGGCGACGAGGCGGCGCTGTTCGCCGAGGAAGTGATGCAGATGTATTTGCGCTACGCGGCCAGGCGCGGGTGGAAGGCCGAGATCGTCGACTTGAGCCCGGGCAACGTGGGCGGCGTGAAGGAGGCGACCGTTGCGCTCTCGGGCGACGCGGTCTACTCGTCGATGAAGTACGAGTCGGGCGTGCACCGCGTGCAACGCGTGCCAAAGACCGAAGCGCAGGGCCGCATCCACACGTCGACCATCACGGTGGCGGTGATGCCCGAGGCCGACGACGTCGACATCAAGATCAACGAGGCCGACATCGAGATGCAGGTGTTCCGCTCGACCGGCTCGGGCGGCCAGAGCGTCAACACCACCGACTCGGCGGTGCGGCTCATCCACAAGCCGACCGGGGTGGTCGTGAAGTGCCAGCAGGAGAAGAGCCAGCTCAAGAACCGAAACCTGGCGATGAAGATGCTCCGCGCCAAGCTGTACGAGATCGAGCAGGAGAAGATTCGCCAGGAGCGCGACGCGATGAGAAAGGGCCAGGTCGGCACCGGCGACCGGAGCGAGAAGATTCGCACCTACAACTTCCCGCAGGACCGGCTGACCGACCACCGCATCGGGCTGACCCGCCACGACCTGGCGGCGGTGATGCAGGGCGACATCGAGGACGTCATCTCGGCCTGCCGCGCCTTCTTCCAGGCCGAGCAGCTCAAGCAACAGACGCAGACGACGTGAGCATGGGCCAGAAGGTCGAGGGCGAGGGCCAGACGCGGACGTGGACGGTGCGCGACGTGCTCGCCTGGACGAGCCAGCACTTCCAGAAGCACGGCATCGACTCGCCACGGCTCACCGCCGAGGTGCTGCTCTCGCACGCGCTGTCCACCACCCGGGTGCGGCTGTACACCGATCTCGATCGGCCGCTCGACGAGCGCGAGCGGGCCACCTTCCGCAAGCTCATCGAGCGCCGCGTCTTCGGCGAGCCCACCGCCTACCTCACCGGAGAGCGCGAGTTCTACGGCCGCCCGTTCCGCGTCGACGACCGCGTGCTGGTGCCCCGGCCCGAGACCGAGCTGCTCGTCGAGGCCGTGCTGCGCGAGCTGCCGAAAGACGCTCCGTCGCGCGCGCTCGACGTCTGCACCGGCAGCGGCTGCATCGCCGTCACCATCGCCGCCGAACGTCCGCTCGCCTCGGTGTGGGCGATCGACGTGTCGGAGGGCGCGTGCGCGGTGGCCCGCGAGAACGCCGAGCGGCACGGCGTCGCCGGCCGAGTGACCGTGCGGCAGGGAGATCTCTTCCAGCCCCTTCCGCCCGACGCGCGCTTCGATGTCGTCATGTCGAACCCGCCGTACGTGGCGTCGGAGGAGATCGGGCGGCTCTCGCGCGAGGTGCAGCGCGAGCCTCTGGCCGCCCTCGACGGAGGCCCCGACGGGCTCGACGTCGTGCGGCGGCTCGTCGCGGGCGCGCAGGCGCATCTGCGAGCTGGCGGCCTGCTTGCACTCGAGATCGGCGAAGGTCAGGGAGGTGCGGCCAGAGAGCTCCTCCAGGCCGGAGGTTGGGCGGACGTACGCATCGAGAAGGATCTGGCGCGGCTCGATCGCCTCGCGTTCGGGAGGCGCCCTGCGGCTTGAGCGACACACCCTCCTTCGAGGGCGAGAGGTGAGCGAGTGGATCGCATCGTCGTCACCGGCAACGGCCCGCTGAAGGGCGAGACGTACGCCTCGGGCGCGAAGAACGCCGCCCTGCCCATTCTGGCCGCGTCGCTTCTGGCCGAGGGCACGCACACCTTCCGCAACGTGCCCGACCTGGTCGACGTCTCGACGATGCTGAAGCTGCTCCGTCAGATGGGGTGCGAGGCCGAGCGGCTCACCGGCCGGAAGAAGGACACGTGCGTGGTGCGCATCGACGGGCAGCTGACGCCGTCCGCTCCGTACGAGCTGGTGAAGACGATGCGGGCCTCGGTGCTGGTGCTGGGGCCGCTCGTGGCGCGGTACGGCTGGGCGCGGGTGTCGCTGCCGGGCGGCTGCGCCATCGGGGCCAGGCCGATCGACCAGCACCTCAAGGGCCTGAAGCTCTTGGGCGCGGAGATCGAGCTGACAGGTGGCTACGTGCAGGCGAAGGCCAGGCGGCTGCGCGGCGCGACCGTGCCGTTCGACATCATCACCGTCACCGGCACCGAGAACGTGATGATGGCCGCGGCGCTGGCCAAGGGCCGCACCATTCTCGAGAACGCGGCCCGCGAGCCCGAGGTCGAAGAGCTGGCCAGGGTGCTCAACAAGATGGGCGCGCGCATCAGCGGCGCCGGCTCGGACGTCATCACCATCGACGGCGTCGACGCGCTCCGGCCGGTGGAGCACGCCATCATCCCCGACCGCATCGAGGCCGGGACGCTCTTGGTCGCGGCGGCCATCACCGGCGGGGAGGTGTTGGTGAAGAACGCCCTGCCCGAGCACCTCGAGGCGGTCATCCAGAAGCTGCGCGAGGCCGGGTGCAAGGTGCGCGCGGAGAACGGCGGCATCCACCTCAGGGGGCCGCAGGTGGTGCGCCCGGTGAACGTGAAGACGGTCGAGCACCCCGGCTTCCCCACCGACATGCAGGCGCAGCTCATGTCGCTCGTGTCGGTGGCGGACGGCACGTCGATCATCTCCGAGAGCATCTTCGAGAACCGCTTCATGCACGTCGCCGAGCTGAGGCGCATGGGGGCCGACATCTCGGTCGAGGGCTCGACCGCGGTGGTGCGCGGCGTGAAGCGGCTGTCGGGGGCGCCGGTGATGGCCAGCGATCTGCGGGCCTCCGCGGCGCTCATCCTCGCCGGGCTGCGGGCCGAGGGGCGCACCGAGGTCAGCCGCGTGTACCACCTCGACCGCGGCTACGAACGGCTGGAGAAGAAGCTGCGCGCCTTGGGCGCGAACATTCGTCGAGTCAAGGCCTGACGTGGCGTAGGCGGTGTCCGCCGTCCGGAGGCGGAAGGTGGGAGCCGATCGGTTGCCCGACAGGTTGCATGCGCGAAAACGCGCGACCTATCATTCTCATCGGTCCGAGGGAGAGAACTCCCCCAACACGGAGCAAACAAGCGGATGGATTGCCCCGGCTGTCACGCCGAGATGGCCGACCTCGAAGGGGACGAGAAGACGCTGCGGAAGTGCGGAAGCTGCGGCGGACTCTGGATCGACGTCGCCGACCTGAATCGGGTTCTCTTGCACAACAACCTGCCGGGTCTCGAGACGCTAGGAGGCCGGGTCAACGCCGAGGCGCTGACGGGCCAGTGCCCCGACTGCCAGGTCGACCTGGTGAGCGTGGACGGTGGCGATCGCAACCACCCGCTCCACTACGACACCTGCGAGTCGTGCGGCGGCGTCTTCCTCGAGTCCGAGTTCAAGGACGCGACCGACGCCAACGCCGCCGAGCAGGAGATCGTCGCCTTCTTCCGCGCCTTCAGCGGCAAGAAGCGCAAGCTCGGCGCCATCGGCTAGATGGCGCCAATGCGCTTCACAAATAGTCGCGGAAGCGCTGCTTCAAGTCTTCGGGCACGTTCCCGTCGAGGGACAAGAGGTGTCCCCTGCCGTTCTTGTCCTTCTCGCGGACGTAGCGAATCACCGCCTTGCCCTTGCCCGGCACCTCGAGCGTGATGCGGGTGCCCGAGACGTCGTAGCTGCCGGCGATCACCTTCTCCTTCTGCGTCGACTTGTCGAACGGGTCGAAGACGTAGCGGTAGGTGCCGTCGAAGTAGAACGAGAGGTACCGGTCCGGAGCGCCCTCGTACCCGGCGAACCAGGTGCCGAGCAGCGGCGCCTGGTTCTTGTCGTACTTGAGCTTCTGGGTGAGCCAGCTGCCGTTGAGCGGCTTGCCCTCGGAGTAGAAGACGATGTCGGTGACGCAGGCCGGAGTGTCCGGGTCCTCGGCCGGGTAGACGTCGAGGATCTCCACCGAGAACTGCGCTCCCTCGAGCGGCGGGTTGATGGCCACCGCCTGCAGCCCGCGCTGATCCGCCACGGTGAAGGCGAAGGCGCCGGTGGGCCCCTTGATGGAGAGCTTCTTGGCGCGGCTGAACTGCTGCCAGGTGCTCTCGTCGAAGCCGTTGCCCGTGTAGACGCGGATCTCGTCGATGCGGGTCGAGCCCTTGAAGCCGAAGGTGAGCTGCTCGTTGAGTGGGTCGGCCGTCGGCGAGCACCACGCGGTCGCCTCGCGCGCGTCGAGAAGGTTCAACGGCTGGTACAGGGTCGGCCGCGTGTCCTTCTTGAAGTAGCCGGTGGCCTGCGCGTAGCCGATGGGCCCGGCCGCGGCGGTCGCCGGCAGCGCAAGCAGCGCCAGTGCCAGACGTCTCATGCGGATCATGATGCCCGTTCGGACGGCCAGTCTCCAATTCCTATTCGCGCCCGTGTCCGGACGGTTGGCGGGCAGACGCGAGCGGCAAGACCAGCACCTGGGCCCTCCTCGCCCGCTTCGGGCTCTTCTCCACTCCGACGGCGTCGAGGCCCAGCGCGTTGGCCGCGGCCAGCACCGTGCCCACGCCGCAGAACGGGTCGACCACGGTGCGCGTCGGGGTCTGCCCGAGGACGAAGCGGGAAGCGAGCAGGCACGCGTTGACGGGCATGGCGCGCGCCCAGGTCATCGCTCCCGGCTCGGCGATGACGTCGGCGGTCGAGTCGGCGGCCTGCACGCGGAGGCCGCGCGAGAAGGCGAGCAGGTGGGCGTAGGCGGGCCGGCCGAAGGTGACGTGCCCGGGCGGGCGGCGGCAGACGATCTTGTGCCAGAGCAGGGCCGATCCGGCGCGTTCGGCGCCGAGCTGGCAGAGCGTGCCCTTGTCGACCCAACTGCCCGCTCGCTTGATGTCGGTCTGGTAGAAGATGGCGACGCCGTCGGGCGGGCACTTCTCGCAGACGAGCGCGGCCGCGTCGATGAACCACCTGCGCCAGACATCGAAGGGCCAGCCCACCTCGGACACGTCCGGGAGCGACGTCACGAACGAGCAGCCGTCGAAGTTGCGCGGCTTCAGCCACGCGATGGCTTCGGCGCAGTGTGAAGTGGACCCCGTTTTTTGGACCACCCCGATCTTTGCGTTTCGAGGCAGCTCCGTGCTGAAGGGAGCTGTCCATGGGTAT
>FWPU01006881.1_pt1 | contig 21869 bp, 17 predicted proteins | sample 2228361 | NCBI WGS metagenome assembly FWPU01 (sample SAMEA103939777, study PRJEB20133) | metagenome
CGGCGTCATCAGGCTGAACATCGTCTCCTGCCGCTCCACACGTCCGCGCATCGCCGCCACCTCCGCAGGGAAGGATCTTCGATGCCAAGAATAGGCCCTGTTGTCAATCTAAAGCGCGCCGTGCGGGCGCACTTTTCATCATCCTGCTAGGGCGCGCGCCGGGCGGAGGGCTCGAGCGACGGAGCCGGCGGAAGCCCGCACTGCGCGCGCTTCGCGGCGAGGAGCTCGCGGACCACGGGGCGGCGGAAGTAGGGCAGCAGGTCCTCGACCGGCACCGTGAGCCCCTCCTCGTCCTCTCGCACCGTCCAGCCGAGCTCGCGCGCGAGCGCGCGGAGCACGTCGACGCCGAGCTCGGACTTGACGCGCTTCAGGTTCACCTTGGTGAGGCGGATCGGCTCGTTCTCGGCGACCACGCGCTGGCGCTCGATCCGGTAGTCGAGCATCTCGCGCGCCACCTGGGCGAAGAGCTCCCGCCGCTCGGCGGGACCGACCGGCCCGGCGCCGTCGCCGCCCCCCACGAGCCGGGCGTGGAGCTCCGCCGCCGGGACCGCGTCGCGCCCCGGGAAGAGCTCGCGGAAGATCGCCTCCGCCGCCTCGCGCGACCAGCCGCACTCGACGGCGTCGGCGGGACGCAGCACGAGGTGGCCGTGGATCGTCCACGGGTCCTTCTCGAGGTCCTGCGCGTTGGGCGGGCGGTCCGGAGGCATCCCGCCTCACTACCAGAACCCCGCGCGCCGCCAAGATTGCGCAGCGCCCTGGAGGCTCCTAATGTTTCCCGGATTCCGGCGCGGAGGTGACACCGACGATGACGACCGACGGACGGGACGGCGCGAGCGGGCTGCTGCGCGGCGTGCGCATCATCGAGAGCTCGCTGCTCGGGCCGGGGGCCGTGGGCATGCACCTCGCCGACCTCGGCGCCGAGGTGATCAAGGTCGAGGGGCCGGGCGGCGACTACGTGCGCAAGATGGCGTTCCCGATCGTCGACGGGATCTCGCTGCTCCACTGGCACCTGAACCGGGGCAAGAAGTCGATCGTGCTCGACCTCCGCAAGCCCGAGGCGGTCGAGGCGTACCTCGATCTCGTGCGCACCGCGGACGCGGTGATCGAGGCGATGCGCCCGGGCGCCCTCGAGCGGCGCGGGCTCAGCTTCGAGCGCATGCTCGAGCAGAACCCGCGCATCGTCTTCTGCCAGATCTCGGGCTACGGGCTCACCGGCCCGTACCGCGACATGCCGAGCCACGGGATCGCCTACGACGCCTGGGCGGGCGTCGCGCGCCCGGTGATCGACGAGCACGGGATGCCGACGATCCCGAGCTACACCGCGGTCGGGATCAACGCGGGGCCGCTCTACGCGGCGCTCGGCATCTGCGCGGCGATCATCCGCGCCCGCGCGACCGGCCGCGGCTGCCGCTTCGAGGTCGCGCAGTCCGACGCCGCCGCCGCGTTCAACTGGAACGGCATCGAGGGCAACAAGGCGTACGAGCGTCCGGAGGACGAGGTCACGGGCAACGACGGCGACGGCAAGGGGCCGCGCCGCCCGGTCGGCGACGACAGCATGAAGGAGTCGGTGCGCTACCAGTACTACCGCTCGAAGGACGGGATGATCCTCTTCATGGCCTCGGAGCGCGAGTTCTGGAAGAACTTCGCCTACGGCGTCGGCCGGCCGGAGCTGTACGAGCAGAATCCCGGCGCGAAGTACGCCGACCACGCGCGCGGCAACCGCGAGCTCCGCAAGACGCTCGCCGAGATCTTCGCGACGCGCACCACCGAGGAGTGGGTGAGCTTCGGGCAGGAGGTGAACACGCCGATCTGCCCGGTGAACAACGTGAAGACGATCACCCGCGACCCGCAGTTCCAGGCGCGCCTCGCGATGCGCCCGTACCAGGAGGCGGGGACCGACCTCATGCCGTCGCCGATCAAGCTGGTCGGCGAGGAGCTGCCGGTGCCCGGCAAGGCGGCGGTCGAGCCCGGCCGCGACACCGACGACGTGCTGACCCGCGTGCTCGGCTACGACGCGGCGCGGATCGAGCGCCTCCGCCAGGCGGGCGCGCTCGGCTAGGCCGCCGTCGGGAAGGCCGCGGAAGCGGCGCGCTCCTCTGGGGTTCAGCGGACGGCCGCGCGGTCGTTCAACCGCCAGTCGTACGGCAGGAACTCCACCTCGTAGTCGCGCGCGCCCTCGAGCTCGGCGCGGCGCTCGGGCGCGACGTAGAGCAGGACGTAGTCGAGCAGCGTCGCGTCGCTCCCCGGGAAGCGCTTCTCGTACCAGCGGGTGAAGTCGCGCTCGTACCAGTCGAGGATCGACGACAGCCGGACGACGCGCGCCGCGTGGTCGACCTGCAGGCTCCGCTCCTCGGCGAAGAAGCGGCGCGTCTCCTCGTCGAGCCGCTGGTCCAGGTCGGCGCCGCGGAACGCGCGACGCGGCAGGCGCGGGCAGCCGAGCGACGCGCAGTTGAGCGCGAAGTGGACGCGCGGCTCCGCGAAGCGCCGGCGGATGAGCGAGTTCTCGAGCGCGTAGAGGTTCGTCCTGTCGCCGCCGAGCTCGATCCGCTCGAGGACGAAGAAGCCGATCTTGTCCGAGGCGAGCGACAGCGGGAACGGCGCGCGGACCGCGGTGACGCTCGGGATCGGGTAGTGGCGCAGTACCGTGGCCAGCACCGACGCGTTGTAGGCGTTGATCCAGTAGGCGAGGCGGTCCTCGCGCGTCGGGAAGAGCGCCGGGTCGCTGTCCGGGCTGGTGCGCGCGAGCTGCGCCACGTAGCGCTCGAGGTCGCCCGGCTCGCGGGCGAGCGCCGGGTAGTCGACGAGGCCGCGCTCGTCGACGAAGCGCTCGAGGACGCGGTCGAAGTCGTCGTGCGAGAAGGGCGCGGCTTCGCGCTCGGGGTCTGCGCCCTCGCTCGCCCGGACCTCCGCGCACGCGCCGCCGAGCAGGGCGAAGAGCGTCGCGAGCGCGACGCGGACCGCGGCCGCGCGGCGCCCGGCTGCGCGCCCGCCCTTCACCGCTCGCCGCGCACCGCGCCGGTCCGCGCCGGGAAGCGGTACAGGTCGTTGAACGCGCAGAACGAGTAGACGCCGTCCGCGCCGCTGATCCCATAGCAGCAGCGCGCGACCCGCGCCGGGTCGAGCGCGTCGCGCTCCATGAAGCTCTTCGCGAACAGCAGCAGGTGCTGCGTCGTCAGGACGCTCCACGGGCTCGCGCCGAAGATCGGCGCCGCCTTGGCGATCAGCTTCCAGGCGTGCGGGTTCATCAGGTGACGGAAGAAGAATTCGCGCTTGCCGCGGAACAGCGCGAGCACCGTGTCGCGCGGATCGTCGCCGAGGAAGCCCATGAGGTCGTCGCGCGTCACGTACTTGAAGAGCGGCTCGAGCCGCCCGTCGACGACGAAGACCAGCGACATGGCGTTGCACAGCGGATGGCCCAGGTGCTCGGAGCGGAAGGTGTCGGCGGGCAGCCCTGTCTGCCGCTCGATGAGCGCGAGCAGGGCAGGGAGCGAGTAGCCGTGGTTCTCGTCCGGCAGGTCGAAGCGACCGGTGAAGCGCGTCGCCGACTGGAAGTTCACCGCGCGCACGGTGTCGATGTTGTCGACCGCGAAGCGTACGACGTCGCCCAGCTCGTCGTCGTTCACGCCGCGGGTCACCGCGACGGCGAGCGTGCAGCAGAGCTTCGCCGCGCGCGCGGCCTCGACGGCGCGTGCGCGGACCTCGGTCATGTCCTGGCCGCGGAGCGCGAGGAAGGTCTCGCGCCGGAGCCCGTCGAACTGCAGGTAGACCGCGGTCAAGCCGCGGTCGCGGAGCTCCTCGAGCAGCGCGGGCCGGCGCGCGATCCGGATGCCGTTGGTGACGAGCTCGATGTTGCGGAAGCCGAGCGCGCGTGCGATCCCGACGATCTCCGGCAGGTCGCGCCGCACGGTCGGCTCGCCGCCGCTGATCTGGATCGGGATCGGCTGCCCCGTCACCTCGAGCAGGCGCTCGAGGCGGCGGCGCACCTCGTCGAGCGGCACGTCGTCCGCCGGGTGGTTCGCGTCCGAGAAGCAGACCGGGCAGTCCATGTTGCAGCGGTTGGTCACCTCGACCATCGCCATCATGGGCCGCGTCCGCCCAGCGACGAACTCGCCGAAGCGGCCCGCCGTCGCGGGAGCATCCCCGGCCACCGGGTGGGCCGGGGCCTCGTGCGTCGTCGCCTGCAAGCTCGTCTCCTCCGCCGTCGCCTTGCGTGCGTCTTGCGAACGCAGCGCGGGGCGGATCGTGGAGGGCGGAGGGTTGCGGGTCAAGACGGTCGGGGAGGGCGGCGAGAAATCCTCTTTCGCACCGCGTGCGTGCGCGGCAGGATGACGCGCATGGACCCGCACGCCACCCTCGCCGCGGCCAAGGTGCTCTTCGGCATCACCCTGCTCTCGTTCGTGCCCCTCGTGCTGGCGACGCTGCTGCGCCCGGTCCGCGAGCGCAGCCGCCGCTAGCGGCCCTGCGCCGCGAGCCTGCGCTCGCGCATCAGCAGGAAGAGCGGGAACGCGCAGGCGAACGCGACCAGCAAGGTCAGGACGAGGTACGCCCACCAGTGGCGCATGCCGAGCCGGCGCGACTCGGTGAACGACCAGACGAGGAACGCGACCAAGCCGATCGCGAGGTCGTTGGTGAGCGACGCGGCCGCGCTGTTCGCGTAGCCCGCGCGGACGAACTCGACGACGCTGAACGTCCCGCCCGACTCGGCGATGAAGACCAGGTTGAAGCCCCACGTCGCGACCAGGCCCACGACCGCGAGGAGCGAGTAGACGATCTGCAGACGGCGGCTGTCCATCGCGTCAGCGCCTCCCCGCGGCCGGCAGGCCGAGGCCGGCGAGCGCGTCCGGGCCGTAGAAGCGCTCGACCATCGAGTCGATCCGCGGCCCGCGGCGGAGCGTGTGGCCGCCGTCGATCGCGAAGCACTGGCCGGTCACCCAGCTCGACTCGGGGCCCGCGAGGTAGCGCACCGCCGCAGCGATGTCCTCTACCGTGCCGAGGCGGCGGAGCGGCATCTGGTCGAGGTAGTCGTCGACGATCGTCTGGTCGTCGGTGAGCGGCATCGCCATGTCGGTCGGGACGAGGCCCGGGCGGACGGCGTTGGCGCGGATGCCGAGCGGCCCGAGCTCGTCGGCGGCGACCTTGATCAGCATCTCGACGCCCGCCTTGCTCGCGCAGTAGGGCGCCATGAAGCGGTGCGTGAGCGGCCCGGCGATCGACGAGATCGCGATGATCGAGCCGCCGCCCGACGCCGCCATCGCCTTGCCGGCGTGCTTCACGGTGAGGAACGTGCCGGTCAGGTTCACGTCCACGGCGTAGCGCCACATCTCGAGCGAGGTCGTGAAGAGCGGGCCGCCCGCCCCGGCGCCTGCGTTGGCGACCGCGACGTCGAGCGTGCCGGTCGCGCGCCGCGCGAGCTCGACGGCCGCCTCGACCGCCTCCTCGCTGGTCACGTCGCACACCCCGAGCTGCACGCGCGCGCCGGCGGGCGCCTCCTTCTCGAGGCCCTCCGCCGCCGCCCGGAGCTTGCTCTCCGTCCGGCCGACGATCGTCACGCTCGCGCCCGCCGCGAGCAGCGCCCGCGCGCATGCGAGGCCGATGCCCGAGCCGCCGCCCGTGACGAGCGCGCCCTTGCCCTGCAGCGAAAGCTCCTTGCTCACCTCTCTCCTCCTTGGTTGCCGGGCGCCCACGGTGCGCGTGCCCGAGCGGTCCCGTCAAACGTTGACACTCCCGGGCCCAGATGATCCCGTGCGCTCGCCGCCCATGAAGGTCGTCTCGTTCTTCCACTTGAAGGAAGTGCGCTGGGCCATCCCGGACCAGGACCTCGAAGCGATCCGCGCGGAGCTGCCCTCGGTCGAGATCGTCTCCGTCGAGGACGAGGCCGATCTGCCGCGGGCGATCGCGGACGCCGACGCGTTCGTCGGCTGGACCCTTCCTGCCTCGGACTTCGCCCGAGCGAAACGGCTGCGATGGGTACATTCGGCGAGCGCAGGCGTGGAAGCGAATCTCTACCCGGAGATGGTCGCGAGCGACGTCGTGCTGACCAACGGGGCTGGCCTGCACACGGTGTCGATCCCCGAGCACGTGCTCGCGATGATGCTCTGCTTCGCGCGCAACCTGCACGAGGCGCAGCGCGTGCAGCAGCGCCGGTCCTGGGACCGCTTCTCGGTGATCGCGTTTGCCGGCGGGATCCGCGAGCTCCACGGCAGCAACCTCGCGATCCTCGGCGCGGGACCGATCGGCCGCGCGCTCGCGGTGCTCGCGAGCGCGCTCGGCATGAAGGTGCGCGTCATGCGCCGGCGGCCGGAGCGGCCGGTCGCGGGCGCCGAGGCGGTGGTCGGGCCGGGCGACAAGCGCGCGCTGCTCGCCTGGGCCGACTTCGTCGTGCTCGCCACGCCGCTCACGCCCGAGACGGTGAACCTGATCGATCGCGAGGCGCTCGCCGCGATGAAGTCGTCCGCCTACCTGATCAACGTCGCGCGCGGCGAGGTGGTGGACGACGAGGCGCTGGTCGACGCGCTGCGCGCGGGCGGCATCGCGGGCGCGGGGCTCGACGCGTTCCGCGAGGAGCCGCTGCCCGCGTCGAGCCCGTACTGGGAGCTGTCCAACGTGATCGTCACGCCGCACATCTCGGGCTACACGGCGCGCTACTTCGAGCGCACGATCGAGCTCTTTTGCGACAACCTCCGCCGCTTCGTCGCGGGCGAGCCGCTGCGCAACGTCGTGAACAAGAAGCTCGGCTACGTCGAGGAACCTTGAGCAAGCGGCGCCCGCGCCGGCGGGGCCGCGGAGGAGGATGCCATGAGGAGATTCGCCTGGACGCGCGTCGCTCTCGCTTCGGTCTTGGCCCTCGTGCTGTGCGTCGCGGCGCTCGTGCCGCGCGCCGCGCTCGCGGCCCCGTTCCGCGTGCTGGTCGGCAACGACGACGGCGTCGGGGCCGAGGGGATCGCCGCCCTGGTGAGCGCGCTCACCCGTGATTCGTCGATCATCGTCGACGTCTACGCTCCGCTGAGAAACCAGAGCGGCACGGGCGACCGCTACACGACCGGGCCGCTCCCCGTGATGTCGTCGATGACCGCCGACGGCTACCCCGCCTTCGCGGTCGACGGCTTTCCCGCGGACGGCATCCTCTTCGGTGTGCTGCAGGGCCTGCTGCCCGCACGGCCCGACATCGTCGTGACGGGCATCAACGAGGGGCAGAACATCGGCGAGCTGGTCAACGTCTCGGGCACGGTCGGCGCGGCTCTCACCGCGGCGCGGCTCGGCATCCCGGCGATCGCCGTGAGCCAGGGGCTCGGCCCGAACATCGACTACGAGGAGGCCGCGCGCTTCACCGCGCAGCTCGTCTCGCGCTTTCGGGTGAACGCGACCTTCCGCCGCCTGTTCCGCATCGCGCCGGGGCGCGCCCGCGTGCTGAACGTCAACTTCCCGACCTGCACGACCGGCGAGCTGCGCGGCATCCGGGTGGTGCCGCTCGGCCGCGGCCGTCAGGTCGTCGGCTACGACCAGCAGGGCACGAGCGACGTCTGGGACCCGATCCTCGTCGAGCGGCCCTTCGGCAGCAACGACTGCGACTCGCAGCTCCGCCGCCCGGTCGACGACATCGAGGCGATGAACAACGGCTTCGCCTCGGCGACCCCGCTCAACCCCGACCTGACGAGCGACGACGTGCTCGGGCAGTTCGTGCGGTTCGTCGAGCGCTGACCGGGCGCGCGCGGGCGCGTCAGCCGCGGGTTCGCCGGAAGTCGGGCGCGCGCCGCTCGAAGAAGGCGGTGATCGCCTCGATGTTCTCCGGCGACCCGATGCGCTCGGCGAATGCGGCGTCCTCGCGCTCGCGCGCCGCACGGATCGCGTCGCGCCGCGTCGCCATGAGGAGCTGCTTGGTGTGGCGTACGGCGCGCGGCGGATGGGCGGCGATCTCCTGCGCCTTCGCGAGCGCCGCGTCGAGGAGCTCCGCGTCGGGCAGGACGCGGGCTGCGAGGCCGAGCTCGAGGGCGCGGGCCGCGTCGAGCCACTGCGCGGTGTAAAGCACCTCGGCTGCGCGCTGGAAGCCGATCGTCGCCGGCAGGAGGTAGCTGCTCGCCGCCTCCGGCACGACGCCGAGCGTGACGAACGGACAGCGCAGCCGCGCGCTCTCGGCGAGATACACGAGGTCGCAGTGCAGGAGCATCGTCATGCCGAGCCCGACCGCGACCCCGTTCACCGCCGCGATGAGCGGCTTGTCGAACGCGCAGAGCTCGTCCATCAGCACCTGGAAGCCGTGCGGACCGGAATCCGCGGGCGGCGCGTCGGTCATCTCCGAGAAGTCCTGGCCGGCGGAGAAGGCGCCCGCGGTGCCGGTCACCACGACGACGTGCACCTCGTCGTCCTCGCGCGCCGCGCGGAGCGCGTCGGCGAAGGCGCGGTAGAGCGCATGGTTGAAGGCGTTGCGTCGCTCGGGGCGGCTCAGGGTGAGAAGCAGCACCGCGTCCTTCGACTCTCGTACGACGAGCTCGCTCGACATCGCTCCCTCCGGGTTCACTCGGTGTAGCCGAGCGCGCGCAGCTTGCGCTCGACGCGCTCGTCGGGGGGCGGGGCGGCAGGCTCACCGGGTGCGGGAGTCGGCCTCGCGCCGGGGGGGTCCTTCCCGTGGATCTCGCGCCGCAACTTGTCGACCACTTGGAGCGCGCGCTCGCGGTACTCCATCGCCGCGGCATGGAGACGCACGAACTCGGTCCTGTCCTGCGGGTCGAGACGCTCCTTCTCCTTCGGGTCGTGCTCGAGGTCGTGGCAGACGTCCTGCCAGTCGGGCTTCTCCTCGGCGAAGCACTTGGCGGTCGCGGAGCGCGCGATGTAGCGCCGACCCGCGTGGAAGATCGAGGGCGGCTGCTCGGCCAAAATGAACTCGCGGTCGAGCTCACCCGGCGGATCGGAGAGGAGCGGGACGAGGCTCCTCCCCTCGAGGCCCGGCGGCGCCGGCACGCCGGCGAGCTCGAGCAGGGTCGGGACGATGTCGACGAGCGACACGACCGTCGGGATGCGCAGCCCCGCCGGGATGTGTCCCGGCCAGACCATCATGAGAGGCACGTGCATCACCTCGTCGTAGAGCTGCACGTGCCCCAGCCCGTTGTGCTCGCCGAACTCCTCGCCGTGGTCGGCGGTGACGACGATCAGCAGATCCTCTTCGGGGACCACCGAGCGCAGCCCGTCGAGCAGCCGCCGAAGCTCGTCGTCGAGGCGGCGCGCCTCCTGCTCGTAGGCCCGGTGCTTGTCGCTCCTGTGCGGGTGGTCGACGAACAGATGGCGGTACTCGGCCGGCGGGTCGTACGGCTCGTGCACCTCGTAGGTGTGGATGAAGACGAAGAAGCGCTCGTCGGCGTGCCGCCCGACCCATTCGAGCGCCCGGCCGAAGGTGTCGGTTGCGTCGCCCGCCCCGGCGCCGATCGCGGTGTTCTCGTAGTAGCTCGAGAAGCCGCGCCGGAAGCCGCGCTCGCCGTCGAGCAGTGCATCCTCGGTGAACGCCGCCGTCGCGTAGCCCGCGTCGCGCAGCAGCTCGGCGAGCGTCGGGTGCTCGGGCCCGAGGACCGTCCGCGAGAGGAGCACTCCGTGCGTTGCGGGATAGAGCCCGGTGAGCATGCTCATGTGCGACCCGAGCGTGTTGGAGAACGTGGTGAAGGCGTTCTCGAAGAGCGCGCCTTGCGCGGCGAACGCCTCCATCGTCGGCGTCGTGTCGAGCTCGTAGCCGTACGCGCTCACGCTCTTCGCCCGCAGGGTGTCGAGCGAGATGAGGACGATCGAGGGCCTGCCGAGCTCGCGCTCGGGCTCGTCCGTCAAGATGCGGGGGTCGCCCCAGACCGGGAGAGAGGGGCGTGTGTCGCCCGCCTCGGCTGGCTCGGTGGTGAAGCGCAGCCGCACCTTCCTCCCGACGAGGTCCGTCAAGTCGACGTCCGCGTCGAACCAGCCCCGCTCGGCGGGCTTCCGCGCCGGATCGAGGATGCGCCGGAGGAGGTCCTGACGCTGCCCGTCCTCGGTCTCGACCACGACGCGGAAGTAGACCGGTGCGGAGTCGATCCACCAGGCCGACGTCTCGACGCCGAAGCTCAGGCGCAGCACGGCGCGCGGCGGAACGACGATCTCCTGCGTCACCAGCTCGCGCTCCTCGAGCGACGGGATCTGGTAGATCTGCGCCGCCGTCGCCTCGATCGAGGTGAGCACGGTGATCTCCGTACCGGGCAGGTCGTCGGCGAAGACGACGCTCCTGCTCGCCTCCTCCCTTGCGGCGGCGGCCGCGGCCGCGGCGCGCTCCTGCGTCCCGCTCGTCACCGCTGCCGTCGGCCCGGGTGCGGCGTCCTTGCCGGCGGCGTTTCGGTCGTGCGCCGCCCCTTCGCGGTGGGGCCTGCGTCGCGGTATCCAGGACAGAACCGAGGCGGGCGCGGCGGGCAGCCCGAGCGGCACCAGGATGTTGCACCTGCGCGCCGTGTACAGCTCGCCCGCTGGAGCGGGCCCGCACCTGACCCGCGGCGCGAATCGCGTGCCCCGGGTGAGGGTGGGATGTGCCGTGTCCTCGATGACGACGTACTGATTGCGCTCGACCCGCGGGTCGTCGGGCTCGACGAGGCCGTGCTCGGCGAGACGCCAGGCCGTCGCGAGGGTCGGCGGCCGCGCCGCGAGGCTGCTCCCCCCCTCGTCGCACCCGGCGAGCGCGCTCGCGAGAAGGACGGCGCATGCGACGCGCGCGAGCTGCGCGCCGATCCAGGGGCGCGCCGTATGGTCGGGGAAGGGTGACACGGTGGGCTTGGTGCGGGGTCCGCGCCGCCTCGCCTCCTCGTGCGACGCGTTTGCCGAGCACATTAGCCGTCGGCCGGATGGACGCGCAAACCCCCGGGCCCTTACGGCGTGGCGAGGCACGGTGTAGAGAGCGGGAACGGGGTGGGATGGCTGGCGTCGAGGAGCAGCTTCACGAGCGCGTCGAGGGCGCGCCGCCCGACCAGGCGGCGGCAGGGCCGACCACGGCGCGCAGGGCGTGGGCGAGCCCTTCCGCCTGGGTCTCGACGACCTACTTCGCCGAGGGCTTCCCGTACAGCGTGGTGAACAACCTCGCCGAGATCCTGTTCAAGGAGCTCGGCGCGAGCCTGCAGGTGATCGGCCTCACCGCGCTCTTCCATCTGCCGTGGAACCTCAAGTTCCTCTGGGGGCCGTTCGTCGACCAGTACGAGACCAAGCGCACGTGGCTCGTCGCGACGGAGGTCGCGCTGACGCTCGGCCTCGTGGCGCTCGCGCTGGCCGTCGGCGCGACGCCGCTGCTCGCGATCCTCTCCTTCTTCGTCGCGATCCTCGCCTTCCTCTCGGCGACGCACGACATCGCGATCGACGGCTACTACCTCGAGGGGCTCGACGAGCAGGGGCAGTCGGCGCACGTCGGCTACCGCGCGATGGCGTACAAGGTCGCGAGCCTGATCGTCGGCGGGCCGCTGCTGTTCGCGATCGGCACGCTCGGCTGGGAGGCGGGCCTGCTGATCGCGGCGGCGATCATGGCGCTGCTCACCGCCTACCACGCGCTGCTCCTGCCGCGCGTGGAGCGGCGAAGGCGTCCCGCGCACGCGGCGCTCGAGAGCCTGCGCACGTCGAGGGGCGGGCTCGTGCTGGGCTGCGTCGTGCTCGCTGTCGTCTTCGCGGGGTTCGTCGGTGCGGGCACGGGTGGCCCGGGCGCCGGCGTCGCTCGCGCCGTCGCCGCGCTCGAGAGCTCCTCGGGCGTCTCGCTCGCGGGCTGGACGGCGCTCCTGCTCCTCGCGGTGCTGCTCGTCGGGCTCGTCTCGCTCGACCGGATCCGCCGGCGCCTCGCGGGACGCGACTCCGCCTACGCGACGGCGTTCGTCGACTTCCTCGCCCAGCCGCGGGTCGGGCTGATCCTCGCCTTCATCGTGACGTTCCGCGCCGGGGAGTCGTTCCTCGTCAAGATGCGCTGGCCGTTCCTGCGCGACGACCTCGGCATGACGCTCTCCGAGTACAGCATCGCGAACGGCACGCTCGGCATGGTCGCGTCGTTCGTCGCGACCTTCCTCGGCGGCCGGATGATCGCGCGCGACGGGCTCAAGCGCTGGATCTGGCCGTTCGTCCTCGCGCAGAACGTGCTGAACCTGCTCTACGTCTGGCTCGCCTGGCTCGGCCCCGAGCGGGCGGGAGTCGTCCTCCAGACCGGCGTGATCGCGATCGAGCAGCTCGGCTCGGGCTTCGGGACGGCGGTGTTCATGGTCTACCTCATGCGCTGCTGCGACCCGGCGCACCGCGCGGCCCACATGGCGATCGTCACCGCGTTGATGAGCGTGAGCTTCACGCTCGCCGGGGTCGGCAGCGGGTTCCTCGCGGCGGAGCTCGGCTTTGCGACCTACTTCGCGTTCACCTTCCTCGCGACGCTGCCCGGCATGCTGTGCGTCCCGTTCCTGCCGCACCTCGCCGGGCGCGAGACGCAAGCGCCGCAGGGTGCGCGCTGAGCGCACTTGCGCGGTCGCCCGCGGCGGGCGGCGCGGCGCGGTGAGAAATCGGCTCGAACGCGAGGGACGCTCGGTGTAGCGTCGCGCCATGCTTTCCCGGCGAGCTCTCCTCGCGCTGGGCGCGTGCTTCTTCCTCTCCGGGATGGGCAGCCTCGCCCTCGAGGTGGTGTGGACGCGCCACATGCGCCTCGTCTTCGGCTCGACGACGCTTGCCGCGAGCACGATCCTCGTCGCCTACATGCTCGGCCTCGGGCTCGGCGGCCTCGCGGGCGGCAAGGTGGCCGGCCGGCTGCGCGACGGGGTCCGCGCCTACGGGCGGATGGAGATTGCGATCGGCCTCTACGCGCTCGCCGTGCCGTGGATGCTCGACCTGCTGCCCGAGCTGAGCCGCACCGTGCTCGCCGGGATGAGCTTCTGGAGCGCGGCGCTGTGCCGCTTCGCCGTGTCGCTCGCGCCGCTTCTCGTGCCGACCGTGCTGATGGGGGCGACGCTGCCGATCGTCGTCGCGGCGCTCGTGCGGCGCGACCCGCGGGTCGGCGCCGGCACCGGCCTGCTCTACGGGCTCAACACGCTGGGCGCGGTCGCCGGCGTGTTCGGCGCGACCTTCGTCCTCTTCCCCTGGCTCGGGCTTCGCTGGACGAACTGGTTCGGCGCGCTGCTCGACGTGGCGGTCGGGGCCACGGCGCTCCTCTTCGTGGCGCGCGAGCTCGCCGTGAGCGAAGCCCCGGCCGGTGCGCGCGGCGAGGCGGCCGCCGCGGGACGCGTCGTGCGGCCGCCCGCGCCGCGCGGCGACGCGCGCGAGGTGCCGCTCGCCCTCGTCCTCTGCGCCTACGCGGTCATCGGCTTCGTGGCACTCCTCTTCGAGGTCGCGTGGACGCGCGCGCTCGGCGTCGTCCTCGGCTCGTCGATCTACGCCTTCTCCTCCATGCTCGGCGCGTTCCTCGCCGGCATCGCGCTCGGCAGCCTGCTCTTCCGGCGCTGGATCGACGCGAGCCGCGAGCCGCTCCTGCTGCTTGCCTGGGGGAGCGCGCTCCTCGGGCTGCTCGCGCTCGGGACGAGCCTCGCCATGCCGTACCTGCCCGACGTGTTCCTCGACCTGCTCGTGACGCCCGAGCCGCGCCCGCGGCGCATGCTCGCGGCGCAGATCGGGCTCTGCCTGCTCGCGATGCTGCCGCCGACGCTGGTCCTCGGCGGGCTCTTCCCGCTCGTCACGCGGCTCGTCGCCGACCGCGGGCCCGACGCGGGCGACGCGGTCGGCCGCGTCTACTTCGCGAACACCGTGGGCTCCGCGAGCGGCGCGTTTCTCACCGGCTTCGCGCTCGTTCCGTGGCTCGGCCTGCGCGGCACGCTGGCCCTCGGGGTCGGCCTCGCGCTCGCCGTCGCGGGCGTCCTGCTGCTCGCCGGGGCGCGCGGGCGCCGCGCGGTGCAAGTCGGCGCTGCGGCCGCGCTCGCCGCCTGCGCCGCGCTCGCGCTCTGGCCGATCCCGTTCGACCGCGAGGCGTTCACGCGCGGCGTGTTCAAGAGCCCGACCTTGATGCTCGACTTCGGCGTCGAATACCTTCCGATCGAGGGCGCGCGCGACAAGGAGATGCTCTACTACCGAGACGGGATCAACGCGACGATCTCCGTGCACCGCGTCGGCGACAACCGCTTCCTGCGCGTGAACGGCAAGCCGGATGCGTCGAGCCGCGACGACATGTCGACCCAGGTGCTGCTCGGCCAGGTGCCGCTGCTCTTCGGGCCTCCCGCGAAGCGCGTGCTGGTGATCGGCTACGCCTCGGGGGTGACGGTCGGCTCGGTGGCGCGGCACGACGACGTGGAGCGCATCGACGCGATCGAGATCGAGCCCGCGATCATCGAGGCATCGCGCTACTTCGACGACGTGAGCGGCCGTCCGCTCGACGACCCGCGGGTGCGCGTGGTGCTCGACGACGCGCGCTCGTACCTCGCGTCGACCCGCGAGCGCTACGACGTGATCGTCGAACCTGTTCACGCGCGAGTTCTTCGCGATCGTCCGCGGGGCGCTCGCGCCTGATGGACGCCTGCTGCAGTGGGTGCAGCTCTACGCGATGGACGCGGACGCGCTGTACTCGATCCTCGCCGCGGTGCGCGCCGAGTTCCCCTACGTCTACGCGTTCGCCAACGAGCAGGGGAGCTCGGATCTCCTCCTGCTCGCGACCGACCGGCCGCTGACCCGCGCCGACCTGCCGCGCTGGGAGCGCCTGCCGCCCCGCGTCCGCGCCGACCTCGAGCGCATCGGGACGACCTCCACGGTCGAGCTGTGGAGCCTCATGCGTCTCCTGCCGGCGGACGTCGACCAGCTCGTCGCCCGGGCGCCGCGCGTCAACACCGACGACAACCTGTACATCGAGCTCGTGACGCCGCTCATGCTGCACGAGGACACGCTCACGCCGAACTGGGAGGCGTTCGAGGCGTTTCCGCGCGGGATCGAGCCGCTGCTCGCGGAGGTGGGCGAGCCGCTCGACGGCGACACCCTGGGCGCGCTCGCGCTCGCGTACATGCGCCAGCGCACCGACCCGACCGTCGGGCCGGAGCTCCTGCGCCGCGCCGAGGCCGGAGGCAAGAGCGCGCACGCGATCACCGCGGCGGTCGTCCTCGGCCGCTCGATCGACACCGCGGGGCAGTTCGCGCTCGCCGACCAGCTCGCGGCGCTCGACGAGGCGAGCGCGCTCGCGCCCGACGCGCTCGCGCCGCATCTCGTGCGCGCCGAGATCCTCGCCGCGGAGGAGGACCACGCGGGCGCGCTCGCGGCGGTGGACGAGGCGCTCCGCCTGCGTCCGGAGAGCCTCCACCTGCACGCGATGCGCGCGAACGCGCTGATCGGCCTCGGCCGCTTCGAGGAGGCGCTCGCCGAGACCGAGCGCCTCGCCCAATCTTCCTACCGCCTGCAGGACGAGGAGCTCGGCCAGCGGCTCGCGGAGCTCTACTACCGCACGGGGCGGACGGCCGAGGCGCGCGCCGCGCTGGAGCGCGAGCTCTACGAGAGCGACCCGGGCTGGGTCGAGGGCTGGTCGATGCTCACGCAGCTCGCCGCTGCGACCGGCGACGCGGAGACCGGGGCGCGCGCCCGGACCAACATGCAGGTCGCGATCAGGAACCGGGCGCGCTCCTACCACTGGCTCGCGCGCAGCGCGCTCTGGCGCGGCTGGGACGACGAGGCGCTGCCGCTCCTCGAGACGGCGCTGCGTGCGGAGCCGGGGAACGCGCTCGTCGCGCGCGACCTCGAGGAGCTGCGCGCCCGGGCGGGGACGCAGGCCGCGCGTTGAAGCCCGCTCGGAAACGATCGCCCGCGCCGGATGCTACCGTCGCGCGGATGTCTTCGCGCATGAGCCTCGGCGCGCTCGCCGCCTGCTTCTTCCTGTCGGGCCTCGGGAGCCTCGCCCTCGAGGTCGTCTGGACGCGCGAGCTGCGCCTCGTGTTCGGCTCGACGACGCTCGCGGCGAGCACGATCCTCGTCGCCTACATGCTGGGCCTCGGCCTCGGCGGGCTCGCGGGCGGCCGCGCCGCCGGGCGCATCGCGAGCGGCGTCCGGGCCTACGGCTGGATCGAGATCGCGATCGGCGCCTACGCGCTCGTCGTCCCGTGGCTCCTCGCGCAGCTCCCCGGGCTCAGCCGCACGGTGCTCGCCGGGATGAGCTTCTGGCCGGCGATGCTCTTCCGCTTCGGGGTGGCGCTCGCGCTGCTCCTCGTGCCGACGGTCCTGATGGGCGCGACGCTGCCGATCGTCGTCGCGGCGGTGACGCGCGAGGATACGCGGATCGGGCGGAGCACGGGCCTGCTCTACGGGCTCAACACGCTCGGCGCGGTGGCGGGCGTCTTCCTCGCGACCTTCGTCCTCTTCCCCGCGCTCGGGCTCACCTGGACGAACCGCCTGGGCGCGCTGCTCGACGTCACGGTCGGCCTGGTCGCGCTGACCGCGCTGCCGCGCGGCGCGGCTTCCGTCGCTGCGGCGCCCGCGGCGGGGCCGGGCGGGCGCGTGGGGCCGGTCGGCGTGCTGCTCGCGGTCTACGCCGTCGTCGGCTTCACGGCGCTGCTCTACGAGGTCGCGTGGACGCGCGGCCTGTCGGTCGTCTTCGGCTCGTCGATCTACGCCTTCTCCTCGATGCTCGGCGCGTTCCTCACCGGCATCGCGATCGGCAGCCTGCTCTTCCGCCGCTGGATCGACGCGACGCGCTCACCGCTCGCGCTCCTCGCGGGCGGCATGACGGCGCTCGGCGTCCTCGCGCTCGGCACGACGGTCGCGCTGCCCTGGCTGCCCGACGCCTTCCTCCGCGTCGTCGAGACCTTCGGGCTCGACGTCCGGCGGATCGCGGTCGCCCAGGTCGCGATGTGCATCGCCGTGATGCTGCCGCCGACGCTGGTCCTGGGCGGGCTGTTCCCGCTCGTCGCGCGGGTCGTCGCGGAGCGGACGCGCGACGTCGGTCGCGCGGTCGGGCGCGTGTACTTTGCCAACACGCTCGGCTCGGCGGCGGGCGCGTTCGCGACCGGCTTCCTCCTGCTGCCGTGGCTCGGCATCCGCGACACGCTCGCGTTCGGCGCGGCGCTCGACTTCCTCGGCGCGGCGCTCCTGCTGCTCGCCGGCGCGAGCGCGCCCGCGCTCCGGCACGCGGCGCTCGTGCCGCTCGGCGCGGCCGCGGCGCTCGCCGTCGTGCCCGTGCCGTTCGACCGGCAGGAGCTCACGCGCGGCGTCTTCAAGGCGCCCGACGCGGAGCTCACCTTCGGCATCGACTTCCTGCCGGTCGACGGCCACCCGCCGCACGAGCTGATCTTCTATCGCGACGGCATCAACGCGACGGTCTCGGTGCACCGCGAGGATGGGATCCTCGCGCTCCGCGTGAACGGCAAGGTCGACGCTTCGAACTTCGGCGACATGTCGACCCAGGTGCTGCTCGGCCAGGTGCCGCTGCTGTTCGGGCCGCCGGCGCGCAAGGTCGCGGTGATCGGCTTTGCGTCGGGCGTCACGACGGGGTCGGTCGCGACCCACGACGAGGTGGAGCGCATCGACGCGATCGAGATCGAGCCCGCGATCATCGAGGCGTCGCACTACTTCGACGACGTGAACGGCCGTCCGCTGGACGACCCGCGGGTGCGCGTGGTGCTCGACGACGCGCGCTCGTACCTCGCGTCGACCCGCGAGCGCTACGACGTGATCGTCTCCGAGCCGTCGAACCCGTGGATGAGCGGCGTCTCGAACCTGTTCACGCGCGAGTTCTTCGCGATCGTCCGCGGGGCGCTCGCGCCTGATGGACGGCTGCTGCAGTGGGTGCAGCTCTACTCGCTCGACGCGCCGTCTCTCGCCTCGATCGTCGCCGCGCTGCGCGCCGAGTTCCCGTACGTCTACGGCTTCAGCGACGTCTCGAGCAGCCCGGACCTGCTGCTGCTCGCCCAGGACCGGCCGCTCGCCGCGAGCGACCTGCCGCGCTGGGAGCGCCTCCCCGAGCCCGTGCGCCAGGATCTGATGCGGGTCCGCAACTTCTCGACCGCCGACCTGCTGAGCCTGATGCGCCTCACGCCGGTGGACGTCGACGCGCTCGCGCGCCGCGCGCCGGTGGTCAACACCGACGACAACATGTTCATCGAGCTCGGGACGCCGTGGATGCTCTACGACGAGGACGCGCTCGCCGACCTGCGGCCGCTCATCACCTCGCGCGGCGCGATCCTGCCGATCCTCGAGGCGCTCGGCGAGCCGCTCGATCACGAGAAAATCGGCGAGCTCGCGGTCTCGCACGCGAGGAAGCAGTCGACCGCGACCGACGACCTGCTGGGCGCGGCCAACGCGCGCGGCCGCGCCGGGAACGCGATCGCGGCCGCGACGATCGTGGCGCGGAAGTTCAACGACGGCTCGTTCACCCACGAGTCGCAGCTCGCCACTCTCGACGAGGCGATCGCGCTCGCCCCCGACGCCTTCGAGCCGCGCTTCCTGCGCGGCGAGGTGCGCTTCGAGGCGAAGGACTACGAGGGCGCGGTCGAGGATGCGAACCGCGCGGCCGAGCTCCGCCCCGGCGACCTCCGGGCGCCGATGCTGCGCATGCGCTCGCTCGCGCGGCTCGGCCGCTACGCCGAGGCGCAGCGCGACGCCGAGCTTCTGCTCGCGACGCCCTACGGCCAAGCCGACGAGGTGATTCCGCGCGAGGCGGCCGAGGTGATGCTGCGCAACGGCCAGATCGAGCAGGGGATCCACGTCCTCGAGGGGCTGCTGCGCGGCCCCGACCCGTCGTGGAGCGAGGGCTGGACGCTCCTTGCCTGGGCGTACGGCCAGCTCGGCGACGAGGCGCGCGCCCGGGACGCGCAGCACAACGCCGAGCTCACGCGGCGCAACCGCGCGCTCCTCTACCACCGCATGGCGCGCTCCGCGCTCTGGCAGAACAAGCCCGAGGACGCGCGCATCCTGCTCGGCGTCGCGCTCTCGGCAGACCCCGACTACGAGGCGGCGCGCGCCGAGCTCGAGCGGCTCGGCATCCCGGTGCAGGCCCGCGCGAAGTAGGCGAGCTCGAGTCCGCGCTCTACGCCGGGGCGAGCCGGGCGCGCAGCGCCGCCGACAGCGCCTCGAGCCGCTCGGGGACGCCCGGCACGCGGGTGTGCAGCGCGAGCGGCTCGCCGGCCCGCCGGGGGAGGAGGTGCAGGTGGTAGTGGAAGACCGTCTGCATGGCGGCCGCGCCGTTGAGCTGGAAGACCATGAGGCCGTCGGGCGTGAGCTCGTTGCGCAGCGCGTGCGCGACCCGCTTCGCGGTCGCGGCGACCGCCTCGAGCGCTTCGGACGGGGCGTCGAACAGGGTCGCGTAGTGCTCCTTGGTGACGACGAGGGTGTGGCCGTCGCTCACCGGGAAGATGTCGAGGAAGGCGAGCGTCCGCTCGTCCTCGGCGACGCGGTACGCCGGCGCGGTGCCGCGCACGATCTCGCAGAAGATGCAGCGCTCGGGGTTGTCGGTCGAGCTCATTCGGGTCCTCCGCCCGCGCGCGCGGGTGTTTGCGGGGGCCCGTCGCGCCGGGCTTGACTGGGCCATGCCGAGACGGACCTCGCAAGCCCGCGTCGCGGGTGTGCTGACGGCCGCCTGCCTGGGGGTCGTCGCGTGCAGCAACTACTACCTGCCGCTCGGGCGCATGACGGTGAACTTCCCGGGCTTCACCGGGAAGGCGATGGCCGAGTCCGAGGTGCGCGAGCGCCTGCGCGTGCCCGAGGGCTTCACGATCGGGACGTACGCGTCGGGGATCCCGAACGCGCGGCTCCTCCGCTTCACCTCGAACGGGGACCTGCTCGTGAGCTCGCCGCGCGAGGGCACGGTCTTCCTCCTCGAGCGCGACCGCAACGGCGACGGCAAGGCCGACGGGCGGCGGGTCGTGCTCGGCGATCTGAACCGCCCGCACGGCATCGCGCTGCACGACGGCTGGCTCTACGTCGCCGAGACGGACGCCGTGCTGCGCGTGCGCTTCGACGAGGCGCGGGGGACGGTCGAAGGTACGCCCGAGCGCATCGTGCGCGGCCTGCCGGCGGGCGGCAACCACTGGACGCGCACGGTCGACGTCGGGCCGGACGGCAAGCTCTACGTCTCGATCGGCTCGAGCTGCAACGCGTGCACCGAGGACGATCCGCGCCGCGCGGCGATCGTCCGCTACGAGCTCGACGGCAGCGGCGAGACGATCTACGCGACCGGGCTCCGCAACGCGGTCGACTTCGAGTGGCGTCCGGGGACGGGCGAGCTCTACGCGACCGACAACGGGCGCGACTTCCTGGGCGACGACTTCCCGCCGTGCGAGCTGAACCGCGTCGTCGAGGGCGGCTTCTACGGCTGGCCGTACGCGAACGGCGACCGCGTGCCCGATCCCGACCACGGCGCGAAGCGGCCGGACCGGGTCGCCGCCTCGATCCCGCCGGTGCACGGCTTCGGCGCACACACCGCGCCGCTCGGCATGACGTTCTACGACAACACGTCGTTCCCCGAGCGCTGGCGGGGCGCGGCGTTCGTCGCGCTGCACGGCTCGTGGAACCGCTCGAAGAAGTCGGGCTACGAGGTGGTCGCGGTGTTCCTCGAGGAGAACGGGACGACGCGCGAGGAGCCCTTCGTCACGGGCTTCCTGGTCGACGAGAAGGTCTACGGCCGCCCGGTCGACGTCGCGGTCGGGCCGGACGGCGCGCTCTACGTCTCGGACGACTTCACGGGCTCGATCTACCGGGTCGCCTACGGCGCCGCGCCGACGGCCGCGGCGGACGCGGCGCCGGGCGACGCCCCCGCCGCGGACCCGCTCGCCGGGCTCTCGAAGGAGGAGCTCGAGCGGGCGACCGAGCGCGGCCGCGCGCTGTGGGACATGAACTCCTGCGTCGAGTGCCACGGGCCGGGAGCGAGCCGCCCGAACCACCGCGAGCTCACGGGGCTCCGGAGCAAGTACACGATCGCCTCGCTCGCGAGCTTCCTCTACGCGCCGCAGCCGCCGATGCCCGCGTACCCGCTCTCCGAGGCCGAGCGCCTCGACCTCGCAGTGTACCTGCTCTTGACGCATCCTTGACGTGTGATTGACGCGGCGTCGGTGCGCGGCACGCGGCGGGCCGGCGCCGGTGCGCGGCAGCCGGCTCTCGACGCGAAGTCCTCGAGGCTGAGATGGGCGCCCTCGACCGGTGATTCTGGCTCGAAGGTGTCCCGAGGCGAAGTCCTCGCATTCACGAGGGTCAGCATGGTCACCGGCTCCGAGGCTTTCGGCGGCGAGTCGGTCGATCAAAGCGGTGGCGAGTTCCTCGTCGCCGGCGCGGTCGAAGGGCACGAAGCCGGCGGGTGGGTCAGTTTCAGGCCGGCGGGACTGGAGCTCACCCCTACACGCCGCGTGCTCCCGCTACGTGAGCCGCCACTGCTTCTGGTCGGGCCCCGGCACGGTCCCTCTTCGAGTGAGATGAGCCCGTGCCGTCGCCAACCGACGCGCAGCAGCCAGGTCTGCGGCGGGAGCGTCGGCGGGGGCACGCCCGGTCGAGGAAGCTGGTCGCGGTACCCGTCGAACCAGGGCGCCGACGAGCACGGGTCGATACCCGCGACCGCACGCAGTTGCTTGCGCGCGTTGGCAAGCACATAGATCCACGCGCTGCGCACCATGCGCGGCGTGGACAGAGCGCGCGCGTGGCAACGGTCGCTCCACACGGCGCCGCGTCGACCGAGCGCGCGGTTGATGGCGCGCGCCACCCGGATGGCGAAGCCTCGCATGCCGCTCGAGAGGGCGCGCGTGCTCGACGCCTCGACGATCAGGTGCACATGATCGGTCTGCACCGTGTAGGGCACGGCCCGGAAGTCCGGGCGCCGGACGTGTCCGATCGCCGCCGCGACCTTGTCGTACAAGGCGCGGCGGCGCAGCGATTCCACCTCGCGGCGCGCGCGCAGTGTGACGAGCACGGGATGCCGCTCG
>FWPU01003360.1_pt1 | contig 21860 bp, 16 predicted proteins | sample 2228361 | NCBI WGS metagenome assembly FWPU01 (sample SAMEA103939777, study PRJEB20133) | metagenome
CGGCGACCGCGGCATCCTGATGTGCTTCTCAGCCGCCGACGGCAGGTTCCTCTGGCAGGCCGTCCACGATAAGCTGCCCACCGGCAGCGCCGAGGACTGGCCGAAGATCGGCATCTGCTCCACGCCGTGCGTCGCCGGCGATCAAGTCTATTACGTCAGCAACCGCGTGGAGCTGGTCTGCTGCGACGTGGATGGGTTCGCCGACGGCCAGAACGACGGCCCGTACCAAGGCGAGAAGCGCGCCGGGGGGCACGACGCCGACATCGTGTGGATCCTCGACATGCGCGGGGAGCTCGGGGTCTCCCCGCTCAACGCGGCGGCCTCCTCGCCGCTGGTGGTGGGGGATCTCGTCTTCGTCCTGACCGGCCAGGGGGTGGACGAGGAGAAGCGGACGGTGAAGAATCCCTCCGCGCCGAGCTTCATCGCCGCCGACCGGCGGACCGGCAAGGTGGTGTGGAAGGATTCGTCCCCGGGGGACAAGATCATATCGGGCCAATGGGGATCGCCCGCCTACGCCGTGGTGGACGGCCGCCCACAGGTCGCTTTCCCCGGCGGGGATGGATGGCTCTACGCCTTCGAACCGGAGTCCGGGAAGCTTATCTGGAAGTTCAACTGCCGCGCGCACGAGAAGATAAAACCCGATGGCAAGACGGAGACGCAGAACAACCTGGTGGCCACCCCGGTCTACGCGGGCCACAGGGTCGTCATCGCCGTCGGGGACAACCCTGAGAACGGCGACAACCCGGGGTGCCTGCGGGCGATCGACGCGCGTGGGAGCGGGGACGTCACCGGGACCCACGAGCTGTGGCGCCTGCCGGGCAAGGACTTCGGGTGCAGCATCTCGAACGTCGCGGTCCGCGAAGGACTCGTCTACGCCGCCGAACTGGGGGGATTCCTCAACTGCATAGAACTGGAGACGGGGAGGCGCATGTGGCGTCACGACCTTTTGGCCACCGTGTGGGGCTCCCCCGTCGCGGCCGACGGGAAGGTATACATCCGCACCGAGGACGGCCAAGTGGTCGTCTTCCGGGAAGGTCGGGAGGCGCGCGTCCTGGCGACCAACTCGTTGCCGGGGCTCCACAACGGCACGGTGGTCGCCGCCGGCGGCCTACTCTACGTGGCCGGGCAGTCGAAGCTCTACGCGGTCGGGAAATGAAAAGGACCGCCGCCGCGGTAGGCGTCTGGTTGTACCTGGTGGGCGCGGCCTGGGGCTGGGACAACTGGCCCCAGTGGCGGGGCCCCCATCTCAACGGGACGTCCGACTCGACCGGGCTGCCGCTCGGCTGGTCGGAGGCGGAGAACGTCAGGTGGAAGGCGCCGCTGCCGTCCTGGAGCGGTTCGACGCCGATCGTCTGGGGCGACCGCGTCTTCGTGGCCTCCCCCTCGGGGGCCGGCGATGGTCCCCACGCGCCCGTCGGTAGGCTCATGGGGCCGCCGCTCAAGCCGGAAGGCCAGGATCTCCTGCTGCTGTGTCTCTCGCGAAAGGACGGCAAGGTGCTCTGGAAGGCGAAACTCTGCGGCGGCAACTACCAGATAGGAAAGCAAAACATGTCAAGCCCCTCGCCGGTCACCGACGGGAAGATGGTGTGGGCGCTGACGGGCACCGGCGTCCTGACGGGCCTCGACCTGGACGGGAAGATAATCTGGCAGGAGGATCTTCAGAGGAAGTACGGCAAGTTCGGCCTCATGTGGGGCTACGGGGCCTCTCCGCTGCTTTGGGAAGACCGGTTGATCGTCTCGGTGATGCACGGGTTCGCCACGGACGACCCCTGTTATCTGGCGGCGTTCGAGCCGAGGACCGGAAAGTTATTGTGGCGGGCGGAGCGCCCGACGGACGCCAGGCAGGAATCTCCCGATTCCTACGCCACGCCCATCCCCATGAAGGCCGGGGGACGGACGGGCATCCTGGTGGTGGGCGGGAATTACGTGACGGGCCACGATCCCAAGACGGGCTCCGAGATATGGCGCTGCGGCGGGTTCAACCCGAAGAATTCCGAGTGGTGGCGGACCGTCTCATCGCCGCTGCCGGCGGGCGACATGGTTTTCGGTTGTTCCAAGCAGGGACCCCTGGTAGCCTGCCGGGGCGGAGGACGGGGGCTGGTGACCAAGACACACCTGGTATGGACCAGTTCGGAAGTTACCTGCGACGTGCCCACGCCCGTCTCCGACGGCAAGTACCTCTACGTGCTCGGCGACCAAGGATTCATGAGCTGCCTTGACCCGAAGACCGGCAAGGCCCATTACCAGAAACGGCGGCTGCCGAGGGGTACCTACAGCGCCTCTCCGCTGCTGGCGGACGGGAAGATTTACGTCACCAGCGAGAAGACCCGGACCGTGGTGCTGGCGGCGGGGCCCGAGTTCAAGATCCTCGCCGAGAACCAGCTCGACGGCGACTACACGCTCTCATCGATCGCCTCGGCGGGAAACGAGCTGTTCATCCGCACGAATAGCCACCTTTACTGCATCGCGAAGAAATAGGGTCGTCGGGCGGCGTATCATGGTTGGGCGCGTCGAGGGAGAATCCGCATGATCCGCGGCGTGATCGTATTGGCGGCGCTTGCGGCCCTCTCATGGGCCTTCACCCAGGCGGGGGATGCGCGCAGAAAGCTGGACGAGTCGCTCAAGGCGGCCGCGGCGGCCTGGGCGGGGAGGAACATCGCGGCGGCCCGCGCGGAATACGCCAGGATCGTCTCCCAGCCCGGCGCGCCGCCCCACTACCGGTCTTACGCGCACCTCCGGATCGCCCAGGGCTACGCAGCGGAGCGGAACCATCAGGCGGCGCGGGCGGAGTACGAGAAGATCCGGTCCTGCGCCGATTATCCCCCCCACCACCGCCGGGAGGCGGAGGAGTGCATCGGGGAGATCGACCGGGTTTCGAAGGGGCTGCCCGCGCGCGACCCGGCCGCCTCGCGCGTGAAGATCCCGCGCGTGGCGGAGTTCGCCGCCGAGGTGTGGGTGGCCCCCGACGGCGATGACGGAAATCCAGGCACCGATAAGGAGCCCTTCGCGACCCTCGAGCGGGCGCGGGACGCGGCAAGGGCGCTGAAGGCGCAGGCCGCCGGGGCGGTGGGGATAAGGATCAAGCCCGGGGAATACACGCTCAAGGAAACCTTCACGCTCGGGCCCGCCGACGGAGGCAGGGAAGGCGCACCGATCGTCTACCGAGCGCAGAAGAAGGGGACCGCGGTCTTCCGCGGCGGGATCAGGATATCCGGATTCACCCGCGTGACCGACTCCGGAATACTGGCCCGGCTGCCGGCCGAGGCCCGCGGCAAGGTGTATCAGTGCGACCTCAAGACCCTCGGGGTGACCGACCACGGGGAGATCAAGGAGCGCGGGTTCGGCGTCTCGTCCGCCACGATCCCGGCGCTGGAGGTGTACTTCAACGGGCTTCCGCTGGCGCCGGCGCGCTGGCCCAACGAGGGCTTCGTGAAGATCGCGCGCCTGATACAACCCGGGTCGCTCTCCCCCAAGACCCCCTCGGTCTTCGAGTACATCGACGACCGCCACGCGCGCTGGGCGGGGGCGAAGGACGTCCAGCTCTTCGGCTACTGGCGGCGGCTATGGGCCGACGGAACCGTGAGGGTCGCCTCGATCGATCCGTCCACGAAGAGAATAACCACCGTCGAACCGTACCGTTACGGCGGCGGGATGGACAACGGGCAGGGGATCAAGTACTACGCCTTCAATCTCCTCGAGGAGATCGACCGCCCCGGAGAGTGGTACCTGGACCGAGATCGCGGCGTCCTTTACGTCTATCCGCCATCCGACCCCGCCTCGGCGGTCGTCGAGATCCCGATGCTGTCCGCCCCGTTGGTCAGGATGGAGGGCGTCTCGCACGTGCGGTTCGAGGGGTTGAAGTTCGACTTGGGGAGGCACGATGGATTGGTCCTGAAAAACTGCCGCGATTGCCTCCTGGCCGGCTGCACGGTCAGCAGGCTGGCGGGAGGGGGTGTGAACGTGGAGGGCGGCTCGAACAACGGGATACTGGGCTGCGACCTGTTCCTGCTGGGGCGCAACGGGACCTGGATCAGGGGCGGGGACCGGGCCACGCTCACCCCCGGCGGCCATTTCGTGGAGAACTGTCACATCCACGATTTTTCGCGGATCGACCGCACCTATACCCCCGCCGTCTGGACCGACGGCGTGGGCACCCGCATCGCCCACAACCTCATTCATCACAACCCATGCCACGCGGTTCGGCTGGAGGGCAACGACCACGTCATCGAGTTCAACGAGGTCCACAGCGTGGTGATGGAATCGGACGACCAGGGGGCCATGGAGAACTTCGCCAACCCCACCTACCGGGGCGTGGTCTTCCGGTACAACCGCTTCTATCACGTGGGGAACGGGGGCGACGGCGTTCACGGGCAGGCGGCCATCAGGTTCGACGACGCCATAAGCGGCATGCTCGTCTACGGGAACATCTTCCACCGCTCGTCGAACGGCCACTTCGGGGCGGTCCAGATCAACAGCGGGCGCGAGAATGTGATCGAGAACAACGTCTTCGCGGATTGCCGCCAAGGGGTCAGCGGCGGCTGGCACCCCGGCAACAACGTCTGGAAGGCCTTCGCCAAGGGGGGCAATCCCGCATTCATAATGAACGACCTCTACCTGGAACGCTATCCCGAGCTCGCGAAGCTCCGGGACGGTTCCCCGGGGGTCAACCGCATATGGCGGAACCTCTTCTGGAACTCAGGCCCCGTGGCGACGGGCAATCCGGCCCACCTGGATCTGATGGATAACGCGGAGTACACGAACGAGGATCCCGGCTTCATCGACGCCGCGCGCGGCAATTTCGGGCTGCGCCGCGGCGCGCGCGCCTTCGCCCGGCTGGGCTTCAGGCCCATCCCGGTGGAGGAGATCGGCCTGTACGACGACGAGTACAGGGCGTCCTGGCCGGTCGTCACGCGGCCGGCGGACGTGCCCGACTGGCGCGCCAAGGTGCAGCAACCCAAGAGGAGGTAGATAACTCGCCCCGCGCCGTACGGCCTCCGGATCACGGGAGCCGTCCCGCTGGCCCGGTCTCGACCGTTCGGATATATTGTCCACCTTGTTCCGCGCGGGGGGCTCGTGAGCTGGTGGCAATCGGTCGTGTTGGGGATCGTGGAGGGGCTGACGGAGTTCCTGCCCGTCAGCTCGACGGGCCACCTCCTGCTGGCCCAGCGCGCCATGGGGATCCGCGGGGGGGAGGCCGCCGACGCCTACGCCGTCTGCATCCAGGCCGGGGCGGTCCTGGCGATCCTGTGGCTCTACGCCGGCCGCACGCGGTCGGTGCTGATGGGCCTGGCGGGGCGCGATCGGGAGGGGCTCCGGCTGGCGGCACACCTGGTCCTGGCGCTCCTGCCCGCGGTCGCCTCCGGCCTGTTGCTGGAGAAGACGATAAAGGCCAACCTCTTCGGCCTCTGGCCGGTGGTGGCCGCGTGGTTCGCCGGCGGGCTTGCGATACTGGCGGCGGTGCGGTGGAAGCGGTCGGCGCGGGACGGTGGGGCGCCCGGCGGCGGGCTGGAGGGCATGACTTGGAGATCGGCGCTCCTGGTGGGCCTGTTCCAGTGCATCGCCATGTGGCCGGGGACGAGCCGGAGCCTGGTCACGATCTTGGGCGCCCTGGTCGCCGGCATGAGGCTCCAAGCGGCCGTGGAGTTCAGCTTCCTCCTGGGCGCCTTGACGCTGGCCGCTGCTGCGGCCAAGGACGGCCTCGAGTACGGGCCGAAGATCGCCTCGGAGATCGGCTGGGGGAACGCCGCGGTGGGGCTTGCCGTCGCCGCGGTCACGGCGGCCGCCGCCGTGAAGTGGATGGTGTCGTACCTGCGCGGCCACGGGCTGGCCGTTTTCGGGTGGTACAGGATCGCGCTGGCTGCGGTGGTCGCCGGGCTGATGGCGGCGGGGCTGCTGGCCGCGTAGCGGCGCGGCCGGCTCACTCCGCCCACTTCGCCTTCAGCGTGATCCGCCTGCCGTCCCGGAGGACAGACACGTCCACCTCCACGCCGGGCCGGACGCGGTCGGAGAGGACATGCCTGAGGCGGTCGCGCGGGTTGGTGCGCGGCAGCTTGACCCCGGCGATGCCCAGCAGCACGTCCCCCGGCTGCACGCCCGCCGCCGCCGCCGCCCCGCCGGAATGGACGTCCTCCACCCGCAGTGCGCCTTGGTCGCCCTCCAGGCCCAGCGCGTCGCACTCCGCGCCGTCGAGCTCCAGTACGATGACCCCAAGCCTTCTGTATTGAGGGAGCCGCTCCCCGAAGTTGAAGTCGGGGAGCCGGAACGGGGCCCCGAGGCCGGCCCCGGAGAACCTCGGGCGCTCGTCGGCGTCGGCGATCTCCACCGCGATGTGGAGCGCCGTGAGGGCCACCAGGACCATGTTGTCGTAGGCGAGCTTGTCCGCGTGGTCGGTCACGCGGTGGTAGTCGGGGTGGAAGCCGGCGAAGAAGAAGAGGAAGGGTACGCGTCTGTAGCCGAACGACGCGTGGTCGCTGTCGCCGGCCAGCAGCTTCACCTGATCGTGGATCCGCGCCCTCAGGCCCGTGGCCGCGGCGGCGGCCTCGGCCGCCCTCCTCAGGACGCCGCCCTCGGCGGATCCCGCGCCGTGGATGTCCACCGGGCGCTGCGGATTGCGCCCCACCATGTCGAGGTTGATCATCAGGACGTGCCTGTCCATAGGCACCGGCGGGCGGTTGGTATAGTGGCGCGACCCCAGCAGGCCCGCCTCCTCGCCGCTGAAGGTGGCGAAGATCACCGAACGCCGCGTGCTTATGCCGCCCTCGCGGAAGGCAGAGACGAGCGCCAGGAGTACCGTCGTCCCCGAGGCGTTGTCGTCCGCCCCGTTGTAGATGGTGTCCTCCCCACGGGCGCCCCCCAGGCGGGCGGGGTGGCCCTGCCCCACGGTCCCGACATGGTCGTGGTGGGCCCCCACCAGCACGCATTCCTTCTTGAGCTCCGGATCGGTGCCCTCGAGCATCCCGATCACGTTGCAAGTGGGTCGCCTGAACACCTGGAATTTTTGGAAATAGCCGCCGTCGTCCCCCATCGGGCGCAGACCCGCCCGTTCCATCACCCCGGCGATGTATTCGGCCGCCTTCGCCTCCCCGGCGTGGCCCGCGTTGCGTCCTTCCAGCTCGTCGCCGGCGAGGTACTCCGCGTGCCGCCGCAGCAGTTCCGTGGTGACAAGCGCGCGGGCCTTCTCAATTCGGCTCGCCGCCGACGGGGCCGCCTTGAGACCCAGCTCGCGTCGGACGACGTCGAGGATGCCGGCGCGCGACCGCTCGGTTTCCCTGCGGAGTACCTCCTCTATCTTTCTGCGGAGCTCGGCCTCGCGGTCCTGGGCGGATCCGGCGGCCGGCGCCAGTATGGCGAGGATCGCCGCGGAGTATATCCAGCGCATAGAGCTTCTCTTCTCCAAGGGACCTAAGGGTTATACGGCTTGGGCCCACGCGCGTTTTGACCGGCGGATGAAGCGGGCGGCGGCGAACGATCCGGCGGCCAGCAGGTAGGCGGCCAGGGCCATCAGCGCCAGGTCGGCCACCAGGAGCGTCGTGTTGGGTTTCTTCCCCCAGCCGTATTCGAGCAGGTTGATCACCAGGCTCACGCCGGTGGTCGCCAGCATCAGGACCGCGGGGGCGAAGGCGAACCAGTAGCTGCGCCCCTGGTTGAGCAGCCAGAGGGCCGCCAGACACAGGACCAGCGCCGCCAGCAGCTGGTTGGAGGTCGCGAAGAGCCCCCACAGGGACATCAGTCCGCTGGAGAAGGCGAACAGCAGCATCAATCCTACGGCGAGGCCTGAGTTGACCCAGTAGTGGGACAGGAGCTTGAGGAAGAGCCTCAAGGCGCCGCGGGTGGGGATCGGGGCCGCCGGGGGCGCTTCCCGTTCCATGGGTATGGCGGTGGGGATGTCGCCCCCGCCGGCCGGGGAAACCGCGCGGGAGGCATCGGTCCGGGCGTCTGCGGCGGCGAAGACGTCGTACCGGTCGAAGAGGACGCGCCAGACCTCCTCGATCAGGTAGCGGCTCAGGCGGATCGCGGTGTCCAGGGTGGTCACCAGGAAGCCCTCCAGCAGGATCATGCCGGCGAGCGCCCCGACGGCGATGGGGGCGCCGAAGGCGAGTTTGCCGGCGTTACCCACGGCGGCGGCGAATCCCAGTATCCAGTTCGACTTCCCCTGGGCGCCGATCAGGTCGGGATGGACGTCGGTGAGATAGTGGAGCCTGCCGGCCCCCAGCATCATCACCGCGATGACGCATATCCCCAGGAAGCTCTCCAGCAGCATCCCGTAGTAGCCGACCCGGCGCGCCGCGGGCTCGGAGACCAGCTGCTTGCACGTCGTCCCCCCCGCGCAGAGGCTGTGGAAGCCGCTGACCGCACCGCAGGCTATGGTGATAAGGAGCATCGGCCAGAGGGGGCCTATGGCCTTCGTGCCGTCGGCCACGCTGAAGGCGGGCATGGGATCCGCCGGCGCGGGGGCGCGCAGGGCGGCCGCCACGAGCGTGACCACCAGCGTGGCCAGCCCCACGTAGAGCATGTGCACGTTTATGAAGTCCCGGCTCTGGAGGAATATCCACACGGGCACGCCGGCGGCCACCAGCACGTACGCCGCCAGCGCCCACTTCCAGGCGTCCTCGGAGAGCGCCACCGGCATCATGAGGCCGACGACTATGCTGAAGGCGCAGATGGCCACCGCCAAGAGCGAGCACTTCCAGACGGCGACCTTCCTCTTCAGATACATCCAGCCCAGGAGGGGCGCCAGCGCCGTGATGATGATCACGCTCATCGAGGCGATGCCGCCGATGACCACCTCCCGGCCCCCGGGCTTCTCCACGACGCGGAAGAGCGTCTGGCTCTCGGGCATCTCGAGCCTGCCGAACGGAAGGCTGCTAGTGAGGGCGCGGGCGGAGGCGCTCAGGAAGGTCGCGCAGACCAGCGCCAGCGATATTATCAGGAAGAGCACCAGCGCGACGAACGCGCCCTTCCCGAGAAGGCGGCGGGCGATCGTGGCCATGGACCGCCCGCCCTCGCGGACCGCCATGAAGGCAGCAAGGTAGTCGTGGACCGCGCCTATGAAGATGCCGCCGAAGAGGACCCACAACATGGCGGGCGCCCATCCGAAGACGATCGCGATCACAGGGCCTATGATGGGCCCGGCGCCGGCGATGGAGGCGTAGTGGTGCGCGAAGACCACCGCCGTCGGCGTGGGGACGAAGTCGCGGCCGTCGTTCCGCGCCACCGCCGGGGTGAGACGCGTGGGATTTTCGCCGATGCGGCGCGAGATGAGGCGGGAGTATAAATACCCGGCGGTCCAGAGGAAGACCGCGGCGAGAGGCAGGATAACCAGCCCCGTAGTCATGTCCGCTTGAAAATACCCCTCCGTGCCGCCCGTGTAAACAACGAAGAGGCCGCTCTCATGAGGCCGGCCCCGGAAAGACCGCCAAGGAGGCGAGGCGTATCAGGCCGGCCGCCGCGAGGGCCGCCGCGGTGTTGATGAGCGCCGAGACCAGCGTCCACCGCCAGCCGACCTCGCGGATCTGTACCGCCATTGAGGAGACGCACGGCACGTAAAACGTTACGAACACCGCGAAGGTGAGGATCTGCACCGGCGACATCGCCGCCGCCACGTCGGTGGTCCCCAGCGCCGAGGAGAGGAGCAGCAGCGAAAGCTCCTTGCGCAGCACTCCGAAGACCAGCGTGACGCCCACCGCCGGCGGCAGGCCCAGCCATCCGGCCGTCAGCTGGGAAAGGAGACGGTTGAGCACGCCGGCCGCGCCGGCGAACTCCAGCACGCCCATGACCGCGGAAGCGGCCACCAGAAGCGGCCAGGCGCCGACAAGGAAATCCCGCGCGCGGAACCACGTTTTTTTCAGTAGCGAGGCGATCGCCGGCAGGCGGTAAGGGGGCACCTCCATCAAGAGGCCGGCGTCCTCACCCGGCAGGAACGCCCCCAGGCACCGGCCCACGAGCGCGGTCACCAGTACGTTCGCGAAGTAGACGCCGGCGGCGTACCACGGGCCCAGGACGGCGCCGACGAGCGCGAGGATCACCACGCTCCTGGCCGAGCAGGGGACCAGCGGCGCCAGGAGGACCACCATGAGTCGGTCGCGCGGATTTTCCATGATCCTGGCGCCCATCACGGCCGGCACCGTGCAGCCGTATCCCAAGATCAGAGGCACGACGCTCCTGCCGTGCAGCCTGGCGCGGTGAAGCAGTCCGTCCATGAGGTACGCCAGCCTGGGCAGGTATCCCACGTCCTCAAGCAGCGAAAGGACCAGCAGCAGAGGGACCAGGTACGGCAGGACGATCCCCGCGCCTCCTCCGACGCCCTCCAGGAGCCCCTTGAGCGCCGCCAAACCCAGATGCTCGCGCGCGCCCGGTCCGAGGAGATCCGAGAGCCTCTCGAACGGCCGCGCGAGCGCCCCGGAGAGCAGGTCCCCGATCCAGAATGAAGCCCCGAAGATGAGCGCAAGGGAGAGGACCGCCGCCGGAAGGCCCAGGAGGGGGTGGAGCAGAACGCCGTCGAGACGCTCCCCGGGCCCGCGGCGGCCCCCGGAGCTGACCTTCGCCACCGCCTCGAAAAGATCCATCGTCACCGCGTGCCGGTGTGAAGCCAGTACCGCCTCCTCCGGCCAGCCGTGGAGTTCCGCCAGCTCCCGGCGCCGCCGCCGGACGAAGTCGGCGAACCCCGCGTCGATCGAGGCGGCCCTGCTCTCGAGATCAGCGTCGGCCTCCAGAAGGCGCAGGGCGGCGAACCTTGGGGGCACGCGGCCGCCCTCCGTCATTTCCGGCGGCATGCGCTGGAGGATCTCCTCGACGGCCTCCTCGACGTCCTTGTCGTATCGCGGCGCCTCCCCCGCCGCCCGCCTGCCCGCCGCCGCCAAGGCCTCCTCCATGACGGCGGCGACCCCCTGCCCGCGGGTCGCCACCGTGGGAACCACCGGCACGCCAAGCCGGGCCCCCAGGGCGGAGGCGTCCACCTCGATCCCCTTGCGCCTGGCCTCGTCCATCATGTTGAGCGCGACCACCATCGGCACGCCCATCTCGACCAGCTGCAGGACCAGCTCGATGCTGCGGGCCAGGACCGAGGCATCCACCACCGCGATGACGGCGTCGACCTGGCCGGAGAAGAGGAAATCCCGGGTGACCTTCTCGGCGGGGTCGTGTGCCGACAGGGAATACGTGCCGGGGAGGTCCACTATCCTGAAGCGGCGGGCGCCTGCCGACGCCGTGGCTTCCGTGCGGCTCACGGTGGTCCCCGGGAAGTTCGCCGTGTGGGCCCTGAAGCCCGCCACCGCGTTGAAGAGCGTGCTCTTGCCGCAATTGGGTTGGCCCACCAGCGCCAGGAGGGGTTCTCTATCCGGGGCCATTCTATTTCGCCGCGCCGGTTCGGTCGGCCGCGCCGCCAACGCGCTCGACCTTGATCCTGTCGATCATGCCCCGACCCACCATGACCCGGCTGCCCGAAGAGGCGATCTCCAGGAGGATGGGACCGCCGATGGGCGACTCGGAGACGACGGTCAGCTCCTCGCCCAGGTGAATCCCCAGGCCCGTCAGCTTCGCGGCCAGCCCACGACCCCGGTCGAAGCCCGTTACCCTGAGCCGGTCGCCCTTCTTGGCCTCCGACAGGGTCACGGCGCTCCCCCCGCCGGAGGCGCGCCCAGTGCGCCCCCGGCCTCGGATCCCGCCGCGCCACGGCAGTCGCTGCATACCCCCATCAGTTCCAAATGATGATCCGTGGGGAGGAAGCCGTGCTCGGCCGCCACCGCGTCCTGAAGGACGTCAATCGCGGAATATTCGAATTCAACGACCTTGCCGCAGCGTGTGCAGATCAGGTGATCGTGATGCCTCCTCTGCCAGGTGCGTTCGTATCGCGTCGCTGTCCCCGTCAGGCAGGTGCGGCGGATCAGGCCCGCCCGCTCCAGGATGGGCAGGTTGCGGTAGATCGTCACCAGCGAGATGGAACGGCCGAGGGCTCGCACGCGCCGGGCCAGATCTTCCGCCGTGAAGTGACCGTCGTAGACGCAAATTATATTCACCAGAATACTGCGGGCGCTTGTCTTGCGGAAACCGCCGGGGAACGCCGCTATATTTTGACTGTCAACGGGATGCACGGCTATTAGATCTCGTTCGCCACGCGGTCCGTCCCTCACAACGGGAAATCGCTGATGCAAATCAATTACAATAAAATATAAGGATGGTCAAGAGATTTCTACGGGGTGGGGAAATGGCGTGTCGGCGCCGCCGCCGACACGGGCCGCAGTTTTTTCCTTGGAAAGATGGAGCCGTCGGCCGTATCATCAATTGAATGAAATATCTGCTCGTTGCGGCGCTGGCCACCTTGCTCGCCGGCGAGCGCCCCCAGCAGACGCGCGAGGGCCTGCTCTACAAGAAATGCGACTCGCAGATCCCCTGGATCACCGACGGCATAGAGCTCCAGGACAACCTCGTCGGCGGCCGGACGCCCAAGGAGCCCGTCGTGGACCGCGAGGCGCTCTTGTCCCAGGCCAAGAGGCTCGCGGCCGAGAAGAACCGCCTGATCCTCTGGTACTGCTTCCGCGTGCCGGGGTCGCACATGTACCGGGGGCGGCTGCCGGACCAGTACATGAAGGTCGCCGTGTTCACCGATCCCGCCGTGGTCGACCTGGTGAAGGCCAAATTCGTCCCGCTGAGGATGGCATGCGACCTGCCGGTCGGCCTCCCCCGCGGGATCAAGGCCTTCGATTTCGTGGAGCCGGGGCTGATCTTGATGACGCCGGAGGGGAATGTCGTTCACGCGATCGACCGCATCAGGACATTCAACCCCGGCTGGATCCGCTCGGTCCTGGCGGCGGTCCTGCGGAAGAACGAGGCGTACAACGCCCCCGCCGGGGATTCCGTCGATGACCTCCTGCGCGGCGGCGACGACGACAAAGCGCTGGAGAAGGCGGCGCCCGCCCAGATGGCGCTGGTCATGCGGCGCGCCGGGAGGCTTGAGGACGTGCTCAAGCTCGATGCCCCCGCGCTCCAGAGGGGCCTTGCCCTCTTCGACCTCGGGAGGTTCGACGAGGCGCGCGCGGTCCTGGAGAAGGAGGCGTCGCCGGAGGCCATCTACCATCTGGCGGCGATCGACAGGTTGAGCGGCCGCGATCCGGAGCCCCGCTGGAGGGCCCTGGTGGAGAGGCATCCCGAGAGCCCGTGGGCCTGGCGCGCGGCGGCGAACCTCGTCAGGGGACCCGACACGCGGCCCGAGGGGCCGGCCGCGAGCATGTTTGAGGATCTGCAGTACCGCCCGATCGAGGGGCTGCCCAGGAACACGTGCCTGCCGGCGGCGGACGCGGAGACGGCGGCCCGGCGCGCCGTGGAGTTCCTCCTGCGCGCCCAGCGCCCGGACGGTTCCTGGAGCGATGCGCGGTACGCGTATTGGCCGGACGCGCGGATCCTGCCGAACGCGTTCATGGCCATCACGGCCCTGGCGGCCCTGGCCCTGTCGGAGTGGCGCGAGATCGATCCTCGAGGCGTCCAGGCCGCGGTGGCCCGCGCGGAGGCGTACATCGACGACGATCGCCGGATGAACCGGGGTCACAACGAGGAATGTTACGCGGACGCATACCGCCTGCTCTACTGGGCCTCGAAGAAGGACGTCGCCCGGATGAACCGCCTGGTGGCGCGCCTTGCAGCCCAGCAGGACAAGGAAGGTTTCTGGGCCCACGAATACCCGAATCCCTTCTCCACGGCGGGCGTGGTCCACTGCCTCTCGGAGGCCCGCAAGGCGGGCGCCGGCGTCCCAGACGCCCTCTTCAAGAGGGCCTCGGACGCGCTCATGAAGACGCGCGGCGACGGGGGCAGGCAGTCATACATGTACCCCAGGCAGCCGAGTTCCGAGAAGGACTCGATGGGCAGGATCCCGCTCTGCGAGATGGCGCTTATGGAGTGCGGAAAGGGATCCGTGGAGGACGTCGCCGCGGGGCTGGAGGCCTACTGGAGGCACCGCCGGCGCCTCGAGGCCGTGCGCGTCTGCGATTTCCATTCCGACGGCGAACTGGCGGGCTTCTTTTTCTTCTACGACCTCTTCCACGTCGCCGAGGCGGCGCGGACGCTTCGTGAGCCCGCCCGCGGGGAGCATCTCAAGAGGCTCCTGGACCAGGTCCTGGCCTTGCCGGAGATCGACGGTAGTTTCATCGACAGCCACGAGCTGGGTAAGAGCTACGGCACGGCGATGGCGCTCCTGGTCATGCGCCGCGCCCGCTGAAGGCGCCCCGGTGCCTCAGTAGTCCCGCCCCGGTCCCACGGCCCTCTCCACCTCGTCGGGCTCCCTCGGGATCCCGGCGGAGAGGCGCTCGTATCCCTCCTCGGTGACCAGGTAGATGTCCTCGATGCGGATGCCGTATCCGGCGTCCTTGTCGTACCAGCCGGGCTCTATTGTGATCACCATGCCCGGGGCGAACTTCTCCCCGTATGTCCCCGAGTCGTGGACGTTCAGCCCGACGTAGTGGCCGATCCCGTGGCGCACGGAGAAATCCTTCGAATGGGCGAAGGACCACTTCCTCAGGCCGCGCTCCTCGAAGACGGCGCGCGCGGCGCGCTCGAGGTCGCCGAACGAGGCCCCCGGCCGCAGGGCCGCCTCCGCGGCCTTCATGGCGTCCAGGACGCACTGGTATTGCTTCCGCTGTTCGGGGTCGAACCGGCCGGAGGCGGGGAATGTCCTCGTTATGTCGGTCGAGTAGCCCTCGCAGGCGGCCCCGACGTCGCACAGGAGCAGGCTCCCGGCCCGTATCTCCTTGTCGTTCTCGTGGTAGTGCAGGATGGTCCCGTTCATCCCGGCGCCTATGATGGGGGGGAAGCCGATCTCCGGGCAGCCGCCGGTCTTGAAGGCCTCAAGGATGATCTCCTGTATGTCCCTTTCGTTCATGCCGGGCCTCAGCGCCCTAGCCGCCTTGCGGAGCGCCGCGCATGTGACCTCTGATGCCTTCTTGATGCAGCGGATCTCCGCGGCGCTCTTGCGCAGGCGCATCCGGACCAGCTCGTCCCTGAGCGGTCCAGAGACAATCTCGGCGTCGGGCGCGCCCCTCTTGAGGAGCTCCATGTTCGGACCCCTGAGCTTCGCCACTACCTTCCGCCGGCCGGAGAGGTTCTCGGCGGCCCAGGCGGGGAAGTCCGCCAGGCCGTGGGTCTCGTCTACGAAGGCCCCGGGCCGCGCGGCGTCGCCGGTGAAGAGATGGGCCCTGCCGTCCTTGATGACCATCAGCCCGTCGTCGAGGTGGATGCCCGCCAGGTACCTGAAATCGAGGACCGGGGTGTTGGCGTCGTCGCCCGGTTCCTTGAGCGGACCGGCGTCGAGGACGATAGCGGCGCCGGGGAAGCGCTCGGCGAGGGCGGCCCGCCGCGACGTGAACTCCTCGCGGCCGAGCCGCAGGGGTTCCGTCGCCTCCTGCCAGAGTAGGATCGGTATCGCCAGGAGCAGCCGCATGTCATCTCCTCGGGGATTTTCCCCCGCGTCAACGTCCGGACGAACGCCAGGCCTCGATGACCCGGTCCCAGATCGCGTCGATCGCCGGATCCGACAGCTTCTGATCGGAATGGGCGTCGAACCAGGCCGCCGCGGCCTCCATCCCGTCGCGGACGCTGTCGCGGCACGCGAAGTCGGGCACGACGCGCTTGATCTTGGAGTTGTCGAAGAGGGCCGTGTTGGCCTTGTCGCCCTTGAGCTTCGCCTCGAGGGAAGGTTCGACCTTGCAGATGAATTCCGTGGGTATCTTCTCGACGGTCGGGGCGCGGGCCCCGAGCGCCCGCGCGGCCTCGGCGTAGATCGCGTTCCAGGATAGGGCCTCGTCCGATGTGATGTGAAAACGCTCCCCGAGGGCCGCTTCATTGCCCACCAGACCCGCCAGTCCGGCGGCGAAGTCGCGCGAGGTCGTCAGCGTCCAGAGTATCTCGCCGTCGTCGGGGACGAAGACGGGGCGGCCCGACAGGAGCCGGGCGGCGAACGTGTAGCCGGCGCTCGATACGACGTTGGGGATCCAGCGCGGCGAGAACGTGTGCGACGGGCGCACTATCGTGAAGGGGAGTTCCCCCCCGCGGGACGCCAGCCATTCCTCGCACGCCTGCTTCTGCCGGGCGTATTCCGACCAGCGGTTGCCGAGGGGCGCCTCCTCCGTTATCGGCACCGGGTGCGGCTTGGCGTAGACTGTCGCGGAGCTGATGAAGATGAACTGGCGTATGCGACCGGCGAAGAGCTCGCCGATGATCTCCAGCTGTTGGGGCCTGAAGGCGAGGAAGTCGGTCACCACGTCGGCCCGCATGCCCGAGAGGGCCGATCTGAGCGATTGCGGGTCGTCCCGGTCGGCCGTCATCGCCCGGCACCCCGGTGGGGCCTGGGTCCTGCCGCGCGTGACGATGATGACATCGTGGCCGCGGCGGGCCAGGAGCCCCGCGCAATCGGCCGACAAGTTGCCGCTGCCGCCCAGGAACAGGATGCGCATGCCGCCCTCCGTCACCTCGGGCCGCCCCGCCTGGCCTCCTCGAGGAACCGGCCGAACGCGGCGTTGTACTCCTTGTGGGCGTCCCGGTCGCCGCCGTGGCCGGCCGCGGGCATTATGACGAGCTTCTTGGGTCCCTTGATCTGGTTGAACGTTGCGATGATGCCCTCGGGGGGGCATACGGTGTCTATGAGGCCGACCCCGACGAGGGTCGGACATTTCACGCGCGGGGCGAAATTCATCGCGTCGAAGTAGCGGGCGGTCTGGAGCAGCTTCGCCTCGTCCTTGCCTTGCCAGGTCCTGTTGGCCCACTGGGGCCAGCCCGGCGCGCGCCGCGCCTGCTTGCCGGTGTGGTCGCATCCGGCGGGGACGTTGGCCGCCACGGCGGTCACCGCCGGGTGCATGCCGGCGGTGACGATCGCCTGGTAGCCGCCCTGGCTGCCGCCGTGGACGGCGAGGGCCTTGCGGTCCCAGTCCGGGCGCTTGGTGATATAGTCCACCGCGCGATAACAGGAGAGGAACATGCGGAGGAAGTAGCTCTTCTCCCGGTCGTCGGCCCCGATCCCCGGATAGTCCTTCAGCTCGTTGGAGGCCTTTTCATTGTAGAACTCCTGCTTCTCGTCGATGGGCAGGTCGTGTGCGGAGATGTTCATGGCCAGCCATCCGGCCCGGGCCTGCCAGAGGACCCAATCGCGCTGGAGGGGATAGACGCCGGCCCACTGCAGCTGGAGGATCGCCGGCAGCGGAGACTTCCCGGCGGGCTTGGCGATCTGGCCGTATATCTTCGACCCCCGGATGTTGTCCATCTCGATCTTTGAGTACTCGATCGATGCGTCTCCGATGTCGACCTTCGTGAGCCGGGCGTTCGCGGGGACCGCCTCAAGCTCGGCGATCTTTCCCTTCCAAAAGGCGTCGAAGTCGTCCGGGGGCGGGGCGGAGGGCTTGATCCGGTCAGGCGCAAAGACGGCCCCGCCGAGGCCGATCACGTCCTTGGACGCACCGGGGTGACGGTACCGGATCTCCACGAGGATGGCGCCCGGGTCGGGCCTCGACGCGGAGATCGTGGCCTTTCCCCCCTTGAGCTCCGCTTCGCCGCGGGCGATCTCAACGAGCCCGCCGAGCCGGGCGGCGTAGGATACCTTTCCCGCCGCCTGCTCGGCGCCCCTGAGGGTCACGGTCCAGGACGCCTCCCTGCCCGGTTCGCAGACGCCGGAGTCCGCCTCCGGCGTCACGACGATGCCGACGTCGGCCGCCGGGGCCGCGGCGAGGATCGCCACGGCCGCCGCCAGCGCGCGCCTGGTAATCATCAGGGCCTCCTGTCCAGGGGGACCATGTTCTTATATAACGCCTCGGGTCCGCAGTTCACACCTCGAATCTGGCGCGGCACCTGCGGTAGTCGGGCCCGGCGGCGCGGTCCTCCAGCGGCGTCATGCCCACGAACCGCCGGTAGTCGCGGCAGAGCTCCTGCGCCCGCTCGTACCCGACCCGGTAGGCGATCTCCGATACGTTCAGCTGCGAGTGTAGCACCAGCCCCCTGGCCATGCTCAGTCTTATCCGCTTGACCCGTTTCATGGGGGCCAGCCCCGTGGCCCGCCGGCAGGCGCGGTAGAGGGTCCTCACGCTCCGCCCGCTCAGCCGCGTGAGATCCTCGAGCCTGATGGGCTCCTCCATCATCCCGCGCAGCCGCTCCTCCAGCTCCCACCAGACCCTCGCAGAAGGGTCGATGCGCAGTGGCCCCGCCTCGGCCGGCAGGACGTCCGCCAGGAGATCCAACAGCCTGGCCTCGACCCGGAGATGCCTGACCAGCGGCCCGGCGCCGGCGTCCCTCCACGCCTCCAGGAGCGCCTTGAACCTCCGCTCGGTCTCCGCGGTGCCGCGGCGGATCCTGGCGTCGTACGGCGGCGGCGGCAGCCCGGGCGCCACGAAGTTCACCGTGTAGAACGTCCATGGCACCGCCTCCGCCTCTATCCTGGCCTCCTCGTCCTCGTGGAACCACACCACGGTCCCCGGAGCCGCGACGAACGTCCGGCCTCCCGACTCGTGGCGGGCCCGGCCCGCGACGGTCAGCTGGACCAGGTGACCTGGCAGCGTGGTGGCGTGGTATGATCCCCTGCGGCGCCTGGTAAGCCTGTCCACCAGCACCACGCGCTGCACCACGGCCCCTTCGACCTCGCCGAGCGGCACGCCGCTGATCCCCTGGCAAGAATTGCGACAACAATAAAAATAGCTGCTATTGGCGGGAAGGGCCAGCGATTGTAGCGTCCAGTCTGTCCGCGCGGGTTGCGGGGGCATATGGAAAGAAGCGTCGCTGGGCTCGTGGGTCTCTTGGCGGCGTCGCCGGCCGGGTGCGCCGCGCCCGCCGCGGCCGCGCGGGGGGAACATGACGCCGCCAGTGCGCTGATCGAGAGGCTCCTGCCGGGCCGATCAGGGGACTTCATCCTCGAGTCGATCCCCTCCGAGGAGGGACGCGACGTCTTCGAGATCGAAAGCGCCGCCGGCAGGATTGTGCTGCGCGGATCCAGCGGCGTGGCGGTCGCCTCCACCCTCGACTGGTACCTGAAACACCACGACGGCTGCCACGTCTCATTCTGCGGTGATCTGCTGCGCCTGCCCGATCCCCCGCCGCCCGTGCCCGCCAGGATCCGCCGCGTAAGCCCTTACAAGTACCGTTACCGCTTCAATTACTGCGCCTTCAGCTACGCGATGGCGTTCTGGGACTGGCCCCGGCGGGAGCGCATGATCGACTGGATGGCACTTCACGGGATCAACATGCCGCTGGCCGTGACGGGCACGGATCCGCTCTTCGAGCGGGAGACCTTGGGTCTTCTGCCTGCTTCAGAGCTTCGGGGCCCAAGTCAGCCTCCACGGCGGGCTGGCACAGATTCGCAAGAACCTCTACGAGTGGAACGCCCGGAACCTCATCACGCTGTGGGGACCGCGCGACAGCTCTCTCCATGAGTACTCCGAGCGCCAGTGGTCCGGCATCCCCCGGTGGGAGGTGTTCCTGGCGCGGCTGGACAAGGCCCTCGCCGAGGGGCGGCCGCTCGACGCCAAGGCGCTCGAGGACGCCCTGAGCGATTCGAGGGAGGAGGCCGCATGAGCCATTTCTCCTGGCTGCTGGACGGGAGCATCATCGGAGTCTACCTCCTGGCGACCATGATCGCCGGGATCGCCGTCCGCAAGTACGTGGGGAAGGTGGAGCACTTCCTTATCGCCGGCCGCGAGATGAACGTCTACCTGGGGATCGCCTCGCTTGCGGCGACCGAGTTCGGGATCGTCACCTGCATGTACACCGCCCAGGCTGGCTACACGCGCGGCTTCTCCGGGGCGATCCCCGGGATATGCAACGCGGTGGCGATGTTCCTCATAGGATGGACGGGATTCTGCGTCAAGCCCCTGCGGGACTCGGGCGTCATCACCATCCCGGAGCTCTTCGAGAAGAAGTACGGCGGGTTCGTCAGGTGGCTCTCCGGGGTGGTCATCGTGCTGGGCGGGCTGCTCAACATGGGGGTGTTCCTCCGGATGGGCGGCGAGTTCCTGGTGGTCTGCACCGGCATGGACGTCGGCGCGCTCCAGTGGGCGATGACGGCGCTGCTGCTGATGGTGGCGGTCTACACGATCCTGGGAGGCATGCTCTCGGTGCTGGTGACCGACTACCTCCAGTTCGTGGTGATGAGCGCGGGGCTGCTTGTGGTGTCTTTCCTGGTGCTGGGGACCAACGGGTGGGGCGGGCTGACCTCCGTCGTCAGGGAGCACCACGCCGCCGGCGGGTTCAACCCCTTCGCCCACAGGGATCTCGGGTGGGAGTTCGTGCTTTCAAACCTGCTGACCAACTCCGCGGCGGTGCTCACCTGGCAGACCTGCATAGCGCGCCTCCTGGCGGCCAAGGACACCAAGACCGGCCGGAAGGTCTACACCGGGACGGCCTTCTTCTTCGTCTGCCGCTGGATCATCCCGGGGCTGTGGGGGATCGCGGCGGCCGGCTCCGTCAGCGCCCTGGCGCTCCAGGGGATGGCCCAGAAGCTCGGCGAGCCCGAGAGCTCGCTCCTGGCGATGCCCTACTACCTGAGCCAGATCGTCCCCTCGGGCATCATGGGCATACTGATCGCCGCGATGCTCGCCGCCGACATGTCGACCGACTCCTCCTACATGCTCACTTGGGGCAGCGTCATCTACAACGACATCATGGCGCCGTTCCGCAAGGGATGGTCGGAGAAGAAGGGCATCCTGGTCAACCGCTTCATCGTCGCCGCCATAGGCCTCTTCCTCCTCTTCTGGGGGCTCTGGTACAAGCTGGAGGGCAACCTCTGGGAGTACCTCCAGACCACCGGGACGATTTACCTGGCAGGCATGTCGATCCTGCTGATCGCCTGCTGCTACTGGAAACGGGCGAACTCCTGGGGGGCGGTGGCGGCGATCGTCGTGGGCGCCGTCCTCCCGGTGGCCTCGCTCTCGTCGAACATGTTCGTCAAGGTGCCCGAGGTCGATTCCGAAGGAAACCTCGTCGTCAACGTCCCCTCCCGCTGCGAGGACGGCCTGCGCGTGGTGGTGCTGTCCGTGAAGGGACGCGAGGAAAAGGACAAGGCGCGAGTGGTCGTCGTGGAGAACATCACCGACGAGAACAAGAAGCCCCTGTCCAAGCTGGAACCGGTCGTCCGGGTGGGCGTGCCGGACGCCTCCGGCGCGCCGCGGACCTCGACGCCCCTGGTGGACAAGACGGGGATCCTCACGGTCCTGCTGCCGGTCACGGGCGCAGGGGGGCGCAAGGTCGTGCATGTTTGGGACGTGGATGAAGACGGTGCCCTGAAGGGCCACAGAGAGGCCGCGGTCGATTCCCTCGAAAAAGTGCCGGTCCTGGTGGTGGACAGGGATGGGGCTCAGACCATGGTGGAAGGTCAGGTCAAGCGGGTGGGTTGGTCCAACATGCACATAGGCCCGCACTGGGTGAACATAGGCACCTACGCGCTGGTGGCGGCGGCGATGGTGATAGGGTCGCTGCTGAAGCCCTCCGGCGCGGGGGCGCCCGCGAAGTAGGAGGATCCGGAGATGGCGTCGGTGTTCTGGCTCGTGCTGGTGGCGGCGGTGCTCCTGTGGTATTCGACCGTCACGATCTACGTGGCGGTCCGAGGCGCCGCGGACATAAGGAGCATGCTGCGGCGGCTGGAGGAGATGCGCAGGGAGGCGGCCGGGGCCAAGCCGTGACGCGCCGCGAACGCCTCATGGCCACGCTGGCGGGCCGGCCCGTGGACCGGCCTGCGGTCAACTTCTACGAGATCGGCGGCTTTGCCGTGGATCCCGACGATCCCGACGGGGCCAACGTCTACAACGACCCTTCATGGGGACCGCTGCTGCGGCTGGCGGAGGAGCGCACCGATCTCATCCGGATGCGCGCCCCCAGGCTTGTACCGTCGGCCCGCAATCCGGATG
>FWPU01006882.1_pt1 | contig 21856 bp, 20 predicted proteins | sample 2228361 | NCBI WGS metagenome assembly FWPU01 (sample SAMEA103939777, study PRJEB20133) | metagenome
GGGGGACTTTCTGGTGGTGGTGAAGGGGCAGGTCTTGCGTTTGCAGGCGGCGTTCCTGCCGGATGAGGACCTGGAGGAGGTGCTGCGACGGCTAGCACCCACAGGAGGTGCGGCACTCATGGGTCGGACTTCGAAGAAGCGACCGACACGGCAACTACCCTTGGTCAAGCCGGCGTGAGAGACCGCCGGAAGGAGAAGCAGAAATGTCAGGGATAATCAAATGGATTGGACTGCCCTTTTCGGTGGGGTTAGGGGCGGCCGTCGCCTACCGCATGAGCGCGGAGGCCATGGCCGTCGTCATTGGCGTGGTGTGCGGCGTGCTGGCAAGCGTGTTGATGAGCACCCTCATGTGGGTGATCGCCCGCGGCGGGGCTGGGCGCAGTGCAGCAGAGCTACAGGCGTACCGCCGATCGGACTACCCGCCTGTGGTGGTCATCCAGCCCGGGACAGGTGTAGGCCAGCTTGGTCCGGGCGCGTCCTATGGCGCCTCTGGCCCCTGGGATGGGGAAGGCTTCTACCTCCCCCAACGCACAGGCGAGCGCCGCTACACCATCGTTGGCGAGGAGGGGTGGACATGAAGATGACGGTAGGTTTGCTGTGGTTCGACGACGATCCCAAGCGCTCGCTGGCGGACAAGATCGAGGAGGCGGCCCGGCGGTATCGCGAGAAGTTTGGGATCGACCCGGATACCTGTTACGTCAACCCGTCTACGCTAGGGGACGGGAAGGTAAACGGGACGCGGGTGCGCGTGGTGCCGACATCGCAGGTCTTGCCGCACCACCTCTTGCTGGGTGTTGCCGACAAGAACTAGCCCATCATGGGGATCACCCGAGGCTTGTGGTGGGCGTGATAGCGCTGAGAGAGGGCGATGAATCGCGCGCTAGTAAGTGCCTATCCGGAAAACGCTAAAGCGGGGCGTCCTCGCCCCGCCCGACGGCGAGGACGCCGTCGGGTAGCTTGGTTTTTCGGATAGGCTCTAAGCCCGTTCACTCCATCGGGTAGCCGGCTTGACCCCAGGCGCGAATCCCTCCCAATACTGCGCCCACCTTGGCATAGCCTCGGTCCATCAACATGCGCGCCGCACGGGCGCTGGTTTCCTCGTTGGGTCAGGCACAGATGGTGATGATCTCCTTGTCCCTGGGCAGTTCCTGATAGCGATCCGCCAGCTCGCTCAGGGGAATGGAGATGGCGCCCTTCGGGTGGAAGTCAGCGTACTCGGCGGCGGTGCGCACATCTACGAATATCGCCTCGCCACTGTCCACCTTGGCCTTAGCCTCCGCCAGGGGGATGCGTGGCACTTCGGGATAGGGGATGTTCTCGCTGGACGTGGACGGGACGGTCGCTACGGGTGCCTCTGCCGTCGCAGGTGTAGACGGGCGGTTGGCGATAGCCACCAACACCAGGGCCACCACCAACAAGCCGGCGCCGCCCAGCAGGAGATACAACCAGGTGGAACTGGTTTGGGATGGTGGCCGTTTCGGCCGTTGCCGTTGTCCGCGACGCGAAGGTTTCCTTTTTGCCATTCGTTACCCCCGTGCAATCCTGTTTGAGGTGCGGGCATGGTGTTAACAAATTATAGTCGCCAGCGTTGTCCTGGGCAAACGGCCAGGAAGCCTTCGTGGTATGGCTCCCTGGACGATCGGGGTCACGGCGACAGACAATCAGTCTAGCCACCCGACAGTTTATCCAGCGGTCCTTTTTCGCAACAAAGTGGCGTCCTCGCCACGTCTAGTCCGGCGCGAAACGGGGCGTGGACGCCCCTCTGTAGCAATTGAAAGGGACTCCTCCCTTGCCTTGGAAGAAAGTGTCGGGTAGCTAAACAATTAGTCAACCCTCACAGCTCAACAGCCGCATTCCGTTGAGGATCACGAGGAGCGACGCGCCCATGTCGGCCAGGACGGCCATCCACAGGGTCGCTAGACCGGCTACCGCCAGCAACACGAACACGCCTTTCACCGCCAGGGAGAAGGCGATGTTGTGGCGGATGGTCCGACGCGCCCGCCGGCTCAGGCGGATGGCGAAGGGCAGCCTGGAGAGGTCACCAGACATGAGCACGATGTCGGCTGTCTCCAGGGCGGCATCCGAGCCTGTCGCTCCCCCGCCAACTATGGCCACACCCACCGTAGCAGAGGCCAGGGCGGGAGCATCGTTCACCCCGTCACCCACCATCCCCACCTCACCAAACCGGCGCAACAGGTCCCGCACAGCCTCCACCTTGTCTTCCGGGAGCAACCCTGCTCGCACATCGTCCACCCCCAGCCGCCCGGCGATGGCCTGGGCGGTGACCGGGTTGTCCCCCGTCAGCATGGCGATGTGCTCGATGCCCGCGGCTCGCAGGTCCGCCACCGCCTCGCGGGCCTCAGGGCGGAGCTCGTCGGCCACCGCCACCACCCCGATGAGCTCCCACTCGTTGGACAGAACCATGGCCGTCTTGCCCTGCTCCTCCAGCCTCCTCAGCGTGTCCTCGGCTTCATCGCTGAGCCAACGCCGGTTGGGGAGGGTCTCCCGGGTGCCAATGGTGTACACCTGGCCATTCACCCGTGCCCGAGCCCCTCGCCCAGCCACCGCGTGAAAATCGCTGATGGCCGGGATGGCCAGGCCCCGGTGTCTAGCCTCGTGGAGGATGGCCTGGGCCAGAGGATGCTCCGAGCGGCTTTCCACAGCGGCTGCCAGGGCCAGGACCTCTTCAGAGGCGTGGCCGTTGAAGGGCACCACATCCGTCACCAGGGGTTTGCCCACAGTCAACGTGCCTGTCTTGTCAAAGGCCATCACCCGGAGGCTGCCAGCCATCTCCAGGTAAGCTCCGCCTTTGATGAGCACCCCGCGCCTGGCCGCATTGGAAATGGCCGCCACGATGGAGACTGGTGTAGAGAGCACCAGAGCGCACGGACAGGCGATGACCATGAGCACCAGCCCCCGGTAGAACCAGGGGCCCAGGGGCTGACCCATGAGCAATGGGGGTAGGACCACGATGGCCGCCGCTACCAGGATGACGGCCGGCGTGTAGTAGCGGGCGAAGCGGTCCACAAAGCGTTGCGCGGGTGCTTTCTGTGCCTGGGCCTCCTCCACCAGGTGGATGATGCGCGCCAGGGTGGTGTCGTACGCCGGCCGTGTCACCCGAACCTCCAGGGCGCCGGCCCCGTTGATGGTGCCGGCGTACACCATGTCGCCTGGCCCCTTGTCCGCCGGAACGGACTCACCCGTCAGCGGGGCCTCGTTGAGAGCCGAGTGCCCTTCCAGGATCACCCCATCCACCGGCACCCGTTCCCCGGGCTTGACCACGATGACGTCGCCCACCTGTAGCTGGTCTACGGGCGTGCGCACCTCCTTTCCATCCCGGCGCAGCAGGGCTACAGCCGGCGAGAGGTCCATGAGGGCGCGAATGTACGAGCGGGCCCGGTCCATGGTGTAGCCCTCCAGGGTGTTGCCCAGGGAGAACAGAAACATGGTCACGGCCCCCTCGGCCCATTCGCCGATGAGCATGGCGCCCATGGCTGCCAGGGTCATCAGCACATTCATGTCGAGGGCTCTGTGAGCGCGAACGGCGGTGATCCCGCTGCGGGCCACGTGGTAGCCTCCCAGGATGATGGCCAGCAGGTAGAAGGCAACCCGGATGGGTTCAGGGGCACCCAGGGGGATGCCGATCCAGGCGGCCAGCAGGCTCAGGCCGGACAGGCCGGTGAGCAGGTCACGCCGGGGTCGCACGAGGGATAACCCCCCGGTGGCCTCCTCCAACACCCCCTCAGGGCGAGCGGTGTAGCCCGAAGCCTGCACGGTGTGGCTGATAGCCTCCGGGCTGACCAGTCGGGGGTTGAAGCGCGCCTCCAGCCGGGCCGTGGCGTAGTTCACCCGAGCGTGGCTCACCCCTCCCAGCCGCCGCACCGCTTCCTCGACGGTCAGCGCACAGTCAGCGCAGTCGAGGCCGTAGAGCCGAAACGTCAGGGTTGTCTCTTCGTTCGCTGAGCTCCCCATGATCATTCTCCTAGTCACCCGACACTTTATCCAGCAGTCCTTTTTTCGCTCCAAAGTGGCGTCCTCGCCACGTCTAGTCCGGGGCGAAACGGGGCGTAGACGCCCCTCTGCAGCAATTGAAAGGGAGTTTTACCTTGCCTTAGAAGAAAGAGTCAGGTAGCTAGATCACCCTCAAATGTCCAGGTGTCACTGTGAGTCCCCGAAGGGACGAAGCGGTCTCCCCGATACACATGAATGTATGAGCAAGCGTTCAGAATTATAGCACCCAAGGGACATCTTGTCAAACCCGGTTCGGGGGGAGGACCAGATCACGTGGGTTGCGGAACTACTCTGCCTATCTGCTGATCACCGAAGAGGAGCCGGCCCAGGGCTGTGTCGCGGATCTGCTCCAGCTCGCGCAGGTAGATGCGGCTCACGATCTCATCCTGGCCCACCCGGCCGTCGCGCAGGGTGATGATGCGCTTAGCGCTGAGGGCCACCACCGGGTCGTGGGTGACGATGATGATGGTCTTGCCCTGCTCGCGGTTAAGCCGGGTGAGGAGGTTGACTAACTCAGCGCCGGCGGTGCTGTCCAGGTTGCCCGTCGGCTCATCGGCCAGGATGAGGGCCGGATCGTTGGCCAGGGCCCGGGCAATGGCCACCCGCTGGCGCTCGCCCCCGGAGAGCTGGTTGGGCAGGAAGTCCATCCGGTCGACCAGGTCAACCAGCTCCAGGAGTTCCATGGCACGCTTCCGTCGCTCGGGGCCCGGCACGCCGATGCCTTGCATCGGCACCTCAACGTTTTCCACGGCGGTGAGGGTTGGGATGAGGTTGTGAAGCTGGAACACGAAGCCGATCTCCTCGGCCCGGAAGCGGTCCAGGTCCCTGACCTCGGCCAGGTCGTGCCCGTTGACGCGCACAGAGCCGCTCGTCGGGCGGTCCAGCGCGCCAATCATGTTGAGGAGGGTGGACTTGCCGCTACCCGACGGTCCCATCACGGCCACAAACTCGCCGGCGTGGATGCGCAGGGTCACATTATCCAGGGCGCGCACCTCCGCCCCATCTCCATAGACCTTGGTAAGATTCATCGTTTCCACGACTAAAGGCCGCTCAGCCATGATCGCTCCTCAGTCACCGACGTGGATGTTGACGTAGGCCGTCATGCCCCAGCGCAGACGCTCGTCCAGCTGGTCGAACTCCACCCACACGGTGTAGTTGGTGCCGCCTTGGCCCAGGGTAGCCATGGGCGCGATGCGGGTGACCTTCCCCGGCAGGGTCACATCCGGCAGGGCATCGAAGGTGATCTCCACCGGCTGACCCTCCTTCACCCGGGCCACGTCCGTCTCCCGCAGGTCCGTGGTCTCCACCCGCAGGTGGCTCAAGTCGCCCAGGGTGACGATGGGCTGGCCCGGCGCCACGACCTCGCCGACCCGTGCGGCCACATCGCCCACCGTGCCGGCGAAAGGTGCCCACAGCGTGGCCTGGGTCAGCGCCTCGCGTGCCGCCGCCAGGGCCGCTTCCGCCTGCCGCACCTGGGCCTCCGCCACGGCGATCTGCTCCTGGGTGGGACCGGCTTCCAGGGCCCGCAGTTGCACCTCCGCCTGTCGTACGGCCGCCCGGGCCCCATCCACCTGCGCCTCCAGCGCGGCTACCTGGGCGTCTGCAGCAGCCTTGGCCGCCCGGGCTGCCGACACCGCAGCCGTGGCCATGGCCTTGTCCTGGGCTGTGGGACCCGCCTTGAGCTGCTCGTACTGCACTTGGGCCCTGCGCACCCCGTCCTCGGCTTGCAGCACGGCGGCCTCGGCCGCATCACAATCGGCCTCAACGACGCCGAAATCGCCCCGGTCCACAGCCCCACAGATGCTATCGCGCTGGGATTGTGCGGCGTAGAGGGCATCGCGCGCGCTGTCCACCGCGATGCGAGCCAGCTCCAGTTGGTCCTCGCTGGGACCGGCCAGCAGCTTGGCCTGGGAGGAGAGCGCCCGGTCCAGCTCCGCTTGAGCTCGTTCAGCATCTGCCTGGGCAGCCTTCAGTTGGGCTTCGGCGGCCGCCAGTTGAGCTTTGGCGGCTTCCACTGCCTCCCGGGCAGCGGCGATTTCCTCAAGCCGGGCTCCGGCCTTCACCTGGGCCAGTTGCGCCTGAGCTACGGCCAGCGCCGCCTGCGCCTGCCCCACCTGCTGCTCCAGCGTCGTGGTGTCCAGCCGGGCCAGCACCTCACCAGCCTCCACCTGCTGGCCCGGCTCCACGTTCACCTCGGCCAGCCGCCCGCCGATGTTGAAGCTCAGGCGGGCCCAGCGGGCCGGCAGCACCTTGCCCGAGGCCCAGACCACCGAGGCCACCTCTTCGACCACCTCGGTCTGCGGCTCGGGCGTGGGTGGCGGAGTGCTCAGTCGGGTGTAGCCGAAGGCGCCGGCCACCAGTGCCAGGATGATGGTCAAAGCAATCCACGTCCTTGTGCGCATTGTCCGTCTCCTTACTCGTACCGCAGCGCCTCCGCCGGCTGGAACTGCGTGGCTCGGAGGGCCGGATAGAACCCACCCAGCGCACCCAATCCGAGGGCCACCAGTACCGCCTGCGCGAAGATAACCGGCCTGAAGCTCCCCTTCATCAGTTGCCCTGCCAGGGGAATCTGGGCCAGCAAGAGCACCAACCCCACCCCAAGGGCGATGCCGATGAGCCCGCCCAGCAGGCTGAGGACCAGCGATTCGGAGAGGATCTGCTCCAGGATGCGCCGTCTGCGCCAGCCCACCGCTCGCAGGACGCCGATCTCCCGGGTGCGCTCAAACACGCTCATCAGCACGGTGTTCATCACCCCCACGCCCCCCACGATCACGGCGATGGACGAGAGGACCGCGATCATGGCGCGGGTCATCTTGATGTCCTGGGTGCCCTCGATGAAGTCCGCCGAGCGTGACACCATCAGCTCCGGGAAGCGCTGCTCGATGGCCTTGATCACGTAGTCGGCGCGATTCGGGTCCTCGAGCTTGACACCCAGAAAGCTCACCTGGCGCGGCTTGTCGAAGAGCGCCTGGGCCTCGCGCAGGTCTATCACTCCGCCGGCATCCTCGTATCCCACTCCGGTCTCGTAGATGCCCACGATGCGAAAGGGCCGCCCGGCGATACGCATCAGATCGCCGACGCCCTTGTTGAGGCTGTCGGCCACCGGCCGGCCGATCATCACCTCGCCACGGGACTGAACCCGGCGCCCCTCCACCAGCGGGAAGTCGTTGATAACCGGTTTGGTGGGGTCGAGGCCGAAGATCAGCATCAAAGGCACATCGGGCGTGCTCACGAAGCCGATCACCATGCCGGAGGCGTATTCCACCTCGGGCATGGCCTCGATGCGCCTGACGACCCGCTCGTCTATCGTGCTCAGGCTCATGTCGGCCACGTTGGTCTGCATGGCTGCCAGATCCGAGCCACCACCCGTGGCCAAAGCCGTGAACTGATCAATGAAGCCCTCGGTGATGGCCCCCAAGGCCACCACCACGCACACGCCAATGGCAATGCCGGCCATGGTTAGAAGCGTGCGCATCCTGCGCCGGCTCAGGTTCCGCAGGACGGGTGGGATGGTCAGACCGGGTAGCCGCGAACGGCCCCCACCCTCCTCCAGTGCCCCACCCTCGTAGCGCAGCGCCTCGACGGGCTGAAGTTGAGCTGCCCGCCAGGCGGGGTAGGCGCCGGCCACTGCCCCCAGGACGAGGGCTATGATGCCAGCCTGGAGAAAGAGCGTGGGTGACAGCTTGATGGCATACATGCTGGCGGCCGCCGGATGCAACTCCGTCAGCTTGGTCAAGCCGATGCCCAGCCCCACACCCAGCACCCCTCCCACCAGGCTCAGGATGAGGGATTCGCCCAGGATCATGTTCAAGATGCTGCGCCTGCGCCATCCCAGAGCCCTTAGCACCCCAATCTCGCGCGTGCGCTCGAAGACGCTCATCATCACCGTGTTCATCATGCCCATCCCGCCCACCAGTGCAGCGATGAGCCCAATGGCCATGGCAAACGCCTCTATAAGCGCCCACATATCCTGACGCTGGCCAGCCCCGCTGCCCAGGGAGACCAGCACATCGGGGAAGCGGGCCTCGATACGCTGCCGCACCACCTCTGCCTGGCGGGGATCCCGCAGTTTGACCTGGAACAGGGTCACCTTGCGAGGTCTCTGGAAGATCATCTGCGCGTCGCGTAGGGTGATGACTCCACCTGCCTCTTCGAAGGCGGCCCCCGTCTCGTAGATGCCCACGATGCGGAAGGTGTTGTTGTAGAACTGCAGGGTATCGCCCACGCCCTTGGACAGGTTGCGAGATGCGCCACGCCCGATGATGATCTCCCGGTCCCTCATCAGCCCTCTGCCTTCGACGATCTTGAAGTGGCTGATGGCGTACTGCTGGGGATCGTAGCCGAAGATGAGGAAGAAGGGGATGCCCTCGAAGCGGACGCCGCTGTAGATGATGCCGGCCACAGCATCAACCTGGGGCATCCTGGCCACCTGATCGCCGATGTCCTCGTCCAGGCTGCTGAGGAACAGGTCCAGGGCATCCGCCTGAGAGAGGGTGAGGTCGGCATCCGCCGTGGCGAAGAGGTTGCCGAAACTATCGGCCAGCCCGGCGCCCATGGCGGTCAAGGCGACGATGGCCGCAATCCCCAGAGCCACGCCCAGGATGGTCAGGATGCTACGCGTCTTGCGTCGCAGCAGGTTCTTCAAGACCATAGCTGCAACCGCCGGTTCCAGCGGATCGGGACTTCAAAGGTTGCGTGCCGCATCCGGCCCCGGTAGCGTGCCACGTATGCTCGGCCACGCCGGCGCGGTGGTTTACCAGCCGGGCCAGGATGAATAACAGGTCGCCCAGCCGGTTGAGGTACGCCACCAGGTGATCGTTGATGGGTTCCTGGTCCGCCAGCGCGGCCACCCGGCGCTCCGCCCGCCGGCACACTGTGCGCGCCAGGTGGAGCAGCGCGGCCGCCCGATGACCGCCCGGCACGACGAAATGGCGCAGCCGAGGCAGTTCCGCCTGGTAACGGTCAATGAGCTCCTCCAGGTCCTCGACGTGATCCGACGAGACCCGCGGCACGGTAGCCGGCTTCTCCTCGTTCAGCGGGGCAGCCAGGTCGCTGCCCACCACGAACAGGCTCTCCTGGATGCGGGCGAGGACTCCGTCCACCTCCACGTCATCCAGGAAGGTCCGGGCTACGCCGATGGCCGCGTTCATCTCGTCCACGGTGCCATAAGCTTCCACGCGAGGGGAGTGCTTAGGCACGCGTCTTCCGCCGAGCAACCCGGTCTCCCCCACGTCTCCGGTCCGCGTGTAGATTTTCACCAGGCCGTCGTTACCCCAAAACACAATCAACGGCACGAACTCCTAAGACCCCTGGGATGAGCGTCGCGAGTCCGTGCCCGGAAAAGCAATTTAGACTATAAATTAATTATAACACAATAGCGGCCTCTGGACAAGCGCCGGCGGTCCTACAGGTTGTGATCCGATGTTGCGCATAGGGGGTGTGAGGTGCTATAATTTGGTTGCCACCGGATGTTGCCTGGCCCGCGTCGCCCGAAAGGTCGGAGGTAGCCGTGATAATTGGTGCGTGCGGTGTTTCGTGCAGTGTCTGCCGCCTGTATATCCATGGGGTCTGCAAAGGCTGCGCCCCCGGCAATGATTGCCCTCAGGAGAAGGTTGCCGAACTCGCCTGCCCCATCTTGCGTTGCGCCACAGCAAAGCAGATTGCCTTCTGCACGCGCGACTGCCCCGAGTACCCCTGCACTTTGTACGCCCAGGGCGTGCCTCTTTGCAGCCAGGTGAAGGCCAGGTCAGGTAGTGCCACGCATGACCAGCATACAGCCCCCTGGACCAAGTTGGGCCTGCGGAGCACGGGCCGAGTCCACTCGTCAGCCGAGGCTCCCGGCGACCCCCAGATGTACGTCTTCTGCCTGGGGCCGTTTCGCGTTTACCTCAACGGTCGTAAGATCGGGGACGCCGACTGGGGTCATGGCAAGGGGCCCGCTCAGAAGGTCAAAGCCCTCTTCGCCTACCTGGTGGCCAAAGGTTCCCGTGGCGCCACCAAGGACCAGATCCTGGAACTCCTGTGGCCAGGTCAGCCGGCAGACGAAAACGCCGACACGCGCCTCCATGCCGCCATCTACTACCTGCGGCGCACCCTGGAGCCGGATCTGCCGCCCGGCAAGCGGTCACAATACATTCTTCACCAGGATGGTCACTACAGGCTCGATCCACTGGGTGGTTACTGGGTTGACGCCGCGGCCTTCCAGGCTTACTGCGAACAGGCTGCGCTCCTGGAGGAGGCCGGTCAGGAGGAGCTGGCGGCACGCCACTTGCACCTGGCGGCAGCCCTGTATCAGGGTGAGTACATGGCCGGCGTGGACCAGCGCTACACCGAGGGCTACGAGGACGACTGGTGCCAGTTGGAGCGCTACCGGCTGAAGCAACTGTACTTGAGGACGGTGCTCAAGCTGGCGGCCTATCACTACCGTCGCCGGGAGGACCGGCAGAGCTGGCTGTACGCGCAGAAGGCGCTGGATGCCGACCGGGCGTGTGAAGAGGCGCACTGCCTGCTGATGAAGCTGGCGCACCGGGCCGGCCGCTGCGATGAGGTGATGCGGCTGTATCGGCTGTGCCGGCGGTGGCTGCGACAGGTAGAAGATCGGGAGCCCTCCCCGGCGACTACCCAGCTCTATCGCCAACTCGTCCATGCAGCGCAGGCTGCACTCGTCTAGCTCCCGCCGGATACTAGTGCGCTGCGAGCCCACCTCCACCTGCTCACGCTGGACTAGGGTCCAGCGCACTAGCCCCCGCCGCGCGCGGTTTCACCCGCTCCCGCCGTGAACGTAGGTCAACGAATACCCCGCTGTTCCCCCAAACCTAAGAAAAACCTAAGGGCTATTGTGTATCATTGTTGGTGACAATGTGGCATTTTTGGGCGCTAACTGCCTTTGTGCGTCATCCTTACCTGGCAAGGCGCATCGCGCGGGCTTACCCCTGGGCGGGTTCCGCTGAGTGCAGAATCGCGGCCTGTCCGGGAACGGGTACCTACTGGATAGCTTCCCGTAGATGGGCGTAGCCCGTCGCAAAGGTGATGAAAGGGCAAAGTGGCGGTGGACGAGGTATTGACCGTCGAAGAAGTAGCCCAACTGCTGAAAGTCACCAACACCACCGTGCGTCGCTGGTGCTCACTGGGGTGGTTGCCGGCTTTCAAGATCGGGCGTTCATGGCGCATCCCCGGCGACGAGTTGGAGTGCTTGATGGGGTCTGCACGGTCCGGCCCGCCAGGCGGCTCGTTCTCCCGGTGGCAGACATCATCACCCCACCAAACCACACACCTGCGTGGGCAGGAGAGCCTGTGGTCGCGCATGCGCGGCTACTATGAGGAGTTCAACAGAAAGGAGGGAGGCCAGCAGAACACAAGTTGACCTGCGGTTGGCGCAGAGTTCACTCTCAATCACCCCTCATGCCCGTTAGGCGTAGCGAAGGAGGTTCCAATGGTAGACCAAGATCGTGCTCAGCAGGCTAACGAGTACATGAAGAAGGTGATGGGCTTCACCCCGCGCATGTTCCAGGTAATTAACACGGTCAACCCGGAAGCGGGGGAGCGCTTCGCCGACTTCTACGACACCATCTGGCGCGATGGCGCCCTCTCCAAGAAGGTCAAGGAGTTGATCTTCACCGCCATCGGCGTCAGCACAATGTCCCCACGCTGCCTCATCCACGTCATCCCAGCAATTGAAGCCGGAGCTACCGATGCGGAGATCTTCGAGGCCGTGGCCGTGGGCACCATTGGCGCGGGGTTTGTGCCTGGAGGGCACGGCATCCCTTACGCTTTCGAGTATGCCGCCAAGTGCCTCGAAATCGCCGCCAAGTACCGCGCTGGTGAAGACTGGGAATACCTGCTGCCTCCCAAGTTCGATCATGGGATCTTTTAAGCCCGATGAGGGTGAGCGCGGGGGTTCACAGCGGGCTACACTCCGCCAGCCCAACGGTTTTCTCAGGCGACCCCTTCCTGCAACCGGTTCCCTACGGGCGGCGAGGTTAACGCAAGACACGGGGTGAGCGCGCTGCCCCCGCGCTCGTATGCTCAGGAGGGGTTGCCCAACGCTCCTTGAGTTGTTCGCCCGCGTGAGCATGTTTTTTTCCGCTGCGTTCATCAACTGGAGGGCGTGATGAATCCAAAAGAGCGCTTGTTTACCGCCTTCGATCTGGGCATGCTGGACCATGTGCCGGCCACCATCTTCGGTGGAGGGATGTGGGTGTTGCGCACCACCGGCAACACCTTCCAAAGCGTGATCGGCAAGCCCAAGCAGATGGCCCAGGCCTATCTACAAGCCAATGAACTGGTGCACTGGCCCATCATTTACTGCGGTTCCGGCTATAACAATCTGCACGTCGGAGCTCTGGGCGGCAAGATCAAGTATCGGCGAGTGGGTGCGCCGGACCTGGAGGAGCCGCTGGTCAAGGAGACCGCTGATGAGCTCGAGGCATTGAACGTAGACGACCTTGCCAAAGACCCGGTCATCCAGACCATCTGGGAGACCACTGAAATTGTGGCGGATGCGGTGGGTGATGAAGTGGCCGTGACCGCCACGGCGTGGGGGCCTTTCACCCTGGGCGCGCAGATCTACGGCGTGGAACGGCTGATGCGCAGCGCCTACAAGGCCCCCGACGAGGTGGACAAGGTGGTTGACTTCGCCGCCCGGCTCATCTTGCGGTTCTACCAGCCGCTTCTTGACGGCGGGGTCATCCAGATGGTCAGCCTGGCCGATCCCACCGCCTCCGGCGACCTGGTGTCGCGTAAGCACTTCGAGCGCTACGCCCTGCCACCCTTGCAAAAGGTTTGCGAGGCTATCCACGCCAAAGGGGCACGGGTGCTGCTACACATCTGCGGCAACACCACCGACAAGCTGGACTTGCTGACGGAGACAGGCGCTGACTGCGTCAGCATTGACCACAAGGTGGACCTCGCCAAGGCCAAGGAGGTGTTCGCCGAGAGGAAAAAGTGTCTGGCAGGCAACGTGGACCCGGTGCACGTCCTAAACGAGGGAACCCCCGAAACAGTTCGCGAAGCCTCGAAGCGCTGCTTGGATGCCGCTGCGCCAGGGGGCGGGTACGTGCTCATGCCGGGTTGCGACATCCCACCCACCGTGCCAACGGAGAACATCTTGGCTTTCATGGAGACGGCCGCCGCGTACAGGTATGGCTAACGAGATGACCAGGGTGAAGGTTGACGCCGGCGCATGTGGCTTGACAGCCGTTGTGGAGGTGTCTAGAATAAACTCTCAAATTGTGCGCGTGCGCATCCATAGCCAGTGCAAGCAGTTGACCGCCATGAACCCGGACCTGGAAGAGGTTCATTGGCGGCGTGGTGTCTTTTGCCGCCTGACCGACTCCGTGGTCTACCAATCCGCTGCGCAACACATCTCTCACACGGCCTGTCCGGTGCCCTCCGCCATCCTCAAAGCCATCGAAGCCGAGTTGGGCCTGGCCGTGGCCAAAGACGTGAACATCAGGTTTGAGGAACCATGAGCGATACAACCGGCACCGAAGTCAAGACGCACCTGGTGATCTTCCAGCCGTCAGGCCGCCGGGGGTACGTCAAAGAACGCACCTGGCTGCTGGACGCTGCCCGCGAGCTGGGCGTCGAAATCGAGTCCATCTGCGGCAAAAAGCGCACCTGCGGCAAGTGCAAGGTGCGCATCGAGGAGGGGTTCTTCGAGCGGGAGGGGATTGAGTCGAGCGGCAGCCACGTCTCCCAGGTGCTCCAGAAGGAGGCCGAACTGCTGGGTCGGGAGTTAGAGCAGGGCTATCGTCTCTCTTGCTGCGCGCGCGTCTACGGTGACCTGATGGTGTTCGTGCCGGAGGAGAGCAGGGCTGCTAAGCAGATCGTGCGTAAGACGGCTACCGAGCGGGCCATCACCATCAACCCGGCTGTGCGCAAGTACTACGTTGAACTCCCGCCGCCGACCCTGCACGACCCCCTGGGCGACTGGGAGCGGCTGACCAACGAGCTGAAGAGCACCTTCGGCCTGGAGGGCCTGGTGGCGGATTACCCGGCCCTGCTGAGCCTGTCCCCAGCGCTGCGCCAGGGCGACTGGAAAGTGACGGTGAGCGTGTGGATGGGCCGAGAAGTCATCCGCGTGGAGCCAGGCTATGTGGAGCAGGCGGTGGGCTTGGCGGTGGACGTCGGTACAACCACCGTGGCCGGCTACCTGTGTGACCTGCGCACCGGCCAGGTTCTGGCCACCGAGGCCATGATGAACCCCCAGGTGCCCTACGGCGAGGACGTGATGTCACGTATCACTTACGCCATGACCCACGAGGATGGCCTGGAGAAGCTCAACAGCGCCATCATCGAGGGCCTCAACACCATCGCCCACAACGCGACGGCTCAGGTAGGGCTGACCCCTGAGGACATCCTGGAAGTGGTGCTGGTGGGCAACACGGCCATGCATCACCTGTTCACCAAGATTGATCCGGCTCACCTTGGTCAGTCACCCTTCCCGCCCACGGTACATCACTCGCTGGACATCAAAGCCCGCGACATGGGCATCCAGGTGTGTCCGTCGGCCAACGTGCACATCCTGCCCATCGAAGCCGGCTTCGTGGGAGCCGACAACGTGGGCGTGCTCATCGCCGAGGAGCCGTACAACCAGGATCTGATGACCCTCACCATTGACATCGGCACCAACGGGGAGCTGGTCCTGGGCAACCGCGAGAGGCTGATTTCGTCGTCGTGCGCCACCGGGCCGGCCTTCGAAGGCGCCCACATCAAATTCGGCATGCGGGCCGCGCCGGGTGCCATTGAGCGCGTGCGGGTTGACCCGGCCACTCTGGACGCGCGCTTCAAGGTCATCGGCCAGGACAGGTGGAACGACGAGTTGCCGCCTGAGGAGGTACGCGCCGTCGGCATCTGCGGCTCCGGCATCATCGAGGCGGTGGCGGAGATGTTCCGCGCCGGCATCCTGGAGAAGAGCGGGCGCTTCAACAAGACCCTGAGCCACCCGCGCCTGCGTCAGGGCGACGGACCCGAGTACGTCCTGGCCTGGAAAGAGGAAACCGCCATCGGCAAGGACATCACGGTGAACATCAAGGACGTGCGTGCCCTGCAGTTGGCCAAGGCGGCGATGTATGCCGGGGCCAAGCTGATGATGCGCCGCCTGGGCATCAGCAAGCTGGACCGGGTGATCCTGGCCGGCGCCTTCGGTAGTTACATTGACAAGGAGCGCGCCATGCTCCTGGGTCTGTTCCCGGATTGCGACCTTGACAAGGTGTGGGCGGTGGGGAACGCGGCCGGCGACGGCGCGCGCATTGCCCTGCTCAATGTGGACAAGCGCGAGGAGGCCAACCGCGTCGCCCGGCAGGTGGAGTACGTTGAGCTGACGGTGGAGCCGGATTTCGAGCGGGAGTTTATGTATGCCATGCACATCCCCCACATGCGCGATCCCTTCCCTCACGTGGAGGAGTGGCTGGAGAAGGAGGGCGGCAACGTCCGCCTTGAGGCGCTGGCAGCGACTTAGCGCTATTCGGAAATCCCGCTATCCGACGGCGTCCTCGCCGTCGGACGGGGCCAGGGCGCCCCTCCTGAATGGTTTCCGGATAGGCGCCTAGTTCAGCAGCCGACGAGTTGGTTCGCTGGCCGAGGGATGGCCAGCTTTCAGGAACGCGCTAACGTATATGCTTCAAAAGGGGTACTGACCCTGCCCAGCATCAAGCGCCACACCCTCTACTTTTCGGACAGGTTCTTGGAACAGCAGCGTATCTACGCGTTGGAGGAGCTGATGATGCGAAGAAACGTATTGATCTCCATGGCTCTGCTACTGCTGGTTTCCCTGGCCATCGCCTGTGGGCAGCCGGCGACGCCGGCGCCCCCTCCGGAGAAGGTGCGCGTGGGCTACCTGGTTGCTGACCTGCACCACATCTCCCACATCGTGGCCCAGGACAAAGAGGCCGGCGGCGGCACTTCGTTCTACGACAAGTACGGCCTGATGGTCGAGGACGCGCTGGGGGCGCCATACGCTAACGGCGGCGTGGAGATGGACCACTTCGCGGCCGGCGACGTGGACATCGGGATGCTGGGGGCACCGCCCGCCATCACCAAGCACCTGAACGCCGGCGTCAACACCGTCATCGTCGGCCAGGTTAACGAGATCGGCTCAGCCCTGGTGGTGGCGCACGACATCAACCAGTTCTCCGACCTGATCGGCAAAACGGTGGCCACCCCGGGTCACTCCACCATCCAGTTCTTCCTGCTGCTCAACTATGCCCAGCAGCAGGGCGTGGACATCAGCCGGATCAACGTGGTGGACATGTCGCCAAAGGACATGCGCGCCAAGCTGGAGGCCGGTGACCTGGCCGCGTTCATCGCGTGGGAGCCCTTTCCCTCCGACGCGGTGGTGGCCGGAGCCGGCAAGATCCTGGCCACCTCCCAGGACATCTGGCCCAATCACCTGGACTGCGTGCTAGCGGCCGACCGTCAGTTCGCCGAAGCTCACCCTGGGATCGTGGAGCGCTTCCTACGCGCTCATCGCGACTCGACGGCCTGGGTGCTGTCGGCGCTGTCCCGGCCCGACTCGCAGGAATACCGGCACCTGGTTGACCTGGCGGTGCAATTCACCGGGCGTGATGCGGAGGTGGTCAGGCAAGCCTTCAACCTCATCCACTACAAGGCCGAGGTGGACGAGGGCTTCTCCAAGTCCCTGATAGACTACACCAACAAGCTGGTGGAGTTCAAGATCATCCCGGCGGACCGGCTGACCGAGCGGGGCTACAGCTCCGTGGAGGACTTCGCCGCCAAGTACGTGGACGTATCCTACCAGGAGAGGTTGGCAGGCAAGTAGATGCAGCACACCGAGATTGGCGAACGAGACGCCAGGCCATTGCTTCGATACCCGACATCGTTTAAGGCCCTGCCCCAGGTGCTGGCCGCGTGGCGGTCCTGGAGCCGGCGCGGGCTGGGCATGGCCTCAGTAGTCTTGTTCATCGTCGCCTGGCACCTGGTGGCGGTCAGCCTGGCCACACCCTACATCCCGAAGCCCTACGCCGTAGCCCGGGCGCTGGTCCGCGCCTTCGTGGAGCGGGACTTCATCGGCTTCACCATCGGCCAGCACATCCTCGCCAGTCTGCTGCGCATCGCGGAGGGCTTCGGGCTGGCCGTTGCTCTGGCGGTGCCTCTGGGGCTGGCTTCCGGCTGGGTCCGCTGGGTGGAGGCTTTCACCAGCCCGGTTATCGAGCTCATCCGGCCCATCCCGCCCCTGGCGTGGATCCCTTTCGCCATCTATTTCTTCGGCGACCCGTTCGACACGGTGTTCATCGTGCTGCTAGCGGCCTTCTTCCCCGTCTTCCTGAACACCATCGCCGGGGTCAAGTCCGTGGACCACATCCTGATTGACGCGGCCCGCACGCTGGGGGCAAGGCGCCTGCAACTGTTCGTGAAAGTGGTGGTGCCGGCAGCCTTGAATCACATCGTCACCGGGATGCGCATCGGGCTGGGCATCGCCTGGATGAGCATCGTGGCCGCCGAGATGGTGGGGGTGAAGGGCGGCGGGCTGGGGGTCTACATCTGGGCCATGGCTGAGATCGGTCGCTTTGATTCGGTCTTCGCGGGCATGGTGGTCATCGGCCTCATCGGCCTGGCTTTGACCGGCGGGATGGGCTACGTGGAGAGGCGGTTGTTCACTTCGTGAAGCAACATCCGATGCCAGGCTGATGGGCTGGGGATTGGAGATCGGGAAAGGCGATGCTGGAGGTCAGGAACCTGACGCATGCATTTGATTCCCTGGTGGTGCTGCGCGACCTGTCGTTCCAGGTTGAGGAGGGTGTGTTCCTGTGCATCGTCGGGCCTAACGGGTGCGGGAAGACCACCCTGCTGCGCATCATCGCCGGGCTGACCCGGCCCACAGCCGGCGAGGTGCGACTCAATGGGCAGCCCATCGAGGGCCCGGGCCCGGAGCGGGGCTTTGTCTTTCAGGAGTATGCCCTCTTCCCCTGGCGCAACGTGCGCCAGAACATCGAATTTGGGCTGGAGATGCGCGGGCTGCCGCCGGAAACCCGGCGCCGGCTCAGCCAAAGGTACATCGAGCTGACCGGGCTCAGCGGCTTTGAGGAGTACAACCCGGCCCGGCTGTCCGGCGGCATGAAGCAGAAGGTGAGCATCGCCCGCGCCCTGGCCAACGACCCCCAGGTCATCCTGATGGACGAGCCCTTTGCCGCCCTCGATTGCCAGACGCGCAACATCATGCAGGAAGAATTGCTGAGCATCTGGGAGCAGGACAAGAAGACCATCCTGTTCGTGACTCACAACGTGGAGGAGGCGGTGTTCCTGGCGGATCGCATCCTGGTGCTGACGGCCCGGCCTGGCCGCCTCTACGAGACCATCGAGGTTGACATCCCCCGGCCGCGGGACCGGGTGGGGCCGCAGCTCTACCGCATCCGGGGACACATTCTTAACACGCTGGCGACCCTGGTGTCCAAGGAGCAGTTGCTCCATGAGTCGTGTGAGACCTTGAGGTGAGACAACTGCGAGCGGTTGTCGCGCAAGCCCCATAGGTGGTCACCTGCTGGAGGAATGTGCATGTTCCGTTTCACTAAACCGCAGGTGGTGTGTCGCATCGGCGGGGCCGAGGTGGGAGGCCAGCCGGGCGAACGACCACCGCTACTCGTCGCCAACATGTTCCAGCGGGGCGACAAGCTGCTGGAGAGCCGCAAGACGTGCGCCTTTGACCGCGCGGCAGCCACGGACCGGCTGCGGGAACTGGAAGAGATGTCGGCCCAGACCGGCATCCCGGCTCTCGTCGGCCTGTGCGCCCCGACCCTGAACGAGATCAAAGCCTACACCGACTTCTACCTCAGCACCACCAACCTGCCCTTCGGCATTGACACCTGGACGGAGAAGGCTCGCCGGCAGGCGGCCCGCCACGTGGCGGAGCTGGGCGTGCAGGACAAGTTCCTGTACAACAGCATCACCCCGTGGGACCCGGACATCCCCGGCCAGGTGCAGGAGCTGAAGGAGCTGGGCATCAAGCATGTGGTGGTCCAGGCTTTCGACATGGAGGACAAGCGGGCCACCGGGCGGGTGAAATCCCTCAAGGCGCTGCTCAGCGAGGTGGAAAAGGGCGGCTTCCAGTCGGTCCTGGTGGACACGACGGTGATGAACCTGCCGACCACGTCTTTCTCCCTCGTGGCGAACCGGCTCATTAAAGAGGAATTCGGCCTGCCGGTGGGGTTGGCTCCTGCCAACGCCTCGTACATGTGGAAGGCAGCTCTGGAGATGTGGGGCTCCCATGGCTTCCGTGGGGTGGATGCCGGGCTGCACGCCATCGCTGCCGTCCTGTGGAGCGACTGGATCATCTATGGACCGATGAGCGGGACCAGACGCGTCTTCGGTGCGGTAGCGGCGGCCTCGGCCCTGGTGGCCACCCTGGCCTTTGAGGAAGGTCAATCGCTGCCCCAGTCTCCCGAGCATCCTTTGAACAAGCTGTTCCCGGAGGAAGCCAAGCAACTGCGAGAAGCAGCTCAATCCGGTCAATAGGACAATCTTGGAGGGGCACAGGAGGAAGCGGCACACATGCAACCACGAGAGCGGGTCCTCGGCCTTTTCCGAGGCGAGGCGGTTGACCGCCCGCCGGTTTTCAGCGGCATGGGCAACGTCACCGTGCATGGTTTGGAACCGCATGGCTGGCGGTTCGCCGAGATTCACGTGGACGCCAACAAGATGGCGACGGCGGCAGCTTCAACCCACAAGCTCTTCGGCTTCGAGAGCGTGGTGGTGCCCTTCGACATGGGCGTCGAAGCCGAGGTCCTGGGTTGCCAGGTGAACTACTACGCTCACTCTGCCCAGGACATCCTCTATCCCACCATCGCTCGGAAACTGGGGGACCAGGTGGAGGAGGTGCGGGTGGAGATACCCGAAAACCTGGCGGAGAGTGGCCGGGTGCCGCTGGTGATGGACGCCATCCGGCAGCTCAAGGCCGACGTCGGTGATGACGTGGCCGTGGGGGCCTGGGTTTTAGGCCCGTTCACCCTGGCCGGGCAGATCGTCGAGCTGGACAATCTGCTCAAGAGCTCCTTCAAGAAGCCGGCGGCAGTGAGTGAACTGCTGTCGGCCCTGGTCCAGTTCCTGATCCCCCTGGTGCAACTCTACAAGCAGGCCGGCGCCGACTACATCACTGTGCGGGAGATGGGCGCCACTTCGGACGTCTTGAGCCCGCGCATGTTCAAAGCCCTCATCCTGCCGCACCTGCAGCAGGTGTTCCAGGCCATCGAGCCACCACGGGTGCTGCACATCTGCGGGGACACCAACTTCATCGTGGAGCTGATGGCGGAGAGCGGCGCTGAGGCCATCAGCGTGGATCAGAAGAACGACATCGCCGCCACGGTGAGCAAAGTCGGGGACCAGGTGCTGGTCTTCGGGAACCTGGACCCGTACAACGTGCTAGTCAAAGGCACCCCGGATGATATCCGTGCCAAGGTGGGGGAAATCCTCGGGGCTGGGGTGGATGCGCTGTGGCCGGGTTGCGACATCTGGCCCAGCGTGCCGGCTGAGAACATGCAGGCACTGATGGGGGCGGTGCAGGCCTGGCGCCCCCAGTGACCGTCGTGGCCACTAGACAACACTTGAGCGCAAGGGGAGGAAACATGTCCAGCAACACACGTGACGCGCTCATTGAGGAGCTGAAGCAAGGGGTCATCGAGTTTGACGAGGACCGGGTCCGGGCTGCGGCTCAACGGGTGGTGGACGAGGGACTTGACGCCTACGACGCCATCATGAACGGCCTGGCGGCCGGCATGGAGCGGGTTGGTGAGCTCTTCGCCGCCAACGAGTACTTCGTGCCCGAGGTGCTCATGTGTGCCGACGCGCTGTACGTGGGCCTTGACATCCTGCGTCCGCACGTCAAGCTGGAGCAGCAGAAGCAGGTCAGGGGCGAGGTGGTCATCGGCACCGTGGAGGGCGATATCCACGACATCGGCAAGAACCTGGTCAAGCTGATGTTCGAGATCGCCGGCTTCACCGTCCACGACCTGGGCCGTGATGTGCCGCTGGAGAAGTTCGTGGAGGAATCCATCCGCACCGACTCCGACATCGTGTGTCTGTCGGCCATGATGACCACCACTATGGTCAACATGCCGAAGGTCATTGAGATGCTGCGGGCCAAGAACCCCAAGGTGAAGGTGATGGTGGGCGGGGCGCCGGTCTCCGACGACCTGGCCAAGAAGTGGGGAGCGGATGGCTACGCCCCCGATGCCTCTAACGCTCTCCAGGAGGCCATCAAGATGGTCTCGGTGCTGCGAGAGCTACAGGCGGAGCCGGCAGCCGAAACTACCTGACCGGCGGGTCAGTTGGAGGTGTAGCAAGTGGAGGACAGGCAGACCCGGCGGCGCTTCCTGGGATGGCTGGGCTGGGGCACGCTGGCGCTGTCCGGCTTGCTGGCCTGGCTAGGGGGTCTGCGCTACCTGATTCCTAACACGGCTATCGGGCCGCATAGCGTCCTGAAGATCGGCCGCCCCGACGACTTCCCGATTGGCAGCAAGCGGTTCCTGCCCCAGGCGCGCGCTTATGTCATCCGCACCGAGGACGGCTTCCGGGTGATGTCCGCCCTGTGCACGCATCTAGGCTGCGCCACCAATGCGGTGGACTGGGGCTATCTCTGCCCGTGCCACGGCAGCAAGTTTGACACCTGGGGGCGTGTGCTGCGGGGGCCGGCCACCAGGCCGTTGCCGTGTTTCAAGCTGTCACTGGCGCCCGACGGACAACTGATGGTTGACACGCGACAGGTAGTCCCGCCGGGGACGACCTTCCGCGTTTGAGTTAGGTGGGGTGTTGCCAGCACGACAATGAGATTTCGACGCAACCTGCTTGGAACCTACCCGGAAACCCCGCTATCCGACGGCGTCCTCGGGCGACG